>Ga0075428_100000791_pt1 | contig 32968 bp, 26 predicted proteins | sample RhiMetdeltSRZDD2_FD_75291 | JGI IMG/M metagenome (GOLD analysis project Ga0075428, IMG submission 75291) | Populus rhizosphere microbial communities from Tennessee, USA - Rhizosphere MetaG P. deltoides SRZDD2 | ecosystem: Host-associated > Plants > Roots > Rhizosphere > Soil | place: USA... | reverse complement strand
CCGGTCGTGATGTGGATGCACGGCGGCTGCTGGACCAGCGGCAACAAGGGGCTCATGTCGACCTTCGCCGAGGACTCGGCCCGCCGGGGCTACGTCGGCGTCAGCATCAACTACCGGCTCCGCAACACGTGCTCCATCGCTGCGGCGAACGATGCCCTCCAGGACGCCGCGGCTGCCGTCCAGTGGTTGAAGGACCACGCCGCCCAGTACCGGCTGGATCCACGGGCCATCGTCGCCGGTGGGCACTCGGCGGGCGCGTTCAACGCGGCCAACCTCCTGTTCCAGGTCAACCCCTCGCCGGTCGCCGGTGGGGTGGTGCTGGCGGGCTACGCCTTCGCTGGACCGACGGCCGGGGACCCGCCGTTGATCATGCACCTGGGCACCGCCGACACCACGGTGAGGCAGAGGGATGCCGAGCCCACCTGCAACAACACCCGGGCTGCTGGCAACGTCTGCGTCCTGTACCTGTACCAGGGTCAAGGCCATCTCTTCCCGTACCAGGAGCCGTACCAGACACAGCTCAAGGAACGGTCGGCCCACGACATCTTCGAGCGGGTCCTGATCCCGCTGGGCTATCAGGCCGTGCAGATGACGCCGCGCTGACCTCGACCACGGCGCCAGCCCGGGGCCTAGCCTCGGTGCGGTGACCCTCAGCCGCCGCCAGGTCCGCGAGCTGTTGGAGGCGCACGGGCTGGCTCCGAGCCGGGCCCTGGGACAGAACTTCGTCGCCGACGCCAACACCGTCCGCCGGATCGCCACCATGGCCGCCGTGGGCCCCGGCGACCGGGTGGTCGAGATCGGCGCCGGCCTCGGATCGCTCACGCTGGCACTGGCCGAGACCGGCGCGGCCGTGACGGCCATCGAGGTCGACCGCCATCTGGTGCCGGTGCTGCGGCAGGTGGCGGAACCGGCTGGTGTGCGGGTGATCCACGGGGACGCCCGCACCGTCGACTGGGACCAGCTCTTGGGCCCCGCCGGGGGTTGGGTCCTGGTGGCCAACCTGCCCTACAACATCGCCACCACGCTGGTCCTGGAGCTGCTCGAGCGGGTTCCCCGCATCGAGCGGATGCTGGTCATGGTCCAGCGCGAGGTGGCCGAGCGCCTGGCGGCCGGAGTCGGTGATCCGGCCTACGGCATCCCGTCGGTCAAGGCGGCCTGGTGGGCCGATGCCGAGCTGGTCGGCCGGGTGCCCGCCACGGTGTTCGTGCCCCAGCCCCGGGTGGAGTCCGCCCTCGTGCGGCTGGTCCGGCGGCCGGCGTCCCGGGGCGACGAACGCCACCGTGCGGTCGTGTTCCGCCTGGTCGACGCCGGGTTCGGGCAGCGGCGGAAGATGCTGCGCCGCTCCCTGGCCGAGGTCGTCACGCCGGAGGACTTCGTCGCGGCCGGCATCCGCCCGGACGCCCGAGCCGAGGCGCTGACGGTGGAGGACTGGTCCCGTCTAGGTGCCGTGGTCGCCCCGGCTATGCCAAGGTGATCGCATGAGCGGTCGACCGATCCTCCCGCGTCCCTCCGACCTCGGCCGGCTGGTGGCCATCGCAGCCTGGGTCGTCCTGGCCCTGTTCGTCCTGAAGTACCTGTACTCCCTGGGTCAGGACGACGGATCGGACTTCGCGGACCGGCTCTTCGGCGGGATGCCCGAGCTGGGGACCGGCATCTTCTACACCGGGCTGCTGCTCGGCGTGGCGGTGTGGCTGTCCAGGGACCGGGGATGACGACCTCGTTCGCTCCCGCCAAGCTGACGTTGTCGCTGCGGGTGGTGGGCCGCCGGGCCGACGGCTACCACCTGCTGGACTCGGAGATGGTGAGCATCAGCCTCACCGACGAGCTGACCTTCGGCCCCGGTGACGGCCTGGAGGTCGTCGGCGGGCCCCCGGACTTCCCTCGTGGCGACCACAACCTCGTCCGGCGGGCGCTGCGGACGGTGGGCCGGACGGCCCACGTCCGGCTGGTCAACCGCATCCCGCCGGGGGGCGGCCTGGGGGGTGGATCGGCCGACGCCGCGGCTGTGCTGCGCTGGGCCGGTGTCGACGACCTCACGGTCGCGGCTTCGCTCGGCGCGGACGTGCCGTTCTGCGTGCGGGGCGGGCGTGCTCGGGTCCGGGGCACGGGCGAGCGCGTCGAGCGCCTGCCGTACGAGGAGCGGACGTTCACCCTGCTCACGCCACCCTTCCCGTGCTCGACTCCGGACGTCTACAAGGTCTGGGACGAGCTGGGCGGTCCCGCGGCCGCCGGGCCGAACGACCTGGAGCCCGCGGCGCTGGTGGTCGAGCCGCGGCTGGCCCTGTGGCGGGACCGCCTGGGCGCGGCGACCGGGCAGACGCCGGTCCTGGCCGGCTCGGGTTCGACGTGGTGGGTCGAGGGTGCGTACCGCGGCGACGATCGGGTGGTCGTGCGGACGCTGCCCGCTTTCGCCTGATCGGGGCGAGCGCCCGCCTGCTCGCCTTGCCTACTTGCCGGCGGCGCGACGTTGCCAACGAGTGCGCTTGAGCATCTTCTTGTGCTTCTTCTTGCGCATCCGCTTGCGGCGCTTCTTGATCAGCGAGCCCATGAAGGCCGACACCATAATCCCGGCCGCACTACCCCTCCAAAGCGAGGCCGCCCAGGAACTGACGGAAGTCGGCTTCGTTCATCCCCAAGCCCAGCAGCGTGAAGGGGCAGTAGGTCACCGGGCTCTCCGTCGACGCCGGAGCCGCGATCTCGGCCAGCCAGCCGTCGTCGTAGGCGGAGATCCACGACTGGACATCGGGGAACGGACCTTCCACGTAGGTGCCGCTGTCGTCCTGCAGCCCGGGCCATCCGGCGACGACGAACACCGCCCGCGTGGTGGTGTCGCTGGGGAAGACGCCGGTCAGGTTGCCGTGGACCACGCTGGGGACGCGGGGGTCGTCGAACGCCACCGGCTGCATGGATCCCTCCAGTCCGCTCGGCGGTGCGGTGGCCGTGAACCGCACGCCGCGACAGGCGGAGACGGGGTAGTTGTCGATGTCCACGACCTCGTTGGGCAGGGCACCGGTCGGTGGTGTCGTGGTGGTGGTGCTGGTCGTGGTCGTGGTGGTCGACGACGTGGCGGGAGGTTGGGCGCTGGTGTCGGTGGGGCCGCCCTCGCCGGTCGTCGTCGCCGGCCGGTTCCCGGTGCTGACGTCGGCATTGTCCCGGCCCGCCAGCGCGAGGGCGCCGACGACTCCGGCCACCAGAGCGAGGCTCGACGCCGCGGCCAGGGCCAACGGCCACCGGCGGGCGTTCCGGCCGTCGCCACGTCCTCGACGTCCGCCGCGGTCGTCGTCGCTGTCGTCGTCACCGTCGTCGCCGGTGGTGCCGTTGCTGCCGGCCGAGCCCAGCCCAGCGGCACGGGCGGTGATGGCCTGCCACTGGTCGGGGACCGGCGCGTCTCGCAGGCCCCGGATCGCCTCGTCGTAGCGGTCAGTCATCGGCGGCCTCCAGGAGGTGGCGGAGGGCCCTGCGGCTGCGGAAGAGCTGGACCCGGACGGTGCCCGCCGAGGTGTGGAGCGCCCGAGCGATCTCCGGCGACGACAGCCCGGCGACGTCCTTCAGGACGACGCAGGCCCGTTGCTGCTCGGTGAGCTGCTGCAGCGCCCGGACGAGGTCGATCGCGACCGCGGGAAGGTCGCCGTCGTCGACGCCGTGACGGCCGCCCGGCCCGGAGGCCGCCAGCAGGTCCAGAGCGTCGCCGGACGGCCGGGGCCGCCGCTGGCGCCGGTGCAGCTCGCCGGCAGCGATGCGGAAACCGGCCCGCCAGACCCAGGCGTCGACGTCCCGCAGCTCGTCGATGCGCCGAGCGGCCTGGGCGAAGGCCTCGGCCGCAGCATCGTCGGCCACGTCGCGGCTGCCCGACCAGGCCCGCAGCGCCCGCCACAGCCGGGGGTGGGTCCGGTCGTACGCGTCGCGCAGCCGGTCGAGCGCCGGCCGAGCGCCGGCCTGGCCGCCACGGGCGTCACGTTGGGGAGCCACCCCCGCATCCTGCACACCCTGACAGGGGCGGCACGCGCATGGGGTGTTAACCGCAGCCGGGCAAGGGCCCGGAGGCCGCTACCGTGGGACGACCAGTCGGGGGTAGTTCAACTGGCAGAACGGCAGCCTTTGGAGCTGCATGTTGGAGGTTCGAGCCCTCCCCCCCGAACCAAGAAGGTGCAGCTCAGAGGGCATCTCGCTGGGGAGTGGTGAAAGGGTTGATGTAGCCGACGGGTGGGTGCGTCGGTGCTTGGGGCGCCGGCGGTGGGTTTGGCGTTGACGGTAGGGACTCACCTTCGCAGGAGCACGCTCCGTCCGGCCACCATGAGCGGTGAGGGACCGTGCCGAGTGACAAGCCGTTGTCGTGTCACCGAAGTGTCATCTCCAGTGCCTGCTCGGCTCTTGTTCACTGGTTTTTGCGTCAATACCATCGAACCATCGGTGCGGCGGGTGGAGGGTCACAGTGGTCGAGGCGGACAACGGCCCACGAGGCGCGTGCGACGACGGGGCGCCCGTCCTAACCAGCGGCGCAGAGGTAGCCGAGGCGACGACCGCTGGAGTGCCGCGGGAGCGCATCGCCCACCGGCTCGAGGACCTGTGGTCGGAGTACCGGGCGGGTCGTAAGGTCCTGGCCGACCTCGAGGCCGAGCAGGCCAAGCTCAACGACACGTTGCAGCGGATCAGTGGCGCTATCCAGATCCTCGAAGAGCTGCTGGGTGCGGACGACGGCGGCGACACCGACGTCGGCCTCCCGGGCCGGGTCGAGCGGCCGGCGGGCCCGCCGGCCTCGGTAGGTCGGGACCCCACGCTGGTCGGCAAGGGCATGATCGGCTCGGAGGCCTGACGAGGCGTCGATGGTCGCCTACACCAGCTCGCTGCAGCACCTGCTGGCGGAGTTGGAGCGGCTCGACCTGCTGATACGGGTGCAGGTGTGGCGGGCTCGGCAGCGGCAGAGCGACCAGGAGCCGGCGCTGCCGGCCTTCTGTGTCTCCGACGCCGAGGTCGACGAGGCGTTGGATGCTCTCGGGACCGGTGGCGGGGCGGGCAGGCCGAGCTGGGCGGACGTCCCGATCCCACCCGACGTGCTGGGGCCTCTCCAGGCCCGGCTGGACCAGTTGGCCCTCGAGATCACCCAGCGGGCCGAGGAGAGCCGCGCCGCAGGAGTGCTCCTGCGGCTGGACGCGCTGACCCAGCTCTTCGACCTCGGGGGCTTCGATCGGGACGTCGTGCTGGTCTGCCTGGCACCCGAGCTGGATCGGCGCTACGAGCGCCTCTACGGCTACCTGCACGACGACCTGACCCGCCGCCACCCGAGCGTCGACCTGGTCCTCGGCCTACTGTGCCCCGACGTGGAGTCCCGGGTGGCGGCGCGCTCGCGGTTCGGGGCGGGGGCGCCGCTCGTGGATCACCAGCTGCTGCGCGTGGTCGACGACGCCGGGCGGCCTGCGCCGTCACTACTGGGCAAGTCGCTGCAGCTGGACCCACGGGTGGCGCGGTATGTGCTGGACGACGACCAGCCGGACGAGCGGCTCCGGCCGTTCGCGCGGCTGGTCGTGCCGTCGATCCGCCTGGAGGCGCTGGCTTTCCCGTCGGCGCTCGTGCAGCACTTGGCCGGGCTGGCCCACCATGCCGGCACCAACGGAACGGACCTGGTCGTCTATTGCCAGGGGGGTTACGGCGTGGGCAAACAGGCCACCGCGGAGGCGGTCTGCCACACGCTCGATGCCCGCCTCTTGGTGGTACACGGAGCGCTGCTTGCGTCACGATCGGCCGACGAGCTGGGGTCGCTGGCCCGCCTGGTTGAGCGCGAGGCCAGGCTGCAGGGCGCCGTTCTGTTCTGGGAGGACTTCGACGCCCTGCTGGCTGACGGCAAGGAAGTCCACCTGGCCGCGGTGCTGGAGGCCCTCGACGAGCATCCTGGGCCGACGTTCCTGGCTGGCGAGGCGACCTGGGTGCCCCGGGACGCCCTGCATGGGCTGTCCTTCGTGCGCCTCGAACTGCCCCAACCGGGTTACGAGCAGCGCCTGGAGCTGTGGCGCACTGCGCTGAGCGCCGCGGGGGATCCCCGTGGTGCTGGCGAGGCTGGCGATGGCGGCGATGTGGAGGGCCAGGCCCCGGATGTCGACCTAGAGGTGCTGGCGGGCACCTTCCGGCTGAGCGGTGGCCAGATCGACGACGCCGCCGCCACGGCCCGGAACCTTGCCCTGGCCCGTGCTCCCGTCGGCCCCGGTGTCCCGAGGTCGATCACGCAGGACGACCTGCGGACCGCTTGCCGCCTGCACTCCAACCGCAAGCTGGCCGAGCTCGCCCAATTGGTCCCGGCTCGCTACGGCTGGGACGACCTGGTGTTGCCCGCCGACCAGACGGCCCAGTTGCAGGAGATCCACGACCAGCTGCGCTACCGCGCGGTGGTGTACGAGGCCTGGGGCTTCGAGCGGAAGCTGGCCCTGGGCAAGGGCCTGAACGTGCTCTTTGCCGGCCCGCCGGGCACGGGCAAGACCATGGCCGCGGACGTGCTTGCCACTTCGCTGGGGCTCGACCTCTACAAGATCGACCTGTCCAGCGTGGTCAGCAAATACATCGGCGAGACCGAGAAGAACCTGGCGCGGATCTTCGACGAGGCCCGGACCAGCAACGCGATCCTGTTCTTCGACGAGGCCGATGCCCTGTTCGGCAAACGCACCCAGGTCCGAGACGCGCACGACCGCTACGCGAACGTCGAGGTGTCGTACCTCCTGCAGAAGATGGAGGAGTACGAGGGCGTGGTGATTCTGGCGACCAACCTGCGCAAGAACATGGACGACGCCTTCGTCCGCCGGCTGCACTTCACCGTCGAGTTCCCGATGCCGGACGAAGCCGATCGCCGCCGCATCTGGGAGCAGATCTGGCCGGAGCTCACCCCGCGCGACCCTGGGCTCGACCTGGACCGGCTGGCCCGGGACGTGCCTCTGACGGGCGGCTCGATCCGCAACATCGCGGTGGCGGGAGCATTCCTGGCCGCGGCCGACGGCAGCGTTGTCACCATGCAACACCTCCATCACGCCACCGAGCGTGAGTACCAGAAGATGGGCAAGGTCATCACCGGTGACGGGCGAGAGGGGATGCCATGAACCGGTTTCACCGCCAGCAGATCGCTGCAGCGAACGAGCCAGATGGCGCCGTCCGGGACGTCGTGGCGACGGCAGGGGAGCGCCAGTCCGAGCCGTCCGAGTTGGCGTCATTCACCGGCGTCGGCGACGTCCTTCTGGCGATGCAGCGAGCCTGCGGGAACCGTGACGTGCAGCGGCTGGTACCGCGACCGTCTGGACCGGTGAAGCGGCGCCTGACGCTCGGCCCGGTCAGCGATTGCTACGAGCGCGAAGCGGACCAGGTGATGGAGCGGGAGGGCGGCGGCGAGGTCGCCGGTGCTCCGTCGGAGTCGGAGGCGCAGCATGCCCGGTCCGACCCGCCGATGCCGCGCCTGCACGCCGGAGCGGGAGCGAGCGACCCGATCGACCCGCTCATCCAGCGGGTCATCTTGGGTGCCCGCGGCCAGGGCCAGGGAATCTCGGCCACAGTGCGGGGGCCGCTGGAGCGGTCGTTGGGAGCGGACTTCGGCTCGGTGCGGGTCCACACCGACTCCCGGGCCGACACTCTCAGCAGGGCGTTGCAGGCACGCGCCTTCACCACCAGCCAGGACATCTTCTTCCGCCGCGGCGAGTTCCAGCCCACTAGCGACAGCGGCCGCCGAACCCTCGCCCACGAGCTCACCCACGTCGTGCAACAGACGGGCCCCGACGCGCCCGCCGGCTGTGACGACACGACAGCGGCCGCGCCGGTCCAACGGTTGTTCACCCACGACGGCACGCCGATAACGGACGGAGATCTTCTACAGACGATTCTTGACCTTGCAACAGGATCGGTTGGAAGCGACGAAGTTGCTGATGCTTTTTGGGCTGCTGCGTCAGTGAAGGCGCCGAATAGGGACATCGGCGACTGGCTAGCCCTGCGTGACTTCAGTAAGAAGACCGTGAACAAGGTGATCCGTCTGGTCGAGAAGAGTGCGATAGAGCCCATTCAAACCAAGAAGCGTGACCGAGACGACGAGCCGAACCACCCGCCCATCACCGCTCATGGAGGAACCAAGACGGACGCGCCGAAGAGCATGATGCTGCCTCCGCCGCAGTCGGAGATCGCGTTCAAGACTGGAGGTGGCTTCGGCAAGAATCTCGCCCGATCGAAGACCCAAGGGACGCTCAGTTCGTTTTTCAAAGTAACGGAGCCTCCCCCGAAAAGGGCAGCGGACGGTACGTATCGCATAACGTCGTACCAGGACTTGTCCGAAGTGCCGGTCCTCTTGGTGCAAAAGGACGCCTTGACCAGTACATATATACTGGCCGATAATGAAGAGGCACAGGAGAAGTATATCCGCTATGACCATTCCGCTAAGAGGTACTCGCATGCGGTCAAGGAGCGTGTGGGAAGCTTCAACGAGTGGCCGCCTAGCGTTGACAAGTGGAAGGATGGCCTGCTCGGGATCAGGGCAGTCAAGAGGACGGGCAAGCCGGTCACGGGTTCACTGTCGTCCCTCGGTTCCGTCCTGAGTGATGAAGATCTCATGCGGGTCTACCAGGTCTTGGGGATCTGGGGTACGTGGATCGTTCGGCGGACCCTCGCCGCCGCAAAACTCGGCACCATCTCCAGCATTGGTGCGGCGATCAAGAAGAAGATGGAAGGTCTGCTGGAGGGCCAGCAACAGGACGCCGGCCAATTCCTGTCCCAGTTGAAGGGGAGGCAAGCAGCCGTCTTCTGGGGGATCCTCAAGGACGGTCCTTTGAATCCCCTGACGGCCCTCAAGACCCTGACGAGTGCGCCATCAGCTCAGCAATTTCCCGCTAAGTCTCAAACCAACTATCTGGGCACCGTCGGCGAGTTGATGGATGAGCTCAGACTGAAGCAGAGGCTTCGGGCCAAGCCGTCCGACCGTGGAACGCATCTATTGACTCATTCGACGGGGTCGGGCGAGAAGGGCCCTGATCTCATCCTCATCAAGCTCCGGGATGGCCGTTACAGAATCAATATTCATGAATCCAAGCTCACCGGCTGGACACCGGATAACAAGAATGCAGGAGACCAGCCGACGTATGGATTGTCTGGCCTGCCGGCAGTTGCCCGCAAGGGCTCGAAGGCACTCAAGTTGTATCTGACTGAGGCTGTGACGGCACATCAGCTACCCGATGCGAAGGCGATCATCGACCAGATCGGAACAGGAGAGGCCGTTACAACTTGGAAGTACGCGACGGTTGGACAGGTCCTCCTCGAGGGGGAGGGTCAGCACTTCACTCGCACGAAGCTTGGCGGGACGCTGTCCGATCCGAAGAAGGACGCGCTGGAGAGCTGGCTGAACTATGCGCGACAGCTCGCCAAGTCTGCGTCGCAGACGTCGAATGCCAACGACGTGGGCGCATCGTCCACGACGACGTCGCCGGTGTCGTCGAACTTGACGCCGTCGTCCAAGCCGCTGGTTTCGTCGTTGAAGCCGCCGGTGTCGTCGGAGCCACCGGTGGTGGATCCAGATGAGATGGCGGTGTCGTTGCCCGAGGAGTTCGAGTCGAGCGTGACGTCGTCGTCGAACAAGGTGTCATCGTCGCAGTGGAAGGTCTCGCCGCAGTGGAAGGTCAAGTCGAACATGCCGCCGACCCTGCCGATCACTTCGTCTTCGAAGCCGATGCCGGGCATGTTGATGCGGCCGGTGTCGGATCAGCCGCCGGTGACGTCGCCGACGATGCCGAGGTCGAGTTTCTCGCAGTTCTTGCAGTCGTCGTCGCCGCCGTTGGCGAAGAAGCTCAAGACGGTCACGGGCCCAGCGCCGCCGCCGCCGGTGTCGGATCAGCCGCCGGTGACGTCGTCGACGATGCCGAGGTCGAGTTTCTCGCAGTTCTTGCAGTCGTCGTCGCCGCCGCCGGCGAGCAAGCTCAAGACGAACAAGGATCCGTCGCCGCTCACCTCGTCGTTGCTGAAGCTCCGGCCGTTCCCCCACCTGGCGGAGGGCTCGTCAAGCTCGACGCCGGTCGTGCCAAGTGGGCCGCCAACGCTGTCGCAAGGCCTCCAGAAGATGGCGGCGGCTGAGAAGGTGAACCGCGACGGGGACAAGTTGATCGACGAACTCGTCAACTCGCTGGACCCCGGCAACATGCACCCGGGGCTGCGGGATTACCTCGCGGACCTACACCGCAAACAGCCCACACTTGATAGGAGCATTCTCCGTGCCTTCGGCGGCCTGTGGATCGATAGGCAACTCTGACCGATGCGGCCTGTGGAGCGGTAGGGCCTGCTGAATCGACGTCGTGCCTGTCATCGATCTGTCATTGTTTACCAATTTATTAGTCAGTTAATATCGCTTCGGCGAGGTGGTCTAGGGGGAAAGAGGCGGGGTGCGAGCGAGGCGGAGAGCGGTGGAGGGCGGGAGCGAGCGACCGCTCATGGACGGTGTCTCGGGCCAGCATGTTCCAGGATCTTGACGCCACCCTCGCCGCACTGCTCGACGCCGAGCTGGCCGTACGGAACGTCGATATCAGCTTCGCGGCGCCGGACGACCAGTTCCCGCCGTCGGGGGTGACCCTGCCGGCGGTGTCGATGTTCCTCTACGACATCCGCGAGAACACCCAGCTACGCAGCAACGAATGGGAGCTGCGGCGCGACGACGACAACCGCATCACCTCGCGGCGGCGGCCGCCGGTGCGGGTCGACTGCTCGTACCTCATCACCGCGTGGCCCAGCGACGTGCCCGAGCCGGCTGCCGACGAGCACCTGTTGCTGGGCGAGGTCATGAAGGTGCTGCTGCGGCACCGGGCCGTTCCGGCGCAGTACCTGCGCGGCGACCTCGAAGGGCAGGAGCCGCCGGTGCGGGCGCGCATCCTCGCTGAGAACCAGCTGCAGAGCCTGGGCGAGCTGTGGCAGGCGATGGGCGGCAAGCCGAAGGCGGCCTTGCACTACGGGGTCACCCTCAGCGTCGACGTCTCGGGCTGGGAGGTCCCAGGCCCCAAGGTCTTCGAAACAGTCATCAGTCTCAGCCAGGGCGTGCTGCCGGCCGAGCCCGCGAGCACGTCGTCCAACCCATGAGTCCCTGAGCAGAAGGAGCACCGGTCCCATGCCGCAGTACCTAGCACCGGGTGTCTACGTCGAGGAGGTGTCCTCGGGGATCAAGCCGATTGCGGGGGTCGGCACTAGCACCGCCGGCTTCATCGGCGTCGTGTCCGACGCCACGCTCACGCCCTTGCGGCCCGGCCGCGACCCGTACCGCCCGGCGAGCACGGAGTCCGCCGACGAGACGACCGAGCCACCCGACGAGACGACCGAGCCGCCCGAGCCGCCCGAGCCCGCCCCAACCCGGGAGTTGAAAACCAGGGAGACGGACCCGGACGACTTCTACCCGCTGGCACTGGCGGGGCAGCGGGTGCTGATCACCAGCTGGGAGAGCTTCAAGAACAACTTCGGCGACATCGAGGACGGCAACCGGCTACTGGCCCACGCGGTCTACGGGTTCTTCAACAACGGTGGCACCCGTTGCTGGATCGTCCGCTACACCGACGCCACGACCAGCACCAACGTCGCAGAGCGCCTCGCCACCCTCAGCCCTGTCGACGAGATCGCCCTCGTCGCCATCCCGGGAGCGACCGACGCCGCCATTCAGAACGCCATCCTCGACCACTGCGAGAACGCGCAGGACCGCTTCGCCATCCTCGACGGCGTCCAGACGACGACGCTGACCAAGGTTGCGATCCAGGGGGACACCCGCGACAGCAGCTACGGCGCGATCTACTACCCGTGGATCGACGTCGGCGACCCGAAGCAGCCCTACATACCGCCCACCGGGCACATCGCCGGCGTCTACGCCCGGGTCGACGCTGAGCGCGGTGTGCACAAGGCGCCGGCCAACGAGGTCATCCGAGGCGCGCTGGACGTCGAGAACCTCCTCAGCCGGGCCGACCAGGACGGGCTCAACCCTGACGACATCAACGTCATCCGCAAGTTCGACGGCAACGTCACCATCTGGGGGGCGCACACCCTCGCCGGCAAGGAGGACGCCGAGTGGCGCTACATCAACGTCCGCCGGCTGTTCAACTACCTACGCGAGTCGATCGACGAGGGCATCGGGTGGGCGGTCTTCGAGCCCAACGCTCCCGACCTATGGTCGAAGATCCGGCGCAACGTCGGCGCCTTCCTCACGCTCACGTGGGCGTCGGGCGCGCTGTTCGGCGCCACCCCTGAGCAGGCGTTCTACGTGCGCTGTGACGAATCGACGAATCCGAGCGAGGTGCGCGACCAGGGCCAGGTGGTCACCGAGATCGGGGTGGCGGTGGTGAAGCCGGCCGAGTTCGTCATCTTCCGGATCAGCCAATGGGCCGGTGTCGTGGCGTGACCGACTGACCGGCTGAGCAGGTTGCGAGAGGCGGCCGCCCCATGGCGGACAGGTTCCACAGCGAGGGCAAGGCACCAGGTGTCTACCGCCAGGAGGTCTTCCCGAGCCCGGCGCCGAGCTTCCTGACCGGTGTGCCGGTGTTCCTCGGCTATACGGCCGACGGGCCGTACGAGCCGCAACGGCTCGCGCTCTGGCCCCAGTTCGATCAGTTCGGCCCGCCCGGCAACGGCTACCTGGCCGACGCGGTGCGTGGCTTCTTCGAGAACGACGGGCTGGTCTGCTATGTGCAGCGCCTCGAGTTCGGTCCGGAGCCGGCCGAGGCGCTGCGGCGAGGCCTGGAGCCCCTGGACCGGCTGGAGGACGTCGACCTGGTCTGCGCCCCGGACGTCATGCACACCGCCGGGACGCTGGCCGATCCCGACCTGGACACCGTGGTCGCCATGCAGCGGGAGATCCTCGACCACTGCGATCGACGCGGTGACCGCTTCGCGATCCTCGACGGGCTTCCGGGCGCGGACGCCGTGGCGATGCAGCACACCCAACTGGTAAGTGACGCGGGCGCGCTGTACTACCCGTGGGCCTGGCCGGCATCCGGCGACCGGGGCCCGTACGTGCCGCCATGTGGCCACGTGGCCGGCGTCTACTCGCGCAGCGACCGTGCCCACGGCGTGCACAAGGCACCGGCCAACGAGGTGGTCGACGGGGTCCTCGACCTGCAGGTGCATCTCGGTGACGCCGAGGTCGGCGAGCTCACCACCGCCGGTGTCAACTGCCTGTGGGCGCGGCCGGGCGGCGGCGTCCGGGTGTGGGGGAGCCGCACGCTGAGCGACGACCTGGCGTGGAGGTACGTCAACGTGCGGCGGGTCTTCCTCACCTTGGGGCGCTGGCTCGATCGGTTCATGGCCGGGCTGGTCCACGAGCCCAACGACGTCCGCCTGTGGGTGCGCATCATGCGCGACGTCACCGGCTACCTCGAGGACCTGTTCCAGCGGGGGGCGCTCAAGGGCAGGACGTCCGAGGAGGCCTTCTACGTGAAGTGCGACAGCGTGACCAACCCGCCGGAGGTGCGAGACGCCGGGATGGTCGTGACCGAGGTCGGCGTGGCCGTGGCCATCCCGGCCGAGTTCGTGGTCGCCCGCATCATCCACGGCGCCAGCGGTGTGTCGATCACTACATGACGAGTTGCAGCAGGTTGCAGCAGTAGCAGCAAGAAGAGCAAGGACCAGGAGGAGCCATCATGGCAGACAGGGTCGACCCCTATGCCGGTTACAACTTCTCGATCGAGTTGGACGGCATCACCCGTGCCGGCTTCCGCGAGTGCTCCGGTTTGGAGAACAGCCAGAACGCCGGCGAGTACCGCGAGGGAACGGACAAGAACCCGAGCGTGCGCAAGATCCCGGGGCTGATCACCCATTCGGACATCACGCTCAGCCGCGGCGTGACCAGTGACAGCAAGCTCTGGGAGTGGCGTGAGAAGGCGATGAAGGGAACCGTCGAGCGCCACGACATATCGGTCTCGTTGCTCGACGAGACCGGCGCCGCCACGATCACGTGGAACCTGTTCGACGCGTGGCCGCGGCAGTGGACGGGGCCGAGCTTCAACGCCACCTCCGACGAGGTCGCCGTCGAGCAGCTCATCCTGGCCTACGAGCGGATCGAGGTCGATCAGTGGGGCTAGGCCGATGACCGCGACCGATGCGGGCATCATGACCCCCATCCAGACCGAATTCCCCTTCACGCTGCCGCGGGGCGTGGTCGACGGCGAAGGCAACGTGCACCGCGAGGGGACCATGCGCCTGGCGACGGCGTTCGACGAGATCGAGCCACTCAAGGACCCTCGGGTGCGCGTCAACCCTGGCTATCTGGTGATCATCCTGCTCGCCAGGGTGATCACCCGCCTGGGCAGCTTGGAGCACATCAACACCAGGGTGATCGAGAACCTGTACGCGGCCGATCTGGCGTTCCTGCAGGATCTGTACCAACACATCAACCAGGACGGGCACAGCCGGCTGGTCGTCGCCTGCCCCCACTGCGCAGGCGAGTTCGAGGTGGAGACCACCGGCCTGGGGGAATGATGTGCTACCCCTCGGACCGGCTGCACGAGGAGGTGGCGTACCTGGCCTATCACTTCCATTGGCCCTATCGCGAGGTCATGCAGCTGGACCACCGTGAGCGGCAGCGGTGGGTGGCCGAAGTGGCGCGCATCAACCAGCGGATCAACGAGGAGGGGAGCGCGGGGCGATGATGCCAACCGGTGTACCGCTAGGGCTCAGCTGGGCCCCTTCGGTTGTCGGCAACTGGTTGCCCGGGTTGCGGCCGCTCGAGCCGTTCCTCACCTTCAACTTCGCCGTCGAGATCGAAGGTCTGCTGGTCGGAGGTTTCACCGAGGTGAGTGGCCTGGAGAGCGACATAGAGGTGGAGGACTATCGGGAAGGCGGCGTCAACGCCTTCGTGCACAAGCTGCCGCGCCAGACGCGTTACGCCAACTTGGAGCTGCGCCACGGCCTAACCGCGATCAGCACGCTCTGGAATTGGTATTACAACACCTCGCGGGGGGTCGTTCAGCGGAAGAACGGCACGATCATGTTGCTCGACACGCAGCAGACACCGGTCATGTGGTGGAACTTCCGCAACGCGATCCCGGTGCGTTGGTCTGGACCGACGTTCAACGCCACCAGCGACGAGGTGGGTGTCGAGTCGATCGAGCTGGCCCACGAGGGGTTGTCCAAGCCGCTGCTGGGCCAGGCGGCCGCGCTGGCCCACGGTGTGGCCGGCATGGTCGGGATGTGAGGGACGGGCGGACTTCGATGGCACGACCGCAGCCGCCACCGACCTCGCCGGGCTTGTCGTCCTCGCTGGGGCCGCACTGGCAGGAGGCCGTCGACGCGCGCTTCGTCGCTGCACTCTGGCGACGGGCGGCGCGGCCCGGCCTGGTTCGGCCCGAGCAGGCCACGGCGATGCTGACGCGGCACCTGGGCATGACCGGCCGCCTGCTGTTGGCCGAACGGCTCGTGCGGCGCGCCGACGTCGGGGCCGGCAGCGAGCCTGCGGCGTCGGCCGCACCGATCGTCTATGCCCAGCGTCGGCCCCTGCCCGGGCCCACGCCCCAGCCGCACGAAGGACGCGGAGCGGGCCGCCGTGTGGGCGAGACTCCGTCCCCGACCGCGCCACCGACACCGCCGGTCGTGACCGCCCGTGCCGTCCCCTTGGCCTCGCCGCCGGCGCCGTCGTTGCCGTCGACCGGGAGCGCGAGCAGCAGCGGCAGCACTGCGCCGATGGTGATCCAGCGCAAGGTCGACCCGGCGGCCGCGACCACGCCGCCGCCCGACCTGCCGGGACTGCCAGGCCCGGACGGGGTGCTCGGTCGCCGGCCGAGGGCACGTCGAGGGGTCGCCGACGACGACGGGTTGGCGATGCCATCAAGGCCGGCGGCAGGGCCACGGGCGAGGCTCGGTCGGGACCGGTCCGCCGCGGCGTCCGGCTCGGGCGCCGACGACGGCAGCTCCGGCGTCGAGCGGCCCTCGGACGCGGGGACGGACTCGTCGCCGGGTGGCCTGGACCGGCCGGTGGTCGTAGGTCGGCGAGCCGAAGCAGGGCATCCCCCTGGACCGGACGTGCCGCTGGTCCGTCCGCGCGCCCTCGATCCCGGCATCGGCGAGGCATCGCCCCCGGTCCATCCGACCTCGGCGGAGGCGGCCGACCTGTGGCCGCCCGCCGACCTCGAAGGCACGCCACCGCGGTCAAGAGCAGCGGTCCGGTCGTCGGCGGTAGGACCGACCGCGCCCGGCCTGCCGCGCAGGTCCGGCAACTCCCGGGAGGGTGTCGAGGCCTCGGCCGACGCCACAAGGCCGGTGGTGCGGGCCGCCCGGCCCGGGCTGGCCGGGGGGAGTGGCATGGCGTCGCCGTGGCCTGGGCCGGCTCGGAGCGGCACGGCGTCAGGCGGTGATGGTGCAGTGTCGGCCGGACTCGGGCCGGTTGGGACCTCGGCGGGGCCTGGTCCGGTCGGGAGTGGTGCGGCGTCGGCGGGGCTGGGGTCAGTGGGGCACGGTGGTGGGTCCGCGTGGCCTCTACCGGCCGACGCCGGCGTATCGCCCGGGCCGGTGCCGGTGGTCGCCGCGGCGGCGCCCGGGCGTGCCGGCGACCTCCTGCCAGTCGCGCGCCCCCAGGCCCTAGCCGCAGGCCCGGCCGGTGCGCCTCAACCGGGGCCGGGGTCCTTCGGCGCACCGCTGCCCTTGGTGGCGACGATCACGACGGCACCGGCCGCCCGAGCTGCGACCGACGGCGTCGCCAGTGCCGGAGGGCAGGGCCGAGCGGCGTCGGGACGACGACTCTCCGGGGGCGTCGCGTTGCCGGGGCGGCGTACCGACGCGACCGCGGCCGCGCGCGACACAGGCGTCGCCCACGACCGCGACGCCGCTGTCGTTGAGGTCGACGTCGACCGCATCGTGGACCGGGTCCATCGAAGGTTCCTGCGGCAGCTGGCGATCGAGCGTGAGCGACGGGGAGTGTGGTGATGGCGATCAACAAGGCGCAGCTGGCCTCCGAGCTGGTGGGGCTGGGCACCGGCGGCGGCGCGCTGGAGAAGCTCAGCATCGGCTACATGCCCGGCATCGGACCGGAACAGCACGTCCGGGCGCTGTTCAACCCCAGCGAGATCAGCATCTCGCGCACGATCAACTACGAGCAGCAGCGGGCGGTCAGCAAGGCCGACGCCGTCAGTGTCCGACAGAGGTTCCGCTCGGTCGAGCCGGCGACACTGTCGATCGAGCTGTTCTTCGACACTTACGAGTCGCGGGACGACAGCGCCACCTGGAAGCGGGCCGCGGTGTCGTTCCTCGCACCGGTCAACCCGTTCCAGACTGGTGACGCCACCGATGTCAGGAACCAGACCAGTCAGGTGGCGCAGCTCGCCGAGCCCGACTCCCACACCCACAAGCCGCCGGTCTGCACCCTGCGCTGGGGCACCTTCGACATCTTCGTCGGGGTGCTGACCAACCTCGACCAACGGTTCACGATGTTCCTCAACGACGGGACGCCAGTGCGTGCCACCTTGTCCTGCACCTTCGCCGAGAATCGCAGCAAGGCCCGTAGCCGCATGGGCGAGCCGCACTCCGCAGACGTCGACAAGGCCCGCGTCGTGCGCCGCCACGACACCCTCCAGAGCATCGCGGCCCAGGAGTACGGCGACCCGGCCCAGTGGCGGCCGATCGCCGAGGCCAACGGCATCGTCAACCCGCGGGTGCTCGCCCCCGGTACGAGGCTCGTCATCCCCAAGCTGCGCGCATGACCCGTTCCGAGCTCCCCGACCTGAACATCCGCATGAACGGCACGAGCCTGCCGGCCGCGGCCCGCGCGGACATCCGCTCGGTGTCGGTCGAAGAGGACCTCGGCGCCTTGAGCATGTTCACCATCGACCTCTACAACTGGGACGACGAGAAGCTGCGGGTCTCGTGGTCGGATTCGCCGTTCTTCGCGGTCGGGAACCAGGTCGAGATCTCGTTGGGCTACGTCGACGACCTCCACAAGGTGATGACGGCTGAGATCACCAGCCTCGAACCGACCTTCGCGGTCGACCAGATACCCAGGCTCACCGTCCGAGGCTACGACCACCGCCATCGCCTGGCCCGGGCCCGCAAGAGCCGCCCGTTCCGCAAGATCAAGGACAGCGCCATCGCCGGGCAGCTGGCGCGCGAGGCCGGGCTCCGGGCAGCGGTGAAGGACAGCCAGGTGGTGCACGACTGGGTGGCCCAGAGCAACCAGACCGACCTCGAGTTCCTCCAGCAGCGGGCGAAGCGGATCGGCTACGAGGTCTATGTGCGGGACAAGACCCTGTACTTCCAGCCTCCCCAGAGCACGCGCAAGGCCGGGATCACGCTGTCCCTCGACGGCGACATCACCGAGTTCCGACCCCGCCTGGGGGCCGCCTCGCAGGTGGGCGAGGTGGTGGTGCGTGGTTGGGACGTGAAGCAGAAGAAGGAGATCGTGGGTCGTGCTGGCATCGGCCAGGAGAGCTCGTCCATGGGCGGGCGGGCTTCGGGCCCCCGGGCGGCCGACCGCGCCCTCGGCAAGGGCAGCATCGCCACTGTCACCGAGCCGGTCGGGACCCAGGCCGAGGCGGACCAGATAGCCAAGGGGCGCTTCAACGAGCTGGCCCTGAACTACATCCGGGGCGACGTCACCTGTCACGGGCTGCCCCAGCTGCACGCTGGGATCGTCGTCGAGATCACGGGGGCGGGGAAGACGTTCAGCGGCCCGTACTACGTGACCTCGGCGGTCCACCGGCTGACGCCTGACGGCTACGAGACCAACCTGAGCGTGCGGAGGAACGCAGCCTGATGAGCGACGTCTTCGCCGACATGATGGAGCCGGGCGAGGCCGACAGCCGCTTCTACGGCGTCGCCTTCGCCGTCGTCACCAACAACAAGGATCCCGAGAAGCTGGGCCGGGTCAAGGTCGACCTGCCCTGGTTGGCCCAGAGCGTCGAGAGCGACTGGGCGCGGATCGTCACTCCCATGGCCGGCGGTCAGCGGGGCATCTACTTCCTGCCCGAGGTCGGCGACGAGGTATTGGTGGCCTTCGAGCACGGCAGCCCCGAGTCGCTGTTCGTGCTCGGGGCACTGTGGAACGGCAAGGACAAACCACCGGAGTCCAACGACGACGGCAAGAACGATGTACGCACGATCCGGTCGCGCAGCGGGCACGTGATCCGCCTCACCGACAAGGACGGCGACGAGAAGATCGAGATCGCCGACAAGAGCGGCAAGAACAGCATCGTGATCAGCACCAAGGACAAGAGCATCACCATCACCGCCGACGCCGACGTGAGCATCCAGGCCGGCAACGGCAAGTTGAAGCTCAGCGGCAACGGCATCGAGATCACCTCGAAGGCCGCGATCAAGGTCGAAGCCAGCCAGACGATGGACCTCGAAGCCGGTCCGCAGCTCAACGTCAAAGGGTCGATCGTCAACATCAACTAGTGGAGGGCGGGCACCGATGGGGCAACCAGCAGCCAAGCAAGGCGACCAGGTCGTTGCGGTGGACACGCACATCGTCATGGTGCCGACGTCGGGGCCACCGACCCCGACGCCGATGCCGCACCCGTTCGCCGGGATGCTGAGCGGGGGGTTGAGCAACGACGTCAAGTTCATGGGCAAGCCGGCGGCGATGGTGGGCAGCACGGCCGACAACAACCCGCCCCATGTGCCGAGCCCGCCCGGGACGGGCTTCCAGAAGCCGCCGAGCAACAAGGCCACCATCCAGATGGGCAGCCCGACGGTCATGATCAACGGCAAGCCCGCGGCCCGCAACGGCGACAAGGCGCTGACCTGCAACGACCCTGCGGACCTGCCGGCAGGCACGGTGGTCGCGGTCGGCACGGTCATGATCGGTTGAGGGGCTGAGCGCGGCATGGACGACCTCCTCGGCATCGGCGTGGACTTCCCGATCGAGCTCGACGGCGGCCGGCAGCTGCGCGAGACGTCCAGCGGGGACGAGAGCATCCGCCAGTCGATCTGGACGATCCTGAGCACCGCGCCCGGTGAACGGGTGATGCGACCCGACTTCGGCTGCGGCCTTCAGGACCTGGTCTTCGGGGTCAACGACGCCGGCACCGCCAACGCCGCGGCGGCAGCCGTGCGAGAAGCGCTGGCGCTGTGGGAGCCGCGCGTCGACGTGCTCGACGTGTTCGCGGTGGGCGACCCGGCCGAGCCCAACCTGCTGCTGATCGAGATCAACTACCAGGTGCGGTCCACCAACAGCCGCTTCAACCTGGTCTACCCCTTCTACCTGGGCTGAGCGATGCAGGCGCCGCTGGTCGACCCCCGCACCTACGACGACATCGTCGCCTGGGCCGAGCAACTTGCCAGCTGCGAGCGCGCTGCACCGGGGCCGGGGCTGGTGGGTGCGGTCCTCGACCGAGACGTCGTCGACCCCGTCGGGCACCGGGTGGTGGCTGCCGCGGACGACCGTGTCGACGGGGCAATGGCCGAGGCCATCGGCGCCCTGCCGTGGGTCAGGATCCGTGATCTGTTGTTCCGCGGCAGGTTGGGCCGGGATGTCACGAACCCCGCGAACCGACGTGTGTACCCGGCCGGGACCGTCGTGGACGTGGCGCTGGCGCAGGTCCTCGAAGACCTGGCCCGCGTCACCGGGCCGCAGGTGTTGGTGGGCTGCTCGCTGGGCGCGGAGCTGCGCTACGAGCCCACCAAGCTGCGGTACCGGGCCGGGACCGAGATCGACGCCCAGCTGGCCGACGTGATCGACCACCTGGCGTGGGTGCGGGTCGCGAGCTGGCGGCCGGGGCCGGCCGGTCGGCCCGACGCGGGGCGGGCGCTCGTCGGGATCCTCGGCCGCTTCGCCGAGCTGGTGGTCGAGCGAGTCAACCGGGCCCCGGCGAAGCACGAGCTGGCGTTCCTCAACCTGATCGGCACCCAGCCTGTGCCACCCCGTCCGGCGCGAGTGCCACTGACCTTCACGCTCGCCACGGGGAGCCCTGTCGACGCCGCGGTCCCCCCGGGCACCCAGGTCGCCGCCATCCCCCGGGAAGGCGAGAACGACGGCGTCGTCTTCGAGACCGAACGCCACCTGGTCGTGAGCCGTGCGCAGCTGCAGGCGATGTACGTGATCGAACCGGCCACCGACAGCTACGCCGATCGCACCACCGCAGCCATCGGCGCGACCGCCGACGCCGATGGGACGGGTGCGGCCGGCGCCGCTGACCAGCCGTTCGGGGCGTTCGACGGCACGCAGCCGACGCTGCACCAGCTCTTCATCGCCTGCGATGATGTGTTGACCCAGCCAGGCACGAAGGAAGTCACGCTCGCTCTCGACAGCACCACCCCCTACGCCTGGCCGTTGGGCCATTGGCCCATCTCATGGGCCTTCTGGGACGGCACCTCGTGGCAACCGATCGCGAGCACCCGAACGCCTGGCCTGCCCGTGCTGGTGACACTGTCCCAGGTCCCGCCCCTCGTGCCCTCGACGGTGGGTGGGCGAAAGGCGGGCTGGCTGCGCGCCCAGCTAGACATGCCCCTCCGGTGGCCCGGATCGCCCTCGGTCCCGACGCTGGTCGCCGTCGGCGATCGCCAGCGCCCCCACGCCCCGCAGTTCCCCCTTGATCCGTTCGGCGACCCGGCCAACCCGGTGAGATGGTTCTACATCGACGTCGACGGCGCAGTCGCCGCCGACCTCGCCTTCGTGCAGCTGGACTTCACGATGGCCCGGCCGATGGGGCCGCGACCACGGCGCGGCTCGACCACACTCAACTGGGAGTACCGCGCTGGCAACGAGTGGAAGCTGCTGGGCCGGTCGACGGCCCAAGGGCTGCGGCGTCCCGATCACGACCGCCGGGAACACGACTTCGAGGACGGAACCGACGCCTTCACACACCAGGGCGTGATCACCTTCCACGTTCCCGAGGACTGGACCCGGTCCTCGTTCCAGCGCGTGGCGGGCCGCTGGCTGCGGGTGGAGATCGCCGAGGATCTCCACCGCCGCGTTGGGGAGGCCCGGATCGGGCGGATCACGCTGAGCCACCGCTGGGAGGCGCACATCACCCGCGTCGAGGTCCGGGTCGCGACGCCGTCGGCCGCCCAGCCGTCGGCGGTCGGTGCCTTCAACGCCAGCCCGCTGGACCTGAGCAAGGACTTCCGGCCCCTCGGGGAGCAGCCTCGGTTCAACGACACGTTCTACCTGGCGGTGCCCGAGGCCTTCGCCCGCGCCGGAGCGTGGGTCAAGCTGAACCTCACCTTGACCAACCCCGTCGGGTCGGGGCGCACCAGCCCGCCCGAGGTGCTCACCACCGGAGAGCCGCAGCTCCGCTGGGAGATGTGGGACGGCACGGTCTGGGCGCCGGTGACGATCCAGGACGTCGGCACCGTCGATGGCGCTCACAGCGCCGAGGGCTCCGATGGCCCTCGGGGACTCAGCCCTGAGGGCTCCGATGGCACCCAGCGACTCAGCCGCCGGCGCATCGATAGCCCCCCGCGACTGAACCTTGGGGTCACCGACGAGCCCGTGCGACTCGGCCCTGAGAGCTCCGATGAGCCCCAGACGCCCAGCCCGGGCTTCGATGAGCCCCCGATGGTCAGGCCTGAGCCTCAGCCAGCCCGCCCAGAGGTCCCCGACCGACCCCATGAGCTCAGCCGCGAGGATCCCAGCACCCAAGGGCCAAGCCCTGAGGGCATCGACGACTCCTCCCCGGGACCCAGCCCTGAGGGCATCGACGACGGGTTCCCGGGACCCAGGCCTGAGGGCACCGACGACACCCAGCGACCCAGCATCTTGACCGCGAGCGGCGTGATGCGGCTGCAGCTTCCACCCACCCTCGCCCCGACGTCGGTCAACGGCCAGGAGGCCACGTGGCTGCGGGCCCGGCTGGTCGGCGGCAACTACGGCGTCGACGCGAGCTACGTGGTCGAGGACGTCAACGACATCCCCGTCTACCGGCCTGTCCCGCCGACCTTCGCGCCGCCGGTGATCACGTCGTTGACCTTCGAGCCCGAGCCCGAGCCCGAGCCCGAGCCCGAGCCCGAGCCCGAGCCCGAGCCAGAGGGCCGATGGCCCATGCCGTCGGCATGCCTGACCTACAACGACTTCGCGTACCAGGACCGCACCACCGAGGCTGCGGGAGGCTCGGGCCTGTTGAGCCCGTTCACCGCGGTCGCCGATCGCGAACCGGCCTTGTACCTGGGCTTCGACCAGCCGTTCGAACCCCGGCCGACCTCGCTCTACCTCCAGGTCGACCCGCCGTCGCCCGAGGAGGTGGCTGCCGAGCGGCTGGCCGACGTTGACCCCAGCACGCGGGCCCGCCTGGTCTGGGAGTACTCGAGCCCGGCCGGCTGGCAGCCGCTGACCGTCGACGACGAGACCGAAGCGCTGGCCCGCAGCGGCCTGGCCAGCTTCATCGGCCCCTCGGACCTCACCCCGCGGTCCGCCTTCGGTCGCACCCAGTGCTGGCTCCGCCTGCGGTGGGCGCAGGGCGAGCTCGTGGTGCCGCCACGCCTGGTGCAGGTCGTGACCAACACCACCTGGGCCAGCGAGGTGACCGCCGTCGATGACGAGATCCTCGGTTCGAGCACCGGCCAGCCGAACCAGCAGCTCACCGTCGCACAGCAGCCGGTGCAGCCCGGTCAACGGCTCCTGGTGCGTGAGCTCGAGCGACCCACGGCGACCGAGACAGCGGCGCTCGTTGCGGTCGAGGGGCTCGATGCCGTCCAGGTCGCGACCGAGCCCGGCCAGCCCGACGAGACGTGGGTCCGGTGGCACTGCGTATCGGACTTCGCTGGGTCCGGGCCCCGCGACCGCCACTACACGATCGACCCGCTCAGCGGTGAGGTCCGCTTCGGCGACGGCGCGCACGGGCTGGTCCCGCCCCCGGGTCAGAACAACGTTCGCATCAGCTACCACACCGGTGGCGGCGAGCAGGGCAACCGGCCGCCGGGAACCGTCGTACAGCTGCGGTCAGGCGTCCCCTACATCGACCATGTCGCCAACCACGAGGCGGCGCAGGGCGGCGCGCCACGCGAGCCCGTGGAGCGGCTGCGCAAGCGCGGACCGGTGACCCTTCGCCACCGCGGCCGTGCCGTCACCGCCCAGGACCTCGAGGACCTGGCCGTCGAGGCATCGGCCGACGTGGCCAGGAGCAGAGCGGTGGTGGCCGGGTTCGACCCCACCGAGCTGTGGGTCGAGAACGGCCGGCGAGGGACTGCTGCACATCGGGCCGTCGCGTCCGGCCGCATGGGGGTGATCGTCGTGCCCGACAGTCCCGCTGCCCGGCCCACTCCCACGCTGGGACTCCTGGGCCAGGTCCGGAGCTATCTGCAGCAGCGGTGCGTTCCGACCGCCGACCTGTGGGTGGCCGGGCCGCAGTGGGTCCAGGTACAGGTGGCGGCGACTGTGGTACCCGCTTCCATCGAGGATGCCGACGCCCTCAGGCCTCGCGTGCAGGCTGCCCTCGAGCACTTCCTGCACCCGCTGACCGGTGGCCATGACGGCCAGGGGTGGGCGTTCGGCCGCAAGCCCCACCGGTCCGAGCTGTTTGCGGTCGTCGAGGCCGTGCCGGATCTGGACCACGTCGTCTCGCTGCGGATGACCACCATCCCCGAGACCACCGATCCCAATCTTGCCGAACGGCTGCGGACGGAGCTGGAGCTGTCGGTCGAGCACAGGGACGTCGGCTGGCAGCCCGAGACCGAGACCGACCGGTGGCTCCATCGGGCCCTCGTCTACTCGGGTACCCACCAGATCACCGTCGCGCTGGCGCCGTAAGGGGACACGCATCCATGCCCATCCCGCTCCCGAAACTGGACGACCGGACCTACGAGGACCTGACCGCTGAGGCCCGAGCGCTGATCCCGCGGCTGCACCCGGGATGGACCAACCACAACGCCAGCGACCCCGGCATTGCCCTGGTCGAGCTGTTGGCCTGGCTCACCGAGATGCTGCTGTACCAGGTCGACGACGTCCCGCCGGCCAGCACCAAGGCCTTCCTCGCGCTGCTCAACGGGCCCGACTGGCCCCTGCCGGCCGACGCCGACCTCCACGACGCGACCATGCAGACCCTGCGCGACGTACGCGAGCGCTACCGGTCCGTCACCCCCGGCGACTTCGAGTACCTCACGCTGCAGTCGTGGCCCCGCACCCCCGACGCCCAGGCCCTCGGGCCCGCCGGGCGGGTGGCTCGGGCGCAGTGCGTGCCGCGGCGCAACCTCGAGACCACCGACCCGAAGGCATTCATCCAGCCGGCACCGGCGCACATCAGCGTGGTCGTCGTGCCGGTGCCCGCCGGCGGCGAGACCCATCCCCTCCTGCCCGCAGCGTTGCATGATCCGCTGAGCCGGTTCCTCGACCTCAGCCGGACGCTCACCACGCGCCTCCACGTGGTGGGGCCCACCTATGTCGAGGTCAAGGTCGCAGCCAAGCTGGCGTCGAGCGAGGACGCGGTTCCGGGGGCCGCCCCGGCGCAGGCGCACGCCGCGTTGCGAGCGTTCTTCGACCCCTTCATCGGCGGGCCGGACGGGACGGGCTGGCCCTTCGGGCGCCACGTCTTCGTGTCCGAGGTGTACGCCGTCCTGCAGCAGGCACCGCTGGTGGACTACGTCGAGGAGGTTCGGGTGATCGGCCGGGGCCAGGTCGCAACCGGCGACGACGGCGCCGCCGGCATCGAGCTCGACGAGCACGAGCTGGTGATGCTCGTCGAGCCCGACCTCGTGAGCTACCACCCGTTCGACGGTCGGGTCCCGCCCCAAGACGAGACGACCAGATGAGCCTCGATCAACCGGCCAGCAGCTACCTCCAGCACCTTCCCGCGATCTTCCACGAAGACCCGTTCGCCGGGCGGTTCCTGCTGGCCTTCGAGACGATCCTCGGTGACGCGGAGGCCGCGGGCCAGCCGGGCCTCGAGAGGACGATCGGCGGACTCGCCGCCTATCTCCGCCCCGCCGACACCCCCGAGGAGTTCCTGCCCTGGCTCGCCAACTGGGTCGCCCTGACCCTGCGCGCCGACTGGACCACGGAGACGAAGCGCGCCTTCCTGCAGATCGTCGTGTTGCTCTACCGCCACCGGGGCACGCTGTTCGGACTGGAGAAGCTGCTCGGGATCTACACCCAGCGGCCGGTCATCATCGACGATGCCTTCGACGATCTGCCCCACTACTTCCAGGTGGTGCTGCAGCTCGACGACGCCCGCCCGGGGCCGGTGCGGCGGATGCAGCAGATCGCCCGGGCGATCATCGACCAGGAGAAGCCAGCCCACACCTACTACGGGCTGCGGGTCTCGATCCCCACCATGCGGCTCGTGTCGCTGGAGCTGCAGGCACGCGAAGAGCGCGAGGGCCTCGCGAAGCCCCCGCTGTTGATGCTCGGCGACAACACCGTTCTGGGAAGCCGCACTGGACCTTGAAGAGGAGAGCTCGACATGGCGGACTACACCCAACCCTCGGCGGTCACCCAGCGCGTGCGCTTCTTCGACGGTCAATACCTGACCGACCAGGACTTCATCGACGAGCAGAAGTACCACCTGGACCGTGAACGCCGCCTCGGCCGGAGCCTACGCGTGACCGGCATCGTCGACGGGCTGACCGTCGTGTCGCCGGCGCCCAAGCGCATCGCCGTGAAGCCGGGGACCGCGATCGACAGCGAGGGTCGCTTCCTCGTGCTGGCCCAGGACCGCACGTTGAACCTGACTGAGCCCTTCGTCGACAAGAAGAGCACGCTGTTGATCGCCTACCGCGAGCAGGTGACGCTGCCGTCGTCCACCGGTGGTGAGGGCGATCGGCGCTGGCTCGAGGACCCGTGGGTCGTGGCGGTGACCGAGGACGGCAACGTGCACACCGCCGAGGAGGGCTGGGACAGCAGCATGCCGGCGGTGGTCCTGGCCGAGTTCCGCTTCGGGGAGAACGGGGTGGTGGTGGTCGACGAGGCGGCGGCAGAGCGCGCGGGGATGAGCATCCCCGGGACGCTGGTGGCCAACCTGGTCAGCGCAGGCCGCCTCGAGGTCCGGGGCTCGGCGCGGTTCGGCGAAGGATCCGACGCGGCATGGCTCGTGCCCAACGCCGGGTACTTCAGCATCCAGGGCAGCACCAACCGAGAGCTGCTGACCGTGACCCAGAGCAACGGCGACGTCGGCATCGGCGCGACCCCGCCGGTGGCCAAGCTCGACGTCGCCCGCCCCGACGACATGACGGCGCAGGCGAGCCTCAACGTCCGCGCCGGCAACGACGCCGAGCTGTTCGGCAACACGCAGCTCACGTTCTCGTGGGGCAACGGCTCCGAGTACCGGCATGCGATCAAGACCCGCCACAACGGTGGCGACCAGCCCGGTAACGCCCTCGACTTCTACCTGTGGGACCAGGGGGTCGACCAGCCGGGCGCCATCGGCACGCGGCACACGCTGACGCTGGAGGCCGGCAATGTCGGCATCGGGACGACCAGCCCGAGGACCGCGCTCGACACCGGCACGGGTGTCATGAGCGGCGCCTCCAACGACTACGTGAAAACGCAATTCCTGCTGACCGGCGGCGGGAGGGTGACGTGGAGCGGCAACGACGCCCAAGGGAACGGGTTCCTCCGCTGGACGGAGCGGTTCATCGCGATGGGGATGGAGGAGGGGTCGACATTCGCCGAAGGGCACGTGAGCATCTATCCGCCGACGAACCCCATCCCGGCAGGGAACGTCCATGACGGGCGGGCACGGGCGGTGACCGTCGACGGGGTGACGCTGAGGAATTGGGAAGTGCTCTACGCCGAGCACACCGTCGGGGGAAGGCAGAGCGACCTGGCCTTCCACATCCGACTCGGCAACAGCGGAACGACGTACTTCGCGCCGAGCAATTGGATAGTGATCGCGACGGTGAACGCCGAGGACCACACTGTCCGGTTGGGCACCGGAGTGATCCTCGGTGCCAAGAGCACGTCCACGGGCGGAAGCCCAGTGCCGACCGGGACGATCGTCATGTGGTCAGGCGATGCGACGAACATCCCCGGAGGCTGGGCGCTCTGCGACGGCAGGAATGGCACCCCAAACCTGCTCACGCGCTTCATCGTGGCCGCCCACCCGACTGAAGCCGGCTACGGACCCGGGGTATTCGGTGAACCCGACCAGCACACCCACGCGACCAACGTGGCACCTGTCGGTCGCACGACAGGCGACTCCGCGGCGCATGTCCATGCGTTTCCTACCGCCTGGCAGATTCACGGATACAACCATGACGTCATCGGCGCCAACACGCGTGAAGGCATCGACCCCTTTGTGCCTGGGAACAACGCGGTGTACGGCCGCAGGATCCGGGACTACTTCACCACGGAGACCGGTGGCGTCCACTCGCATCCCGTGCCGACCCTCGGTCAGTTCACCAGCAGCTCGTCCGCCGACGCGAACCGCCCGAAGTGGTACGCGCTGTGCTTCATCATGAAGCTGTGAACAATGGCGAAGGCGGCACCAGCGCTCTCTTCACTGGGTAGCTCCCGGTGATTCGGATCAATGTGCCCTGCGGGAGTGACTCCATCGCCGCGTCCCTCCAGGTCGCGAACTCGATCACCGGGGCCGAGGTCCCAGGTCGAGCATCGGACGGCGGGCCCACCTTCTTCATCCTCTTCGTTCGGTGGCCGGTCGCCGTCGGCGGCGCTTTCGTCGTCGGACCGGTCGTCGACGTGCGCGTACCACTGGTCGGCGTCCCCGGGCACTCTCCCGATCGATGTGTAGTAGCTCTCGACCTAGGGCTCAGACTGTGTGAACAAGCTTCACCGAACCCGGCTGCATAGGCAGTAGTCTGGGGACCAACGGGAACGAGTGGTCGGTTCCTGGGGGAGGTGCGCGGTCGGCGGGTGGACGGCACGAAGACCAGGACAGTGGCCGCGTGAGGAAGGGCTACGACCCCGACGCTGCGTCCGCCCAGAGCGCGACGCACGCTCGAGAGGACGGCCGCGTTAGGGCTGACGACGCAGCCGTCGAGGACCAAGCACTCGCGCCGTTGACGGTGCACCCGCTCCTGCGCCTTCAATGCAGTCACGGCAACCGCTACGTCCTCCAGCGGCTGGGGCTCGGCCCACCCGGGGACAGCTACGAGCGCGAGGCCGATCGTGTCGCCGAGGAGGTTGGCGCAAGTAGCGTCGAGCCGGGTCCGGCCCAACCGCGGATCCGACCTCGCCACGGCTCGGCTGGCGGGCCCGTCCCACCTGGTGTCGAAGAAGCCATCCAAGCCGTCCGCGGTCGAGGCCAACGGATCCCGGACGACGTCCGGCGGCCGCTCGAGCAACGCATGAGCGCCGACTTCAGGAACGTCCGGGTCCACACCGGCGCCGCTGCTGACACCCTCGGCCGGCTTCTCGAGGCTCGCGCGTTCACTGTGGGGCAGGACATCTTCTTCCGCCGTGGCGAGTATGCCACCACCTCCCCCACCCCGAGCTCGACCTTGACCCACGAGCTCACTCATGTCGTCCAGCAGGCCGCGTTGCCCGGCACCGGCCCCGGCGTCATCCAGCGTGGCCGTATAAAAGGCGCCACAGGGACGGGACAGAAGGAAGAAGAGAAGAAGGAGGACGAGGAGGAGGAAGGAGAGCGGAGGAAGCAAGAGAAGCAGCCGGTCAACAAGTCCGGGGCAACACCCAGTGGTGGCAAGAAGCTGTCAAACCTCCCGCCACCCAGCTCATTGCCGACGACCTCGAGGGGCGTCCACCCCACGGAGAAGCGTCGTACCCTCGAGCGCACCGCCGGCCCGCCTCCTGGCCAGGAGAAGACCGGCCTGAAGGAGAAGACCGGTCCGAAGGGCAAGCCGCTTCCCACGACGTTGACGGCCAAGAAGGTCATCGCCACGAAGACAACTGAAGTCCAGCCTTCGGTGCCGCCGCCGTTCACAACGGCGACGACGACGGAGATCGGCGGCCTCGACGCGATGGTGCAGCACCTACGTCGCCTCGAGGATGCCCCGAAGTTCGATCCCAAGGGTGATCCGATCACCGCAGGCATCGCTGTGATCAACGTGAACCACCTCGGCAAGAACGTCTTCGAGAGGGCCAAGCGACAGAATCTGAACTGGACCGAGGCCCAAAACGCGCTGGTGAACCTCAGGGTCTGCCTCCGCACTGCCGACATCCCGTCGCTGATCACCGCGGATGGTGCATTCGCTGCCGCTCCTACCGGTACGACCTCGGGCACCAAGAAGGCCGAGGAACAGGAGACCGAGGCGAAGAAGCAACTGCGGTCCTTCCGGAGAGCCGCCATCCGGGCCAGCCGGGAATCCTTCACGACGGATCTCGAGAAGCTCGTCAACTCCTTCATGGAGAAGTACAAGCAGCGGGGGCGCGCCGTCACCGACGATGCCGACCTCCTCGAGACCGTCCGAGAGATCGAGAACTACGTCGAGGTGGTCGAGGTGATCCGGCAAGGTCTCGACCACGAGAGATACGCAAAGAAGCAGGCACTCCGGAAGCGTCTGTTCAACGCTTTGCAACAGAACGCAGAGGCGATCAAGACCAGCGCCGGCTCAGCCGCCGAAGCACTGAAGATGCTCCATATCGACGACCAGGTGTCCAAGGCCAAGGGACTGCTTGCCGAGCGGTTGCTCCTCGAGGAGCTGCCGGGCCATCCGGCCGTCAACATCGTCATCGGAAACGAGCTCAACGCGGGCGCGCGCCTGCTACAGACCGACGAGCACGGCAACCTCCGCATCGACCTGGGCCCGAAGATCGAGGCACGCGGCAAGGGTGGCGGAACGCAGACCGAGTACTACGGGGGCATCCACAAGTCCGGGGACGAACAGACTCGCTTGGACCAGAAGCGAAGGGCCCGGAATCAGGCGGCGAAGCTGTCGGAGCGTGTCAAGCAGCAGCGAGCGTCCCTGGCAGAGTTCAAGATCCCGAAGCTCCCGACTGTTCCGTCGCTCGGGCCGAAGCCGGCGCTCGAACCTGAACCCCGTGCGACCGAGCGTACGGCGAAGGGCCCGAGCGCCGGCCCCACGGGTGTCGCCCCTGTCGCCCTCCACGACGCCTTCTACGTCGACAGCGAAGGAAGCTTCCACGAGCGTCCGACGGCGGGCCCGTGGATCATCCCTTGGAGCAAGGCGGCAAAGACCTACCGAGGGATCGTGGTGCGCCGCTACCGGCAACAGGGCCAAGAGTTCTGGGTCGGCGTCATCCACACGACCCCGAAGGGCAAGGACCTGGCGCGCAAGAACATCTGGACGCAGATCGACAGGCCGATGTCGAACCTCCAGGCGCTGGCCGACGAGTTGGGCATCCCGCTGATCCTCGGCGGCGACTTCTACCTGCAACCCGAAGCCGTCGTGAAGGGTGCGAATGACTTTCCCCAGGGGACCCGCACAGAGAAGGCTGACGACATCCGTTCGGCGCAACTCACGAACCTCGCGCGCAACGTTTACCTCCAGGCTGTTCAGGAGGACCAAGACCGCTTCCTGCACCGGCGGAGACTGCTCGATCGCCTGAAGGACTACGCCGAGAACCTCGATCCTCTCGCGGACGAGAATGTCGCCGAGAAGACCGCCCGTGACGAGTTCCTGGCGCGGTTCAACCGTTTCAACAAAGAGCACCGCCGGGGCCCAGAGGACGGTCCTGGCAGAGCGATTGCTCAGCAACTCGGCGTTGCCGAACCCGGCGGCGGTGCCAACTCGGCGAGCGTCGCATGGGATGCATGGACAGCTGCGACGGCGTCGGACAAGTCAAGGCAGCCTGACGTGGCCTACCAGCAGTTGCTGGCGAGACTACGGAAGGCCACGGCGCCGGACGACGAGATGGACCTCGACACCGCCTCGAGCGGGGTCGGGCCGGAGACCAAGGGTGGGACGGTACCGGCAGCGACGCCACCGGACACGAACCCCGAGCTGCGTCGCTGGCAGGCCTACGACGAGCGCTTCAAGGCATGGTTGCAGCGGAACCCGGAGGCCGGGCCGAAGGACCTCGCGGCGTTGCTCGGCAAGGAGGCTGAGAACAACAAGAAGCTGAAGATGCTTACGTCCAGCACCCTGTTCAGTGGCGACGAGCAGGGCGTGGACGCCTACCGGAACGACGCGGCGTTGCGCATCACCTTCGAGAAGCAGCTCGAGGAACGTGGCCTCCGGCTGGTCGACATGACGTTCACGACGAACGCCGTCCCCAAGGGCAGACGGCTCAAGCGCGAGCAGCTCGCCGACTTCTTCGTCGTCAACGATATGTGGACCGTCGCCTTTAGCGGGTTCCTCGACCTGGTGGACAAGCAGCTTCGACCGATGCCCAAGAACCCGGAGGCCTGGCGCTTCTACATCAAGTTCAGCGACCACGTGGCCGTCGTCATGGTGGTGTCGACCTCACGGACGAGAGAACGAGAGGTCGCCGCGTACTTCGACCGGTCGCCGCAGCCCCGTCTGGGAGCCGGCGGGCCGGCGAGGCGTACGGCCTTCGAGAAGGCTGACCATCAGACCCTCGTGTCGCTACGCCGGCTCTACGCCCGCCTGCAAGCGCTCGATGCAGCCAAGAAGTCGGACCGGCAGGTGAATGACCTCAGGCAGCTCTGGCTCCACGTCGACCGACTGAAGCAGCTCTACGCGACAGGCAAGGAGCCGATGTGGGAGACGCGCAAGGAGCTCGCCGAGCGGCCGTACAAGGTCGAGGACGTCGCCAAGGAGCTCGCCGAGCTCCGGTCCGACCTACGGCGGTGGTACCCCTCCGGAGCCGGCGACTTCTTCGATGACGACTACGACTACACGGGGACCAGGGAGCCCGCCCTTACGACGTCTGCCGCCAGGTCCGTCCCGGCTGACCCGCTCCCACACGCTTCGTCCACGAAGGGGTCGGGCATCACGATCGGCATTGCTCCGCTGCGTGGATCGACCACCGAGGCCGTGGAGAGCACCGTGGGCGAAGTGGCGAGCATAGGCAGCTCCAGCTACGTCTCTGCACTCCTCCACCTCCTGAGCAGCGACGAGGCCTTCTTCGATGTCCTCGATCCGGGATCCATCCCGCTGCTCCCGACTGCGCCCGTCACAGCTCCCCCTCAGCCGGAACCGACCACCCCCCGCTTGGAGGAGGGGAGCATGGACGTCGATGCCGACGAGCCATCCTACCCGACTCGCCCAGCCGACACCCTGGACACGGCCTTAGATCGGCTCA
>Ga0075428_100000790_pt1 | contig 32979 bp, 28 predicted proteins | sample RhiMetdeltSRZDD2_FD_75291 | JGI IMG/M metagenome (GOLD analysis project Ga0075428, IMG submission 75291) | Populus rhizosphere microbial communities from Tennessee, USA - Rhizosphere MetaG P. deltoides SRZDD2 | ecosystem: Host-associated > Plants > Roots > Rhizosphere > Soil | place: USA... | reverse complement strand
GGCGCGGTCCAGAGGGGGGCGGGCGGGTTCAGCCCGCTCTCGGGCGTCGCGATGGGGTCCGACACCGTCGCGGCCGCCTTCCGCAAGGCCCGGAACGACGACGACGTCCGCGCGATCGTCTTCCGCGTGGACAGCCCCGGGGGATCGTACGTCGCCTCCGACACGATCTGGCGCGAGACGCAGCTCACACGCAAGGCCGGAAAGCCGGTCGTCGTGACGATGGGGAACCTCGCCGGCTCCGGCGGCTACTTCGTCGCGATGGGCGCGGACAAGATCGTCGCCCAGCCGGGGACGATCACGGCGTCGATCGGCGTCGTCGGCGGCAAGCTCCTGACCAGCGGCTTCTGGGAGAAGCTCGGGATCACCTACGACGAGGTCCACACGAGCGAGAACAGCACGATGTTCACCGGCTCCCAGGACTACACGCCGAAGGAGTGGGACAAGTTCCAGCAGTGGCTCGATCGCGTGTACGCGGACTTCACGAGCAAGGTCGCCGACGGGCGCAAGCTCCCGAAGGAGAAGGTCCTCCAGGTCGCGAAGGGGCGCATCTGGACCGGCGAGGACGCGCTTCACCTGGGACTGGTCGACGCCCTCGGGGGATTCGACGTCGCGCTGAAGCTCGCGAAGGAGGCCGCGAAGATCCCCGCGAGCGACGACGTCACCATCGTCGTCTATCCGCGCAAGAAGAGCTTCTTCGAGGCGCTCACCCAGCAGGCGCCGGAGAACAGCGAGGGGGAGGCCTGGTCCGAGGCCGGCGCCGCGCTTCGCGAGGACCTGCGCCCCGCGCTCGGCCTGATCCGCGAGCTGGGGCTCGCGGCGAACCCCCCGGGCGTCCTGACGATGCCCCTGATGAGCCCGCCGCGACGATGACCGGCGCGAGCCCGCCGCTTTCGGTGGCGGTCATCGCGTTCAACGAGGAGCGCAACCTGGCGAGATGCCTCGCCAGCGTCCGTTTCGCGGACGACGTCGTCGTGGTCGACTCCGGATCGACCGATCGCACCCGCGAGATCGCCCGTCGCGAGGGGGCGCGCGTCGTGCCGGCTCCCTGGGCGGGCTACGTGGCGCAGAAGAGCCGCGCGGTGGGGGAGGCGCGGCACCTGTGGGTGCTCAGCCTCGACGCCGACGAATGGCTGGAGCCCGGGGCCGGCGACGAGATTCGCTCGATCCTCGCCAACCCTTCGCACGCCGCGTACGCGTTCCGCCGGATCTCCGGCTTCTCCGGAGCGTTCCTCCCACGGACCTGGGGGCCCGATCGCCAGGTCCGGCTCTTCCGCAAGGACGCCGCCCGTTTCGAGGGCGGGGACGTGCACGAGTCGGTCCGCGTCGATCCCCCGCACACGATCGGCGAGATCGGGGCGCCGCTCCTCCACCTGACCCACCGGAGCGTGCACGAGCAGGTGGAGCGGCTCAACCGCTACAGCTCCCTCGCCTCGCGCACCGCCGCCGCGTCCGGCCGGCGCTTCTCGGTCCCGCGGATGCTCGCGGGGCCGCCGGCGGCGTTCGTCAAGATGTATCTGATGAAGGGGGGGATCGCCGAGGGGGTCCGCGGATTCATCGCCGCGGCGAACCACGCCCACTACGTCTTCCTCAAGAGCGCGAAGCTCTGGGACCGGACGCGGCCGCGCGACGCGGCGTTCGACGACCGCGTTCCGGCGACGCCCGAGGACCCCGCGCCCGGCGCGCGCTACGACGGGTAGAGCAGGAACGGCTCCCGGATCTCGAGGAAGCGCGCCAGCCCGTCGGACCAGACGGCCTCCATCTCCGCGAGCGTCGCGCGCGACTCGATCATCGGACGGAGTCCCGGGAGCCCGAGGAGCAGGTCGATCGCCAACCTGTCGTCGACGAACTCGTACCGCTCGCGCCGCCAGTCGAACAGGTCGGGCGCGAGGGCGCGGATCTCCCGGAGGAGGACGAGATAGGTCGCGAACGGCCGCGCGCGATCGCGGTCGGTGACGTGGACCTGGACGCCGCCGCAGGTCCGGCCGGCGTGCTTCTGGAACATCGGGCGAAACGAGGCGGCGCGGAACATCACGCCGTCGAGTCCCTCGGCGTCCCCGGCCTGCGCGAGCATCTCCGCGAGCGTCGCAGCGTCGAGCCACGGCGCCCCCACCAGCTCGAACGGCCGCGTGGTGCCTCGTCCCTCGGAGAGGTTCGTCCCCTCGACGAGGCAGCCCCCCGGGTAGAGCCGCGCCGTGTCGGGCGTCGGCATGTTGGGGGAGGGGAGGACCCAGGGGAGCCCGGTCTCCTCGAAGTGCTGCGCCCGCGTCCAGCCGGTCATCGGGACGACCCGGACGTCCCCCCCGATCCCGAAGTGGTCGCGGAAGAGATGCGCGAGCTCACCGGTCGTCAGCCCGTGGCGGACCGGCACGGGGAAGCGTCCCACGAAGGAGGCCATCTCCGGCTCGAGGACGGGCCCTTCGATCGCGAGCCCGCCGATCGGATTCGGACGATCGAGCACGACGACCGGGATGCGGGCGTCGCGCGCGGCCTCCATCACGAACGAGAGCGTGTAGACGAACGTGTAGTAGCGGGATCCGACGTCCTGGAGGTCGTAGACGATCGCGTCGAGCCCGCGGAGATGCTCGGGCGTCGGGCGAAGAGAGGCCTCGGTGTCGCCGTAGAGGCTGACGACGGGAAGCCCGGTCGCGCGGTCCACCGCCTCGCCCACGCTCTCCATGTCCTGGGCCTCGCCGCGGACCCCGTGCTCCGGCCCGAACAGCCTCACCACGCGGAACCGGCCGTCGCTGATCAGGCGGTCGACCAGGTGCCGCCCCCCCGCGTCGATCGAGGCGGGGTGCGCGACCACCCCGAGCCGCGCGCCCCGCGCGAGCCCCGCCGCCCCCTTGGCGGGGTCGAGGAACGACTCGAGTCCCGTGCGCACGCGGCTCATCGAGGTCTCCGAAGGTGCGTCATCGTATCAGCGGCTCCAGCGTGACGAGCGCGACCTCGGGCGGGACGAGGAACCGGGCCGGAAGGACCGACGTGCCGACGCCGACCGTGACGAAGAGCGGCACGCCGCGCCAGGAGGACAGTCCCGCGGCGAGAGCGCGCGGCAGGCGGGAGGAGGTGTAGAGGGGACCCCAACCCGGGATCCGAACCTGCCCGCCGTGCGTGTGCCCGGCGATGACGAGCGACGGAGGCGGGGCGCCGATGCGGGCCAGGTCGAGGACCACGTCGGGGTGATGCGCGAGCACCACCCGCGGCAGGCCGGAGGGCGCCCGCGCCCACGCCGCGAGCCGCGACGGCTGCGTCCAGTCGCGATCGAAGCGCGCACGGTCGTCGAATCGCTCGGCGAGGAGCACCTGCCCGTCCCGGGCGACGACGCGAAGGTCGGCGAGGGACTGCGCGCCGAATCGCCCCGCGAACCCGATCGAGCCCGCGCGCCTGCGTTCCGGACCCTCCTCGACGGCATCGACGAGCCAGACCGAGGGCTCCACGCCGCGCTCGGGCCACAGCCTCGCGCGGAGGCGCGTCCTCGTGCCGTCGTCGTCGATGACGATGCGGACGCGATGCCAGATCCCGACCTCCGGCGCGTACCCCGACTCGGTGCGTCCCGCGAGCCGTCGCGACGCCCCCGCGCGCGGCAGGAGCCCGAACGTGGAGCGGTACGCGTCGCGCTCCAGACGCCATCCGTCCCCGCCGAAGTCCGACGCTCCCGGCCGCCAGCCGAAGCGCAGCTCCACGAGCGCGTCGCGGTCGTCGATCAGGAACGCGAGCGTGATCTCCGCCGCCTCCCACGACGTCGCGCCGGGCCCTTCGTACGACGCCCACGACGTCGCGAACCGCCCCCGGCTCGCGAGCACGGGCCGCCCGCCGCGCGTGTCGAGCCCCCACGGGGCGGGGTCGGTCCGGACGTCGGCGACGAACAGGTCCACGCGGCCGCCACGGGTGTCGAGCGGGAACGCCTCGTTCTCGCCGATCGTCACCGCCTCGCCGGGCCACGCGGCGCGAAGCGCGTCCAGCCGGGCGGACTCCTCCTCGCCCGGCGCGAGGAACCGCTGACCGCCGTCGAGCCCTCGCAGCCATGCGCCCGCGCGCGCGAGCGTGGGCGGGTCCGACAGCAGCCCCATGCGATCGATGAGGTCCCCGGCGATCAGCACCGCGTCCGGGCGCAGGTCGCGCGCGGCCCGGACCGCGAGGGCGCGTCCCGCCGCGGCTCCGGGGAAATCGACGTCCGCGAGGACCAGGAGCCGCGCGGGCTCGCGCAGCCCGGGGCAGGGGACCGAGACCGACCGGAGCAAGGGGCGGTTGGGCTCGACGAGCGTCGCATAAGAGAGGATGCCGGCGAACACGGCCGCCGCGATCGCCACCCAGGCCCGCACCCGCGCCCGCATGCGCGCAGGTTACCAGCGCAGCGCTGCGCTACCCTGAGTCCATGACCTATTTCTGCGTGGATTGCGAAGCCTCGGGCCCGGTCCCGCCCCTCTACAACCTTCTCTCGATCGGCGTCACGACGGTGTCTCGGCGCGGCGCCCGGCACGCGGTCGGCGCGTCGCTCTACCTCGAGCTCGCGCCGATCTTCCCGGGGTTCGATCCGGGGGCGATGGCGGTGTGCGGCCTCGACGCGGAGCGGCTCCGCCGCGAGGGGCTTGCGCCGCGCGAGGCGATGGTCCGCCTGGCGTCGTTCGTCCGCGAGCACGACGAGGGACCGGAGCGGCCCTGCTTCGTCGGCCACAACGCCGTCTTCGACTGGGCGTACGTGGCGTACTACTACGCGCACTTCGGCATGGAGAACCCGTTCGGCTACAAGGGGCTCGACTCGAAGAGCCTCGCGATGGGGCGTCTCGGGATCTCCTGGCAGGACACGTCGAAGGAGAGCCTCGAGCGCCTCCTGGGCCTTCCGCCGCAGGACGCGGCGCGGATCCACCGCGCGGACTACGACGCCGCGTATCAAGCGCTGATCCTCGCGGCCCTTCTCGACCGGCGCGCGCCTTGACACCTCCCGACCCGAGGCTTAGTCTGGCCGGCCCTTCCGCCGAGAGGAACGTGGCCGACGACGGTGGTTTCGAGGAGTCGCGCATCGACGCGGCGCCGGACGCGTGGGTGGCGCCGAACGCGGTCGTCGCCGGCCGCGTCGCGCTCGGCGCCCGGAGCTCGATCTGGCACGGCTGCGTCGTGCGCGGCGATCTCGCTCCGGTCGTCATCGGCGACGAGACGAACGTCCAGGACCTCACCGTCGTGCACGTGGACCGCGGCTATCCGTCGGTGATCGGTAGGCGGGTCACGATCGGCCACCGCGCGATCGTCCATGGCGCCACGATCGGGGACGAGGCGGTGATCGGCATGGGGGCGATCCTCCTCTCGGGGAGCCGCGTGGGCGCGGGGGCGCTCGTCGCCGCGGGGGCGGTCCTGCGCGAGGGGTTCGAGGTTCCGGAGCGCGCGATCGCGGCGGGGGTGCCCGCGACGCTCCGCGGGGAGGTCCCGCCGGACCTCGCCGAGCGCTTCCGCCGCGGCGTGGACAGCTACCTCGCGCTGGCGGAGCGCCAGAGGAGGGGCGCGTGATCGGCGAGCGCGAGCACCAGGCGTTCGACGCCCTCCTCCGGCGCGCGACCCTGTACGTCCTCGTCACCCACGTCAACCCCGACGGCGACGCGCTCGGCTCCCAGGTCGGGCTCGGGCGGTATCTGCGCGCGCTCGGCCACGAGGTCCGGATCGTCAACAACGACGCGACGCCGCGCGACCTCGCCTTCGTCCAGTTCGACGGTCCCGAGGCGGAGCGCTACGAGGCGGCGACGCACGACGCGCTGCTCGATGCCGCGGATGCGATCGTCCTGCTCGACAACTCCGCCCCCGACCGGTTCGGACGGTTGGAGGCCCCGCTGCGCGCGCGGGCGTCGAAGACCTTCTGCATCGACCACCATCCGACGCGGGAGACGCCCTGGGCGGAGCGGGTCATCGACACCTCCGCGAGCGCCACCGCCGTCGTCGTCTACGAGCTCATCCGCGCGCGGGGCGCGACCCCGGATCGCGCGGCGGCGGACGCTCTGTACGCGGGGCTCGCGACCGACACGGGCTTCTTCCGGTTCAGCTCCACCTCGCCCCGCGCGTTCCGGATCGCCGCCGAGCTGCTCGAGGCCGGCGCCGACCCCACGCTGTGCTTCCGCGAGATGTTCGAGCGCAACTCCCCCGCCTACACGCGGCTCCTCGGGCGGGCCCTGGCGGGACTGACGCTGTCCGCCGACGGCGCGGTGGCGAGCGTCGGCATCACGCTCGAGATGATCGCCGCGGCCGGGGCCGAAGGCGTGGACACCTCGGAGGTGACCACGCCGCTCCTCGCGGTGGACGGCGTGCGGATCGCGGTCCTCTTCCGCGAGCTCCCCGAGGGGAAGGTGAAGGTGTCGCTCCGGTCGAAGGGGGACCTCGACGTGCAGCGCCTCGCTTCCGAGTTCGGCGGCGGCGGCCACCGCAACGCCTCGGGGATCGTGCTGCCGGGGCGCTTCGCCGACGTCGTCGCCAGGATCACCGCCCGGGCGAACGCGCTCGCCGCCGGCGTGCGATGACGCTGAAGGTCCTGTACTTCGCCTCGCTCCGGGACCGCACCGGCACCGCCGAGGAGGCGATCGACGTCGCGGACGGCGCGGACGTCGCCGCGCTGTGGGCCACGCTTACGGAGCGCCATCCGGGGCTTCGCGCGGTCGGCGTGCGCCCGCTCGCGGCGTGCGACAGGACCTACGCGGCGTGGGACCGTCCGCTCGCGGGGGTCGCGGAGGTGGCCTTCCTTCCCCCCGTCAGCGGGGGATGACGTGATCCGCCTCCAGGCCGAGCCGATCGACGTCGCCGCGCTGATCGCCTCCGCGCGCGCCGACGGGGACGGCGCGGTCGCGGTCTTCCTCGGCACCGTCAGGAACGAGAGCGCCGGCCACCGGGTCTTCTTCCTCGAGTACCAGGCCTACGCGGGGATGGCCGAGCGCGAGATGGAGGCGATCGCGCGGGAGGCCCGCGCGCGCTTCGACGTCTCCCGCGTCTCGATCGTCCACCGGGTCGGCCGCCTGGAGATCGGCGAGGCCTCGGTCGCCGTCGTGATCGCCGCGCCGCACCGGGCCGCCGCGATGGAGGCCTGCCGCTTCGCGATCGACACGCTGAAGGAGACCGTCCCGATCTGGAAGCGCGAGCACGTCGAAGGGGGCGCCGTCTGGATCGAGGGGGGCGGGCGCTCGGGCTAGTCGAGATCCAGGTCGGACATCTCGTCCTCCGCGAAGCCGAGGTAGTGCGCCAGCTCGTGGTGGAGGGTGCGCGCGATCTCGCGGCGCAGCTCGTCCGCGTCCCGGGCGAACCGCTCGATGTTCCGGCGGAAGAGCAGGATGCGCGGCGGCGCCTCGACTCCCGGCGCCGCGAACGTCCGCTCGTTGAGGGCCGTGCCGACGAACAGCCCGAGCAGCTCCGGGTCGAGAGGCGGCGACTCGTCCGTCAGGACCGCGAGCGAGGGGAGGTCCTCCACGACGACGGGCACCTCGTCGAGGCGCGCGCGGAACTCCTCCGGCAGCATCGCCCCCGCGCCGAGCACCGCCTCGTCAAAGGCCTCGCGCGAGAGGCGCACGGGGGCGGGGAAGCGCTCCGGGTCGAGGCGCGCGGCGGCGGCGAGCTTCCGGTCCGCCTCGTCGAAGCGCCCCTCGCGCTCCAGCACGAGGGCCAGCACGGACAGCGCCTCCGCCTGGCGGGGCTCGGCGGCGAGCGCCCGCTCGGCGTCCTCCCTCGCGTCCGCGAAGCGGCAGGCCGCGAACCGCGCCTTGGCCCTCGCCGCGCGGAACTCCGGATCGTCCGGATCGAGGTCGATCGCGCGGTCGAGGGCGGCGGCCGCGTCCTCGGGGCGGTCGAGCGTGAGGAGCGCGATGCCGGCGAGGAAGTGGAGGACCGGATCGTCCGGCGCGTCGTGGAGGGCGATCCGCGTCTCCGCGAGCGCGCGCTCCGGCTCGCCCTCGTCGAGAGCGTCGTAGATCCGCTCGACGAGGCGGTCGTCCTGCTCGGAGCTCATGAGGAAACCCGCATGCTACCATGCGGCGCCGATGCCCCAGAAAACCCGGGACGACGTCCGCAACCTCGCCATCATCGCCCACGTCGACCACGGCAAGACGACCCTGGTGGACGCCCTGCTGTGGCAGAGCGGCATCTTCCGCGACAACGAGTACGTCGCGGACCGGGTGATGGACTCCATCGACCTCGAGCGCGAGAAGGGGATCACGATCATGGCCAAGAACACGGCCATCCTCTATCGCGGGACGCGGATCAACATCGTGGACACGCCCGGCCACGCCGACTTCGGCGGCGAGGTCGAGCGGACGCTCAAGATGGTGGACGGCGTGATGCTCCTCGTCGACGCCTCCGAAGGGCCGCTCCCGCAGACGCGCTTCGTGCTCCGCAAGGCGCTCGAGTCGGGTCTCGCGCCGATCGTGGTGATCAACAAGATCGACCGCAGCGACGCGCGCCCGAAGGAGGTCCTCAACGAGGTCTACGACCTCTTCATCGATCTCGACGCCACGGAGGACCAGCTCGACTTCCCGGTGCTCTACGCGAACGCCCGTCGCGGGATCGTGCGGCGGACGCCGGACGGCCCCGACGAGCCGCTGACGCCTCTGTTCGACGAGATCCTGAGGACGGTGCCCGCGCCGCGGTACGACGACGCGCTGCCGCTCCAGCTCCTCGTGACGACGCTCGACTACAACGACTACGTCGGGCGCCTCGCGATCGGCCGCATCTTCAACGGGCGGATCCAGCGCGGCCGGGAGTTCGGCCACTGTCGCCTGGACGGGTCCGTCGCCCGCGTCAAGGTCACCGCCCTCTACGGGTACGACGGGCTCCGTCGCGTCGAGGTGGACGAGGCGGGCCCCGGCGACATCGTCGCGGTCGCGGGGCTGCTCTCGGTCTCGATCGGCGAGACGATCTCCGACGCGGAGACGCCGTCGGCGCTCCCGCCGATCACGGTGGACGAGCCCACGATCTCCATGGTCGTGTCCTCCAACGACTCCCCGCTCTCCGGCCTGGAGGGGCAGTTCGTCACCTCGCGCAAGCTGCGCGAGCGCCTCTTCAAGGAGATCCTCACCAACGTCTCGATCCGCGTCGAGGAGACGGAGTCCCCCGACGCGTTCAAGGTCTCCGGTCGCGGCGAGCTCCAGCTCGCGATCCTCATCGAGATGATGAGGCGCGAGGGGTACGAGATGTCGGTCGGGAAGCCGGAGATCGTCACGAAGGAGATCGACGGCGCGATCCACGAGCCGCAGGAGCAGCTGATCGTGGACTGCCCGGAGAGCTTCGTCGGCGTGGTGACGCAGAAGGTCGGCGCGCGGAAGGGCCGGATGACGCGGATGGTCAACCACGGCACCGGCCGGGTCCGCATGGAGTTCCGCATCCCCTCGCGCGGCCTGCTCGGCTTCCGGACCGAGTTCCTCTCCGACACCCGCGGCACCGGGATCATGAACCACCTCTTCGACGGCTACGTCGGCTGGCAGGGGGACATCCCCTCGCGCGCGACGGGGGCGCTCGTCTCCGACCGGCCCGGACGCGCGACGGCGCACGCGATCGAGCACCTCCAGGAGCGCGGCACGATGTTCATCGCCCCGGGAGACCAGGTCTACGAGGGGATGATCATCGGCGAGAACTCCCGCGCGAGCGACCTGGACGTCAACATCACCAAGGAGAAGAAGCTGACGAACATGCGGGCGTCGGGCTCCGACGACGCGGTCCGTCTGGTGCCGCCGCGCATGATGAGCCTCGAGCAGGCGCTCGAGTTCATCAAGGACGACGAGCTGGTCGAGGTGACGCCCAAGGCGTTCCGCTTGCGCAAGCGCGTGCTGGCGACGGTACGGCGCGCCCGCAAGCCCTGACCGCCGCGCCATGCGCCCCCTCGAGATCCTCGTCTTCACCTACGGACCGTTCGCGGAGAACACCTACGTCGTCGTCGGCCCCGGCGGCCGGAGCGCGATGGTCGTGGACCCCGGGATCGGAAGCGAGCCGGTGCTCGACGTCCTCCGCGAGCGGCGCCTTGCGTGCGCGCTGATCGTCAACACTCACGGCCATCTCGACCACGTCGCCGGGAACGCCGCGTTCCACCGGGCGACGGGAGCGCCGATCGCGATCCACGCGGCCGACCTCCCCCTCCTCGAGAACGTCCGCCTGCAGGCGTCGCTGTACGGCCTCGCCGCGGAGGACTCCCCGGCTCCGGGCCTCGAGCTGGTCGAGGGAGCGCCGCTTCCGTTCGACGGGACCGCGTTCGAGGTGATCCACACCCCGGGCCACACCCCCGGGGGGGTCTGCCTCCGGCGCGGCAGCCAGATGCTCGTGGGGGACACGCTCTTCCGCGGCTCGGTGGGACGCACGGATCTTCCGGGCGGGGATTGGGATACCCTCGTGGCCTCGATCCGCGGCAAGCTCTTCGCGCTCCCGGATGACGTGGCGTGCTACCCGGGGCACGAAGGGGAGACGACGATCGGACGGGAGCGCCGGACGAACCCCTTCGTGGGGGACGCGGCGGTGGGGGATCCCCGATGAGCGTCCTCGGCATCGTGATGGTCGGCGCGGCCGCCGCGGCGGCGGGAGCGGCCCTCGGCTGGTTCCTCAACAACCGCCTCGGCGCCTTCAGCCTCGACGCGGCGCGGCAGAAGGGGGAGGAGATCCAGCGGGCCGCCGGCCGCGAGGCCGAGAGCCTGAAGCGCCAGCAGATCGTCGAGGCGCGGGAGCAGATCCTGCGCGAGAAGTCCAAGGCCGAGGGGGACCTGCGCTCGCGCAAGGGGCAGCTCGCGAAGCGTGAGCGGGAGCTGAAGCTGCTGCGCGACAGCCTGACGGAGCTCGAGGCGGACATCCAGCGGCAGCGCGAGGTCCTCCGCGAGGGGGAGCAGGGGCTGGCCGCGCGCGAGGTGGAGCTGCGGCACGGGCAGGAGGCGCTCGAGCACATGGTCCACGAGGAGAACGCGCGGCTCGAGCGCGCGTCCGGTCTCACGCGCGACGAGGCGCGGCGCCAGCTCCTGCAGAACCTGAAGGCCGAGGTGCGCTTCGAGGCCGCGGCGATGGTCAAGGAGATCAAGGACGAGGCGCAGCGCGGGGCGGAGGCCGAAGCCCAGAAGATCGTCTCGCTCGCGATGGAGCGCATCGCCTCGGACCTCTCCGCGGAGCGCACGGTGACGCACTTCGCGCTCCCGTCGGGCGGGCAGATGCGGGGGCGGATCATCGGCCACGAGGGGAAGAACATCAAGGCGTTCGAGCAGGTGACCGGGATCCAGCTCCTGCTCGACGAGGCGGGGGAGTCGGTGCAGCTCTCCGGCTTCAACCCCGTCAAGCGCGAGGTCGCCCGCCGGGTCCTGGAGATGCTCCTCAGGGACGGCAACATCCACCCGAAGCGGATCGAGGAGCTGACGCGCCGGAACGCCCGGCGGCTCGAGGACGAGATGCGCCGGGCCGGCGAGCAGACCCTCAAGGAGATGGAGATCCAGGAGGTCCAGCCGGAGATGGTCAAGCTCCTCGGACGGCTGCTCTACCGGACGTCCTACGGCCAGAACGTGCTCATGCACTCGAAGGAGGTCGGCTACCTGACGGGGATCATGGCGGCCGAGCTCGGGCTCGACGAGATGCGCGCGCGCCGCGCCGGCCTCTTCCACGACATCGGCAAGGCGGTGGACTACGAGCGCGAGGGGACCCATCCGGAGATCGGGGCGGAGGTGGCGGTCCGGTGCGGCGAGCACTGGGAGGTCGTGAACGCGATCGCCGCCCACCACGAGGATGTCGAGGTCACGACGCCGATCACGATCCTCGTCGCGACCGCCGACGCCCTCTCGGGGGCGCGCCCGGGGGCGCGCCGCAAGAGCGTCGCCGAGTACATCCGCCGGATCGAGCAGCTCGAGGGCCTGGCCAACGCGATGGAGGGAGTCGAGCAGTCGTACGCGCTCCAGGCCGGGCGCGAGATCCGCGTGATCGCGAACACGGCGATCGTGGACGACGCGCGGATCGGGCTGCTCGCGTCCGACCTCGCCCGCCGCATCGAGTCCGAGATGGACTATCCCGGCAAGATCAAGGTGACGGTCATCCGCGAGATCCGGGCGCAGGAAGTCGCGCGTTAGTGTCCGGTGCGATCCCTTCGCTCCTCCTCCTGACCGCCGCCTCGACCGCGGCGCTCCACACCCTCATCCCCGATCACTGGCTCCCGTTCGTCCTGGTCGGCCGCGCGCGCGGCTGGTCGTCGCGCCGGACGGCCGCCGTCTCCGGGCTCTCCGCGATCGTCCACACGCTCCTGTCGGCGGGACTCGGCATCGCGGCGCTGGCGATCGGCCAGACGGCCGCGCGCGCCGTGGGCGCGGGCCTCGCGCGCGCGAGCGGCGTCCTGCTCGTGCTCTTCGGCGCCGCGTACGCGGTGTGGGCGTGGCGTAAGGGGGGGCACTTCCATCCCGGCGGCGCGCTCCTGCACCGCCCGGACGAGGCGTCGCGCTGCGACGGGCGCGAGGGGGTCGTCAGCGAGGAGCACCTGCACTACCACGCGGACGACGCCTGGATCCGCGCGGACGCGACGAAGGGAGCGGCCGCGCTCGCGCTCATCGTCGGGCTGAATCCGTGCGTGCTCGTCCTGCCGATCATGGTCGCGACCGCGGAGCAGGGCACCGCGGCCGTGGTGCTCGTCACGCTGGCCTACTCGCTGACCACGATCGCGCTGATGGTGGGGCTCTCGGTCGCCGGGGTCGCCGGCGCGCGGCGGCTTCCGGTCCCCGCCGTCGCCCGGCACATGGAGACCGCGAGCGGCGTGCTCATCGCGCTCGTCGGCGCGGCGTTCCTGATCATCGAGGGCTAGGCGTCTTTCCCCGCGCCGCCTTCGCCGGCCGGAAGACCGCGACCACGGTCTGATCGTCGTCGCGGTCGTCGCCGCCCGCGTGGGCGCGCACGGCGGCGAACACCGCGTCCACCAGCTCGCGCGCGGTGCTCCACGAGCCGTCGCGGACGACGGTCCGCAGCCGCTCCATGCCGAACGGCTCGTCGTCCGGGTCGACCGCCTCGACGATCCCGTCGGTGTAGGCGAGGAGCACGGAGCCGGGCTCGATCGTCTCGTACCCGCGCTCGTACTGCGCGTCCGGGTTCGGACCGAGGATCATCCCGCCGCGCGACAGCTCGCGGAAGGTCGTGCCGTTCCACAGCAGCGGCGGGTTGTGCCCCGCGTTGCAGTAGACGATCGTCCCGCCGGATTCCAGCTCGCCGTAGAACAGCGAGATGAACTTCGAGGCGAGAGCGGAGTGGTTGACGACGCGGTTGAGCTTCTCGAGCGTCGCGGAGATCCGGAGGTTCTCCTCGACCCCCATGCGCAGGCCGATGATCGCGTCGCGGGCCTGCAGCGCGGCCGGGAGGCCGTGGCCGGAGGCGTCGGCGACGGCGACCCCGAGGCTCCGTCCGACCAGGATGAAGTCGTAGAGATCCCCGCCGACCTCCTCCGCGGGGACCGACGCCCCCGCGATGTCGTAGTCGGCGAAGGGGGGCGCCGCGGGGGGGAGCAGCGACAGCTGGATCGCCCGCGCCTCCGCGAAGCGGTCGGCGAACTTCTCGCTGCGGAGCTTCAGGTTGATCGCGTGGCGGATCGTGTTGAGCGTGTGCCCGACCTCCTCGGAGTCGGAGTCCTCCTTCAGCGTGAACGCGACGACCTGCCTGCAGTGCTCGCCGATGCCGATCGCGGCGAACCGCTTGACCCCGATCGCGGACTCGATCTTCGCGTCCACCCCCGTGTCGCCGAGGCGGCTGTAGACGTACCCCCGCTCGAGCAGCTCCTGGATCGGGCCGTAGGTCGCGGGCACCCGGAACCCGCGCGGCGCCCGGTCCTCGGGATACTCCCGCTTGAGGACGTAGGCGGCGCCCGTGCGCTCGTAGATCCGGCCCCCGACGAGCCCGACGTCGTCCTGGAAGTCGTCCACCAGCCGCCGGAGAATCTCGAACAGGGTCGCCAGCAGGTCGTTGGAACGCTCGATCGTCCGGAGGTTGCGCTCGATCTTGCGGAAGAGGTTCTTGTAGTCCATGGGTCGGGAGCGGCCGAGCATGCTACCAAACCCCGGGGCGCGCGCGTGCTACAGTGCGCCTCTTTTTCCGGGGGATTCGTCATGACCCGCGAGCTGCTCACCCGCCAGAACATCGACTTCGCCGAGCGCGCGCGGGAGGTCGCCGAGCGGTTCATCCGCCCCGTCGCCGCGAAGCACGACGTCGAGGCGACCTACCCGTGGTCCGTGCAGCAGGCGATCAAGGACGCCGGGCTCTCCGGGGTCTGGGTCCCGGAGGAATACGGCGGCGCCGGCGGCACGATCCTCGACCTGTGCCTGGTCGTCGAGCAGTTCTCGCGGGCGTGCGGCGGCATGGGCGTGGCGTACGCCGTGAACGCCCTCGGATCGTTCCCGATCCTGCTCGGGGGAACCGACGAGCAGAAGGCGCGCTGGCTCCCGGGGATCGCCGCCGGGGACAAGCTGATCTCCTTCGGTCTCTCGGAAAAGGACGCGGGATCGGACGCGGGGTCGATGGTGACCAAGGCCGAGCGGGACGGCGACGGCTACGTGATCAACGGGCTGAAGAAGTGGAACACGGGGGGCGCCGTCGCCTCCTACAACACGATCTTCGCGGTCACGGCGCCCGGGCGGGGGGCGCGCGGGATCTCCGCCTTCGTCGTCGAGGCCGGCACGCCCGGCTATCGCGTCGGCAAGAAGGAGGACACGATGGGGATCCGCTGCGTCCCCGTCGTCGAGATCGAGCTGACCGACTGCCGCGTCGCGCGCGAGCAGCTGCTCGGCGGGGCGGAGGGTCAGGGGTTCAAGCACGCGATGATGACGCTCGACCTCGCCCGGCCCGGGGTCGCCGCGCAGGCGCTCGGGCTCGCGCAAGGGGCGTTCGAGCTCGCGATCGACTACACGGCGAAGCGCAAGCAGTTCGGCCAGTCGATCAGCTCGTTCCAGGGGATCCAGTGGATGCTCGCCGACATGGGGACCCGGATCGAGGCGGCGCGGACCCTGGTGCACACGGCCGCGCGCGCGGCGGACGCGAAGGCGAAGAACCTCTCGAAGCTCTCGGCGATGTGCAAGCTGTTCGCGACCGACGTGGCGATGGAGGTCACGACGCACGCCGTGCAGCTGTTCGGGGGATACGGCTACTGCAAGGACTATCCGATCGAGAAGTACATGCGCGACGCGAAGATCACCCAGATCTACGAGGGCACCAACCAGATCCAGCGCCTGGTCATCGCGCGGAGCATCCTCCGCGAAGCCGCCTCCGCACAGGAATGAGGTTCCGGGTGACGCACGGTGCCAATACGGCGCCGGGACCGTCAACCCGCGTCAGCCTGGCGTCCGCGGAACGGCACCCGCGCGGCGGGGAAGCGTCCGGCGCGCGGGATTCCCTCGCAAAATTGGACGTTTGGCGACGCGTGGAGGTCTGGCATCCCCGTTGCTCTGTGATCCGGGTGCCACATGACCTCCTCCTGGTCAGTGTTGGACCTCTTCCGGGCCTGATGGAAACGCCCCCCCCGCAGGCCCGGGAGAGGTCAAGTTTTTTCTAGCCCCCATGCACCGCGATCAGGCCCTCGAGCTCCTGCTCTCCGAGCGCGGCTCGGCGATCCTGGCGATCACCGACGGCGACGAGAGCATGGCCCCGCACCTGCGAGGGGGGGACGCCGTCCGCGCGGTCCCGGTCCGGGAGCCGCGCCCGGGAGACCTCCTCCTGTACCGGCAGCAGGACTACTGGGTCGTCCACCGCTGCCTCGGCCCGATCCCCGGAGGGTGGAGGACGCGCGGCGACGGCCGGAACGTGCTGGATCCGCCGCTCGCGCCGGAGAACGTCCGCGGCCGCGTGGACGCGGTCCGCCGGGGGGGTGCGTGGCGCTCGCTCGAGGGCGGTCCGGCCCGAGCGTACGCGCGGCTCGTCGGATGGCACGACCTGTTCTGGGCCGGGTGCGGGGTGATCGCGAGGAAGGTCGGTCTCGCGCGCGCGGTCGCGGCGCTGGACGCGGCGCTGCTGCGCGTCGCGGCCGCTCTGCTCTTCCCCGCGGTCCATCGCCGGATCGACGGTCTGATAGAGTAGATCGACATGATCAACGCGCTTCTGACGAAGATCGTCGGGTCGAAAAACGAGCGCACCCTCAAGCGGCTGCGCCCCCTCGTCGAGCGGGTGAACGCGCTGGAGGCGGCGACGGCCGCGCTCACCGACGACCAGCTGGCGGCCAAGAAGGACGAGTTCCGCGAGCGGCTCGCGCGCGGGGCCGCGCTCGACGACCTGCTCCCCGAAGCCTTCGCCGTCGTGCGCGAGGCCGGCCGGCGCGTGCTCGGCATGCGGCACTTCGACGTCCAGATCATCGGAGGGATCGTCCTCCACGAGGGGACGATCGCCGAGATGCGCACCGGCGAGGGGAAGACGCTCGTGGCGACGCTCCCGGCCTACCTGAACGCGCTCGAGGGGCGGGGCGTCCACGTCGTGACCGTCAACGACTACCTGGCGCGCCGCGACGCGGACTGGATGGGGCGGCTCCACCGCTTCCTCGGGATGACCGTCGGGTGCATCCAGCACGACCTCTCGGACGCCGAGCGGCAGGCGGCGTACGCCGCCGACATCACCTACGGCACGAACAACGAGTTCGGCTTCGACTACCTCCGCGACAACATGAAGTTCTCGCTCGGGGCGATGGTCCAGCGCGGACACCGGTTCGCCATCGTGGACGAGGTGGACTCCATCCTCATCGACGAGGCGCGGACCCCGCTGATCATCTCGGGCCCGGCGGAGGAGTCCACCGAGCTCTACGGCCGCGTCGACCGGATCATCCCCAAGCTCGAGAAGGGGGCGGTGATCCAGGGGGGGAAGGACTACGAGCACGACGACGTCGGCGACTTCGTCCTGGACGAGAAGGCGAAGACGGTCTCGCTGACCGACCGGGGCGTCGAGCACTGCCAGCGCCTCCTCGGCGTCGACAACCTCTACGACCCGGCGCACATGGAGACGCTCCACCACGTCAACCAGGCGCTGCGGGCCCACGTGCTGTTCAAGCGCGACGTCGACTACATGATCAAGGACGGCCAGGTCGTGATCGTCGACGAGTTCACCGGACGGCTGATGCCGGGGCGGCGCTGGAGCGACGGGCTGCATCAGGCGGTCGAGGCGAAAGAGGGGGTCAAGATCGAGCGCGAGAACCAGACCCTCGCCACGATCACGTTCCAGAACTACTTCCGCATGTACGACAAGCTGTCGGGCATGACCGGAACCGCCGACACCGAGGCCGTCGAGTTCGACAAGATCTACGAGCTCGAGGTCGTCGTCATCCCCACCAACCGGCCGATGGTGCGCGCGGACAACCAGGACGCCGTGTACCGGACCGAGGAGGAGAAGTGGCAGGGCGTGGTCGAGGAGATCGCGGACTGCCAGAAGCGGGGCCAGCCGACGCTGGTCGGCACCGTCTCCATCGAGAAGTCGGAGAAGATCTCGACCCTGCTCAAGCGCAAGGGGATCCGTCACGTCGTGCTCAACGCGAAGTACCACGAGATGGAGGCGGAGATCGTCGCCCAGGCCGGACGCGTCGGCGCGGTGACCATCGCGACGAACATGGCCGGACGCGGCACCGACATCCTGCTCGGAGGGAACCCCGAGTACCTGGCGAAGCAGGAGCTGATCCTCGGCGGCATGAAGCCGCAGGAGACCGCTCCCGAGGTCTGGCGCGACGCGATGGAGCGCGAGCTCGCGACGGCGCGCGAGCAGTGCCGCGCGGAGCACGATCAGGTGACCGCGCTCGGCGGGCTGCACATCCTGGGGACCGAGCGGCACGAGTCGCGGCGCATCGACAATCAGCTCCGCGGACGCGCGGGCCGCCAGGGGGACCCGGGCTCGTCGCGGTTCTTCCTCTCGCTCGACGACGACCTCATGCGGATCTTCGGCGGGGACCGGTTCAAGGGCGCCATGCAGCGGCTCGGCATGGAGGAGAACGTTCCGATCGAGTCGGGCATGGTCAGCCGCGCCATCGAGCGGGCGCAGAAGCAGGTCGAGCAGCGGAACTTCGAGACCCGCAAGCACCTGCTCGAGTACGACGACGTCAACAACAAGCAGCGACAGGAGATCTACGGGCTGCGCCGCGAGCTGCTCGAAGGCAAGGAGCAGAAGGAGTACATCCTCGCGAAGGCGAGCGAGATCTACGCCGTCCTCCTGGACGACTACATCGCGAGCAAGCCCGACGTGAGCGAGTGGGAGGTCGATCCGTTCCGCCAGCAGCTCCAGTACTTCTTCGGCTTCGATCTGGAGAAGGAGGGCATCAAGATCCGCTCGATGTCGCTCGACCAGATCGAGAGCGCGCTCTGGCCGCGACTGGAGGCGCGGTACGGCGAGAAGGAGACCAAGGTCGGCGGCGACCTGATGCGGCAGTACGAGCGGCACATCCTCCTCCAGATCATCGACCACGCCTGGAAGGACCATCTCCTCGCGATGGACCACCTCAAGGACGGGATCGGCCTGCGCGCCTACGGGCAGAAGGACCCGCTCGTGGAGTACAAGCGCGAGTCGTTCGACATGTTCGGCCTCATGCGCGAGCGGATCGAGAACGACGCGGTGCGGTTCCTCTTCCTCCTCGACCCGATGACCGACGAGGACCGGCAGCGCGAGGAGGAGAAGCGCCGCCGCGAGCAGGAGCAGGTCTTCCGCGCCGCCTCCCAGTCCGCCGCCGGCGTCACCGCGCGCGGAGGGGTGGCGACCATGACGCGGAAGGTCCCGAAGGTCGGCCGCAACGACCTCTGCCCGTGCGGATCCGGGAAGAAGTACAAGCGCTGCCACGGCGAGCACGAGAGCTGACGAAAGGAGGCCCGCGATGACGATGCCGGTGTCCGAGAAGAGCTTCCTCGAGAAGCTCGCGGGCTACCTCCCCGGGATCCGGGGCTACCGGGAGCGGGAGGGCCGGCGCGAGACCGACCGCCGTCTCCGCGAGTTCCTCGCAGGAAGGCTCGAGGACGGCCGCGCGCGGCTGAACGCGCTCCGGGAAGGGGCGGCGGACGCGGGGGCCCTCACCGGGCTGGACGCGCTCGGCCGCCTCGACCGGACGCTGCAGAAGTCGATCGCCTCGCTCCGCTACGCGGATGCCGGCTACAGCGGCGTGTTCGACCAGGTGAAGATCCGCGAGGCGGAGCTCGACCAGATCTACGCGTACGACGCGGCGCTCGTGGCGGAGATCGTGCAGCTCTCGGACGGGCTGCGCGCGGCGGGAGACGCCTCCGCGCTCGCGCCGCTCGCGGCGGGGGCGGAGCAGCTCGACCTCAAGATCGCCAGGCGCCGCGAGATTCTCGAGAAGCCGGCGGTGTGATCCGCTCCGCGAGGAGGAGAGTCCATGGCCATCGAAGTGATCGAGTGGAAGGACGATTCGGGGCGCGAGATGGTGTGGCGGTTCCCGGGCGGCGGCGAGATCAAGCTCGGCGCGCAGCTCGTGGTCTCGCAGAACCAGTGGGCCGTGTTCTTCCGCGACGGGCGGGCGCTCGACACGTTCGCCGCGGGGCGCCACACGCTGACCACCGCGAACGTGCCGCTGCTCACGCGGCTCATCGGCCTGCCGTTCGGGGGGACCTCGCCCTTCCGCGCGGACGTCTATTTCGTCGCGAGGAAGGTCTTCACGGCGCTGAAGTGGGGGACCCGTGAGCCGGTCGTCTTCCGCGACGCCGAGCTCGCGATGGTCCGCCTGCGGGCGAACGGGACCTTCGCAGTGCGCGTGGCGGACCCTCAACTCTTCGTCAACCAGATCGTCGGGAGCCAGTCGCGCTTCACGACCGAGTCGATCGAGGGCTACCTTCGGGACGTCGTCGTCGCGCGGCTCAACGACGTGATCGGCACGACGCTCAAGACCATCTTCGAGCTCCCGCGGCAGTACGACGAGCTCGCCGAGGCGCTGAAGGGGCGGGTCGCCGGGGACTTCTCGAAGTACGGCCTGGAGATGACCGACTTCTTCGTGGGCGCCATCACGCCCCCCGAGGAGGTCCAGCGCGTCCTCGACGAGCGGACGGGCATGGCGGCGGTCGGCGATCCGAACGCCTACATGAAGTACAAGGCGGCGCGCGCGATGGGGGACGCGGCGTCGCAGCCCGGCGGCGACGGCGGCGCGGCCAGCGGTGTGGGGCTCGGCGTCGGCGCGGGGATCGGGATGACCGTCGCCGGGATGATGCGCGACGCGATGTCGGGCGGGTCCGGAGCGACGGCTGCGCCCGCGGGCTCCGGAGCGCCGTCCGCGGCCGCGGGGGCGAAGTTCTGCCCCAACTGCGGCTCCGCGTTCGCCGCCGGGGCGAAGTTCTGCGCGGAGTGCGGGACGAAGCGGGGCTGACGCCGCCGGACCGCTTGCCGCCCCCTGCTAGAATGCCCCGGGAACGCGGAGGTCCGATGCTGGAATTCCCGGTCCCGGAGGCGTTGACGTTCGACGACGTCCTCCTCGTCCCCGCCCACTCACGTCTGCTCCCGAGCCAGGTCGACACGCGCACGCGCCTCACGCGCCAGATCTCGCTGAACGTCCCCCTCGTCTCCTCGGCGATGGACACGGTGACCGAGTCGCGGCTGGCCGTCGCGCTCGCGCAAGAGGGCGGGATCGGGATCATCCACAAGAACCTATCGATCGACGAGCAGGCGGGGGAGATCGACAAGGTCAAGCGCTCCGAGTCCGGGATGATCGTCGATCCGGTCACGATGACCCCGGATCAGAAGGTCTCGGAAGCCCTGGAGGCGATGAGCCGGTACCGGATCTCGGGGCTCCCCGTCGTCGACGCGAGCGGCAAGCTCGTCGGGATCCTCACGAACCGCGACCTGCGGTTCTGCACCCAGAAGAACCTGCCCATCCGCGAGCTGATGACCGCGGAGAACCTGGTGACCGTGCCGAAGGGGACCACGCTCGAGCAGGCGAAGGAGCTCCTCCACAAGCACCGGATCGAGAAGCTGCCCGTGGTGGACGCCCAGTTCCGCGTCGTCGGCCTCATCACGGTCAAGGACATCCAGAAGCAGATCCGGTATCCCTCGGCGTGCAAGGACGAGCTCGGACGTCTGCGCGTGGGCGCCGCGCTCGGGATCTCGAAGGACACCCTCGACCGCGCGGCGGCGCTCGTGGACGCGCGCGTGGACGTGCTCGTCGTCGATACCGCCCACGGGCACAGCGACGGCGTGCTGCGCATGGTCGGCGCGCTGCGCGAGAAGTATCCCGACATGCAGCTCGTCGGCGGAAACGTCGCGACCGAGGACGGGGCGAAGGCGCTGATCGACCGCGGGGTGGACGCGGTCAAGGTCGGGGTCGGACCGGGGAGCATCTGCACCACGCGGATCGTGACCGGCGCGGGCGTGCCCCAGATCTCCGCCATCGGCTCCTGCGCGCGCGCGTGCGAGGCCGCGGGCGTGCCCCTCGTCGCCGACGGCGGGATCAAGTTCTCCGGGGACATCGTCAAGGCGCTCGCGGCCGGGGCCGACGTCGTGATGATCGGCAGCCTCTTCGCGGGGACCGAGGAGGCGCCCGGCGAGACGGTCCTCTATCAGGGGCGCACGTTCAAGGAGTACCGCGGCATGGGGAGCCTGGGCGCCATGAAGCGCGGGTCATCCGACCGCTACTTCCAGGACGAGTTCGACGAGCGCAAGCTCGTGCCGGAGGGGATCGAGGGGCGCGTGCCCTACAAGGGTCCGCTCTCGGCGCTGATCGGACAGCTCGTCGGCGGCCTCCGAGCCGGCATGGGCTACACCGGCTGCGGCGACATCGACGCGCTGCGCCGCGAGGCGCGCTTCGTCCGGATCACCTCCGCGGGGCTGCGCGAGTCGCACGCCCACGACGTCATCATCACGAAAGAGGCGCCGAACTACCGGCTGGACTGACGCCGCGCCAGCACGGTCCCTCCGCTCGGCCCCGGGGCGTACGACCCGGCCTTCAGCAGCGCGTCGGCCGTCTGGAAGACCGATGCCGCGTCGTCCTCGAGCGTCTGGAGCTGCGGGCTCGAGGTGCAGGACACCGCGGTCGAGAACGTGTCGCTGTCCCGTCCGGGACGCGTATAGCAACGGTCGCGCCGCTGCAGGCCGAGCGTGACGAGCGCCCGGTCGGTCAAGAGCCCGACATCGCGATCGTGCTGGACGAACGCGCGCCCGCCGTCGGCCGGGAGGCTCGTCACGTCCTCACCCAGGAACGGGGTCCTCGGGCTCCGGCCCGTCAGCGCGAGGAGCGTGGGCGCGAGATCGATCTGCGAGCAGAGCCGGTCGAGGCGCACGCCCCGCCAGCGCGCGCCGGGGACGAGGAAGAGACCGGGGATCCGGTAGCTCGCGGTCGGGATGTCCTCCGCGCCGTAGACGCGCGCGCCGTGGTCCCCTTCGATCAGGACGAGCGTGTGCTCGAGCAGCCCCGCCGCCTTCGCGCGGTCCAGGTACCGGGCCAGCGCCCAGTCGGCGTAAGCCACCGCGGACTCGCGGCAGGTCTTGGCCGCCGGCCAGGCCGTGCCCCGCTCGGGGACGCGGAACGGCCGGTGGTTGCTGACGGTCAGCGCGGTCGCGAAGAGGCGGCTGCCCTCGCGCGCGCTCCGCAGCTGGCGCGTAAGCAGCGCGTCGAGGATCCACTCGTCCGCGACTCCCCAGATCGTGCTGAACGCGTCGTCGGGGTACGAGCCTCGCTCGATGAATTCCTCGAAGCCGTTGTCCGGGAAGAACGGCTTCATGTCGTCGAAGCGCCCCCAGCCTCCGTAGAAGAACGCGGTGCGGTATCCCTCCCCGCGAAACACGTCGGCGAGCGTCGCGACTTCCTCGTGCTTCATCCTCTTGAGCACGGACGCGCCGGGGAGCGGCACCAGGGAGCAGAGCGTCCCCTCCAGCCCGCGAACGGTCCGATTCCCCGTCGCGGTGAGGTTCGTCAGCAGGATCCCCTCGCGGCTCCACCGGTCGAGCCCGGGGGTGGTCTTGCGCTCAGCGTGGCCGAGGGCCCCGACGAACTCGCTCCCGAGGCTCTCCTCGAGGATCACGACCACGTCCCACGGGCGCGGCGCTCCCGCGGACGCGGCCGCAGGCCGAGGGACGTCGCGGCGCGCGCGGATCCACGGCGCGTCGAGCACGGCCGCGGCCCGCCGGCGCGCGAGCTCGGGGGGCAGGGTCCGGTAGTAGACGGCGTAGTCGAGATTCCCGGTCGTCGCGGCGTGCACGAAGCGCGCGAGGCCGTTCGCGGCGAGCTCGCTCTCCACGCGGTCGGCTCCCAGATCGGACGGAAGCGCGGCGGCGGCGAGGGTGGCGGCGGCCGCGCCGGCGAGGACGGCGGCCCCGCTCCTACGGCGCGACGCCGCCGAGCGCGCCCCGAGGACCGCGCCGCGCGTCGCGCGGACACCGGCGAGCGCGAGGGCCGCCCCTCCCGCGAGCGCGAGCGCGACGAAGAGCGCGACGGGGAAGCTCTCGCCGATGTTCCCCGCGACCTCGCGAGGGCTCCTCAGGTAGTCGATCGCGATGTTGTTGAACCGCGAGTCGAACTCGGAGAAGAAGAACCACTCGACGAACGCCCCGAACACGAGGCCGGCCCCGATCGCGGCGAAGAGCGCGAAACGCGCCGCGGCCCGCTCGAGGGACTTCAGCCGGAACAAGGCGATACCGAGCGCGAGCGGCGAGGCGAGGAGGACGGCCACGGGCGCATCGCTCGAGGCGCCGGCCGCGAGGACGAGCAGGAGAGTCGCGGGCGACGCCGCCCCGTCGTGGAAGCGGGCGTACAGCGCGACGCGCAGCAAGGCGCCCACGACGAGGAGAGCCGCGGCCGGGAAGGCTGCGATCCGAAGGCGATGCGGGATGCGTTCGATCAAAAGGTTTCCCCCGTGGACACGACGACTTGCGGATGGAGGCCGCCTCCCATGCCGTCGAGCGGCACCGCCAGATCGATCCGCAGGACCGCCGCGTGAGCCGAGCGGGTCTGCCCGAAGCGCAGCCCGAACCCGAGGTCGCGCAGCACGCCGAGGTGCGACGCCGGCTGCGGGGCCTCCGACCAGGCCTTCCCGACGTCCGCGAACACCGCCGCGCCCACGCGAAGCAGGTGGAAGAACTCCCGGTCGAGGTAGAACCGCTCCTCGACGGTGAGGAGGAGGGAACGATCTCCCGTGGCGTAGCGGAGTGGGTAGCCGCGGAGCCCGTTGTCGCCGCCGAGGAGGATCTGGTGGTCCAGATCGGCATTGCTGGACGCGGCGCCGGTCAGCGCGCTGTAGAAGAGCCGCCGGTCGCCCTCCCGGTGGTAGTAGCGCGCCGTGGCGTCGAGCCGTCCATCCTCCACGCCGGCGTCGGTGACGCGGCCGCCGAGCCCGCCGCGGAGCGTGAGGATCTGCCCCGCGCCAGGGCTCATCCCGGACTCGGCGGAGAGCGCCACGATCCCGGCGGTGCGGTCCGCCCCGAACGTCGGCGACGAGAAGCCGAGTCGCAGGTCGACTTGCTCCCCCAGGTTGAAGTCCTCGGTGCGCCCGAGCTTGTCCATGTCGCGCGCCTTGATGTAGCCCTCGCGCGCGACGCTGAAGCCCACCCACGGGTAGGCGAGCGTGCGGTCGGACGGGAGCACCGTCGTCGCGCCGGCCTCCGGCAGCGGATCGAAGAGGGAACGGTCGAACGTGAACCCCCCGAGCACGCGGCGGATCGTCTTTCCTCCTCCGCCGACCTTTCGCCCGACCCAGGCGTCGAGCAGGGCATGCTGCGTGCGGTAGCGAGATGTGATCTCGCCGAGCGCGTAGAGCGGATCGATGCGGTCGGCGTCCTCCCCCCTGAGCCCCGCGCCCCACGAGGCGTCGCGGCACCAGAACGGCCGCTCGACGGCGAGCACCGAGGCGGAGCCGTCGCTGTTGCTCGAATACCCGAGCTCGAGCTTGGCGTGGGTTCCCGCGAGCGCGGGATCGATCAAGGACACGCCGGTCTCGACGCGATCGACACCGTTCACGCGCTCGATCTCGACCTTCTTTCCCCAGCCGAGGAAGTTCGCGTCGTGCAGCCCGAAGTGGACGGTGTTCACCCCGCCGCTCCGGTGGAATCCCGCCGCGGGACGAAGCGTCCACACGTCGCGGGTGCTCACGAGGACGTCCACCGCATGCCCGTCGTACCGGACCGGACGGATCGTCGCGTCGTACAGATACCCGTTGTGACGCAGATGACGCTCGGATTCGTCGAGGACGAGGCGGGAGTACCGGTCGCCCGGCTTGAAGGTCAGCTGCCGGCGGATGACCCACTCGCGCGTCGTGCGATGCAGCTTGTCCGCCGCGCGGAAGACGGCGCGGTTCTCACCGGGCGTCTCGGGGTCGAAGATGTCGCCCGCGTGGATCGTGACGTCGCCGATCACGGCGCCGGACGCTTCGAGCGCCGCGTCATCGGGGACCGCCACCGGTGTCGCGTTGTCGGGAACCGTCTGGAGCGTGGCGTCATCGGGGACCGCGCGCTCCTCGGCAGACACGATCGAGACCGTTGCGAGGGTCAGCGCGAAAAGCGCGCGAGCGAGGGGCACGACGGGAAGCTACAGACGGCGGCTGAACGCGAGCCGAACGCCGGGCCCGCCGGGAAACGGGTGCTGCATCGTCTCCGCGTGGGAGCTGGCGCTCTAAGCGTCTCCTCGTGGACGCGGCGCCGGCGCTGAGTCCTGGGCGATCTCGATCCGCCGCGAGCCCTCGCCGACGTCGTGGATGCGGATCGTCGTTCCTCCTCGCCGGAGGAACGGCGGGAGCTTCTCTCCCCACTCGACGATCACCACGCCCCCCGCGGAGAGGATCTCCTCGATCCCGAGCGCGCCCACGTCCTCCTCGGGTCCGTCCAGACGGTACAGGTCGATGTGGAAGACCGGAACGCGCCCTCCCCTGTACTCGTGGACGAGCGTGAACGAGGGGGAGGAGACCTCTTCGGGCGCGATCCCGAGCCCGCTCGCGATCCCGCGCGCGAAGACCGTCTTTCCGTTTCCGAGGTTCCCTTCGAGCAGGATCAGCTCGCCCCCCCGGAGCGCGCGCCCCAAGCCGCGCCCCAGCTCGAGCGTCTCTTCCTCGCTCAGCGAGAAGACCGTCCGGGGGCCGCCCGCGGAGACGGCTTGCGCCGGAGCCGCTTTCGACTTCGCCTTGATTCCCCTCATGTCCATCGCGAGACCCCCCGTCGTCCGGCGAGAATGGTCCACACGTCCGGAAGAGCGTCGATCACGTCCCCCGCCACGAGACCGTCCACGCCTCGCGCGGCCGCGGCCCGGTCCCCCGCGGCTCCATGAACGTAGGTTCCCAACCGCGCCGCGTCGAATGCGTCGAGTCCGCGGGCGAGAAGCGCGCCGATGATTCCGGTGAGCGCGTCTCCCGTCCCGCCGGTGGCAAGACCGGGATTGCCGCTCGCGTTGATCGACCCCCGACCGTCCGGGTGCGCGACGATCGACCGCCGTCCCTTGAGGACGACGATCGACGCGTATTCTTCCGCCAGCCGCCGCGCGCTCCCGAGGCGATCGGCCTGGACGTCCGCGGCGGAGGTCCGGAGGCAGCGCGCCGCCTCGCCGGGATGCGGGGTCAGGACGCGCGGCGGGGCCTGCGCGCGCGGCCGGCGACCACGGCGCGCGGCCAGCGCGTTGAGGCCGTCCGCATCCACGACGCAGGGGATCGCCGCCCGGTCGAGCACGGCCAGCGCGGCGGCGCGCGTCTCGGCGGCGGTGCCCAAGCCGGGTCCGATCGCGAGCGCGGTCCGGTCGCGGGCGAGCGCCAGGACGGCCCCCGCGGCGGCGCGGCTCGCGGACCCCGCTCGTGTCTCCGACAGCCCCTCGGTCATCAGCTCCGCCTGGGCGCCCGCGACCACCGCCTGGACCGACCGTGGGGTTGCGACCGTCACCAGCCCCGCGCCCGCGCGGAGCGCCGCGCGACCGGCGAGGACGGCGGCCCCCGACTTTCCGCGCGAGCCGGCGAAGACGAGCAGGCGCCCCATCGCGCCCTTGTGCGCGTCCGGAGAGCGGGGCACGTAGAGCGCGGCGGCGCCCGCCTCGTCCAGCCAGGCGAGCTCGGCGCGCTCGGCGGCGACCGCGGCGTCCGGGATGCCGATGTCGATCACCGTCCAGGTTCCGGCGTGGGACGCCGCCGGCTCGAGCACGAGGCAGGGCTTCGGCCGGCACAGCGTGTAGGTCCGGTGCGCGCGCACGACCGGCCCCTCGAGCCTCCCGGAGTCGGCGTCGGCGCCGGAGGGCAGGTCGACGGCGACGACGGTCCCCCCGGAATCGGAGATCCACTCGATCGTGCGGGAGATCAGGCCTCGGGCGCCCCCGCGCCCCCCGGTGCCGAGGAGCGCGTCGACGACCACGGCGTCGCGGTCGAGCGCCCCGAACGCGCGCGACCACGCCCCTTCGTCGCCGATCTCCTCCACGGGGCAGCCGGCCTCTCGCGCTCGCGCGAGCTCGCGCGCCGCGTCCGCCGACAGCGGCCCGTCGGCGACGAGCCGAACCGCCGCGGCGACACCGAGCCGCCGGAGGTGGCGCGCCGCGACGAGCCCGTCCCCGCCGTTGTTCCCCTTGCCACAGGCGAGGACGACCTCCCGCGAGGCGAGATCACGGACCTCCTCGACCAGCGACTCCGCGACGCCGCGCCCGGCGGACTCCATCAGTCGCTCGCTCGGGATCCCGAGCTCGCGCATCGCGCGCGCGTCCACGCTTCGCATCTGGCGGCCGGTCAGGATCTCCACGATCGCGCACGATATCGTGTCTTCGCGGGACCGTCGCGGCCGACGTGCTAACGTCCCTCGCCGATGCCGCTTCGCTTCCTGACCGCCGGCGAATCGCACGGGCCCGCGCTGTCGGTGATCGTCGAGGGCCTTCCGGCCGGAGTTCCGATCGACAAGGCCGCGCTCGATCGCGACCTCGTCCGGCGCATGGGGGGCTACGGCCGCGGCGGCCGGATGCGGATCGAATCGGACGAGGTCGAGATCCTCGGAGGAGTCCGGTTCGGCCGCTCGCTCGGGTCGCCCATCGCCCTCGTGATCCGCAACCGGGACCATGCGAGCTGGGCCGAGGCGATGGCGACCCAGGGCGATCCTCCCGGAGGGGACGAGCTCCGGGCCGTGACGCGTCCGCGTCCGGGGCACGCGGACCTCGCCGGCGCGCAGAAGTACGGGACGCACGACGCGCGCGACATCCTCGAGCGGGCGAGCGCGAGGGAGACCGCGGCGCGCACCGCCGCCGGGGGGCTGGCCAAGGCGCTCCTCCGGGAGATCGGGGCCGTGGTGACCAGCCGCACCGTCGCGGTGGGCCGGGTCACCGCCCCGGACGCGGAGGGGGAGGATGTGGACGCGCTCCTGGCGCTCCCCGACGACGCCCCCATGCGCTCCCCGAGCACGGAGACCGTCGCCTCGATGATCGCGGAGGTCGATGCCGCGCGGCGGGCGGGGGACTCGGTGGGCGGCTGCTTCGAGGTCATCGCTCGCGGGGTCCCGCCGGGTCTCGGGAGCCACGTCCACTGGGATCGCCGGATCGAGGCCCGGCTCGGGGGCGCGATCCTCTCGATTCAGGCCGTCAAGGCGGTCTCGATCGGCGCCGGCCTCGAGGTCGCCGCGGGAACGGGGCGCGAGGCCCACGATCCGATCGGATACGACGCGCGGACCCGCCGCTTCACGCGCGCGAGCAATCGGGCCGGAGGGATCGAGGGAGGCATGACCAACGGCGAGATCGTGCGCCTCCGCGGGTACCTCAAGCCGCTGGCGACGCTGCCGCGGCCTCTCCCGTCGGTGGATCTGGTGACCAAGGAAGCCTTCACCGCGGACGTCGAGCGAACGGACACGGTGCCGATCGTCGCGGCCGGCGTGGTCGGCGAGGCGATGGCCGCGCTCGTCCTGGCGGACGCGCTGCTCGAGAAGTTCGGCGGGGACGCGCTGACCGAGACGCGGGCGAACGTGGACGCGTTCCTGGAGCGGCTGCGCGGCTATTGAGCCCCGAAAAAGAACGGAGCCGCGCGATGCCGACGATTACCCCCCGGTTCGCCCGACATCTCGCGGCTCCCAGAGGCCACCTGGCCTCCCCCTAGAATCCAGGCGCCGGCAAAGATGTACGGCGACGCGAAGGAGGCGTAAAGCGCCGCGAAAGGACGTATTCTGACTTTTCGAGGACGGATTCTGCGCGCGCTAAGGAAGGACTTGAGTCCCGTCGCCAGGCGTGTAGAATCCGTCGGACGCTGTTCGCTCCCCCCGGTATCGGGATTCCCAGGCACGGGTCGAGATATCGAGGGTGGGTACACAGGGACCGACCCTCCGGCTCGTCTTACCGACGGACCGAAAGGTGGATGTTGGCGGGTCGAGTCGAATTGGGATGACCCTCCGCCGGGGAGAGCGAGCAACGTCCGACGACGCTTCCATCAGCACCCCACTCCAAGACAGCCGTGCCGAACGCAACGCGACCCTAACGCCGGGTGGCGGGGATGTCAACAGGAAAATACAAGATGTCGGGTCCCGATCGTCCCTCCACCCAACCCAATGGGGTTACCGGCGTAACGATCGATCGTTGGGCGGCCGGGGGCCGGGGACTCGGACGTGTCGCCGGGAAGGTCTGGATGGTCGCGGGGGCCGTCCCGGGAGACCGGGTCGAGGCGCTCCCGATCCGGGATCACGGACGGCACGTGGACGCGGTGGTCCGCCGGCTCCTCGACGCGTCCCAGGACCGGCGCGTGCCCCCGTGCCCGCTCCAGTCGCGGTGCGGAGGGTGCCCGATGATGCCGGTCGCCGAGACGGCCCAGCGTGAGGCCAAGCGGCGGTTCGTCGTGGACGCCCTCGAGCGGCTGGGAGGGTTCCGGGACGTCCCCGTCGCCGACCTGGTGCCGATCGACCCGGCGCTCGGCTACCGCACCCGGATCGAGCTGACGCCGGCGAGGGTTCCGGGAGGCGGAACGCGCTGGGGATACCACCGCGTGGACGATCCGCAGGCCATCCTCGACGTGCCGTCCTGCACGATCGCGCACCCCGCTCTCCAGCCTCTGCTGGACTTCGTCCGCTCGCGGCCTCCGGACGCCTCCGGAGATGCGCGCCTGATCCTCCGCGTCTCCCGATCGAGCGCGGAGAAACTGGTCGCGCTGCGGGGCGAGGCGGGCTCGGTCCCGCCGATCGCCTCCTTCGCGCGCGCGGCGATGGCCGCCGATCCCGACCTGGTCGGCGTGGTTCGGCTGGTGTCGACCCCCGGCCGCCGCGGCGGATCGAGGACGGAGGTCGTCGCCGGTCGGGGCTGGATCGAGGAGGAGGTGCTCGGAACGACGTTCCGGGTCCCGGGCGGCACCTTCCTCCAGGTGCACGCCGCGGCGGCGGAGGCCCTCGGCCGCCGGCTCCTCGAGGAGGCCGGCGATCCGGACGACCTCGTCGAGCTCTACGCCGGCGTCGGCGCGATCGGCCTCGCGGCGGCCCGGCGCGGGACACGGGCGACGCTCGTGGACGCGGACCCCGACGCGATCGCGTGCGGCGACGAGGCGGCGCGGCGGTTGGGGCTCGACGTCGCGCTCGTCCGGTCGGACGTCCTGCGCTTCCTCGCGGCGCGCGCCGGGAACGCGCCTCCGGCGCTCGTCGTCGCCGACCCGCCGCGGACGGGCTTCGGACGAGGCGTGGCGTCCCGGCTGGCGACCTGGGGCCCGCCGCGGATCGCGGTCGTGTCCTGCGACCCGGCGACGCTCGCGCGCGACGCCGCCGCGCTCACCGCGGGAGGTTACGTGCTGGAGCGCGTCGCGCCCTACGACTTCTTCCCGCAGACCGCGCACGTCGAGGCCTTGGCCTGGCTCAGGCGGCGGTAGGCCCTCCGGCGACCGCGGCGAGGATCGTCTCCAGCGCGAGCGCCTTGTTGACGTTGAGACGCAGGTCGCCCCGCGTGCGGTCGATCAGCGAGACGATCGCGGCCGCGCGCTCGGCGCCGAGCGCGCGGGCCAGCGTCGCGATCCGATCGACGGCGTCGCCGTGGAGCAGCGCGCCCCGTCCCGACGCATGGCGTGCGACGTCGCTGAGCAGCGCGGCCGCGAGGTCGAGGCCTTCGAGGAGATCGGCCTCGTCCTCGCCGGCGAGAGCGGCGGCGACCGCCGGGATGTCCGCCGCGCGCGCGGGTGTGGTCGCGAGGGCCTCGAGCGCATCGAGGAGCGCGTCGCGGCGCTCGGCCAGCCGCGTGAGGTCCAGCGCGGCGGCGCGAGCGGGGCGGCCCTCCGCGAGCGCCGCCCGAGCCCGCGCCTCGCCGTCGGGCATGCCTCGCGCCGCGAGCGCCCGCGCCAGGTCCTGCGGCGGCATCGGGCCGAAGCCGAGCTGGAAGCAGCGCGAGCGCACGGTCGGCAAGAGCAGGTGAGGACGGGACGCGACGAGGATCAGCACCGCCGCCCCGGGCGGCTCCTCGAGCGTCTTGAGCAGGGCGTTCTGCGCTTCGGCGTTCATGCGGTCGGCGGGGTCCACGATGAACACCCTGCGGCCCGCCTCGCGCGGGGTGAACGAGGCGTGACGGGTCAGCTCGCGGATCTGGGGCACGACGATGAACGAGCGCAGGTCTCCGCTCCCGGTTTCCGGCACACCGTCGTCCTCCTCGTCGGGCTCCTCCCCCCCGCGCCCGGCTCCACGCTTCTCCTTCTTGGGGAGCCGGGTCGTGATCATGAGGTCGGGGTGGTTTCCGTGCGAGGCCTTCGTGCATCCGAGGCACGTCCCGCAGGCCTCGCCCTGCGCCGTGGGCGACTCGCAGACCAGCGCCTGCGCGAGGGCGAGCGCGACGCGGCCCTTGCCGACCCCCTCCGGGCCGTGGAACAGGAACGCATGCGGGAGCCGCCCCGAGGCGAGCAGGCGCGCGAGCACCGTCCGGGCGTGCTCGTGGCCGAGGACCTCCGGGGCGATCATGCGGGCTCGTCCGAGTCGAGGGCGGGGAAGAGGTCCGACAAGAGGTCGTCCACGCGCGCCCCGACGCTCTCCGCGCTCCCTTCGCCGGCGATGATCCGGAAGCGGAACGGCTCGGCCTCCGCCAGCGCGAGGTAGCCGTCGCGGACGCGCCTGTGGAAGTCCAGGGGCTCCCGCTCGAAGCGCCCTTCCGCCCGCTCGAGCCGGAGCTCGTCGTTGCGACGTCGTGCCCGCTCGAGCCCGAGCTCGGGATCCAGATCGAGGAGCACGGTGCGATCGGGGCGGCGATCGAGCGGCGGATGCTCGTGCAAGCGGCGGATGAGGTCGAGGTCGAGCCCGCGCGCGTACCCCTGGTAGGCGAGCGTGGCGTCGAGGTAGCGGTCGCACAGGACGTGGGTTCCCGCCGCCAGGGCCGGCTCGACGATCTCGTGGAGATGCTGCGCGCGGTCCGCGACGTAGAGCAGCAGCTCGGACAGCGGCGAGAGACGGAGCACCTCGTCGCCGAGGAGCACGGCGCGGAGCCCGCGCCCCACCCTCGTTCCCCCGGGCTCGCGCGTGACGACGACCGTCTCGTCGGCGCCCTGGAGCTTCTCCGCGAGCCTCGCGATCTGCGTCGTCTTTCCCGAGCCTTCGATCCCCTCGAACGTCACGAAGTAGCCGCGCGGCCGCGTGGAGGCGAGCAGGCGCGGATCGACCTGCGTCACGGGCGTCAGCCCCGGCCCCGCGGATCCGCTGGCGAGCGTGTCGTCGTGGAGCGCCACGCTGCGATGCTATTCTCGGCGCCGATGGGAGCCAAGAGCTTTCGCGTCGCGGCGATCCTGGCCGCCATCGCGGTCGCAGCGCTCGTCGCCGTCGCCGCCATCAAGCAGAACCCGGTCACGTATCGCGAGGTGCGTCACGACGTCGAGCCGATCCTCCCCGACATGGTGGACATCCCCGGTGGGACGTTCACGATGGGGGACGACGCGCGCGGGCGGGACATCGAGCGTCCCGCGCACGCGGTCGAGATCTCCCCGTTCCGCCTCGCGCGCTACGAGGTGACGAACGCCGAGTACGAGCGCTTCTGCGACGCGACCGGGCGCCCCTCGCCTCCCGACCCCGACTTCGCGGAGGTGAACCCTCTCGGGAAGAACTACGTCACGGAGCACCCGCGCCACCCGGTGGTCATGATCAGCTGGTCGGACATGGCGGCGTACTGCGCGTGGCTGTCGGATCGGACCGGACGGGACTTCCACCTGCCGACCGAGG
>Ga0075428_100000789_pt1 | contig 32981 bp, 27 predicted proteins | sample RhiMetdeltSRZDD2_FD_75291 | JGI IMG/M metagenome (GOLD analysis project Ga0075428, IMG submission 75291) | Populus rhizosphere microbial communities from Tennessee, USA - Rhizosphere MetaG P. deltoides SRZDD2 | ecosystem: Host-associated > Plants > Roots > Rhizosphere > Soil | place: USA... | reverse complement strand
CGTACATCGGAGAGCACGTGCTGGGCATGCCGCGCTCTTTCTAGACCAAAGGCGTGATTCGTGATTGGTGAATGGTGATTGGACCCGAGGTCCCTGAATGCCTGCAGCCCAGCCCCAATCGCTGATCACGAATCGCCAATCACGCCTTTCGTGCGCCTTGGCATTGCTGCTCGCGGTCGCGGGGACTTCCGGGACCACGGTCGGCGCCGAGAGCGAACCCGAGGGCACGTTTTCCATCATCGCGCGCGATTCCGCGCCCGGCGAGCTGGGCATGGCGGTGCATTCGAAGGCGCATGCGGTCGGCAGCCGGACCATCTCCGCCAAGGGTGGCGTCGCCGTTATTGCGCACCAGGCGACGTCGAACCCGATGTACGGCCAGGTCGGCCTCGAGCTGCTGCAACGGGGCATGACGCCGCAGCAGGCGCTCGACTACATGGTGCGCGCCGACGAAGGCCGCGATAACCGGCAGGTTTCCATACTCGACATGCAGGGACGCTCGGCGTCGTGGACCGGCAGCCGTCCCCAGGACTGGAAAGGCCACCGCTGCACGCCGGACTACTGCGTGCAGGGCAATATCCTCGCCGGCCCGCAGGTGCTGGATGGGATGGCGCGGAACTTCGAAGCGGCAGCGGGACAGCCGCTTGCCGAGAGGCTGCTTGCGGCGCTCGACGGCGGGCAGGCCGCGGGCGGCGACCGGCGGGGCATGCAATCGGCGGCGCTGACGATCGTCAAGCCGCTCGCCGGCGCGGCCGGCTTCAGCGATCGCATCATGGAGTTCCGCGTCGACGATCATCGCTCGCCGATAGTCGAGTTGCGCCGCGTGCTCAACGTGTTCCGCGGCAACCAGTTGATCGCGGAGGCCAACCGGCACCTCCAGGGCAACCGGCAGGACGAGGCGCTGCGCACGGCCATCGCGGCGCGCGACCTTGCGCCCGACAGCGACAACGCGTGGGTAGGGCTCGCGAACGTCTATCTCAAGCTCGGGCAGAAATCCGAGAGCCTGGCCGCGCTCCGCCGGGCGATCGAGCTGAATCCGGCGCACCGGAGTGAGCTGCCGAAGAACGCAAACTTCGAATCGATCCGGAGCGATCCGGAGTTTCGGAAGATGACGGATTGAGGCGTCGGGATGGACGACGCAGAGGGATAGGAGTAACTTTTCAGGCGAAAGCCGCTGTCGTGGAACCAGCGTTCCTGCGACCGGACAAAGGGAGCGTCAAATGACAATCAAAACACTTGCTGTAACGGCGTTGGCCATGGCTGTCATCGGCCTTGCCGATGACGCGAGCGCGCAATCGGGCGCGAGGCTCTTCTTCGAGGGAGACATGGTGCGTGGGGACCAGCAGGGCGCACCGGGTCCCTTTTGCGTGCTCACCAACCAGTTCAAGCGCCTTGAAAAAGTCGTCTGGCGCATCCGCGTTCTCGACCAGACGGGGAAGGAAGTCGATAGCAAGGGGCTGAAGACCCTCGTCGTCCAGTTGCCCGATGGCCAGGCGCTGGCCGGCAGATTCGGCCCGCACCCACCTGCGCGCGTCGGGCCGGCCGAGGACCATTTCTGGACTGCCGCCTGGACTATTCCTGCCGGTTATCCGAGCGGCACGTTTGTCTACAAGGTCGTCGCGACGGACGTGGACGGCAAGGCGCACACCTGGGAGCCCTTCAAGCGGAGCGTCTCCCAGCTGCAGGTGATCCCGGGCGAGATCGAGATCAAGAAACCCGAGGGCAAGTAATCACCCCGACGGGCTTCGCGCGCCCCCCTCCTTGAAGGAGGGGAAAAATAATTTGTTCGGGAGGTCGTGATGAAACCGCGTATCCAACGGGGGCGTCCGGTCGCGCTTGCCTGCGCGTTCGCCGCCTTTCTCCTCATGGTCGCCGTCAATCCGACCGCGGCGAAGCGGCCAGCCGAGCTGGGTCCGGAAGTGCCGTTGACGCAGCCGTCCGGCGGCTACGTAGGACAGTTGACGGTCTCGCCTCAGCGCGGGCCGGCGGGCACGCCGATCACCGTGACCGGCGAGGGATTTCCGGCCGTGCAGGAATTCGAGTTGGTCTGGCGTACCGTGAAAGGGTCGTGGAAGGTCGCGAACGGTGAATATCACGGCCGCGAGTACACACCCGTCGCCTACCGGGTCACGACGGTGAAAAGCGACGCTGCCGGCCGCATCGCGCACGGCTTCGCAGCGCCGGAAGACTTCGGCTTTCTCCACGACATCGTGCTGCAGCGGGGCGGGCGCCTGCTGACCCAGACCGCTTTCCATCTCGACATGACGGCAAAGTTCACCGGCGCACGGAGCGGACCGATCGGCACGCCGATCGCGATCGAGGTGCAGGGCATCGGCTGGCGCGAGCTGGAGGGAAGCTGGGTTGTGCTCTACGACAACAAGTTCACGGGTTTCATATCGGCGGTGACGACCGGGGGGGCCGCGCGGTTCACCATTCCGGCCACCGGGCACGCCGGCCGGCATATCGTGGAGATCCAGCATTCGGATTTCGGCTCGCCGTACCGGAATACCCAGCAGTCACCGGTGCCGGACCGGCCGAACTTCAGGCTCGATTTCACGATCACGCCGGGCGCGCCGGTGCTGCCCCCGCCACCCGAGCGGCAAGCGCAGAAGGCGGTCCGCGCGCTCCCGCCCCAGGGCGACCTGGTGGCGACGGCGGCTTTCTCCGGGATCGGTCAGCCTGCGGTGGTCAGGGGCTCAGGCTTCGAGGCCGGCGGGACCTATCGGCTCAACTGGAACACCATCGTCGGCAACCGCATGACCGCCGGCGCCTGGGAGGAGCGCACGCAGGTCATCGCCGAGAGCAAGGCGGACGCGGCGGGCGGCGTGGAATTCCGTTTCAAGGTGCCGGACGATCTCGGCGGCGCGCACCAGCTCTGGGTGGACACAGGCGCGACGAAGAAGCTGGGGTCCTATTGGATCGCACCCACGGCGCTGCCTCTCGACGTCGCCCGCGGGCCGGTAGGGACCACCTTCCGCGTTCGCTTGAAGGGCGTCGGCTGGAGCGAGACCGCCAACATCTACACCGTGGTCTACGACAACGCGACGAGCGGCTATGCCTGCGCCTTCAACAGCCAGGGCGATATCGAGATCATCATGCAGGCGACCGGGGAGCCGGGCTGGCACTTCATCGATCTCTACCCGGGGATCTACAAGGGCAGGGAAACCCGGCCGAACAACTACCGGCTGCCCCAGCTCACGTACGCGGACGATCACCCGGGCGAGGACCTGCCGCGTTTCCGCTTTGCGTTCGAGGTAACCCCTTGAAACAAGGTCCAAGCTCCAAGCATCAACTCACAAACAAGCACCAAATTCCGAGCACCGAATTCAAGACGGCAGCAGAACTCAAGCCAATTCCAACACGTCTGTGATTTGGGGATTTGGTGCTTGGTGCTTCACTTGGCCATGGCGCCGGCGGGCTCCCTCTTCGCCGCGCGCGCCCGCTCCTGCGCGGGCACCATCGCACGTGAGAATTCGGCGACGTTGCCGAGGGCAGCCATGCCGATGGCCATGTCGAGCACGCGTCTTGCACCGGCGCCACCGAGCAGGCGACCGGCGCAATCCAGGAATTTCTCGTCGCGCTCCCCCGCGCTGACCGGCCATGCCGGCGACCCCGGCGCCCGGTCCTCGCGCGCCTTGAATTCGCCGCGCGAGGTGCGCACCAGCACGTCGTTAAAGCCGGTCGCGCCCGAGTACATCCTGTCGCCCTCGATGCGGTAGCGGCGCACCTTCTTGAGCAGCGCGCGGGCCTCCGGCCGGTTCACCATCACGTCGGTATAGCTGTCCATGCCGACCTTGCCGTCGAGCACGGTCGCCGCGGCCGAGTACTCGATGCTGAATTTTGCCTCGAGGCCGGTCTGTGGGTTGGTGTGGATCAACGCGGTATCCGTGCCCGGTGGGAACCCGACCTCGATCGCCTCCACCTCGGCGGCGCGGATATCGTGCTTCTTGAGCATCGCGAGGAGCGCGCCGATCGGCCGATGGTTGCAGTAGCAGCACGGCCAGCGCTTGAAGCTGATGCCCGGGCTCACGGCCTCCCACGGTTTTCCGAGCTTCTCGATCAGCGGCTCGAGCGGCTGCGCGTCCTTCTCGCCGTAGGTGCGGAGAAAGCCGTCCGTGCCGTCGAAGATCGAGATGTCGGCGGTAAATCCCGCCCGCGCGAGCAGGGCGGATTGCACGCCGCAGCGCGCGGCATGGCCGGCATGGAACGGCTTGGTCATGGTGCCGAAGTTGCGCAGCAGTCCGGATGCCTGCGAAGCCGCGAGACCGAGCGCGTTTCTCAGTTGAGCGACGTTGAGACCGAGCAGGCGCGCCACCGCGGCGGCCGTGGCGAATACCCCCGTGGTCGCGGTGCTGTGCCAGCCGCGCTGGTAGTGTCCGTTGCCGAACGCGGTCCCGAGCTTGCCGCCTACTTCGAGGCCCACGGCATAGGCCGCGAGAACATCCTTGCCGGAAGCGCCCACCGCTTCGCCTGCGGCGATGACCGCCGGGACCAGGGTCGTGCTCGGGTGGCCGTGCACGCTCGCGTGCACGTCGTCGAAATCGAGCGCGTGGCCGGAGACGCCGTTGGCGAAAGCCGCCTCGGCCATCGAGGTCTGGACCGAGGTGCCCCAGATGGTGGCCTCCCGGCGCGCCCCCAGGTCGGACACGTAGCGCAGCGTGATCTCGCCGACCTCATCGAGCGAGCCGACCAGCGCGACTCCCACGGTATCGATCAGCGCGTCGCGTGAAGCGTCCAGCACTTCGGTGGGGATGTCGGACGTGCGTGTGTTGATGACGAATTCCGCAAGGCGTTGGGTGAGCATGGGTAATCTCCCTTCAGTTGGATGGGCTAGGGCTCCCGGCCGATCGTTCCGATGATACACCCCGGCTGCGCGGCCCGACCGCCCGTGAACGGTGATCGTTCCGGCATCGAATTGCCCGCTTGCCGGCCCGCATTGTGGGAGTAGAATTTCCGAAAGACGGGAAACTGCGAACTGGGGGAGGAAATATGCCGAGAACTTTGCAGCCAGTCGTACGGACCCTGGTCTCGGGTCTCGTTGCGATCATCGTCGCGCTGGGATCGACGGCGGCGAATGCGGGTCTGATTGCGACGATCAACAAGGACACGGCGCTCGAGGTCGACGTGAGCTGGACCTGGAATCCCGAAGCCGAGGATTCCAGCTCGCCCGTGCTCACCAACTGGAGGGTCGATCTCTCCCTGAGCCGTCCCGGTGGAGTGGGGTTGTGGACATTCATCCTGGACGCGCTGCACCTGACCAACCCTCATCCAGCCGTTGACGTCGTGGCCGATATCGCAAACTACCTGATCATGTTCGACAACGCGACGGACTTCGGGGTGCTCCTCGATCAAACCAAAACGGTCCGCCATCGCACCGGAACTCACGTCGACGAGTATCACGTTAAATTCGATCGAAACAAGAAAGCGGCCGACACCACGATCCAGCTGGCCGGAATCCACGTACCCGAGCCCGCGATATTGCTGCTCTTCGCCACCGGAGCGGCCGCAGCGGCGGGTATGCGGCTGCGGCCCTGGCGCTCGGGAAGTCAGATGAAGATCACATAGACGGGCCTCGGCTGGTTCTCATCCTGTAAATCCTGTCTATTCGGTTTTCTTGGTGGTCTTGGCGTCTTGGCGGTTAATACCCGCCTTGGGACGGAGGAGGGACCGTGAACGATTCCTACGACTACATCATCGTTGGCGCGGGCTCGGCCGGCTGCGTGCTCGCCAATCGCCTGACCGAGTCCGGCGCGCACCGCGTGCTGCTGCTCGAAGCCGGCGGGCGCGACAGCAATCCCTGGATCCACGTTCCGATCGGCTTCGGCAAGGTCATGTTCAACCGCGAGGTCAACTGGATGTTCGAGACGGAGCCCGAGCCGCGCATGCGCAACCGCAACATCAAGATTCCGCGCGGGCGGGTGCTGGGAGGCTCGAGCTCGATCAACGGGTTGATCTACATCCGCGGCCAGCGCGAGGACTTCGACGACTGGCGCGACCTCGGCAATCCCGGCTGGGGCTACGCCGACTGCCTGCCGTACTTTCGCAAGGCCGAAGACCAGTCGCGCGGCGCGGACGAGTGGCACGGTACGGGCGGTCCGCTCACGGTATCGGACGCCAGGGACCGGCATCCGCTCGCGGATGCGTTCCTCGCCGCCGGCGAGTCGGTCGGCATCGCGCGCAACGACGACTTCAACGGCGCGCGGCAGGAGGGCCTGGGCTACTACCAGGGCACCGCGCGGCGCGGGCTGCGCTGCAGCGCGGCGGTGGCGTACCTGCACCCGGCCATGAAGCGGCCCAACCTCGTCGTGGCGACACACGCGCTCACCACGCGCGTGCTGACTGAGGGTCTGCGCGCGACCGGCGTGGAGTACCGCCAGGACGGCGCGGTTCGGCGCGCGTTCGCGACGCGCGAAGTGCTGATCGCCGCCGGCGCGATCCAGTCGCCCCAGCTCATGCAGCTTTCCGGCATCGGGCCGGGCGAGTTGCTGCAGCGCCACGGCATCCCGGTCGTGAAGAACATGACCGGGGTAGGGCGCAACCTGCACGATCACCTGCAGGCGCGCTTCATCTGGAAGTGCACCGAGCCCATCACCGTCAACGACGACCTGATGAGCCCGTGGCGCAAGCTTGGGGTAGGCGCGCGCTATCTCCTCGGGCGCACGGGCCCGCTGTCGTGGTTCGCGGGCCTCGCCGGCGGCTTCGCGCGCACGCGGCCCGAGCTGACGCGTCCGGACGTGCAGTTCTTTGTTTTCCCCTACAGCACCGACCGCACCGACCCGAGCCTGCACCGTTTTTCGGGATTCACGATGTCGGTGTGCAAGCTGCGACCCGAATCGCGCGGCACGCTGGAGATCAAATCCCCCGACCCGTCCGCTGCGCCCGCAATCCAGCCCAACTTCCTCGAGCGCGAGTCCGATGTCAGGACCATGCTGGACGGCATGAAGCTGATACGGCGGGTGGCGGCAGCTCCTGCGCTGTCGCGCTGGATCAAGACCGAGCACGATCCGGGACCCGCCTGCGCTTCCGATGACGACCTCGTGGACTTCCTGCGCAACAAGGGCTTCACGGTCTATCACCCGGCGGGCACCTGCCGGATGGGGCGCGATCCGGAAGCGGTGGTCGACCACGAGCTGCGTGTGCACGGCGTGGAGAACCTGCGGGTCGTGGACGCTTCGGTCATGCCGGTCGTGACCTCGGGCAACACCAATGCGCCCGTGATCATGATCGCCGAGAAGACGGCGGACGCGATCCTTGGCAGGCGAGCTGTATGAGCCGGTAAGCCGCCATGAGACGTTCGAGCTGGCTCAATACGCTTGCCGGGGAAACCCTCGATCTGCCGGCGGCCACGCTCGAGGAGCTGGCCCGGCTCGACGACAAGCTGTTCGAGATCTGGAACCTCGGTGAGAACGTCCTGCTGGGCTGGACCCATTCCTCCGGCGCGCTTCTCATCCTGTCCGTTCGGCACCACGTCATTCCCGAATCCATCCACGCCGGGATCGACGACAGCGACTGGACGCGCGATGCGCAGCGCTTCATCAACACGCTGCTGTCGGACCAGAAGTACCTGACGCCGGAGGAGTTCCACCGCGCCCGCCACGCCTTCACGTGCCGGGTAACCGTGGTACGCATCGAGTTCCGGATCGAGAACGAGCGTCTCGCCGCGCTGGTGAGCAACATGGTCCGCCGCTACAGCGTGACGCTCGTGAGCAACCATGCCGTCATGCTGCTCGACGCCGTGGAGTTCTCGCTGCAGCCGCCGCTCGACCAGATGGCGATGCTGAACAGCCTGGCGTACTCGATCAATTCCGCCTACAGCCAGCTTGCGTCGAAGAACATCAGGGTCGATTTCGCCCGCACGACCACCGGTGACGGCTTCTATATCTGGAATCGCGCGGCGACCGCCGAGGCGAATACCGAGCTCTACAAGCTGATGCTCGTGATCCTGGCGGACAACGCGGTTGCGCAGACCAAGGCGCGCACCCCGTGGGTGCCGCGGCTGCGCGCCGCCTTTCACGTCGGCGATCACTACGAGTTTCACCAGGTCGATGGCTTGAACCCGACCACCTTCAGCTACATCGTCGGCAAGGTCACGGTGGACCTGGCGCGCATGCTGGAAAGCGCGCGGCCGGGGCAGATACTGCTCGGCGACTTCGTCACTCACGTGGAGGGAGCGGCCGGCCGCCCGGTGCGCTGCGACACGCTCGGCTTCGTCGAGAATACCGCGGCGACGCTTGACCAGTTGAACGGGCTGGACCTCTCCGGGGGGCGCATCGGGAGCATACGCTCCTATCTCACCGGCCCCGGCCGCGGCGGCGGGCGATACATGGTCAACCGCTACTACCTGCGCGACAAGCACGGCACCACGCGCGTCGCCTACAACGCCAAGATCGACATCCATCGCGACGCCGCGGAACCGATTTTTCTGGGCATGCAGCACCACGCGCTGCAGGACTTCAATGCCGCGAAGGTGGAGGCGCTGAACCCGGATCGGGCCATCTCCGGGTCGATGCTCGTCAGGCGTTAATACCGGAGTCAGAATCCGATGCGCTGTTTCTTCGGCGCACGGGGCCCCTCGATATCATCCACCTGGATTTCGTCCCGGTGCGCAAGCTTGGCGCTGCCGAAGGCGTTCATGATCGCGCGGCGCATTTCGCGAGGCCCCATCTCTGCAAGCCGGTCGAGCGCCAGCGGCGCCGGTGCTTCCGAAAATGACTTTCCCCAGGCGTGGCTACTGCGGATCTCCGCATAGATCGCCTGCGCGACCCTGCGCGACCCATCGCGGTCCGGGGCCTGGATCGAGTAAGTATTCATCCGATTGAGGATCGGCTCCGGGATGCGCGACTCCTCGTTTGCCGTGGCGATCCAGACCACACTGGAGGCGTCGACCGGGACTTCGACGAATTCGTCGACAAACTCGCGCGCCGTGTCGCGCTCGAGCAGGGAATACAGCGCGCCCAGGGGATCGTGCTGGGTCTCACCGCCCGCCTTGTCGATTTCGTCAACGACGATAACAGGGTTGGCATAGCTGCCGTGAAGGAGCGTGTCGAAAACCTTGCCCGGCTTGGCGTTCCTCCATTGCGACGACGCGCCGGAAAGGACCCAGCCCGCGGTCATGGAGCTCATCGATGCGAGCCCATAGCCGGTCGTAAGCAAGCGGGCGATACGCCGGCAAAAGTGGGTCTTGCCGATGCCCGGCTCACCCAGCAAGAGCATCGGCGGCAATTCCATGGGGTCGTTCGACGACGAGCACAGCGCGATGTGCTTCCTGATGTCGTCGAGAACCTCGGCGAAGTTGGGTAGTTCGTCGTACAGCTCATCCAACACGGGCACGCCCGATGGCTTGACCGATAAACGTGTCCCACCTGCTACGAGCATCTTCTCGTAGGTGGATTTCAAAGCTTCGCTTGCGCCGGGCGACAGGTCGCTCAACGCCCGGTCTACCACCGAGACATCGTACACGTCCTTGAACGCCGCGATCGGAATGCTCGCCGAAGTTGTCATGTCATCACCTTTCGCTACGGGATAAAGTGTAGGATCGGGTGAACGGCGGGTAAGTGCGCAAACGCACGTGAATACACAGGCGAATGCCCTCGATTCGTGAATTTCTTGGCGGTCCTGGCGTCTTGGCGGTTAATATCGGCTTTGCATGCGCCCTTTAGACGGAATCACGGTTGTCTCGCTGGAGCAGGCCGTCGCCGCGCCCTTCGCCTCGCGCCAGCTTGCGGACCTCGGCGCGCGCGTGATCAAGATCGAGCGCCCCGGCGGGGGTGATTTCGCGCGCGATTACGACAAGACGGTCAAGGGCCTGTGCTCGCACTTCGTGTGGTTGAACCGCTCCAAGGAGAGCCTCACGCTCGACGTGAAGCAGCCGAAAGCGCAGGAAATCCTCGGGAAGCTCATCGCCCGTGCGGACGTCTTCATCCAGAATCTTGCGCCGGGCGCCGCAAAACGGCTGGCGCTGGGCGCCGAGGTGCTGACCACGAAGCACCCGCGCCTCGTGGTCTGCGACATCTCGGGCTACGGCGATTCCGGACCGTATGCGCACAAGAAAGCTTATGACCTGCTCGTGCAGAGCGAGACGGGTGTCCTGTCGGTCACCGGCACGCCCGATGCGCCGAGCAAGGTCGGGATCTCGATCGCCGACATCGCGACCGGCATGTACGCGTACTCCGGGATACTCACGGCGCTCTTCCAGCGCGAGAAATCGGGCACAGGCGGGCGCGTCGAGGTGACGATGTTCGAGGCGCTCGGCGAGTGGATGACCTATCCGCTCTACTACACGCATTTCGGCGGGACCGCGCCGCCGCGGGCGGGACCCGACCACGCAACCATCGTGCCCTACGGCGGCCACCGGGCGGGCGACGGCGGCAACGTCATGCTTGGGCTGCAGAACGAGCGCGAATGGGCGACCTTCTGCGACAAGGTGCTGGGCCAGCGGGAGCTTGCGGCCGACCCGCGCTACGACTCCAACTCCCGGCGCCTCGAGCGCCGCGCGGAGGTCACGGCGCTCGTCGAGAAGGCATTTTCCGGTATGACGGCCGCGGAGGTCGTCGCGAAACTCGACGCCGCGGGCATCGCCAACGCGCGCATCAACACGCCGGATGAGGTGTGGGACCATCCGCAGCACAAGGCGCGCAATCGCTGGCGCGAATTCGGATCGCCGGTGGGACCGTTGCCGGCGCCGCTGCCTCCCGCGACGATATCGGGTTTCGAGGCGCGCATGGACCCGCTGCCGCGCGTCGGCGAGCATAGCGAGAGCATACTCAGGGAACTCGGCTACAGCACTGTGGATATCGATGCGCTTCGAGGAGTGGGGGCAATCTAACTGCGTGACCAGGCGCGTCGAGGGGCGGAGCAGGGGCCCCGGTTTCCGGGGATGCGACCCCCGGTGACGCGCGGGGCGGCCGATATGATTTGTATGGATCTTGCGTTACCGTGGCAGAGGCCGCCGTCCAGTAACCAGTGATGGAGTGATGGGTGAACTGATGCAGACCATGCAGGAGAGGTGCATCGAAATCGTGCCGACCGGCAAGGCCCTGGGCGCGGAGATTCGCAGCGTCGATCTCGCGCGGGACATGGATGACGCGACATTCCGGCAGATCGACGCGGCGTTCAACGAGCACGGCGTGATCTTTTTTCGCGGCCAGACGATCACGGAAGCGCAGCAGATTGCGTTCGCACGGCGCTTCGGCGAGCTCGAGATCAACGTCAACACCGAATATTGCCTCAAGGGCTACCCGGAGATGCTTCTCCTGACGAATGCCGTCGAGAACGGCCGCCACGTCGGCCTCGCCGACGCCGGCATCACGTGGCATACGGACATGTCGGCTTACGCGCGCCCGCCGCGCTGCTCGCTGCTGTACGCGAAGGAAATTCCGGTCGATGCGAAGGGCGCGGCGCTCGGCGACACGATCTTCACCAGCTCGGCCGCCGCGTACGACGCGCTGCCCCGGGAGTTGCAGGACCGGCTTGCCGGCCGCAGGGCGACGCACAGCTATCTCGCCAAGATGAACGCGCGGAAGAAGGCGGTTGGCCTGACGCGCACCGTCAAGCAGGAGCACCTCGACAAGACGCCGCCCGTCGCGCATCCCGTGTTCCGCACGCACCCGGTGACGGGGCGGAAGTGCCTGTACGTGACGGAGGGCGAGTGCGTCGCGATCGAGGGATACCCGGAAGGGGAGGCCCTCGCGCTGATCGGCGAGCTGCACGCCCATCTCATCCGGCCGGAATTCCAGTACCGGCACAGATGGCAGGTCGGTGATCTCCTGATGTGGGACAACTGCACCTGCCAGCACCTGGCGGTGCAGGACTACAAGCTGCCGCAGCGGCGGCTGATGCATCGCGTGACGGTGAACGGCTCGGTGCCGTTCTGAAGACGTCAGGGGTCAGGCGTCATGCGTCAGGCGTGACGGTTGGTGACTGACGAGCAACGAGAAACGAGGGACGAGCCACCCATGAAAGTCAAAAGTATCGAAACCCTGCGCTGCGACGCCGGCTGGCGGATGTTCTCGTTTCTCAAGGTCACGACCGACGAAGGGCTCGTCGGCTGGTCGGAATACAACGAGAGCTTCGGCAGCGGCGGCCTCTCGCAGGTCATCGAAGCGCTGTCGCCGGTGGTGATCGGCAAGGATCCGCGCGACATCGAGTTGATCAACTGCCATCTCCGGACCGTGACTGTGCAGTCCCGCGGCGGCATCAACCGGCAGGCTGTCGCAGCCATCGAGAACGCGCTGCTCGATATCAAGGGCAAGGCGCTCGGCGTGCCCGTATACGATCTCTTCGGCGGCGCGGTGAGGAGGCGCATCCCCGTCTACTGGTCGCACTGCGGCAGCTACCGCGCGCGCTATCCCGAGTTGCTGCGCGTGCCGCGCGTCAACAGCTACGACGATCTCTCGCGCCTCGCCGAGGAGGTCAAGGGCCGCGGCTTCTCGGCGCTCAAGACCAACGTGATGCTGAGCGATGGCAAGACGCTGTCGTCGTACCGGCCGGGCTTCGGCTACAGCAAGGGGTTTCCCGAGTTGAACTGGAGCCACGAGGTTGTCACCGCGGCCTTCAATACGGTGAACGCTTTTCGCGTGGGCGGCGGGCCATCGCTCGGGATCATGATGGACCTCAACTTCAACTACAAGACCGAAGGGTTCATGCGAATCGCGGACGCGGTGGCGCCGGTGGGGCTCAACTGGCTCGAAATCGACACGCACGACGCGGCTTCGCTCGCGCTGATCCGCAAGCGCGCGCCGTGCCCGATCGCCTCGTGCGAGACGCTGTGCGAGCGGCGCGACTTCAAGCCTTTCTTCGAAGCCTATGCCATGGACGTCGCCATCATCGACGTGATCTGGAACGGCTACATGGAATCGTTGAAGATCGCCGCGATGGCCGATGTGTACGAGATGAACGTCGCGCCGCACAACTTCTACGGTCATCTCTCGAGCGTGATCTCCGCCCATTTCTGCGCAGCCGTTCCCAACCTGCGCATCATGGAGACGGACATCGATGCGGTCCCCTGGCGCGACGAGCTGGTGGATCACCCGCCGGTGATCGAGAACGGCGAGTTCGTACTCCCGACGCGGCCGGGCTGGGGCGTCGAGGTGAACGAGGCGGCGGTGCGGGCGCATCCGCCGAAACGACAGTGACCGGTGACCAGTGACCAGTGAACGGTGACCCCTGGCGCTTGACCCCTGACCCCTGACCCCTGACGAAGAACAAATCATGACCCGCGAATCCGCCATCTCGCGCGCGACGCGCCATTTCGACGAGGGTGAGTTCATAAAGGATCTCGCGCGCCGCGTGGCGATACGCACCGAGAGCCAGGTGCCGGAGAGCCGGCCGTATATGGACGTCTATCTCGAGGAGGAGATTGCGCCGGCTTTCGCTCGCATGGGTTTCAAGGTCGAGATCCTGCCCAATCCGGCGGCCTCGACCGGAGTGGGGCCCATACTGCTCGCCGAGCGCATCGAGGATCCGAAGCTTCCGACCGTGCTGTCCTACGGGCACGGCGATGTGATCCGCGGCCTCGAGGGCCAGTGGCGCGAGGGCCTGTCGCCGTGGACGCTCAAGCAGGAAGGGGAGCGCTACTACGGGCGGGGCTCCGCCGACAACAAGGCTCAGCACTCGATCAACATGGCGGCGCTCGAAACCGTCATCGCCGAGCGCGGGCGGCTGGGCTTCAACGCCAAGTTCATGCTCGAGACGGGCGAGGAGCTATCCTCTCCGGGCCTGCACGAGTTCTGCGAGCAGAACCGCGAGCGGCTGAGGGCGGACGTCCTGATCGCCTCCGACGGCCCGCGGCTCGCGGCAAAGCACCCGACCTTGTACCTGGGCTCGCGCGGCTCGATGAACTTCAACTTCACCGTGGAACTGCGCCACGGCGCGCATCACTCCGGCAACTGGGGCGGGCTGCTCGCCAACCCGGGCATCATCCTCGCCCATGCGTTGGCGGGCATCGTCACGCGCGAAGGCAAGGTTCTCGTGCGCGAGCTGCTCCCCGAAAGCATTCCGGATTCCGTGCGCAAGGCGCTCGTGGACTGCACGCCGCGGCCCGAGCCCGGCGAGCCGGCGATCGATCCGTGGTGGGGCGAGCCGGGCCTCACTGCCGCGGAAAAAGTCTATGCCTGGAACACGTTCGAGATACTGGCGTTTCGCACCGGCAATCCCGACAACCCGGTGAATGCGATACCCGGCAGAGCGACGGCGACCTGCCAGATCCGCTTCGTCGTCGGTGCCGATCCCGAGACCTTTCTGCCGATACTGCGCCGCCATCTCGACGCGAACGGCTACGGGATGGTCAAAATCGACATGGCGCGCAAGAGCTACATGCGGGCGACGCGGCTCGATCCCGATCACCCGTGGGCGCGGTGGGCGGCGGAGTCGCTACAGCGCACGACCGGGACCAAGCCCGCGATCCTGCCCAACGTGGGCGGTTCGCTTCCGAACGATTGTTTTTCCGAAGTGCTGGGTTTGCCGACGGTCTGGGTGCCGCACTCCTACGGCGGCTGCTCGCAGCACGCGCCGGACGAGCACGTCCTCGCCCCGATCCTGCGCGAGGGGCTGCAGATCATGACCGGGCTGTTCTGGGATCTGGCCGAGCGGGGAGTGCCGGCAAGATAGGAATCGTCATTTCCGCGAAGGCGGAAATCCCAGGCGAGCTCAGTTCGTTTTCTGGATCCCCGCCTCCGCGGGGATGACCTGCTTGGCTCCCTGCTTCGTCGTGAGCTCGCGGCTCAACGCGATGGAAGGCGTAGATGGAGCGCACCGGGACTCGCCGTCCGCGTGCACATACGGTGCGAGCTGCGGCGCCATGTTCTTCAGGATCTGCACGGGCAGGGCGCTGGTGAAGCTGTAGTTATCGGCCACCGCGCCGGGCACGTAGGCGGTTAGCACGCCGTAGTGGCGCTCTCCCAGAAAGAATGCGAACGTCGCCGTGCGATTGACGGCGCGCGACTCGCGCACCGAGCCGTCGGAGCCGTAGATCTCGTGGCGATTGTCGCCGGTCCCGGTCTTGCCGCCGACCACGACCGGGGCGGCTTTCTTGCCCGGACGCGAGAATGCGCCCTTCAACCGGCGCGCCGTGCCGTCCTCCACCACGCTCGTCAGGGCCTTCCTCAGCGTCGCGGCGACTTCGGGCTTCATGACTCGCTCGCTCGCTTCCGGCAGGCGCGCGAGACGCGTCTCGTACGGCGTGGCGGCCGCAAAATGAAGCTCTTCCAGGCGCACGGTCGGCTGGCGCACGCCGTCGTTCAATATGATGCCGATCAGCTCGGCAAGCGCCGCCGGACGGTCGCCGGAAACACCGATCGCCGTTGCGTACGACGGCACGAGCGCTTCGAAGGGATAGGCCAGGCGCTTCCAGTGGCGGTGTATCTCCTGGAACGCCTCCTGCTCCAGGAGCGTGCGGATGCGGACGTCCTGGGCATTTCGCTGGTGCGTCTTGTAGAGCCACCCGTAGACGTCCTGGCGCTCCGCGGCGCTCGCTTCGAGGGTCTGCGTGATCCCGGCGCCCGGGTGCTGCCGCAGGTACGCGACGACCCACAGCTCGAGCGGGTGTACCCGCGCGAGGTAGCCGCGGTCTCCCAGTGAATAGCGCTCTACGGCGTAGCGCTCGTAGAGTCTTGCAGGCTCCTTATCTCCAAGCCGTGATGCGGGCAGGCGTGTGCGCAGGAAGCTCGCCATTGCGTCGACTCCGGCAGTCGGCTCCACGGTTCGGAATATGACTGCAAGCCGCAGCGGGGTGGGCCGCACGCTCTGGAGCAGCGTATCGAGCGCTTCGTCGGGCTTCATCCCGCGGTACTTGCGATAGAAGCGCCGGACGAATTCCTTGCCCTCGTGATCCGCGAACCGTCTCAGGTACGCCGCGCGCCCGGGGTGGTGAGCGTCCTCGAGCACACGCGCGGGGGATTCCGGCGCCCGATGGTTGTAGTGATCCACGATGTCCCGCATCACGCGTATGAAAGGCAGGTTGACCGAGTCGCGGATAGCCTCGCGCACGCTCGGCGTTCTCCCGTTTTCCTCGCGCTTGAAATTGGAGAACGTGTGGAGCCCGCCGCCGGTGAAGAACGCTTCCTTCGGATTGGCCGAATAGCGGCGCTCCATCGCCGCCTCCAGCATGGCTTCCAGCCCCTTGTCCTGCGCGCTCGAGAGGTAGTCGATCGCCCAGCGCGTCAGCCGGTCCTTGCGGCCGATCTCGACGGCGCGCAGCTCCTTTGAATCGAGCGCCGCGTAGCGCTCGTGCAGGGATTCGATCAGCGCCAGATAGGTCGCCAGCGTGCGCAGCTTGGCCGTGGAGCCCAGCTCGAGCTTGGCGCCCTCGTTGATGTCGAAGGGCTGATTGGAGCTGTCGGTCTGCACCCGCACCAGGTTCTTGCCCGGCGTGCGTTCGTAGAGTGCGAAGCTGTACGTCACGGCGGATGGATCGCCGGACGCCAGCAGCCGGGCCTCGCGCAGGTGCGCGGTTTTTGCGAACGCGGGATCACCGGAGCGCTGAAGCATCCCGGTCACGGCGCCCATCAACTCCGAGTCGAGCGTGCTCGCGACGGTCAGGTCCAGCCGATCGACGTCGTAGAGGCGCGGTGTCTCCAGCAGGGAAAGCAGGCGGGTCCGGACGGCGTTCGCCCCCTTCCACGACTTTACCTGAATGCCGATGGCGGCGGCGCTGTCTTCCCGGAACTGGGCGCGGGCTTTGAGGGCCGCATCGCGCAGCGCGGGCGTAACGATACCGGTCTCCGCCAGCACGCGCAGATAGCTGTCGGTGAGATCGGCGAGATGGTAGCGCCCGGTAACCAGGAAGTAGGACGGACGGCGCTGGGCGATCAGCAGGCTCAATACCTGTCGGTACGCAAGCCCCTGATCCTTCAGTTCCGTACCGGCATCCGCCGTCGAAAGGGAAAGAAGCATGTTCACCGCGTGGAAGTCGGCCCCGTACCACGCCCACAGGCCGTCACCCAGTCCGTTCACCTCGCCGTAACCGCTCGCCGCTGCAAGCGGCACCGTGTTCAGATAGTCGAGAGCGGTCTGGCGCCGTCGCTCGAGCGTGTCCTCGCCCAGCATGTAGGCGCGGAGCGAAGCGGACATCATCTGGCGGAATTTCTCCTCGATCGAGAGGGTTATGCCCCCCGGAGAGTGGCGGTACTTCTCGATCTGGGTCGCCAGCGTGCTGCCGCCCGGCGCGTCGTAATCCGGATCGAAGACCTTGATGCCGCGCTCGACCACCGCCTTGCTCAACCGGCCCCATTCCACCGCCGGATTGCGCCGCGGGTGCTCGTTCTCCAGCAACTCGCGGTTCTCGATGAAGAGCAGCGTGTTGAGCACGAGCGTCGGAACCGCATTGAAATTGGCGTAGACGCGCGCCGGGTGGCTGGACCTGAAGAGCAGCTCGCCGCTGCAGTCGAAGACGGAGAGTCCCGCCTGGCTCTTCTCGGGATACGGGGGGAAATAGCCCGCATCCATCAGCCCGACCAGCTCCGGGGAAGCTCTCGCCTGCGCCTGGATGCCGTATCCCCTGGCCCTCAGCCGGCCGAGAAACGCGGGCATCTCGCTGTAGCCGAGGCGCAGATCGTAAGGACCGCTCCCCGGAAAGCGGATCGAAGGGTTGGCGCCGGGCTCCATCCGGAATCCGGCGCCGGCCGTCAGGCCGGAAAAGTAACGCGCCTGCCAGTGGGAGGTCCGCGCTTCGTCGATGACGAGGACGAGCGCCGCCAGTATGAGCACGACGAGCACTGCTCCCAGCGCGAGGAGTGGATGGCGCCGCCAAGGCGAGGGGCGAATCGGGGTGTCGGACATGACCTTCTGGAAGTTTGGAATCTATCTCAACCCCGGGCGCGTGATGCGTTGCGGCCAGGACGGACCGAGGGTTGAGACAGGTTCCCAAGTTTAGCCGGACCGAAATCTCTCTGCAAAAAAATCGGGCGAAAATCCGTCCAATGACGCTCGATCGCGAGCGGGTGTTGCGGTTGTTGCTACAATCGGGCGATGACAATCGTCGAGCAACTTGCGGCGTACGCGGCCGGCCTGCGCTACGAGGATCTCCCTGCCGAGGTCGTGCGGCAGGCGAAGCGGCTCATCGTGGATACGGTGGGCTGTGCGCTGGGTGGATACGGAGCCGAGCCCGCGGCCATCGCCCACGATCTGGCCGCTACGGTCACCAGCACCCGGCCCGCGACGATCATGGTGAGCGGCCGGCGCACCAGTCCCGACCTGGCCGCGTTCGCCAACGGGGCGATGATCCGTTTCCTGGATTTCAACGACGGCTATACGAGCACCGGCGAGTCCGGCCACCCGAGCGACAGCATTGCGGCAGCACTGACCGCCGCGGAGATCGCTGGCAGAAGCGGCAAGGACCTGATCGTCGCGACCGTGCTTGCCTATGAGGTCTTCTGCCGGATCTGCGACGAAACGGATCTGAAGCCCCTGGGGTGGGACCACGTGACCGTGGGCGGCATCGCCAGCCTTGCGGCTGCGGCAAAGCTCCTGGGACTCGAAGGCCGGAAGCTTACCGAGGCGTTCAATCTTGGCGTCGCCCCCAACATCGCGCTCTATCAAACGCGGATCGGCACCGTTTCGATGTGGAAGGGCTGCGCCTACGCCAATGCGAGTCGGAACGCCTTGTTTGCCGCCATGCTCGCGGAGCGCGGCATGACCGGGCCGTCGCCGATCTTCGAGGGCGTAGGAGGATATTTCAAGGCGGTGACGCACGCGCCGTTCAGGCTCGCCGCGCTCGGCGGGCGCGATCACCCGTACAAGATCCTGGAATGCAGCATCAAGCGCTTCCCGCTCGGCCAGTACTCGCAGACCGTCGTCCAGGCGGCCCTCGAAGCGCGGGAGAAGATCCGCTCTCCGGACGAGATCGCGGAAGTGCGCATAGCTACCGGCGCGACGGCCGTGCGGCTCATGGCGGGCGACCCGGACAAGTGGGAGCCGGCGACGCGCGAGACGGCCGACCACAGCATGCCCTACACCGTGGCCGTGGCGCTCATCCACGGGACCGTAGCCGACCACCATTTCGGGAGCGACTACCTTCACCACCCGGACATCCGCGCGCTCACGCGGCTCGTGAAAGTGGAGGTTTCAGAGGAGGCGAACCGGCGCATGCCCGAGGCGATGCTCTGCACGCTCACGATCGTGACCAGGTCAGGCGTCAAGCACTCCGCCACGGTGGAGTATCACAAGGGGCACTGGAAGAATCCGATGTCCGACACGGAGGTAGAGGCCAAGTTCCGCCCGCTTTCGGGCAAGGTGCTGGCCGGCGACCGCTGCGAACGGCTGCTGGAAGCCCTGTGGAAGCTGGAGGACCTGCCGCTTGCCGGCGAGATCATCCGGCTGACCGCGGCCTCCGGTTGACAGTAGCATCCACCCTTCCTACAGTCACCGGCAACCTGCGGGCGGCAGGATCTCGCGGTGTGAATCTCAACGAACCTTCAACCCGGCAACGGCTCGCGGAGTTCGTGGCACGCGCCGCAGGCGCGCGCAGCGTTGCGATTGTGGCGCTCGAGCGCATGAGCGGGGGCGCGGTGCAGGAGAACTGGGCGCTCGACGTCGAGGTGGACGGCGAGGCGCGGGGTTGGGTGTTGCGCACGGACGCGCAAGCCACCGTACGCGAGAGCGTGACCCGCGCGCAGGAGTTCGCGGTCCTGAAGGCCGTGCACGCCGCTGACGTGCTGGCCCCGGAGCCCCTGTACCTGTGCGAGGATCCTGCCGTTTCGGGTCGGACATTCTTCATCATGCAGCGGCTTCCCGGCGTTACGGCGGGGCACAAGATCACGCGAGATACCGCATTGGTTCCCGATCCCCGGCGGCTGGCGCGGGAAGTCGCCGCAAATCTCGCGCGGCTCCACCGGATCGAGCCGCCGCACGCCGGGCTCGGTTTCCTGAAGACCATGCTGGCCCGCGACTGCATTGCGCACTACCGCCGCTACCTCGACACGCTGTCTCATCCGTACCCGGTGCTCGAATGGGGCCTGCGCTGGTGCGAGTTGAACGTCCCCCAACGCGAGGAGACGACCTTCATCCACCGCGACTATCGAACCGGCAACTACCTCGTTCACGAGGGGCATCTCGCGGGAATCCTCGACTGGGAATTTTCCGCCTTCGGCAACCCGCTCGAGGACGTCGCCTGGATCTGCGTGCGCTACTGGCGCTTCGCGCGGCCCGATCTCGTCGTCGGCGGAATCGCCGGCGTCGACGATTTCGTTCCCGAGTACGAGCGCGTTTCCGGGCGCAGCGTCGCGCCGCATGACCTCAATTACTGGAAGGTCATGGGAAATCTGCGCTGGGCGATCGTCGCGCTGCAGCAGCTCGAACGGCATCTGTCGGGGCCTGAACCGCTGCTCGAGCAGGCGCTGACCGGCCACGTCGTCGGCGAGATAGAGCAGGAGATCCTCGCTCTAACGGAGACAGAGACACCATGAACGACCGCCCCGATGCGCGAAACCTGCTGCAAACGGCCCGCAACGTCTTCATCGCCGAGATCCTGCCGGCGCTCCCCGCGTCCTCGCGTTACACCGCCCTCATGATCGCCAATGCCATGGCGATCGCGCAGCGGGAAATCGCGGCGGGCGATGCGCCGCTCGCCGCGGAATGCGAGCGTCTCGGCACGCTCCTGTCGGAACCCGCCGCAGCACCTGCCGGGGAAGCCCTGCGTGGCGTGTTGGCGGGCTATAATCGCCGCCTGGCCGGGGAGATCCGCGCCGGACGCTTCGACGGGAAGGAACGCGCCGCGCTGCTCGAGCACCTGCGCCGCACGACCGGGGAAAAACTGGCGGTCTCGAATCCCAAGATGCTGAAATGACCGCGAGCGCGTCCTTCGAGCCTCTCACACCGACGTCCTTCCTCCTGCGGTCGGGAAGGATTTACGCGGACCGCCGCGCGGTGATCGACGACGATCACCACTGCACCTACGCCGAGCTGCTCGACCGCTGCCTGCGGCTCGCCGGGGCGCTGCGCAACATGGGCGTGCCGGAGGGCGGGCGGGTCGCGGTGCTCTCGCCCAATACCCACCTGCTGCTGGAATCCCATTACGGCGTGCCTTTTGCAGGCGCCGTGCTGGTTGCGCTCAATACACGACTCACGGCCGCCGACCTCTCCACCATCGTCGTGCACAGCGGCGCGCAGGTGCTGATCTTCGACTACGAGCTCGAAGCCATCGCGCAGGACGTGGCGGCCCGGGCGGGCGGCGGGCTGCGGCTGGTGCGCGGCGGGCGTCCCGACGACCAGTACGAGCGCCTGTTGTCCAGCGCCGCGCCGTGGCACCGCGCGGTGACCGACGAGCGCGGGCTCCTCTCGATCAACTACACCAGCGGCACCACCGGCAGGCCGAAAGGCGTCATGTATCACCATCGGGGCGCTTATCTGCAGGCGCTCGCGATGGCGATGGAGACGCGGCTCGTCTGCGACAGCACCTTTCTCTGGACGCTGCCGATGTTTCACTGCAACGGCTGGTGTTTCCCGTGGGCCGTCACCGCAGCGGGAGCCGTGCACTACTGTCTGCGCCGGTTCGATCCAGCGCTGGTGTGGCGGCGCATGCGCGAATCCGGCGTCACGCACTTCAACGGCGCGCCCACGGTGCTCGTCATGCTGGCGTGGCATCCGGATGCGGCGCCGTTGCCTCGCCCCGTGCGCGTGGCGATCGGCGGCTCGCCGCCGACTCCCGCGATACTGGAGCGGATGGCGGAGCTGGGCATGGACGTCACCCACCTCTACGGCCTGACTGAAACGTTCGGCCCCGCTGTCATCTGCGAGTGGCGAGGAGAGTGGGGCGGACTCGCGATCGCGGAGCAGGCGCGGTTGAAGGCGCGCCAGGGAGTGGGCAACGTCGTCTCGTGCGAGCTGCGCGTGGTCGACGCCAACGGCAAGGACGTGCCGGCCGACGGTACCGCGCTCGGCGAGATCGCATTGCGCGGGAACAACGTCATGCTCGGCTACTACCAGGACGAGATCGCCACCCGGAAGGCGATCCCCGACGGCTGGTTCAGGACCGGCGACCTGGGCGTGATGCACTCCGACGGCTACGTCGAGATCAGGGACCGTGCCAAGGACATCATCGTCTCGGGCGGCGAGAACATCGCTTCGATAGAGATCGAGCGCGCGCTCGCCGCCCACCCCGCGGTAATGGAAGCCGCGGTGGTGGCGGGCCCCGATGCCAAGTGGGGGGAAGTGCCGGTCGCGTTCGTCACGCTGAAGGACGGCTCGGCGGCGACCGAGAGCGAGTTGATCGGCTACGCGCGCGAGCGCCTGGCGCACTTCAAGGCGCCGAAGCGGATCGAGTTCGGCGAGCTGCCGAAGAACGCGACGGGCAAGATCCAGAAGTTCGTGCTGCGCGACCGCGCGCGGGAGATGATGAAATGAGCTGGAAGCTGGTAGCTGGAAGCTGGTAGCCCGGAGCCGGTCACATGGATTTCTCCCTCCCGCCGCACATCGACGACTACCGCAAGCGCTACCGCGCCTTCGTCGCGGAGCATCTGCTGCCGCTCGAGCTGGATCCGGACGCGTACGACGACCACGAGAATATCCGTCTCGACGTGCTGGAGAAGCTGCGCGTGAGAGCGAAGGCGGCGGGCCTGTGGGCGCCGCAGATGCCGAAGGAGCGCGGGGGACAGGGTCTGAACATCGTCGGCATGGCGGCGTGCTACGAGGAAATGAACTACTCGATCTTCGGCCCGGTCACCTTCAACTGCGCCGCGCCCGACGACGGCAACATGGTCGTGCTGAACAAGGTCGGGACCGAGGAGCAGAAGGCGCGCTGGCTGCAGCCCATCGTGGACGGCAGGGTGCGCTCTTCGATCGTCATGACCGAGCCTGCGCCGGGAGCCGGCTCCGATCCGACCATGATGCTCACGAAGGCCGAGCCGAAGGGCGACCGGTGGGTGGTTCACGGCCGCAAGTGGTTCATCACCGGCGCGGGCGTTGCCCAGCATTTCCTGCTGCTCGCGAAGACCTCGGACGACAAGCGCAAGGGGTTGACCGCGTTTCTGTTCGACCGCGACCAGCCGGGCTGGCGTATCGTGCGCCGCATCCCGGTCATGGGCCCGGAAGAGCACGGCGGCCACTGCGAGCTGGAGTTCGACGGTCTCGAGATTCCCGACGACTGCCGGCTGATGAACGTCGGCGACGGCCTCAAGGTGACCCAGATCCGGCTCGGTACCGCGCGGCTCACGCACTGCATGCGCTGGCTGGGCCTCGCGCGGCGCTCCATGGACATCGCGGCGGAGTACGTGTCGCGGCGCGACATCCAGGGCGGCAAGCTGGCTGACCGCGAAAGCGTTCAGGGCATGCTGGGCGAAGTCGCGATGCAGATCGAGATCGGGCGGATTCTCGTGATGCGCGCGGCCACGAAGCTCGACCAGGGCGATTTCGCACGCAAGGAAATCTCGATCGCGAAGGTCGCCGTCGCGGACGTCCTGCACAAGGCGGTCGACACAGCGATCCAGCTGAACGGCGCGCGCGGCTACTCGAAGGATACCGTCCTCGAATGGATCTACCGCTACGCGCGGCAGGCGCGGCTGGTCGACGGCGCCTCCGAGGTGCACCGCATGGTGCTCGCGCGCTTCTACATGGAGGAGCGTAACGATTTCTGGTCGTGGGGGTAGCCGGAAGGTGAAAGGCGGAAGAAGGGAGGAGCTATGTACCTGCTTGAATCGATAGCGGTGACTCACGATGAGCTGACACGCTGGCGCCGCGACATCCACGCGCACCCGGAACTCGGGTTCGAGGAAAGCCGCACGGCCGCTATCGTCGCGGAGAAGCTGCGACAGTTCGGCTGCGAAGTGCATACCGGCATCGGGCGCACAGGCGTGGTCGGTGTGCTGCGGGCCGGCAACGGATCACGGAAGATCGGACTGCGCGCAGATATGGATGCGCTGCCGATACACGAGGCCAACGGTTTCGAGCATCGTTCGCAGCACGCGGGCAAAATGCATGCCTGTGGCCACGATGGCCACACCACGATGTTGCTCGCAGCCGCGCGCTACCTGGCGGAGACGCGGCGCTTCGACGGAACGGTGCATTTCATTTTCCAGCCCGCCGAGGAAGGGCAGGGCGGCGCGCAGGCCATGATTGCGGACGGTCTCTTCGAGCGTTTTCCCTGCGACGCCGTGTTCGGAATGCACAACCGGCCCGGACTGGGGCTGGGAAGATTCGCGGTGCGCTCCGGCCCGATGATGGCCGGAGGTGCCTTCTTCGACATCGACATCACCGGCAAGGGCGCGCATGGTGCGCGGCCGGAGACCGGGGTGGATTCCGTACTGGTCGCCGCCCATCTCACGACTGCGCTGCAGGCGATCGTCGCGCGCAATGTCCCGCCGGTTCAGACCGCCGTGGTGTCCGTGACGATGATCCACGCCGGCGATGCCTACAACGTGATTCCGCAGACCGCGCGCCTGTCGGGCACGGTGCGCGCGTTTTCGCGCGAGGTCATGTCGACCGTGGAACAATCGATGAAGCGTATCGCGGAAGGCGTCACGAAGGCGTTCGGCGCCCGGTGCGAGGTGGATTTCCGGGTGATTTACTCCCCGACCGTGAACAACGCCGAGGCGGCGGATTTCGCCGCGAAAATCTGCGCGGAAGTCGTGGGGGTGGAAAATGTCGACCGCAACCCGCCGCTGATCATGGCCTCGGAGGATTTTTCCTTCATGCTGGAAAAAGTCCCGGGCTGCTATTTCAACATCGGCAACGGCGCCGGAGAAGGTTCGTGCGAGGTGCACAATCCCGGCTACGATTTCAACGACGAAGCCTTGCCGCTCGGCGCAACGGTATTCGCGCGTATCGTCGAGACGCGGCTCGGCCGATAACACCGACAGGGAGAATCACGTGGCCAAAGACTTCGATGCGCTGGAGGACAGCAACCGCTCGGCCAACCCGAGCATTCACGAGGTATCCGACCCGCGCCGCCGCGTCGTGATCCGGGGCGGCCTCGCCGCGCTGGTCGGCGGCGCGCTCTCGCCGCTGCTGTCGAGCTGCGCGACGCCCGGCGGCGGCGCGAGCGGCCCGCTGCTCGGGTTCAAGCCGGTGCCGGTGACCGGCGACGACACGCTGGTCGTGCCCGAGGGCTACGTCGCGGAGCCGCTCGCGCCCTGGGGCGAGCCGGTCGGCGTGGCGGGCGCGCTGCCCGCGTGGAAACCCGATGCGTCGAACACGGCGGCCGAGCAGGCGCTGCAGATGGGCATGCACCACGATGGTATCCACTACTACCCCCTCGACGGCCACCGCCGTGGCCTGCTGGCGATGAACCACGAATACGTCGACGACGGTTTGCTCCACCCCGGCGGCATGAATCCCTGGACCGCGGAGAAGGTGCGCAAGTCACAGGCCGCGCACGGCGTGGCGGTCATCGAGGTCGAGGCGGGGAGCGCAGGCCGCTGGCAGGTGGTGCGCCCGTCGCGCTATGCGCGCCGCTTTACCGCGACGACGCCGTTCGCGGTCGGCGGACCCGCCGCGGGACACGCGCTCATGCGGACCGCGGCGGATCCGGCGGGGCGCACCGTGCTCGGCACCTTCAACAACTGCGCCAGCGGCCAGACGCCCTGGGGCACTTATTTGTCGGGCGAGGAGAACTTCGCCAATTACTTCGCCGCCGGCGACAAGCTCGACGCACACCAGAGGCGCTGGGGATTGCGCCGGGATGCGTTCTACCGCTGGAACGAGCATGACGAGCGGTTCGATGCGACGCGGCATCCGAACGAGCCTAACCGCTTCGGCTGGGTGGTCGAGATCGATCCGCTCGACCCCGTGTCCATGCCCGTCAAGCGCACGGCACTCGGCCGCGCAGCGCACGAAGGCGCCTGGATAGGCGTTACCCGCGACGGCCGCGCCGTGGCCTACTCGGGGGAGGATGCGCGCTTCGAGTACATCTACAAGTTCGTGAGCCGCGACCGCATTGCGCCGGGCGGCGCCAGGGCCAACCGCGAGCTGCTCGACCATGGCACGCTGTACGCAGCACGCTTCGACGCCGACGGTACCGGCCGCTGGCTGCCGCTTGTGCACGGACAGGGACCCCTCACGCCGGCCAACGGCTTCGCCGACCAGGGCGAGGTCGTCGTCAAGGCGCGGCAGGCGAGCGATGCTCTCGGTGCCACCCGGATGGACCGGCCCGAATGGCTCGCGATCGATCAGAAGTCCGGCGAGGTCTACTGCACGCTCACCAACAACTCGTCGCGCGGACAAAAGGGTTTCCCCGGTACCGACGCCGTGAATCCGCGCGCCAACAATACGCATGGCGGGGTGATCCGCTGGAAGGAAGACGGCGATTTCGACGGGGTGTCCTTCCGCTGGAGCCATTTCGTGCTCGCCGGCGACCCGGCGAACGAGCGCGCCGAGGCCAGGGGCGATCTCAAGGGCGACATCTTCGCCTGCCCCGACGGGCTGATGATCGATGCGCGCGGCGTGCTGTGGATCCAGACCGACGCGCATGCCTCGCAGATGTACAAGGGCGAGTTCAGGAACATCGGCAACAACCAGATGCTCGCCTGCGACCGCGGCACGGGCGAGATCCGCCGCTTTCTCACCGGCCCGACGAACAGCGAGATCACCGGCGCGACGATGACGCCCGACGGACGCACGCTGTTCATCAACATCCAGCACCCCGGCGAGACCCCGAGCGACCGCAGCGACCCGGCAGACCCGGGCAGGTTCTCGCGCTGGCCGGATTATGCGAGCGGCGGCCGGCCGCGCTCGGCGACAGTGGTGATTCGCAAGCGCGACGGTGGGTTGATCGGCACCTGAACGATCGAACTTCATGATCATAGTGGTGATGGGCGTAGCGGGCTGCGGAAAAACGACCATCGGGAAAAAACTCGCGGCGGCGCTTGGATGGGGCTTCAGTGACGCTGACGAGTTTCACAGCGCTGCCAGCATCGAGAAGATGAAATCCGGCGTTGCGCTGACTGATGCGGACCGCGAGCCGTGGCTACGCGCGATAAAAGCGGCTATCGATGAAAACAAGCGCAAGGGTACGGGCCATGTGTTCGCGTGCTCTGCCTTGAAGGCGCGTTATCGCGAGGTGCTCGGGGCGGGCGACCCGCAGGTCAGGTTCGTCTATCTCAGGGGCGATGCCAGCCTGATCCTGCAGCGCTTGAATCAGCGCGTGGGTCACTTCTTCGATCCTGCGTTGCTGTCGAGCCAGTTCGAAGCCCTGGAGGAGCCGCACGATGCGCTGACGGTGGATATCGCGCAAACTCCCGATGCGATCGTCAGCCGCATCATCGCAGCGCCCACGGAGGGCAAATGATCGTGCGACCGTTTGAAGGCGTACGCGTGCTGGATTTTACGCGCGTGGTGTCGGGCCCCTACTGCACCCAGCTCCTGGGCCTGCTCGGCGCGGAAATCATCAAGGTTGAGGATCGCGACGGCGGCGATAGCGTGCGTCACGGCCCGGGCGATCCGGAGCTGAAGGGTGGCGGCCTTGCAGCCACTTTCGTCATGTTCAATGCCGGCAAGAAATCACTGACCCTCGACCTCAAGAAGCCCGAGGCGAAGGCCGTCGTCATGCGGCTCGCGCGCTCGTGCGACGTCGCCGTGGAGAACTTCCGTGCCGGAGTCATCGATCGCCTGGGATTTGGCTACCTGGCGCTCAGTGCGGAGAATCCCCGGATCATCTTCTGCTCGATCTCCGGGTTCGGTCAGACCGGGCTCGACTGCCAGGCGCCGGCCTTCGACGGCAATATCCAGGCCATGAGCGGGATGATGGCGATCTCCGGAGAGCCCGACGGCGATCCGATGCGCGCCGGCTACAGCGTTGCCGATACGGGTACGGGGCTGCAGGCAGCCCTCGCGATCTCCGCGGCGCTGTACCAGCGCAACCAGACCGGCCAGGGGCAACACATCGATGTCGCCATGCTGGATTCGGCGATTTCGCTGCTCTCGCAAAGCGCGGGGGCGTGGCTGAACGCGGGCATCGTGCAAAAGCGCCGCGCCAACATGTCGATCAGCCGCGAGCCCACCTCCGACACGTTCAGGACCGCGGATGGCACGGTGATGCTCGCGGTCATGCGCGACGACCACTTCGCGAAGCTCGCTCGAGCGCTGGGCCTGGGTCATCTGGCGGAGGACCCGCGCTGTGCCACTCGGGAGGGCCGTGTCGCGAACACGGAGCTCATCAAGCCGCTGGTGCAGGATGCGCTCCTGAACGCCGGCACGGCAGAATGGAAACGCCGGCTCGACGAGGCGGGCGTGCCTTGCTCGCCGGTTCTGGAACTCGCCGCGGCGCTTTCCCAACCCCAGGTCGAGCACCGTCGCCTGGTGGTGGAGACCAGGGACGAGAAAACCGGCCGCACCATGCGCAGCTTCAACACCGCCTTTCAGTACGCGCACGGGAGCCCGGGCCCGGCCTTTCCGCCCCAGCGCCTGGGGGCGCAGAATGAGGAAGTGCTGACGGCGCTCGGTTATAGTCCGGAAGAGATCGCGGAGTTAGCGCGCCGCGAGGTGATCTAGCGACGGAGATACCGAGGTGGGCAGAGATGAATGAAACTACCAGCGAGCAATGGATCGAGCCCTATCCGGGCTACCAGTTCGAGCGCCGGCAGATGACCGTCGATGCGGCGGAACAGGTCCGCTTGATCGAGCTGTGCGGTATCGATCCGACCATATTCGGCGACTGCGTGGACCCGGCGGGTTTCATCAGTATTGCCATTCGGGAAGGGGTGCGGAACCGTATCCACGCCAATGGCACTGTCAACATGGTCAACTCGCTCGCCCAGTCCCGGCAGCTGCGCCTGGGTGAACCACTCACCGTCAGCGGCGAAGTCGTGGAGGTCAAGGAAGTGCCGCGCGGCCGGGTCGCTACCACCGAGGTGTGGTTTTGCGGCAGCGATGGCAAGCGCGCCGTGACCTCTCTGCGCGATTCACTGCGTCCGGATCCCTCGAAGGCCGGAACGCGCGGCGCCGGCGAGAGACCCGCGGCCGTCATCGAAGACCTGGCGTGCCTCAAGGCCGTGGCAACGTTTACCTTGAAGCCCGAGCAGGTAAAGGCCTATGGCGGACCGCACAATCCCATCCACGTCGACCCGGCCGCGGCGCAACGCGCCGGCTTTCGCGCGCCGATCATCGGCGGCGGGCAGGGCGTGCGCTTCATCACCGCTGAGATCTGGAAGCGCTTCCGTCCGCAGGCGCTGGAGCTCGACTGCTATTTCCGCCGGCCCATTTACTGGGACGACACGTTCACCGTCATGGTCGACGAGCAGGCGGGCGAGTGGCGGGCGATCTGCCTTGCGAAGGACGGCAAAGTCGCGACCGAGGCAAGAATCAACCGTATCGGGTAGCCGCTTGACGGGCTCACATGCCGGACCGCTGTCAGGCGCGATCGCCTTTCTTGCATGCGCCGCGTCGTCGGCGGCTGCACTCGCCCAGGAAACGGCGAGCGCCTGGCCTTCCAGGCCTGTGACTATTGTCGTTCCGCTGTCGCCGGGGGCCGCGGTCGATATCGAAACGCGTCTGTACGCGCAGAAGCTCGCGCAGAACATCGGGCGCAGCTTCGTCGTGGACTACAAGCCCGGCGCCGGCACCACGATCGGACTGGGCCACGTGGCGAAATCCGCGCCCGATGGGCACACGCTCGCAGCGATCACGGCCTCTGCCACGGTCGCCAGGCTCGCCTATCCCAATCTCCCCTTCGATCCCTATACCGACCTCGCGCTGGTCTGCCTCATGACGTACCGACCGACGCTGCTTCTCGCGAACCCCACGACGCCGTTCAGATCCGTGAAGGACCTCATCGGCTACGCCAGAGCCCACCAGGGCAAGCTGAACGCCGGCACCTCGGGCGCGGGCAGCCTCGGCGAGCTGAGCTGGAGCCTGTTCAGCCGCCTCGCGGGCGCCAGGCTCACGCTCGTCCACTACAAGGGCGGCGCGCCGGCAAACATCGCGCTGGTGAGCGGCGAGGTGGACCTGATCTGGGGCGGATTCGCTTCGTCGATGCCGTACATCAAGTCGGGCAAGGCGCGTGTCCTCGGCATCTCTACCGCGGAGCGATCGCGTTTCCTGCCGGACGTGCCCACGGTGGCGGAGCAGGGGGTGCCGGGATTCACGTATCTGCAGTGGATAGGCGTAGCCGTCCCGGCCGCGACGCCGGCAGCCATCGTCGCACGCCTGAATGAGGAACTCGTCAAGGTGGCGAGGGATCCTGAAATCCTCAGGCGGTTGCACGACGACGGTACGGTCGCCGTCGCCAGCACTCCCGAGCGCTTCCGGGAGCAGTTCAGGGAGGAATCCATGCGCTGGCGCAAGGTGGCGGCGGAGACCGGCGTGCGGTTCACGCAGTAGCGGCGCCGGGCGCTTTCGAACCATACTTGCCCTTTTTCCAGCCAGGGGAACGGCATGCCACTCCTCAACTCCGCCACGCACTACGGCGCGATCACCCGCTTCTTCCACTGGGCGGTATTCCTGCTGTTCGCGTACCAGTACCTGGGCGCCAACATCATGACCCGCATCGCGCAGGGCAAAACCGTGTTCTGGCTGACCCAGGATGATTATTACAACTGGCACAAGTCCATCGGACTCGTGCTGTTCGCGCTCGTGGTGCTGCGCATCGCCTGGCGCAAGCTGACTCCGCTCCCCGACTGGGCACCGACTCTCACCCCGGCCGAACGCTCGATGTCTCACTGGAACGAGACGCTGCTCTATACGTGCATGTTCCTGATGCCGGTGAGCGGCTATCTCTTCGTGATGGCCGGCGATTACGGGATCAAGCTGTTCGGACGGTTCGATCTGCCCAATCCCATCGGCAAAACGGAATGGCTCGCTGCCATCGCCCGCGTCGTTCACATCGTCACCGCCTACGCGCTCGTTATCATCGCGGGCTCGCACGTGGGCCTGGGTCTCAAGCACCACCTGTTCGAGCGCGACGGCTTCCTCAGGCGGATGTTGCCCTTCGTTCGACCCTGAGCTTCGCGGTGATGAGCTTCACGGTGATGAGCTTCGCGGTGACGACGCTATCGCTGGTGACGACAAACCAGCCACCGGTCACTGGTCACGCTTTCAGAGCAGCGTAAACGTCTCCCGAATTGGCTTCGTGCTCGAGCGCGGCGAGATGGCGCTCCATTTCATTCGCGGTCAACCAGTCCTCGAAAGTCAGGGCATGGGTCTCGCCCAACGAGACGTTGAACCGATAGTCTCCGAGCGCTGCGAGACGGGAGAGACAGCGCGCGGCAACGTCGCGTTGTATGGTCGTAAACTCGAACGACAGGGCGGGCAGGGGCGTGCCCAGGCCGAGGAGGACGTCGTGCTCGAATCCCTCGACGTCGATTTTGACGAAGGCCGGAACCTCGTGGACCGATATCAGGGCATCGAGAGTCGTGGCGGCGACCTCGATCTGGCAATCCCAGAATTGCCCCTCCCACCCCCTGGCGCCCCGGGCCGCGCGCACGAACGCGGACGATGCCGTGGTCACGGTCGGATTGACTGAATTGACCTGTAGCGTCAGCAAGCCCTCACGCGCGCCGCAGGCCGCCTCGATCAACGTCACTTGCGGATCGGCTTCGTGGATCGCGCGGATCACGCGCGCGCAGTCCGGCTGGGGCTCGAGAGCGACGACGCGCGCGGCCAGCCGGCGAAAGGATGCGATGCGGTCGCCGACGTGCGAGCCGATATCGATGGCGAGATCGCCGGGCCGGATGAAGCGGCCATACAATCTGTCCATGGCGGCGTCGCGGACAGGGTCGCCATAGTAGACGTCCAGCGAGTGCCTGAGCGCCGCCAGGCCCGGATCCGCCTTCAGGGCCGCGATAATACTGTCCCGCTTTTCTCTGTGCATGGCCGACCTCGCGCCGGCATCGCTGCACTCGCGAAAGACCGACGAGCAGGTAGACTATATCGAATGGCAAGCACGGTCATCCCGCACCTCCTGCTCGGCGTCGCGCTGGCGTCTACCGCCGCTTCGTACGCGGCGGAAGTGAAATATCCCACCAGGCCCATACGCCTGCTCGTGCCGACCTCCCCCGGAGGAGGCACGGACGCGCTTGCCCGCATACTCGCGCCGAGGCTGGGCGAGGTGCTGGGCCAGCAGTGGGTGGTGGACAATCGCGCGGGCGCCGCCGGCAACATCGCGGTGGAGCTGGTTGCAAAGGCGGTGCCGGACGGCTACACCGCGCTCGTGGGGCTCAACCACGTTACGACGGTCAACCCGAGCCTTTACAAGCTCCCGTACAACGTCGAGCGCGACCTGCAACCGGTCACCTCTCTCGCCGGCGCGCAGTACCTGCTCGTGATCCATCCTTCCGTCCAGGCAAACACGCTCAGGGAATTCATTGCGCTCGCAAAGCAGAAGCCCGGCTCGCTCAACGTCGCTTCGGCCGGTGTCGGCACGCCGGTGCATCTGGCTTCCGAGCTTTTCAAGAAGCGGGTTGGCGTCAACATGGTGCACGTCGCCTACAAGGGCGGCGGACCGGCCGCGACGGCGGTGCTCGGCGGCGAGGCCCAGGTCATCTTCGGGAGCGTCGCATCGTCGATGCCGCACGTAAAAGCAGGACGCCTGAAGGCGCTGGCCACGACCGGCATCCGGCGCTCGAAGGTGGTGCCCGAGCTGCCGACCATCGCGGAATCCGGTTATCCCGGTTTCGACGTGCGCTCGTGGTATGCGATGCTCGTTACCGCCGGGACGCCTGCGGCCATCGTGAGCCGCATCCACGACGCGGTAATAAAGGCGATTGCCTTGCCGGACACGCAGGAGGCGATGGGGCGACAGGGGCTGGAACCCGAGACCAGCACGCCGCAGGCGCTCGCCGCCCGCATCAAGGCCGAGACCGCGGTGTGGGCCGGCGTGATCAGAGATGCGGGGATTAAAGCGGAGTGAATGGCCCCGGGTTTCCCTGCTCCTCCCCTCGACGCGGCCTCCGACCAGCCATCGGTCATTCCTTCACCATCTTTTCAGCAATCGGTGCGCGTCACCGGGGGTGCCGCTGCGACTCGGTGTGCGCAGCAGGGTGCGGGAGCAGCGAGCAGGCCCGGCAAGTGGAAGCATATGCGACGCAGCGGCTCCGCGTCCCGTCCCGCACCACCGTTCCGGAGAC
>Ga0075428_100000787_pt1 | contig 33063 bp, 36 predicted proteins | sample RhiMetdeltSRZDD2_FD_75291 | JGI IMG/M metagenome (GOLD analysis project Ga0075428, IMG submission 75291) | Populus rhizosphere microbial communities from Tennessee, USA - Rhizosphere MetaG P. deltoides SRZDD2 | ecosystem: Host-associated > Plants > Roots > Rhizosphere > Soil | place: USA... | reverse complement strand
CTCGGCGCGGGCTATCACACCATACAGTCCACCATCGCCGTGGGATCCGGCGGCGTGCTCGGGAAAGGATGGCTGAACGGCACGCAAACGCACCTCGATTTCATACCGGAGCGCACGACCGATTTCATCTTCGCCGTGTACTCCGAGGAGTTCGGCCTGTTCGGCAATGTCGTGCTGCTGCTGCTTTTCCTGTTGGTCATCGCCCGCGGCATGGTGATCACCGCCAACGCACCTACCCTCTTCGCGCGGCTGCTCGCCGGCGCAATCACCCTCACCTTCTTCACCTACGCCTTCGTCAACATGGGCATGGTGAGCGGCATACTGCCGGTCGTGGGAGTGCCCCTGCCTCTCATCAGCTACGGCGGAACCTCGCTCGTGTCGATCTGCCTGGGGATGGGGATACTGATGGGCATAGCCACCCACAAGAAGCTCGTACAGACATGACTTCAAGGATGAACGTGGAACGTGGAAGGATGACCTGCTTTTTGCTTCGACGTTCGGCCGGGTCATCCTTCATCCTTCATCCTTCATCCTTCGTCCTTGCGGCGCTGCTCACCGCCGCGCTGAGCGGCTGCGGTACTTTCACTTCCCGCCCCTCCGCGCCCCCGCCGCCGTCGGATCCCAGGATTCCGGGGCCCGTCACTTTGCCGCGGTCGGGCGGCTATTACCTCGACGACGGTCCGGGCGCGAACCCGCCGGCCGACCTGGACAGCATTCCCGACGCCGTGCCGAGGGCGGAGCCGTTGCGTCCTGCCAATGCCCGACCGTACATAGCCATGGGAGTCAGCTACCGGCCGATGACCGCGCTGGAGCCGTACAGGGCGCGCGGACTGGCGACGTGGTACGGGCGCCGCTACCACGGGAAGCCAACCGCCTCGGGCGAACCCTACGACATGTACGCGATGACGGGCGCGCACCCCACGCTGGCGATCCCGAGCTATGCGCGTGTGACCAACCTGAAAACCGGCAGGTCGGTCGTCGTGCGCATCAACGACCGCGGGCCGTTCGTGGACGGGCGCCTGATCGATCTGTCGTATACCGCGGCCCACAGGATCGGAATACTGGGGGGCGCCACGATGGTGGAGGTGGAGACCATCATCCCGGGCGGCAACGCGAATAGCATCACGGCCCAGACGACGGCGCGCCCGCCGTTACGCGAGCCTGCCGCGGTAGTCACGGCGCCGCCGCCGGAACTGGAAAGACCCGTACCGAGTACGGCACCCGCGCCGGGCGAGCAGATTGCGGTTGCGCCGCCTGCAGTCGCCGCGCCCGCACCGGCCGTGACCCCGGCACCGCCACAGACACCGATCACTGCAGAAGGCGGGCGCATGTTCCTGCAGCTGGGCGCGTTTGCCTCGCGGGAGAACGCAGACGGCTTCCTCGCACGCGTCAAGTCGGAGGCGGACTGGCTGCCCGCGCAAATCGTCTCGCGCGACGGGCTGCACCGCGTCGAGGCGGGTCCCTATGCGAGCGTCGCCGAGGCGCGGCATTACGCCCAGCGCGTTGTCCAGGCGCTGGGCATCAGGCCGATGGTGCAGACGCGCTAAGGCTGTCGCGGCCGCGACGCGGCGCCCTGGCGGGCGAACCAGCTCTCTATCCAGTTCTTGTCGAAGCGCCCGCTGCGCGTCTCGGGCCGATGTGCCGCATCGTAGAGATAGGTTCTCGGGAGTTCGCCGCGCCAGGTGCGGTCGACGGCGTAACGTACGCGTTCGCCGAATTCATCGGCAAAGATCCAGGTTTCGACCCGTCCCGGGTCGTAGCGGGACAGAAATTCCGTGACCCGCGTGCGCTCTACCGGCAAGTCGGTCGAAACCAGCACAATGGGCAGGCCGGGATACTTCCGCTGAAGAGACTTCCACTGCGCCATCTCCTCGCGGCACGGCTCGCAGTGGATGGACCAGAAGGCAAGCACGAAGGGCTTGCCGGCGCGGGCCTCCCGGATGGCATCCAGGCTGCTCGCCGTGAACGGCCGGAGCTCGTGAAGCGGCGCGGCCTCCACGCCAAGGGCGCAGGCGAGGCCCAGCACTGCAAGCAGGCGGTACCAGTGGCTCATGGCAGGGGAACCACGCTGAGCGGCTCGTTCCGCGTGTTCCAGAACGCGTAGAAGCGGCTCTGCCGTTCGAGCAACCGGGGCTGGTCGGAGGCGCCGGCGGTGGACGCGAGATCGTGCTCGCGCCAGGCACTCCCGCCATCCTCCGAAATCATGGCGCGCAGGCGCGAACGCTCGCCGTCGAACTCCTTCCATATCACGGCAACACGCCGGGCGCTGACGGCAATGTCAGCGTGCTCGGCAGTTGCACCGCCCACGCCGCGCTGGCCCTCGACGCCGGTCTCCCCCAGCCGGCCGTAGAAGATGCCGCTGCGCTTTGCGCCCTGCGTGAACCAGACGGCGTGCAGCCGTCCCGAGGCGTCGGCCGCGAGCGAGGGCCCGTGGTGGGGGCAAACGTCCACGCGCCAGTCGTCGAAGGTGACGCGCTGCACTTTCCCGATACGCCCGTCGGGATACATCCGGGAGATAGCGTGATCGCGGACGTTCGGCGCGAATACGTGGCGCCACATCGCGAGCACGCTCCCGTCCCCCTGCGGCACGAGCGCGATGCGGCAGCACTCGCAGCTGTAGTCGGCGAGCTTATAGTCGCCGCGGAAGCTCGCGCCGCGGTCATCCGACACGGCGTAATAGACCGCGGCGCCGCGATAGCGGGCGTCCTTCGCGGCCGCGACCTGGTCCCGCTTGTCGATCCACGCGACGAAGACCTGCCCGTTCAGGTTGACCGCGATCGAATCGAAGCGGTGCGTGATCTCCTGCCGGTCGGTATGTACGGTGATCGGCGCGCTGAACGTCTTTCCGCCGTCGAGCGAGCGGGACAAGCGAATGTCACCGGTGTAGGGCTTGGAAAGCGGCTTCGTCCACGTGACGTACAGCTCGCCTCCCGCTCCGGCGGCGATCCTGGGCCGCGCATCGCCGTCCGCTCCGACCGGCTCCGGAACGGCGTTCACGCGGACGGGCTTGCCCCACGACCGCCCCAGATCGTCCGAGCTGCGGGCGAGGACGTGTTCGCCCTCCCTGTTGACCGCCCATAACCCGCCGCGCTGATCGAAGGCGGCGGTGGCGCCCAGTCCGCCGTCGGCCATGTGGCCCTTTGCTCCCTTCGCAGCGTCGTGGTGACCGTGCGGTTCCTGCGCGCAGACCGCAGCCGTAAAGAGCCAGAAACAAGCGAGCAACTGCAGCCAGTACCTCCTGGTCGATGGCCTGCACGGCCGTGAATACGAATTCATGAATCCTCCCCAAAACCGCACGCCGCGCGCGAGCGCGGCAACAGACGCCGCCGGGTTGGCGCGCGTCTATCTCCTGAAGCAGGTCAGCGGGAAAGGGCGGGAGGACCGCGGGCGCGGTGGAGAGCAGGTGCGGCCTGAGCGAGCTGCTGTTCCGGCGCGCCGGCAACGTCAGCGCTGGTAACGGCTATCGTCAGCGGCGCCGGTTCCGCGGAAAGGAGAGCAACGGTGGAGCTTGCTGCAAGGCAGAACGAGCAGAAAATGCCGTGGGCCGCGTGCTGCGACTCGTCGTGCGATTCGTGGCTGACGCCGCCGTGGTGAGCGGAGTGAGACGATTCCTCGGGCCGGACGTCGGCCGTAGACTCGTGCGGACATCCGTCGTCCTCCCCGGCCGCTGCTTCCTGTGGCACACCCCGCGTCGCGGCGGCTGGAATCGCCAGCATCCGGCCCAGTATGTCCGGCCGATGCGGGAACAGCGCCGCGGCCAGCGCCGGCGACACCGCGCCGAACAGCATCGCGGCAAGCGCGATCCAGGCGGTCAGTTTTCGGCTAATGATGGCCATGCTTGGTCGCGCCGGTCACATCGCGCACTTCGACGGTGAGGTCGAGCGTCTCCCGCGTCTTGTCGGCCATCTCGAACGTGAGCTTCAAGGGAACGCGGTCGCCGGCCTTCAACGTTTGCTTGAGGTCCATCATCATGACGTGATAACCGCCCGGTGCGAGCTTCACCGTCCGGTTCGCCGGCAGGTCGACGCCGTTCACGGCGAACATCTTCATGACGCTGCCTTCCATCTTCATGTTGTGGATCTCTACGACCCCTGCGGCCGGGCTTTCCACCGCCACCAGGCGCGCCGTCCGCTTGCTCGTCAACTCCATGAAGGCCCCGGTCCCTTTCTGACCGGGGACGGTGCCGCGGACCCACGCTCCCTTCACTTCGACAGACTGCGCGGCGACGGGGTTGGATCCCAGCGTCCACAAAAGGACAATCGCCGTTGCGATGCACGCACGCATGTTGGCCATTACTTTGCTTTAGCCACAGAGATCACGGAGCACACAGAGAAGAACGCGCGGAAACGTCTACAGCCTCTGTGAACTCTGAGTCCTCTGTGGCGGAATTCAGTTTCTTCGACCGCTTCTGCATTGTATCGCGCCATGGCGCAACGCTCACCCTTCAAGCCGGAAGACGATGGGCACGAGCACCCAGCCTTCCACGGCTTCGGTGCCGCGCCGGGCGGGCGTAAAGCGCCAGCCTTTTACCGCCTCCACCGCGGCATGGTCGAGCTGCGTCGAGCCGCTGGACTTTTCGAGGTCCACGCGCGCGGGTAACCCGTCGGGCGTGACCAGGACGCGCACGGTCGTGGTGCCCTGCTGGCCGGAGCGGCGCGCTGCGAGCGGATACGGCGGCGCGGGATTGCGCAGGTACGCCGCGTTGAACGCCGGGGGTGTGACCGCCACGCCGGCGCCTTGCGTTTTCTGCTCGACCCCCTGGGTTGGCTCCGCCGGCCGCGGCGCAGGCACGGTGAATTCCGCGGGCGCCTGCGTCGAGGGCAGCGCCAGGACCGGCGCCTGCTCCGGTTGCGGGGTTGGCGGCGGCTTTTTGGCAGCAGGCTCGCGCGCGCGCTGCGGCTCGGGCTTGCGCTTCGGCGGCGGTTGCTCCGGCTCGGGCGGCGCCACCGGCAACGGCTTGGGCTCCACCAACGTCACGTCCAGTACGATAGGCGGCGCGTCGATTTCCCGCAGGAAACCGGGCAGCACGCCGAATACGACCACGTGCGCCGTCAAGCTGACGGCGAGAAAGATTCCCAGCGTCCGTGGGCGCGGGCCGGAGGGCCGCCGCAGATCGGGTTCAAGGGTCGGGTTGCCTTCATATCCCATCCTTGCGATGTTAGCCAACCGCCTTGTCGGGTCAACCGGTCACGCCATTCCGGATGCGACGCGTACCGAGGACGAACACGGGAACGGCAAGGAGCGCAAGGCCCCACACGATCACCGCCCCCGAGGGCAGGTCGAGCAGGGCGGAAACCAGCAGCCCCGCCCCGTAGCCAGCCGCACCCAGCGCATAACAGATGGCAAGCCGTCCGTGCCGCAGGCGATGCGTCGCGAGCGCAGGCACGATGAGGGTCGTGAAAACGAGGTACAGACCGACGAGCTGGACCGAAACGGTGACGGCGACGGCGAATACCAGGTAGAAGCCCATGCGCCCCAGGCGCTCGCCGACGCCGAACAGAAGCGCCAGCAGCACCGCGTACGTGAGCGCGACCGGCAGCAGGCGCGGCCAGTTCACCCAGAGGATTTGACCGACCAGCAATTCCTTCAGGTGCTCACCGCCGTGTGGATTCGCCGCGAGCAGCAGCAGCGCGCCGCTGGCGGCCAGGATGAAGACCGTCCCGATGATGGCTTCCTGCACCTCGGGCCAGTGCTTTTCGGTCCACGTGAGGAGAAGCGCGCCGGCGAACGCGGCGACGAGTGCCGCGGCCTGCACCGCCCAGCCTTGCGGCTCGAGCCCGACACTGTCCGCCAGAATCACGCCCAGGCCTGCGACCTGCGCGATCGCCAGGTCGATGAACACGATGCCGCGGTTCAACACCTGTATGCCGAGCGGCGCGTGAGTGGCCGTAACCAGGACGCCCGCGACGAATGCGGGCCCCAGGATGGCCAGGTCGATGGCCGCGAGGCTCATCGGGCCACCGCCAGCAGGCGCGCAAGCGTATCGTCGAACAGCCCGAACAGGTCCTGCGCTTTCTCGTTGCCTCCGACCGTGAAGGGCAGCGCGACGGCCGGGACCTTCGCGCGTTCCGACAGCCATTCCGCCGCGCGCGGATCGTTGTAAGCGGCACGCACGATCGCTTTCGCCGGCTCGCGCGCGAGATTCGCCAGCAGCTCGCTCAAGTGTGACGCCGTCGGCGGCAATCCCGGCTTGGGCTCGAGGGAGGCGACCTCGCGCAACCCGAGCCAGTTGCTGAGGTAGGACATGTTCTTGTGGTAGACGACGATCGCCATCCCTTTCAGCGGCGCGCCCGCCTTTTCCCAGCGCGCCGTGGCCTCCTGCCAGCGTTGAAGAAAGGCCTGGGCGCGGGCACGATACTGCGCCGCCTCGCCGGGATCGAGCTGCGCCATGCGCTCGGCAAGCGCGCCTGCCACTTTGGCGATATTGCGCGGATCGAGATGCAGGTGAGGATTGCCGCCCGGGTGCACGTCTCCCTGCGCGCGATCGAGCTGCGCGGGGATCTCCAGCATGGTGACGAAGCGCGACGCCTCGAACATACCTGGCCGTCCCGCTTGTATCTTCGGATTCCCCGATTGGGTCTGCACGAGCGGCAGCCAGCCGATCTCGAGCTCGGCGCCGGTGCACACCGCGAGATCCGCCGAGCGCGCCCGCGCGATCAGGCTCGGGCGCGCCTCGATGCGGTGCGGATCCTGCAGTGCGGTAGTCGCCGTGTAGATAGCGGCCTTGTCGCCTGCCAGCTCTTTTGCCAGCGCGCCCCACTCGGGCTCGCAGGCGAAGATGTTAAGCGCGGCCGCGGCAGGCCGCGCCATGACACCGGCGGTAATGACGATCAGTAACATCAGGATGCGGTGCATGTTCGTCTCCATGTTGTGCGCCGGTCTCAGAACTTGTGCGCGCCGTGCGGTCCCAGGCTGTGGATGTACTGCAGGAAGACTTGGTTGTCGGGTGCGCCGATCCGCGATTCGTCGCGCGCGAGCTGCAAGCGGACGCGGCTGAATTCGCTGGGACTGAAGTCCATCATGAGCGTGTTGCGCACCGGGCTGTGGTTCGCGAGCAGGGAAAAATCCGCTGCCGTTGGTCCGAGCCCGTTCGCCACGATCCCGTTGGCTATGCTCCCGTAGTGCAGGCGATCGTACCGATAGCCCACGCGCCAGCGCGGCATGAACTGCCAGACCGCCTGCCCGTACCAGCCCGATTGGTCGCTCGTGAAGTAGTCGCTGATGGGCGTGCCGAACTGCGGCGCAGCCTGCCCGCTGTCGTCGTAAGTCAGCGTGCCGTCCTGCCGCAGGCGGAAGTATTCCCCCTGCAGCTTGAGGTTCCTGTAGACCGCGTTGCCGCCGGGCGACCACTTGAGCACCGCGTCGGCGACCCACAGCCTGGCTCTCCCGGTGAAGCTGTCGGTCACCGCGCCGCCCAGCGAGTCGACGTCCGTGTAGGCGCGGTTCTGTGCAGTGGCCCTCACGTAGGAGAGTCCCGCCCGCCACGCATAGCTCGCACCGATGTCGCCGCCGAGATGGGCAAACAGGGAGCCGCCTCCCACGCCGTTCTTGTTGCGGTCCGACCCGGGAAACTGGTCCCCGCTCGACAACTCGGCGCCGAATTCGAGGAACACCGGCGTGGGCGCGAGCCACCGCAGCTGGACACCGTCCTGGCGCAATCGGCCGCCGAGAAATGCCTTGTACGCGAGCGGGGCATCCTGGAAATCCCACGCGTGCTGGTGTATCTCGTTCTGATAGCCGATCCCGGAAAGAAAGCGCCCGCCCTTCAGCGAGAAGCCCTGCGGTAGCGCGAGCGTCTGAAAGTAGGCCTCCTCGACCTCGACCTCGTTTTCCGGGGTGAGCGCAGCAATCGCCACGCCGCGGAAATAGGGGTCGATGCTCGCGGAAAAAGTGAGCTCGGTCTCCCCCAGGCCGAAGCTGCGTTTGGGCGGCCCGACCTCTCCGCCCGAGGCCATGAAGCCCGTGATCTGGTAGGTATTCGGATCCTGTTTGGTGTCGGCGAAAGTGCCTTGCAGGATCAGCGACACGGCGGGATTGAATGCGCTCGCCGCCGCCGGCGCGCTCTGAACTGCCGCTGCCTGCCGCGCCGCGCCGTCCGCCGCCTTTCCGGCCGTCGCTTCAGCCTCTGCCAGCCGCTTCTCCAGGGTTTCGATGCGCCGCTCGTAGCTCTCCTTCATCTGGCGGATTTCCTCGCGGATCTTCGCGAGCTCGGCATCCTGCGCCTGCGCCGCACCAGCGAACGCCAGCGCGATCGCCGCGGCAATCAAATTCCGATTGAACACGCTTGCTCTCCTCTGAACGCACGAACAGAAACCGCCGCCGGGAAGCCCGGCTGCGACCGCGTCGTATCAGAGGAGGGCCGGAGGGCCGCGGGAAAGGGGTGCGGGAGAAAGAAGGGTGACGCGGGGCAGCGCCGGCGCAGCCGCTTGTTCGGCCGGGCCATGCTGCTCTGCGTGAGAGGCGGAGCCGGACGGCACGCCTCCGAGCACCTGGCAGAAGGCGCCGTGCCAGTCGCAGGAGCCGGCCTGGAACGAGCCTTTGCTATTGCCGTCCTGGTGTTGTTCCGGGGTCGGACCGTGGGCGTGCCAGATCGCGTGCGTGACCGCAGCCTGCTGCGCGAAGAGCAGCAGCGCGGCGAGTACAAACTGCAGGAAGGCGCGCCTGGTCATGGCGCTGATGGGGTACGCCGGGGAGAAGGCTCTACTGCGCGACCGCGTCCGTCAGCCGGTAGTAAAGCCCCATCGGGTCGTCCTTCAGCACGACGAACTTGCCGGTGACGACGATGGGCTCGAAGCCGTACTTGACCGCCGTCTTCGCCTGCACCTCGACCATCTGGTCCGGTCCGCCGGGCAGGCAGAACGCGCAGGACGGCGGCAGCGACACGAGCAGGAAACGCTTCTGCTTTTCGCCCGTGTCGAGCGGCATCATGAAGCCCTGCAGCTTCACTTCCTTCTTGTCGAGCGCTTCTATGCCTTTCGAAAACTGCGGAACGAACTTGTCTTTCTGCTTCACCGGCGTCACGTCGGCGAGCATTTTCCAGGATACGACGCCCTTCAGTTCCGGCAGCGGCTTGAACATGTCGGGAGAGGGCTGCTGCGACGTGTCCATCGCCGGGTTCTTGCTCAATTCCTTGCCGGGCGCGCCTTTCTGCTGCGCCCATGCAAAAACGCTCGACCCCAAAAGCAGCGCGATCGTCCAGGCAAAGAATCTCATGGCGTTCTCCTAGGCTGATACCCCGAGGCTGTTGATTCTACCCCCAATTCCAGTGGGATGAGGAACACCCAGGTTTCCTTACCATTCCGCAATACTCGGAATCCGAGGCGGCGGGATGAACGGCGGCAGGACCGTCCGTTCGATCCCGCCGAGATAAAACGGCACCGCAGGTGTCCGTTTTATCAGTATTTATCAGTGCCTGTGCTTCATGCCGCAATGCTTCCCTATGCCCAACCCCTTGCAATCCTTGGCAAGCTGGGCATGGCAGTCCTTCTCCGGTTTGCCCGATTCCAGGCATTTCGCCGCATTGAGATGCGCCTCGGCCATGGCGCGGTGGTCGCCGACGGCATCCTTCACATGCGCGGGGTCTTCCTTCTTGCCCTTGTCCTGCGCGAGGGCGCTGCCCTGCACGGCCAACACCGCGACGACGGCAACGACGATTGCTTTCATGGTTTGGCCCTCTCCAACAGGAGGCAACAGAGGACACAGAGAACTGCAAGAGTCTCCCTCTGTTCTCTCTGTTATCTCCTGTAAATCTGGTTATACAAGTCAACCGCGCGCCAAGGTCAGCGCGATATCCGTCCGGTACGCACGCCAGGCCGGAAGCAGCGCGGCGAGCACGCCCACAGCGAGCGCCAGCCCGATCAGCCACAGCTCAGCGGGGACCCACGTCCACCCCGTCACCGCGATCTGCTGGGCGGCTTTCAGCGACTGGCCCAGCACCTCGGTCAACGCGTGCCCGAGCGCGAGCCCGAGGACGGCGCCGAAGCCCGCGAGCAGCGCGCCTTCGAACAGCATCAGCGCCATCAGGGTTCTCGGCCGCGCGCCGAGCGTGCGCATCAGGGCGAGATCGTAGCGCCGCTCGCGCAGGGCGTTGTAGAGCGCGATGAACAGCGAGAGGCCCGCGGACAGCATCAGCACCAGGGCGAATCCGCGCAGCACGTCCACGCCCACGCCGATCACGCTGAACAGCCGCGCCGTCTCGTAGGCGGGCGAGGCCGCCTGCATCTCGCTGTTGTTGTTGATGTAGCGCGGCAGGACCGCCACGGCGAGCGGACTGGCGTACTGGATCAGGAGCGCCGTGACTTCCTTGTCTTCCTCCGTCACCTTGGCATCCGTGCCCTGGTGCTCGTCGTGCACCAGCCACACGCTCTCGACGCTGACGAGCACCAACCGGTCGAGCACCGTGCCGCTCGGCGCGAGCACGCCCACTACGCTGTACGGTGCATCGCCGTGGTCCGAGCCCGCATCGGCGATCCCGTGAGCGCCGATGAACGTCGCGCCCACCGCGTGCCCCAGGCGCTGGGCTATCTCCGCCCCGATGACCGCTTCCATCGGCTTCTCCCACAAGCGCCCGGCGGCAGGCTTCGCGCCGTAATGGGCGACGTAATCGTGGTTGGTGCCGACGATCCGAAATCCCTTGTAGGTGTCGCCGAGCGCGAGCGGGATGGTTTTTTTCACCATGCGATGCTTCGCGATCTCTTTCGCCTGCGCGAGCGGAATGTTTCCCGTCGGGACGTCGAGGTGATAGATCGCCGACAGAATGACCTGCAGCGGGCTGCCCTTGGCGCCCGCCACGAGATCGATGCCGCGCGCGTCGCGTCCCATGCGCTCCTCGAGCTGGTGCATGGTGAGAAGAAGCAGCGTGATGGTCGCCACGCCGAGGGCGAGCAGCAGAACGTTGAGCGCGGTGCTGAGGGCGCGCGCGCGCAGGTAACCCAGGCTCAGCGTCGCGACGTTCATTGATGAATGCCGATGGTGTACTGGTTGGGCATGCGTGCCTTGATGCGCTGGTCGTGAGTGGCGATCACCAGCGTGGCGTTGCACGCGCGCGCCTGGTCCTGGAGCAGCCCGAGCGCCTGCATGCAGCGCTCGTCATCGAGGTTGGAGGTCGGCTCGTCGGCCAGGAGCAGCTTCGGCCGGTTCACCACGGCGCGCGCGACCGCGACGCGCTGCGCCTGGCCGAAAGACAGCTCGTGCGGATAGGCGGCGACGCGCTCACCGATATCCAGGCCGGCCAGAACCTGGCTCGCGCGCGCCCGGTCCCGCGGCAGCCCGGCGAGATACTGAGCGAGCAGCAGATTGTCCATTACCGTCAGGCTCGCCATGAGGTGTAGCCGCTGCAGCACCAGCCCGATGTGGCGCCCGCGAAAACAGTCCAGCTCGTTCTCCGAAAGCGCGCCGATGTCCTGGCCCGCAACGCGTACGCTGCCGGCGGTTGGCTTCAATATGCCGGCGAGCACGTGCAGCAGCGTCGTCTTGCCGCTGCCGGAGGGGCCCAGCACCAGCCACTGCGAGCCCTGCTCGACCTGCCATGAGGAGACACTCAGGACCTCGGTCGAGTCGTAAGCGTGTTTCAACTCCCGGATTTCGAACATGCCTGGCCGTGTGTCGGAGTTTGGATGGCTGCAGGTCGTGCGCAGTATACTGCGTGGAACCTATCGTTGAGCCAGGTTGTGCATGAAAACGGTGCTGCTCGGGCTCATTCGAGGCTACCAGATCCTGCTGTCCCCCTTCTTCGGGCAACAGTGCCGGTTCTATCCGACCTGCTCGCACTACGCCCGCGAAGCGATCGAAATGCACGGGTCGTTCAAGGGATCCTGGCTTGCAGTGAGACGAATCGCGCGCTGCGGGCCGTGGCATCCGGGCGGGCCGGATCCCGTCCCGCCCAAAGGATGAAGGCGGAAGGATGAAGGATGACCTTGCCTGGAGGTCCCGACCTTTCGTTTCCTTCGGTCGGAATTTGTGCGCCGCGTTGCCGACCGGACGATAGTGAAAGGGAGGGGCTGGCTTTTTCGCGCATGAGCGCCGGGTCATCCTTCCACGTTCATCCTTCATCCTTGGCCTCATCTGCTCGCAACGCGGCAGATGATCCCCTTCAGGTAGTCGCCTTCCGGGAAGTTGAGCGCGACGGGATGATCGGCGCTGGGACCCAGCCGCTCGATGATCTGCGCTTGGGCGTCGGCATCCAGTGCAGCTCCGGCGACGATCTTCTGGAACAGGTCCGGCGGGACACCGCCCGAGCAGGAGAAAGTGACGAGCAGACCGCCGGGCCGCAGCAGCTTGAATGCGAGCAGGTTGATGTCCTTGTAGGCGCGCGCCGCCTTCTCGACATGTCCGGCAGTCGGGGCGAACTTGGGCGGGTCGAGGACGACGAGGTCGAAATGCCGGTTCTCATCCCGTAGCCTGCGCAACTCGCGAAACACGTCGCCTTCCAGCCACTCGGAATCCGGCAAGCTGTTGGCCTGCGCGTTGACGCGGGCAAGCGACAGCGCCGGGGCCGAGCTGTCGATGGCGAGGACCGAGTGGGCGCCACCCGCCAGTGCGTTCAACGCGAAGCCGCCCGTGTAGCAGAACGCATCGAGGACGTCGCGGCCGGCGGCAAATTCCCTCACCCGCCGGCGGTTGTCCCGTTGATCGAGATAGAACCCGGTCTTCTGCCCTTGAGCGAGGTCGATGGCAAACCGGAGGCCGCTTTCCGTAATGGTTACGCGGGACGGTTCCGCCGGGCCGCTCAGCGCGCCCACGACAGCAGGCAGTCCCTCCAGTTCCCGCACGTCAGCATCCGAGCGCTCCCACAAACGGGGAATCCCGCTCGCTGCGATGAGGGCGTCGGCAATTTCCCGGCGCCAGCGCTCCGCGCCCGCGGTGAGCAGCTGGACTACGACGACATCGCCGTAGCGGTCCGCGATGATTCCCGGCAAGCCATCGGACTCCCCGTGGACCAGACGCACGGCATCGGTGACGTCCTCGTACTGGAAAGCGCGCCGCTCCGCAACCGCATGCGCTACGCGCTCGGCGAAAAACGCGCGATCTATGGCCCGTTCCTGCCAGTCCCATACGCGCGCAACGATCTGCGACTGCGGGCTGTATCCCGCAACTCCCAGAAACTCACCGGAAGCGGAGCGCAGCTCGACGGTATCACCGGGGACGGGATTGCCCTCGACCTTCTGGACCGCGCCGGAAAACACCCAGGGATGGCGGCGCTTGAGCGACTTCTCGCGCCCGGGCTTGAGGATCAGCTTGTGCATGAATCCTATTCAAGTTTTTCGTCTTGCCCGCGGATGCGCCGCGTCGTAGGCCTTCGCGAGGTGCTGGAAGTCGAGATGCGTGTACACCTGCGTCGTGGAGATGCTCGCATGGCCCAGCATTTCCTGCACGGCGCGCAGGTCGCCGCTCGACTGCAGAACGTGGGACGCGAAGGAATGCCGCAGGACGTGCGGGTGCACGTTCGCGGACAGACCCAGCTTGAGCGCCCAGTGCTTGAGCCGTGCCTGCACCGCTCGCGGCCCCAGGCGCCGGCCGTTCTTCCCGACGAAGAGCGCTGTTCCGTCTCCGCGCAGGAGTCCCTGGCGCCGCGGCAGCCAGGCCTTGATCGCCGCCAGCGCGTGGCTGCCCACCGGAACGATGCGCGTCTTGTTGCCCTTGCCGGTGACGCGGACCGTCGCGTCGCGGAGATTGATGCCGTCCAGATCGAGGCCCGTCAGCTCCGACAGGCGCAGACCCGAGGAATAGAACAACTCGAGTATTGCCTTGTCGCGCAGGGCGAGCGCCGTGGTCTCGCCGATCCCCATGAGGCGCGTGGCCTCGTCCGGGGACAGGGCAGGCGGCAGCTTCCTGGCGGATCTGGGCGCGCGTATGCCGAGCGCCGGATTGACCGCGTATCCATGGTCGCGCGCCAGGTACTTGAAGAAACCCCGCCACGCGGAGAGCATGCGCGCGAGCGTGCGCCCGTCGAGCCCCCGGCCGTGCAACTGCGAAACGAAGCGGCGGACCTGCTGAACCTGGATCCGGGGAAGCGGGGTGTCGCCGGCCAGATCGATCAGCTGCGCGATATCGCGCGCGTAGTTGCGCGTGGTATGTGCGGAGAGGCGCCGTTCGTGCGCCAGATGTTCCAGAAAACCGCGCACCAGAGGTTGCGCGATCGCGTCGGGTGGCGAGCTAGAGATGGCGTGCAATCGCCGCGGCAATCAATTCACCCAGCCGCTTGAGATACAGCGTGCCCATCTCGGGATAAAAGCGCTGGGCATCCTCGCTCGCCAGCGCCAGCAACCCGAAGGTCTCGCCGTCGCGCAGCGGCAGGTACGCGAAAGACCGCAGGTGAGCACCGGCGTCACCGAAAAGGCCCCCCGTATCGACCATGGCGTGGGCACTGCAGTAGGGGTGCGTGAGGCTCGCCGCGAATTCGCGCGAGGCCTCGCTGACCGGTCCGAACTCCGGCAACCCTCCGTGACCGTTGCCGTGCCAGGCCCGCAGCGCGACGTGCGGCACGGCAAAGTCCTCGCGCAGGCTCAGGTAGACCGTGTTCAAGATTCCGCCGATATCCTGCGCCGCCAGCAGAGCGAGCGAGATGCGATGCACTTTCGCGCCGATGGCGTCGTTTTCCTCGCCGAACTGTATGACCTCGCGCAGCTTATCCTCACGCAGCCTCAAGCGCTCCCGGAGATCGAGGATCTGCCGCTCGCTGATCGAGATCGCGCGCCCCCCATGCGGATGCGGGATGTTGATCTCCGAAAGCATGTCTGCATGCTCCTCGAAGAATTCCGGGTGCTGTTTGAGATAGATGGCGATTTCGTCGGCTTTCATCGAGCTCCTGATTGGGCTAGCGCACGGCTCACAGCCTACACTTCTATCTCCCCCTCGTACACCGTCTCCGCCGGTCCCGTCATCATGACCGGCGCTGCGCCGCCCGCCCATGATATACCGAGGTCGCCGCCACGCGTCGTGACGACAACGTTCCCGTCGAGGAGGCCACGCACAATGCCGGTGACCACGGCGGCGCACGCCCCGCTACCGCACGCGAGCGTCTCCCCGGCGCCCCGCTCGTAGACGCGCAGCCGGACCCGGCTGCGGTCGACGATTTCCATGTAGCCCGCATTGACGCGCCGCGGGAAGCGCGGGTGGCGTTCGATCAGAGGACCCTCGCTCGTCACGGGCGCCCCTGCCACGTCGGACACGATCTGCACGGCATGGGGGTTGCCCATCGAAAGGACGCCGATCTCGACCTGGCGGCCATCGACCTCGAGCTCGTAAGCGGGCGCCCGCCGGGGCGCATCAAAAGGTACGCGCGCGGGCTCGAATTCAGGCGCGCCCATGTCCACCGTCACCCTCCCGTCGTCTTCGAGCCGGGGGACGATGACGCCGCCCGCCGTCCCCACCCGGATTTCGGACTTGTCCGTCAGCCCACGATCGTGAACGTAGCGCACGAAGCATCGCGCCCCGTTGCCGCACTGCTCAACCTCCCCACCGTCGGCATTGAAGATACGGTAATGGAAGTCGGTATCGGGCTGGCGGGGCGGCTCGACCTGGAGGATCTGGTCACACCCGATACCGAAGTGGCGGTCTGCGATGCGTCGCAGCTGTTCGGCGCTCAGGGCTATGTGTGCGGCGAGGGCATCCAGCAGGACGAAGTCGTTGCCCAATGCCTGCATTTTAGTGAATTTTAGGCGCATTTAACAGATGATAGCTAGTGGATACCTGGTGTTGGCGAGTTTTACCTCAGGACCACGGGTGCCTCAAACACCCTTTTCCATGATGTAGTCGTCCATCACGAACCCTCCACCGATCTCCTTCACGACGGAGTCCGCTATTCGAAACCCATGCTTGAGGTAGGCAGCGATGGCAGTGGCGTTGTTCTTGTTGACCGCGAGCATGAGGCGTTGGCACCGCTGCCGTCCCGCCTCCGCCAAGGCACGGTCGATGAGCATGGCGCCGTAACCCTGGCGCTGGCGGCGGGTGCGGACGTAAAGCTTGTCGAGCTTCATCGTACCCGGTTCGCCCGTAAGCAGGAACGAGGAGAAGGCACACAACTCCTCCCCCACGACCAGCTTATCCCACCAGATATCGCCGCGCGCCAGCTCCGCACGCACGACCGCGGGATCGTAGCGTTGCCGCAGCATGTAATCTATCTGCGCGGTGCTGATGATTGCCGGATAGTGGTCGTGCCAGATCTCGCGGGCAAGCGCGGCCACCCGCTCGACGTCGTCGCTCGCCAGCGGCTCGATACGCACCCGTTCACTGGTCACTGATCACCATAAACAGAAGGCTCGCCCGGCGGACGCGTCTTGAACCGCTTGTGCACCCAGTAATACTGCTCGGGCATCTCGCGCACACGCTCTTCGATAAACGCGTTCATCCGGCGCGTGTCCTGCTCCACGCTCGCGCCGGGAAAATCCGGCCACGCGGGATAAAAACGCAGCAAGTAGCCCGCCCCGCCCGGCAGCTGCCGCGTGACGGCCGGCACGACCACCGCGCCCGCCAGCTGCGCGATGCGGGAGAGACCGGTGATCGTCGCGGCGGACACACCGAAGAACGGCACGAAGATCGAATCGCGATCGCCCAGGTCCATATCCGGCAGGTAATAGAAGGGCAGCCCCTTGCGCATGGCCCGCACCACGGGGCGTATCCCGGCCTGGCGCGAGTACAGCTCGGGAGCGACGAAACGCGTGCGGCCGTGCAGAAGAACCCGGTCGAACACGGGATCCTTCTGATGGCTGTATACCGACACGCCTCGCCACTCCGTGATGATACGAGTGCCGCCCATGTCCAGGCCCACGAAGTGCGGGGCGAGCCAGATCACCGGCCGCCCGGCGACCGACTGCCAGTGTTCGAGGCCTTCGATCCTGACCAGCCCTTGCAGCCGTGCCTTCGTAGACCACCACAACAGGCCGTGCTCGACGAGACTCCGGCCCAGGGCCTGAAAGTGGCCCCGCGCCAGGCGGCCTCGCTCGCTATCTGTTTGATCCGGAAAACATAGTTTCAGGTTAGTTAGCACTACCTTTCGGCGTTCCCCCGCCGCGATATAGAGCAGCAATCCCAGAGCGCGGCCGAGCGGCGCGAGCACGGCAAGCGGGAGGAAGTGCAGCAGCCAGACGGCCAGGAGTGCCGCGCGGATCAGCATGCCGCGCCCCGAAGGATGACCTGATCTACGGGGGTCAAAACCGGGTCATCCTTCCACGTTCCACGGTCATCCTTGCTGTTCGGGTCATCGTTCGGCCCTCGTCCCTGTTTCCGGCGATGGCGCGCCCGCCGGAATCTTGTAGCGGTTATAGCTCCACAAGTACTGCTCCGGGCAGCCTCGCACGAGCGTTTCAATCGCTTGATTGAGCCCGGCTTCGTCCAGCCGGGCGGCCGGCAATTCTTCGGCATGAAGACGGTAGCCGTGTCCCCCCGGCAGGCGTTCCGCGTACCCCATGACTACCGCTGCGCCGGTCGCCCGTTGCAGGCGCATCACCAGGGTCATGGTATAGGCCGGGCGGCCGAAAAAATCCGCCCACACCCCCTCGCCAGCCCCCGGCGCCTGGTCTGGCAGCAGCCCCACCTGCCCTCCCTGCTGCAGCGTCCGATACAACAAGCGCACGCCACGCAGGTTCGCGGGCGCGAGCACCGCGTGCCAGCGTTGGCGGCCCGCGAGCATTATCGGCTCCAGCCAGCGCAGCTTGGGCGGCCGGTAGAGCGCGACCAGCGGCTCGCGTTGCGAGACGTAGAGCGACGTAATCTCGAAGCACCCGAGATGGGGAGTCAGGAAGATAACGCCCTTGCCGCGCGCGCGCGCCGCTTCAGCGGCTTCCCACCCGTCCACGCGCACCACCAGCCCCGCCACTTTTTCATCGCTGCCAAACCAGATCGCGATCAGCTCGGCTGCGCCCTTGCCCGCTTCGGCGACGGCGGCCCGCAGGAGCGCGTCGCATTGGGCCTCCCCGTTGCACACCCCGCTCGCGCGCAGATTCTCGCGCAGCCGCGCGGCGTAGGTCGGGCTCGACCAGTACACCAGCCGGCCCAGGACCGCGCCTGCGGCGTGCAGCCAGGCGAGGGGCAGGCGGGCCAGCAGCCGCAGTGCCGTAACGACCATGAATTTTCTTTATAAATCGAGGCTTATCTGCTATTCTATGCGCCTTTTTTCGATTGACGAACAACAAATGAGCGATTATCTCTTCACCTCCGAATCCGTATCCGAAGGACATCCCGACAAGATCGCGGATGCAGTCTCGGATGCCGTCCTCGACGCGATCCTCGCGCAGGACAAGCGCGGCCGCGTCGCAGCGGAGACCCTGACTCACACGGGGCTCATCGTCATGGCCGGACAGATCACCACGAGCGCGCGCGTCGACTACGCGCAGGTGGCGCGCGACGTGGTCAAGGGCATCGGCTACGACGACTCCTCGATCGGCTTCGACTACAAGAGCTGCGGCGTGCTGGTGTGCTACGACCAGCAGTCCGCGGACATCGCGCAAGGTGTCGACGAGGGCAAGGGGCTCGACCTCGATCAGGGCGCCGGCGATCAGGGCCTCATGTTCGGTTTCGCCTGCGACGAGACGCCGCAGCTCATGCCCATGCCGATCTATTACGCCCATCGCCTGATGGAGCGTCACGCCGAGATTCGCCGTGACGGACGCCTGCCGTGGCTGCGGCCCGACGCAAAATCCCAGGTTTCGGTGCGCTACGTGAATGGCAAGCCCCATCACATCGACACGGTCGTCATCTCCACCCAGCATCGAGAGGACATCTCCCACGAGCCGCTCACCGAAGCCGTGGTGGAGGAAATCGTCAAGCCGGTGCTGCCGAAGAACATGATCTCGAAGGACACGAAGTACCTGATCAACCCCACCGGACGCTTCGTGATCGGTGGACCGCAGGGCGACACGGGATTGACCGGGCGCAAGATCATCGTCGATTCCTACGGCGGCTACTCGCGCCATGGTGGCGGCGCTTTTTCCGGCAAGGACCCCTCGAAGGTGGATCGCTCGGCCGCGTACGCCGCGCGCCACGTGGCGAAGAATATCGTCGCCGCGGGACTCGCCACGAAATGCGAGATCCAGGTGGCCTACGCGATCGGCGTCGCCCGCCCGGTCAGCGTGCTGGTGGAGACTTTCGGTACCGGGAAGATTCCCGACGAGAAGATCGCGGCGCTCGTCCAGAAGCACTTCGATCTGCGGCCGAAGGGGATCATCCAGGCGCTCGACCTGTTGCGCCCGATCTACCTCAAGACGGCTGCCTACGGCCACTTCGGGCGCGACGAGCCGGAGTTTTCATGGGAAAACGTGGACAAGGCATCGGCGCTGCGTGCCGATGCCGGCTCGTGAGGGACCTCACGAGCCACCCGCAGGGTGTTGTCCACGTTTCGGCGGAGACTAACCTTTAGGTTATGTCGGAGCCAAAACACGGATAAGGCGGCAGCGCTGAAAGCCGACGCCGGGAAATAGGTCACGCCTGCCGCGCGGGCGCGCGTGTATAATCGGCCCTGCTGAGGAGCGTTGCGACCGGGCGGGGTTGATCCGCCGACCGGCCAGGCTCAGCAAGACCCAACGGCGCTCGCATCGGAGACGATGCGGGCGTTTTGTTTTTATGGAGAGCTGATATGGCTGCAGACAATACGCGTGATTACCACGTCGCCGACATCGGACAGGCGGACTTCGGCCGCAAGGAGATCGCGATCGCCGAGACCGAGATGCCGGGCCTGATGGCGGTGCGCGAGGAGTACAAGGGAAAGAAACCGCTGAAAGGCGCGCGCATCGCCGGGTCGCTGCACATGACGATCCAGACCGCGGTGCTCATCGAGACCCTGGCCGAGTTGGGCGCCGATATTCGCTGGGCATCGTGCAACATCTTCTCCACTCAGGACCACGCTGCCGCCGCGATCGCCGCCCGCGGCATTCCGGTATTCGCCTACAAGGGCGAGTCGCTCGAGGACTACTGGGAGTACACCCACCGCATCCTGGAATGGAGCGATGGCGGCACGCCGAACATGATCCTCGATGACGGGGGCGACGCCACCCTGCTCGTCACGCTGGGCGCGCGCCACGAGAAGGAAGGCACGCAGCCGCCGGAGGGCAGCAACGAGGAGGAACGGGTCCTGTTCGCGGCGATGCGCAAGCGACTCAAGGACAGGCCTGGTTTCTACACGCGGATCCAGGACAGCATCAAGGGCGTCACCGAGGAGACGACCACCGGCGTGCACCGCCTGTACCAGATGCAGAAGGACGGGCGCCTGCCGTTCCCGGCGATCAACGTCAACGATTCGGTCACGAAGTCGAAGTTCGACAATCTCTACGGCTGCCGCGAGTCGCTGGTGGACGCGATCAAGCGCGCGACCGATGTCATGGTCGCCGGAAAAGTCGCGCTGGTATGCGGCTACGGCGACGTGGGCAAGGGCAGCGCCCGGGCGCTTTCCGCGCTTTCGGCGCAGGTGTGGATAACCGAGATCGATCCGATCTGCGCGCTCCAGGCCGCCATGGAGGGCTACCGCGTCGTCACCATGGACTACGCTGCGGACAAGGCCGATATTTTCGTGACGGCGACGGGCAACCTGAGCGTGATCACCCACGAGCACATGAAGCGCATGAAGCACAACGCCATCGTGTGCAACATCGGCCACTTCGATTCGGAGATCGAGATCGCCGCGCTCAAGCAATACAAGTGGGAGAACATCAAGCCGCAGGTCGACCACGTGATCTTCCCCGACGGCAAGCGCCTGATCGTGCTCGCCGAGGGCCGGCTCGTGAACCTGGGCTGCGGCACGGGGCACCCCTCCTTCGTCATGTCCAATTCCTTCACCAACCAGACGCTGGCGCAGATCGAGCTCTTCACGCGCGGGGACCAGTACGAGAAGAAGGTCTACGTCCTGCCCAAGCAGCTCGACGAGAAGGTCGCCCGGCTGCACCTGAAAAAGCTCGGCGTGGACCTCACGGTCCTGACCGAGACACAATGCAGCTACCTGCACGTTCCGATCGAAGGGCCGTTCAAGTCCGATCACTACAGATACTAAGGAGGAAGGCGGAAGGCGGAAGGCGGAAGGAAGAAGCGCGACTTTGCTTCATCCTTCGTTCTTCATCTTTCATCCTTGATGTCTTGGAGTCGCAGAGCAAAGTCGATCGCGCATACAGCTTCGAGTTCTTCCCGCCCCGGACGCCGGAAGGAAAGGTGAAGCTGCGTGAGACCTGGAAGCAGCTCGGGCAGCTCCAGCCCAAGTTCTTCTCGGTCACCTTCGGCGCAGGCGGTTCCACGCAGGCAGGCACGCTGGAAACGGTCATCGAGATACGGGCCGCCGGGTTCCAGGCCGCTCCGCACCTGTCGTGCGTCGCCTCCACCCGCGAAGAGCTGAAGGCCCAGCTCGAGCGCTACCGGGCGAGCGGCATACGCCACATCGTCGCGCTGCGCGGCGACCTCCCCTCCGGGCTGGCCGCGAGCGGCGAGCTGCGCTATGCGAACGAGCTGGTTCAATTCATCCGCGCGGAGACGGGGGACTGGTTTCACATCGAGGTCGCCTGCTACCCGGAGTACCACCCGCAGACCCGCAACGCGGACGACGAGGTGAGGAACTTCAAGCGCAAGGTCGAGGCCGGGGCGAATTCGGCGATCACGCAGTACTTCTACAATGCCGACGCCTACTACCGCTTCATCGATGCCTGCGAGGCGGCGGGCATAACGATACCCATCGTTCCCGGCATCATGCCGATCGGAAACTTCTCCCAGCTTGCGCGCTTTTCCGACGCGTGCGGCTCGGAGATCCCGCGCTGGATGCGCGTGCGCCTGGAAAGCTACCGCGACGATACCGCGGCTATCCGCGCCTTCGGGCTCGATGTCGTCACACGCTTGTGCGACGACCTGCTGCGAAGCGGTGCGCCCGGGCTGCACTTCTACACCCTCAACCAGGCCGGCCTCACCTCGACGATCTGGCAGCGCTTAGGACTGTAAGGATGAGCGTGGAACGTGGAAGGATGACCTGAGAACCGGGTTCCCCGCCTGCGTTCTGTCTTCATCCTTCATCCCTCATCCTTCCGCTTGCGGCACAATGGCAACGAGACGCCATTCGCGCGGAGGTTAGAGTGCAGCCCGGACCGACCGAAACCCAGCAAAGCCCGGAGGACCAGAAGAAGTCGCTCCTGCCCGAAGTCAAGGCGCGGCCGCCGCAAGAGGCCGCGATGTTCCTCGCGGAGTACCCCACGGGCGTCATCGCCGGCGTTCTGCTGGATCTCAATCCCGCGCTGACGCAGGACATACTGAAGGAGTTCCCGCGCGGGCTGGCGGACGCGGTGCTACAGTCGGTCTCGCCCGTCACCGCCATGCAGTGGGAGCGCAACGCAGCCTACCCCGACGGCACGATCGGCCGGCTGATGGAGCCGGTGGTCGCCGTGTTCCGTCCCCAGCAGACCGTCGGCGAGACCGTCGAGCAGCTGCGCCATCTCATCAAGACCGCGTTCATCACCTACGGCTACGTGATCGCGCCCGGCGGCAGGTTGATCGGCATCATCACCATGCGCGACCTCCTGTTCGCAGAGGAGGAGACGCGCCTCGACGCGCTGATGCTGCGCGATCCTTTCTCCCTCAGGCCCGACCTGCCGCTGGACGAGGCGATGAGGCTCGTGCTCGACCGGCATTACCCGGCGTACCCCGTGTGCGACGAGAACGGCGTGCTGATCGGCCTCGTGCGCGGCCAGGCCATGTTCGAGGAGCAGGCGTTCGAGATCACCGCGCAGGTCGGCTCCATGGTCGGCGTGGAAAAGGAGGAGCGGCTCGCCACGCCATGGCGCCAGAGTTTCAAGTTCCGCCACCCGTGGCTGCAGTTGAACCTGCTGACCGCGTTCGCCGCCGGGGCGGTAGTCGGGATCTTCCAGGACACCGTCGACCGGCTCGTGATACTGGCGCTCTTTCTGCCGGTCCTGGCCGGGCAGTCGGGCAACACCGGTTGCCAGGCGCTCGCCGTGACCCTGCGGGGTATCACCCTGGGGGACCTCAAGGCGGGGGAGGAGAGAACCCTCGTTTTCAAGGAGGCGTCACTGGGTTTCATGAACGGGGCCTTCACCGGCCTCGTCGCCGCCATCGGCATGTTTCTCGTTGCCACTCACCAGAACAACCCGAACGCGGTCGTGCTCGCCGCTGTCGTGTGGCTCGCGCTGGTGGCGAGCTGCGTCGCAAGCGGCATCTGTGGCGCGATGGTGCCGCTCACCCTGAAGCGCTTTGGCGCCGATCCGGCGACGGCCTCCAGCATCTTTCTCACCACCGCCACCGACGTCGTCAGCATGGGTCTCCTGCTGGGGCTCGCCACGATGCTGATCTGAGGTGCCCAGTCGCAGGACATCCGCCCCGGTCCGTGCGCGCGTTTCACGGCTTCCGGCTGCCCCTGGCCGAACCTCGCGGGCGCAAAACAGGACCGCTGCCCCAAGACGCTCGGCCGGCGGTTCTGCACAATACCCGGGCTCGGTCATGAAACGGGGCGTTCGATGAAGCAGCTACTCGTTGCGATATTTTCAGTGTCCGCGATCGTGGCGGCAGATCATGCGGTCGCTCAGGCGAATTACCCTGAAAGACCGGTCCGCGTCGTTGTCCCTTTCCCAGCGGGCGGCGGGATAGACACCAACGCGCGCCTGGTTGGCCAAAAATTCGCGGAGGCGTGGGGAAAGCCGGTCGTCGTCGAGAACGTTCCTGGCGCCGCCGGCAATATCGCAGCAGACCGCGTCGCGAAGGCAGCGCCGGATGGCCACACGCTGGGGCTCCTGGGCAGTCCTCAGCTCGCGATCAATCCCAGCCTGTACAGGCTTGCATATGACCCGGTGAAGGATTTCGCACCGGTTTCGCAGATTACCGTGTCGGCGTTCATGCTGGTCGTGCACAGCGCCGTACCCGCGAAGAGCGTGAAGGAGTTGGTTGCTTTGGCCAAAGCGCAGCCCGGCGGGCTGGCGTTCGCCTCCAGCGGCAGCGGTGCTATCCCTCACGTGGCCGCGGAGTTGCTCAAGTCTGTGGCGGGCCTCGACATCCGGCACATTCCCTACAAAGGCGTGAGTGCGGCGATGCCAGACCTGCTTGGCGGACGCGTCACGATGATGTTCAGCCCCATGGTGGTGGTCTTGCCTCTCACGCACGAGGGCAAGCTGCGTGCGCTCGCGGTGACCTCGTTGAAACGCTCTTCGGCGGCCCCGCAGTTGCCGACCATCGCCGAGTCCGGCTATCCGGGCTTCGAAGTTACGGTATGGAATGGATTGCTCGCGCCGGCAAGGACCCCGGCGGCGATCGTCCGCAAGGTTCATCTCGAAACCGTCAAGGCGCTCGCGCTACCCGATCTGCGCGCCCGATTCGCGGATCTTGGTACAGAAGGAATTGGCAATTCGCCCGATGAGTTTGGCGCGCTCATCAAGTCCGAGATTCCGAAGTGGGCCAAGGTGATCAAGGAAGCGGGGATCAAGCCGGATTGATTTCGGGAAAATCGCTAGCCGTAACGCTAGACTGATGCCATCGCACCTCCATCGGAGCGCAATCATGATCGAACCCAAAGGCGTAGTCCATTTCAGTATCGCGGTCAGCGACCTCGATGCAAGTCGCAAGTTCTACACCGAGATCATCGGGCTGAAGCTCGTGAACGATGCATCCGTCTACGGGATGCTGTTCCTGCGCGCGGGAGACGATCACGTCATTCTCGCGAAGAGCGATGCACCGTTGCAGCGCAGCGCCGCCGACAGCCGGCGGGCGCACCATGCGTTCAAGGTCGATGCTGCAAGGTACGACGAAGCCAAGGCCTTCCTTGCCTCCAAGAACGTGGAGGTCTTCGAGGAGGAGGACCGCAAGAAAGGCGTCTTCGTCGGCCGGCAGTTCTACATCCGCGATCCCGACGGCACTGTCATCGAGTTCTCGGAATGGGACGGCACCAGCATTCTTGGTTGATCCCGGCGGTATGCGGGGAAAATGTGCCGATGGAGCACCGGACGCGGTGGCGTGCCTCTTGATGTGCCAGCGTATCCCCATACGCTATGATTACGCGCAGCTTCCTGACTGCACGCCATGTTCCAGCCTGCGCAGCAGATCCGCTTCTGCACGAGCCGCGACGGCACGCGCATCGCGTATGCGACCTGCGGCACCGGCCCGCCGCTCCTTTGGGCGGCCAGCTGGTTCCACCACCTCGAGCTGGATTGGGTGAGCCCGATCTGGCGTCCCTGGATCTCCCTGTTGTCACAGCGGCATACCCTCGTGCGCTACGATTGGCGCGGCTGCGGCCTCTCCGACCGGGATCAGGTGGAGTTTTCCTTCGATAAGTTCGTCGAGGACCTCGAAGCGGTGATCGGCGCCGCCCGCCTGGAGCAGTTCGTTTTGTTCGGAATAGCAGCTGGCGCGGCGGCCGGCATGGCCTATGCCGTACGCTACCCAAAGCGGATCAGCCGGCTTGTCCTTTACGCCAGCTACGCGCGCAATAGACTGGCGGGCAACCCGACGCCCCAGGACGTGGAGGAGTCGCAAGCCCGGCTCAAGGTGATCGAGCTCGGCTGGCCGAATGACACCCGGGCGTACGGCCAGTTTTTCACGGCGCTGCACCTGCCCGACGCAAGCACCGAACAATCTCAATCGTTCAGCAACCTGGTACGCCAGACGACGTCTCTCGCCAACAACGACGCCATGCGGCGAACTTTCTCCAGGATCGATGTGCAGGATATCGTGCCGAAAGTGCGCTGCCCGACGCTCGTGCTCCACTCTCGCGGAAATTCGGTAATACCGTTCGAGAGCGGGCGATCGCTCGCCGGGCTCATACCCGGTGCGCGCTTCGTTCCGCTCGACAGCAACAACCATGTGCTCCTGGATACCGAACCGGCGTGGCAGCAGCTCGTGGAGGCCCTCGACGATTTCCTGCCGGCGCCCGCCGGTACCGGAGACCCTCTGCTCGATGCGCTCACGGCGCGCGAGCGCGAAGTCCTCGAACTGGTGGCGCAGGGCCTCGACAACGGAACGATAGGGGAGCAGCTCCACATCAGCGAGCGCACCGCGCGCAACCACGTATCTGCCATCCTCGCCAAGCTCGGCATCAACACCCGCGCCCAGGCCATCGTCCGCGCCCGCGATGCAGGCTTCGGCCGCGAGAAAGCCCGCTGATCCCGGAGAAGGCGGGGCAGAGGCCGGCTTCGGACGCGATAGACCTGGCCGACCCGCGGGCCGGGGGTCGCGGGGGCGTCCATGGCTCGGACGGGCCTGCCGGGAGCAACCCGGGGAGGGGCGGGCGGCGGCCTAGGCCATTCGAAATAACCCGATCCGGCGATGGACCGGTATCGCCAGCTATCCTAGAATGAACGCAAGATAGCGAGAACGCGTTTTCGGTGGTCAACCCATGCCAGGCAACTTGAAGAGCATCCCCGTATTCGAAGGCCTGCGGGAAGAGGACGTGCGCGCCCTCACGGATAAGGCCGTCATCCGGAACGCGCCGAAAAACGCGATCGTCGTCAACGAGGGCGACCTCACCGATTCGCTGTACGTGATTCTCTCCGGCAAGGTCAAGGTCTATCTGGGCGACGAAACCGGCAAGGAGTTGATACTCGACATCAAGGGTCCTGGCCAGTATTTCGGCGAGATGGTACTCGACGAGGGCCCGCGGTCGGCGTCCGTGATGACCATGGAGCCCTCGCAGTTCGCGGTCATCTCGGGGGCCGATTTCAAGAACTGCCTGCTCAAGCACCCCGAGATCGCGCTCAACGTCATCACGAACCTGATACGGCTCGCGCGCGGGTTGAACGAGAACGTGAAAAGTCTCGCGATGCTGGACGTCTACGGCCGCGTCGCGCGCATGCTGCTCGATCTCGCGGTCGAGCAGAACGGACACATGGTGATACCCGAGAAGCTCACGCAAAGAGAAATGGCGAACCGCGTGGGCGCCTCCCGCGAGATGATCAACCGCATACTGCGCGACCTCTCCACCGGCGGCTACATCAAGGTCGAATCCGGGCGGATCACCATACAGAAGACGCCGCCGGCCCGGTGGTAGCAACGCTCGCGGGCCTCACTCCCTGATTGCCTGCCTGCGCCAAGCAGGCCAGAAATCTCCCGGTAGTTCAAGGTGTTGGCTCAGGCCCGCGGCCGGCCTTCCAGGGACGGGCGTGGAAGTTTGTCACGCCTTCCCTGTGGCGCTCCGCACTGCCGGGAATCCCATATCGCACAGCGGGGTTGTGTGTCCCTTCATAGCGGGCACCGGGTCCGCGCTCGTAAAGTGTCACTCAGCAACAAGACAACACTCTGCCGCGCGATACGAGGTCGGCGCGATGGAGACAGAAAGCAGAAGCTGACCTCGGCCACTTACCGGAAAGGGAGAGCACCATGAACACTCAAGAGAACCGCACCGAATCCACCAGCCTCGTCCAGTTCGCGCGCGCCACGGCCGCCTTCGTGATCGTGCTCGTAATGGGCTACGCCTTCTCCACGACGCCGGTCGAAAGCGCGGACGAGAACGTCCTGCCGGCTACTACCAGCGTTCTGGATTTCGGGCCGGGCTCGTACTTCCCGGCGCAGTTCACGAACCAGGGTGCAGGCAACGAAGAACACATCCAGGCGTTCTAGAAGGACAGGTCGCTGCGGGTGGGGTTGAGGGGCGAGCCGTCCTTCAACCGCCCGCGGGAAGGGCGGCGAGTTTTACGGCACGCGAATCGGGGAGAGTGCGATGGTGGATTTGCTGGTGTCCTTCGTGCAGAGCCTGTGCCTGATCGGTTACTTGTACGGCGCCTGGCTGGTGATAACGCACAAGGCCGATGGCCCGCTGAACGGTCGCGAATCCGCCAGGGCTCGGCTCGAAGACGAGCTCGCCTGGCGCCACTATCTCGCCTGCGATTAGTGATCCTGGCCGGATCACGAATCGTCGGTATGAGTAAGCGCTAACCGACGGCAATAAGATCCCTGCATTCAGCAGGGTGCAGCCCACAGGGGCTGCCCTCCCCAAGCCCGATCAGACCTCAAATCAGGCGGCAGCTTTGGCCTTCTTCGCCTTGAGCTGAGCGGCCTTGGCATGCATGGCCGCGTAGGCTGCGTGGGCCGCGGCCTCCGCATCCCCCACGTGCACGGGATAGCCCATGTCGTCGAGCACCGAGCCGAGCGCCGAAAGGCACAGCATGACGTTGTCGGGGCGGCACGAATAACCCAGCAACCCGAAGCGCCAGATCTTGCCGGCAAGCGGCCCGAGACCCGCCCCGATCTCCAGATTGAACTCGGTGAGCAGGGTGCGGCGCACCTGCGCCTCGTCCACGCCCTCCGCGCACTGCACCGCGTTCATCTGCGGCAGCTGGTGCTCGGGCTTCACCAGGAACTTGAGTCCCATGGCTTCCAGGCCGGCCTTCAGTGCCACGTGGTGCCGCTTGTGGCGCGCCCAGGAATTGTGCAGTCCCTCCTCGTTGATCAGGAGCAGCGCTTCGTGCAGCGCGAAGAGGGAATTGGTCGGCGCCGTGTGGTGATAGGTCCGTGTGGTGGCGCCCCAGTAGCCGAGAAGCAGGTTCATGTCCATGAACCAGGAATGGATCTTGTCCTTGCGCGCCTTGACGTAGTCCACCACGCGCTCCGAGAAGGAAACCGGCGACAGTCCCGGCGTGCAGGAGAGGCATTTCTGGCTGGCCGAATAGATCGCGTCCACGCCCCACTCGTCCACCAGCACCGGCGTGCCGCCGAGCGACGTCACCGCATCGACGATGGTGAGCGCGTCGTGCTTGTGGGCGATATCCACCAGGGCCTTGGCGTCTGACTGCACGCCAGTCGAGGTCTCGGCGTGCACGAAAGCCACGAGCCGCGCATCGCGGTTTTTCGCGAGCGCTTCCTCGACCTTGTTCGGGTCGACGGGCTCGCCCCATTTGTCCTCGACCAGTATCGGCGTGCCGCCGCAGCGCACGACGTTCTCCAGCATACGCCCGCCGAATACGCCGTTCTGGCACACGACCACCTTGTCGCCAGGCTTGACCAGGTTGACGAAGCAGTATTCCATGCCGACCGAGCCGGGCCCTGAAATCGGGAACGTGAGCGGGTTTTTCGTCTGGTAGACGTAGCGCAGCAGCGCCTTCAGCTCCTCCATCATCTCGACGAACACCGGGTCGAGATACCCGATCGCCGGCTGGCTCATCGTGGTCAGCACGCGCGGATGGATCTCGGTAGGCCCGGGGCCCATCAACGTGCGCTGCGGCGGATGAAAGGAACTGATGCGTTTGACTGGCGCGTAATCGTTCATGGCGTCGCTCCCTAGCGGAGATCCGAAAAGACTTTCGCCGTCCGGCCGCGACTTCAGCCGGATCGGTTTCCTGGCATTGGCTTCGTTCAGAATTTCGACGGCGGGAATCCTGCCGCCGGTCGCGCGCTCGACTTCCATCGCCCAGCGCGCCGGGACGTAGCCCGATTTCACCCAGTTGTTGACGACGGCACGGTCCAGGCGGAACTGGCGCGCGACTTCGGCCTGGGTGCCGAAGAGTGCGACGAGTTGGTCAGCGCAATTCATGAGATGTCGAGACTATCATGTCAAATCTACTTTGACAATAAGGACCCGACAAGCGTCAGGCGACGCGACGTACCGAGGTCATTGAGACTGCGCTGGCGCTTGGGTGAATTCCCGTACCGGTCCCAGCCGGCCCAGGATAGGCAGCTTCAACGCAGGATCGAAAGGATTGATTCCAAAGGTTAAACCGAGGACGTTCAGTTCAAGGCCCTCGACCCCGCTCGCCGTCAGCCCGAGAAGCCCGATAGCCGAAAACTGGAATCCCCCGCCGCTCGGGGCGGTGCCGACCAGGGTGCCCCCGTTGTAGTCTTTCCCGATCGCAGTGGGTGGAAGATCGGCCCTCAGCTCCGGCACACCCCGCAATATCCAGGCAGTGAAGGTATTGGAATTCGGTCCGGGCCAGACCGAGTATTCCCCGGCCCAGGGATAGGCGCGGGCGAGCTTGTCGATGCGCTCGACCAGCGGCTCCGCTGCGGGACCGCGCAGGTCTGCAATCAATTCCGGCTCGGCGCCGAACCAGCGCCCGTCAGGCGGCCGGTCCCGGATCACGAGTGCTGAGCCCGCCGAACGCAGCCGCCAGCCGATGACTTCGTAAACCGTGTAGCCCCCGCCCGCCGGCTTGGTCGACACCCACGTATGCACGCCGAAGAGACCGCGCCAGCCTATCGTGCGTGCCGCGTAGACCTGCACGATTGCCTCGGGAGTCGTCGCAGGATCCGGGGCAAGACCTACAGGCTCGCGGCTCGCCGTGCGCCAGTCCGTCGAGCGGACGTAGCCTGCGGCAGCCAGCGCCACCGCGAATACGGCCGCACAAGCCAGGTAGCTCACCATGCGCCGCGCCCGCATCAGTCTTCCGAGAACGCCCGCTGGAAGGCGTCGCCATGATCGAACGGAGCGTCAGCACCTGCCGATGCTGCCGGCGCCGGCGCGCCTTTCCTGGCCGCTCGCGACGGCGGCAACGCTTCGAAATCGAAGGCATCGCGGTCGAGCAGGTGCGAGGTACGCACGTGGCGCAGGCTGTTCAGCATCGTCTCCACGCGGCCCGGGTAGCGGTTTTCCCAATCACGGAGCATGCGCTTCACTTCCCCGCGCTTCATGTTCTCCTGCGAGCCGCACAGGTTGCACGGGATGATCGGAAACTCCCGGATGCGGGCGTACTCGGCGAGATCGCGCTCCTCGCAGTAGGCGAGCGGACGGATCACGACGTGGCGACCGTCGTCCGATCGGAGCTTGGGCGGCATCGCCTTCAGCTGCCCGGTGTAGAACAGGTTCAGCACGAAGGTCTCCAGGATGTCGTCGCGGTGATGGCCGAGCGCAATCCGCGTTGCGCCCAGTTCGCCGGCGACGCGGTAGAGCACCCCGCGCCGCAGCCGCGAGCACAGCGAGCACATCGTCTTCCCCTCGGGAATGACGCGCTTGACGACGCTGTAGGTATCCTGCTGCTCGATCCGGTACGGAACACCGAGACCATCGAGGTACCCGGGCAGCACGTGAGCGGGAAAGCCCGGGTGCTTCTGATCGAGGTTGACCGCGACGATCTCGAACTCGATGGGCGCGTGCTGCCGCAGATGCAGCAGGATGTCGAGCAGCGCGTAGCTGTCCTTGCCGCCCGACAGGCATACCATCACCTTGTCGCCGTTTTCGATCATGCCGAAATCGGCGATCGCCTGGCCCGTCAGCCGTCGCAGGCGCTTCGCGACCTTGTTGTCCTCGTACGACTGCTTGCGTTCCTTCAGGGACGCGATAGCGCGCGTCGTCGTGTGTTCCATGCTCGAATCTCCAGCGACAAGACGTCTTTATAGATTAATGCTGCGCCCGCCGTCCACCGCGATCACCTGCCCGGTGATATAGGGGGCATCGGCGAGGAGGAATTGTACTGTGGCAGCGATGTCGTCGGGCTCCCCGATGCGTTTCAACGCAGTCTGGTTGATGATGCGCTGGCGGGACACCTCGTCGCGCCATGCCTCGTCGTCGGGCCACAGTATGGTGCCGGGCGCCACGCCGTTCACCCGGATCTCCGGAGCGAGGTCGCGCGCCAGCGCCCGCGTGAGAGCGAGGAGGCCGCCCTTCGCGGCGGTATAGACCGCGTGATTCCTCATGGGCAGCTCGGCATGGATGTCGATGATATTCACGATGGCGCCATGCTGCTTGCGCAGCTCCCCAGCCGCCGCCTGCGACAGGAACAGCGGCGCCTTGAGATTGGTCCCGATGAGATCGTCCCACATCTTTTCGGTGATTTCTCCCACCACGGTGGGAAAGAAGCTCGATGCGTTGTTGACGAGCGCGTCCAGGCGCCCGAACTCCTTGACCGCGGCCTTGACTACCTGGGACGCCGCCGATGCCTTGAGGAGATCGGCCTGCACCAGCGCCAGCGAATTCATCCGCCGCGCGTTCAGTTCCGCCTGCAGCGCGCGCGCCTCGGCGGCGGCCGAGCGGTAGTGAACGAGGAGCTCCGCTCCCGCGCCGTGCAGCCGGCGGCAGATCGCGGCGCCGACGCGCCTGGCGCCGCCCGTGACGAGCACTACCTTGCCTTGCAATGTTCCGGCCATCGAGAGGGTAGAATTGTAGCCCTTTCCCCCGCCCGCTCCGCTTGGCGCTTCCTAGAACCTGTTTCATAGCCAGGCACGCGTGCGACGGCGGCGAGCTGGGATGCAGTTCTAGGAGGATCGCGACGACGCATAGACTCTATGTTAGGAGTGACCGACAACGAAATGCGCCCAGATCGCCCCGTCCCCTCCGGGGTTGCGGCCAGGACGGTCGTCTGCTGCGTTACCCTCCTCGACAATATCGACATATTGCCTTCGTCGGGCGCCTTGCATACGGTCCGTCCTGGCCACAACGCATCGCGCGCCTGGTTATGAAACAGGTTCTAGACATAGCCGGTCTACCCGCGCCGCCGCCGGAAGCGCAGGCAGCGAGCGCCGCCCTGACCCGCGCGATCGCGCAGGAGATCGCGGTAAACGGGGGCCGCGTGACCTTCGCCCGCTACATGGAGCTCGCCCTCTACGCGCCGGGGCTCGGCTACTACATGGCGGGTGCGCGCAAGCTGGGACGCGACGGCGATTTCGTGACGGCGCCGGAAATCTCGGCGCTGTTCGGCCGCACGCTCGCACGGCAATTCGCGCCGCTCATCGCGAACGGGTACGGGGAACTGCTGGAGATAGGCGCGGGCAGCGGCGCGCTCGCCGCCGACCTCCTGCTGGAGCTGGAGCGTCTCGGGCGCCTGCCTCAGCGCTACCTGATACTGGAACTGAGCTCCGATCTGCGCAGCCGCAGCCGGGATACGCTCGCCGCGCGCGCGCCGCGGCATCTGGAACGGGTGGCGTGGCTCGCCGGCCTGCCGCCGGCCTTCGAGGGAATCGTGTTCGGAAACGAGGTGCTCGATGCGATGCCGGCGGACCGCATCAGCCGTTCCCGCGGGGAGACGCTCGAGGGGTTCGTTCGGTACGACGAGGAGCGCGATCGTTTCGCCGATCTGCAGGCGCCCGCAAGCGAGCCGGTGCGGCGGGCAGCCGCGGAGCTGCCACTGCCGGACGACGACTACAGCACGGAACTACAACTGCGCGCCCGCGCGTTCGTCCGCAGCCTGGGAGCGGCGCTGGCGCGGGGCGTGGCGTTCTTTTTCGACTACGGCTTCCCGC
>Ga0075428_100000785_pt1 | contig 33102 bp, 23 predicted proteins | sample RhiMetdeltSRZDD2_FD_75291 | JGI IMG/M metagenome (GOLD analysis project Ga0075428, IMG submission 75291) | Populus rhizosphere microbial communities from Tennessee, USA - Rhizosphere MetaG P. deltoides SRZDD2 | ecosystem: Host-associated > Plants > Roots > Rhizosphere > Soil | place: USA... | reverse complement strand
TTTTGGCCACCGGAATTTTGGCCGTCCCGCCCTCCGGCTCATCGTCGAGGATCGCCCGTTGCAGCTCGCGCAGCTCCGTCCCCGGGTCCAGGCCAAGCTCGTCGAGGAGCACGTCGCGGGCGCGGTGGAAGGCGTCGAGGGCCTCGGCGCGCCGCCCGCACCGGTGCAGCGACCGCATCAGCAATGCCCATCGCCGCTCGCGCAGCGGATTCTGCTCGACGAGGCGGTGCAGCTCGTCGACGACTTCCGCGTGCCGGTCGAGGTCGAGCAGCGCCGCGATGTGGTCCTCCTCCGCGGACAGGTGAAGCTGCTCCAGGTAGGCGACCCGGCTCGTCAGCGAGGGGCTGGCCGGCACGTCGGCGAAGGCCGGTCCCCGCCACAGCGCCAGCGCCTTGGCCAGCCGGGCGGCGCCCGCCTGCGGCCTCCCCTTGTCGACCTCGCTGCGGCCGGAGGAGGCGAGCCGCTGGAACACACCGGCGTCGATGTCGTTGGGCCCGGCCAGCAGCTCGTAGCCGCGGCCCCGGGTGTTGAGCACCCCCTCACCGAGCAGGCGGCGCAACCGCATCACATAGACCCGCACGGTGTTGGTCGCTCCGGCCGGTGGGCGCTCCCCCCAAACCGCGTCCACCAGGCTCTCGATGCTCACCGCCCGCCCGGCGTCGGCCAGCAGCACCGCCAGGATCAAACGCTGCCGCTCGGCCGCGACCGGCTCCCAGCCTCCGCTGGTGCGCACCCGCAACGGCCCAAGAATCCGAAAACGCACGCCTCCCCCTTCGACCTGCCATAGATGGGTTCCAACGTATGGCCATCGACGTTACATCGGAGTCACAGCCGAGTCATCGCACCGCGGTAACGTCCCTCGCCGATAGAGATGTAGTCCGATCGGCTACCGGTTTCGCCTGAACGGTGGAGGAGGTCGAAAGCTGCTGGACACCGTTTATCTATATACGTCCTAAGCGCCTCCGGCGTTTCAGGACTGCCCTTCCAAGGTCGGCCGCGCCCTTTCCCCGGGGCGCGGCCCCCCTTTTTCGGGCTATCGCGGCCGGGCCGGGCGCCAGCGCAGCTGGTCGCCGGCGGCGATGAGCATCCCGGCCCACCCGGTCAGCGTGTGCGCGCCGCCCGCGTCGTACAGCCGCACCCAGTCCGCTTGCTCCACCACCGGCCTGCGCGTCCAGACATGGCCGTCGCGTCCGATCGCGAACAGCCGCCCGCCCAGCGCCGCGAGCGCGACGGCACCGGCGGCCGAGCCCAGGTTGGTCCAGGTGACCGGACCCTCGGCGAGAAGTCGCAGGGGCAGGTGCCAAAGCTCGCCCGAGGAGGTGGCGGTGAAGATTCCCGCATTGACGATTGACATTGCCATGGTACCCCGGGGAGCCGCGGCCAGGTCACACCAGGGTGCCCTCGCCCAAGTGGGGTCCCGGTAGCTGATCCGATCGTCGCCGGTCACCGCGTACAACCCGAGGGGCATGCCCCACGCCGCCTCGCGCGGAACCGCGAGGGCCCGCACGCCGGCCGCCTCGCCGATCGGTCGCCACGCCATGTTCTGCCCGCAGCACTCCCGCGCGCACAGCACGCCATCGGCCGTGACGCCGAAAACAATGCCCTCGCAGGCGCCCAGCGCGACCAGTGCTTCGGCGCCGCCGATGACCTCCCACCGCGGGCGGTGCGGCCGGCTCAGCCGGTCCAGCACGTTGCGCGTGATCTGGTCGACGACCGGATCGTCTAGGGCCGCACCCCAGTTCACCGTGGCGGCGTTGAAGACCGTCCCGGCGCCGAGCCGGAAGACGCCCATCGTCGCCTCGCCGCCCTGGCCGTACCGGCGCCAGTGCCTCAGGTCCGCCGTGGCGAGGACGACGAACGAATGCGGCGTGCCGTCCCGCCCGGTAACCCTTGGTACGCCGTCGATCTCCTCGAACTCCGCCGCGTCGGTCTCGTAACCCAGGGCGCCGTGGGCGAACTTGTCTCCGGTGGCCAGGCCGGTCCCGGCGAACACCCAGTGATCGGCGAAGCGGACGCGGTACGACTCCTCACGCATCAGCTTCATGTAAGGCCCCCACGTGCCCGCGCCGCGCCGGAAGCTCACCCCGGTCATGAAGTTCTCGGGCCGGTTCACCGGCGCGCTGGACCACTCGACGGTCACCTGGCCGGGGTCGATCGAGGACATCGGATCGGCGACGGCGTCGCGATAGCAGACCATGGTGCGCTCTTCGTCCTCGAGCCTTATCTGCCACCAGCAGGTGTTGCCGCCGAAGAAGGCGATGTTGCCGCCGCGCTGCGCGAACCGCTCCACAGCGTCGCGCATCGGCCGCGACCAGTACTCGTCGTGGCCGTTGACCACGAGCAACCTATACGCCGCAAGCAGTTCGTCGCCGCCGCGGTGCAGATCCGTGTTGGCGCAGTACTCGACGCGGTATCCGGCTCGTGGCAGCCACCGCATCAGGCCGTGCTCCCACCGCTCCGGCGGCGGGCCGCCGCCCGGGCGGTCGAAGCTGACGACCGCGGCCCGCGTCGGCTCCTCGGCGTAGTAGATGCTCTCCCCGGGCTCCCCGGCCCGGTTGTACGCCTGCCATGTCGTGAACGGCACCGAGACCAGGATCGCGGCATCCGACCCCGGCCGCAGCGCCCGCACCACGAAGTGCACATCGGCGTCGGGGCCGTCGGCCTCGGCTTCACCGCATCCGGAGAACGCCGCGCGGTACAGGGAACTGGGCCAGTCCCGCGGCACACTCAACGTCCACAGTGGACCCTCCAGCCGGGAGGAGAGCATCAGGCGCTCCGTGGGCACGTCATAGACGCTCACCGTCGCGCCCTTTGGGATGACTTGAATGATGTGGAAGCGCAGCGCGTCGCCGGGCTCGCATGAGACCCGTTCGGCGTACGCGGAGAGTTTCATTCCACCGCTTCCAGTATCTTCTGTTCCAATGTGGACAGCATGCCCATCAGCCGATCCGGCGGGAGATAGGCGGTGTCGCCGGTCAGCTGGAGCACCATCGCCTCCCCCTCGCTCGTGACGTGCAGGCAGAACCGGCAGTTCACCCGGGCCTGCGGCGGCGCCCACTCCAGCCTCGTCAACGGCTTGGCCGCCCGCACGCGTTCGGCCGGGGCCGCACGGGCCTCCGGCTCCACGAGGCGCATATCGTTGAAGCAGCAGTAGGGGTGCACGGTCTCGCCCCGCTCCCGGCTCACCCGGGCCAGCGCCGCCTCCAGCGCGCGCGGGTCGCACAGGCCCACGCGGTAGGCCTTAAGGGACGCCTGCCACGCCAGCCCCACCAGCTCACCGAAGGATCCCGCTCGGGCGGTGTCGAGCACGAACAGGCCCTCCTGCGCCAGCGTCGTCACCAGATCCCGGTGCTCGGGCGCGAACCGGTTGCTGACGATCGGCAGGATCGCGGCCACCGGTTGGCCGCTGTCCTCGCACACCACGGCCGCGGTCGCCGCCATCAGCACCGCGGTGGTGCTCACGCGATGGCGCGCCGCCAGCGCCTGGCCCGCCAGCTCCAGCGCGGGTGAGGTCAGCCGGGCCACCCAGTAGCGCACCTGTTGCGGCTCGGCGCGCCGTTTCGGGAACATCGACGCGGGCATCCGCCGGTAGGCTTCGGCCCAGAACCCCACCACCGCCTCGCTTTCCGCCCGGCCGCGCGCGGAGTGCTGATGCGCCACGGTTTCCGCGACGCTTCCGGGCTCCAGGCCCGTGCGCCCGAGCAGGGCCAACCTCAGGTCACGCACGACGATTTCGGCGCCGTGCCCGTCGGCCGCGAGGTGGCAGAAGGCCAGCACCACCGCCTCGACCTTGCCGTCGCCGTCCACCACCAGGCCGACGCGTAAAGGGTACTCCGCCGTGTAGTCAAACCTCTCCGCGGTCAGTTGCGCCGTAAGCGAATCCGCGTCCGCACCGATCACCACTGGCAACCGGCCCTCGCCGTCGGCCAGCTGCCGCACGTCGGCGTCGTCGTGACCGGGCACGATCCGGGTTCGGAGCGAGGAATGCCTTGACACCACCGACTCCAGCGCGGCGGTCACCTGAGGGATCGGGGCCGGGCGTACCCGGTCCGGCAGCACCAGGGTCCGGGCGAAGTTGAAGTAGTGGTCGTAGGGCACATAGCGCTCGATCGCCATCCAGATGGCGCTTTGCCCCCAGGCGAGCGGCATCGGCCCGGACGCCTCGCCTCGCACGGCCAGCGAGATGCTCATGACTCGACGCCCTGTGCCCGCAGCCATTTCGCCAACGACTCAACAGTGTCCAGATAGGACATGTCCGTCTCGAGGTCCAGTGTCACCCCGTACCGGCGCTCCACGGCCTCGATGAGGCGCAGGTAGGCCAGCGACCCCACCCCGAGCCGGGCCAGCGAGTCGGTCTCGGCCAACGCTTCCCGCGCCTCGACCTCGCCATCGGTGGCCGCGCTCACCATCGCGGCGAGCTGGAGCTCAAGTGCATCACTCATGAGTCCGCCCCTTTCAACGAGACTATGGTGGCGACAATGCCCTCGACCGTCGGGGTGTCGAAGAAGGCGTCGAACGGTACCTCCACGCCGAGGTTCTTGCGGATGCGCGCGGTGATCTGAGTGATCGTCAGCGAGTGCCCACCCAGGTCGAAGAGCGAGTCGTCGGGCTCGATCTCCTTGACGCGCAACACCTCGCACCAGATTCCGGTGACCACCGCCGTCAGCGACGCGTCCGCGCTCGGCTCCGCCGGATGCTGCGGGGCGGGCGGTTCCGGCAGCGCCGCCCGGTCAAGCTTCCCGTTGGGCGTCAAGGGAAGCGCGTCCAGAGTCAGGTAGCCGGCCGGAAGCATGTAGGACGGTAGCCTCTCCGCCAGATGCGCGCGCAGCGCGGCCACGGTCACTTCGCCGGCCGCGTAAGCGATGAGGCGGTCCTCGTGCAGGGCGGCGGCGGCTTGGCGGACGCCGGGGTGAGCGAGAAGTGCTTCTTCGATTTCTCCGAGCTCTATGCGGTACCCTCGAAGCTTTATTTGATTGTCAACGCGGCCATGGAATTCCAGGCCGCCGTCCGCGAGCAGACGGACGAGATCTCCAGTGCGATAGACCCTTTCGCCCGCTCGCGTGACAAAGCGCTCCGCGGTCTGCCGCGGAAGTCCGCGATAGCCTCGCGCCAGGCCCGCACCACCGATGCACAGCTCCCCCACAATGCCCGGCGGCACATCCCTCAACCGCTCATCGGTCACGTGGACCGTGGTGTTGCCCAGCGGAAGGCCGATGGTGACCCGACTTGAACGGGGCTCGATCTCGCTTGCCGTGGACCAGATCGTGGTCTCGGTCGGACCGTACACATTGAACAGACGCGAAACCCGGCCCCGCAACGCCTTGGCCAGGGCCGGATCCATGGGCTCGCCCCCGCACAGCGCCACGATCCCCGGCCCCTCGAAGCCCGCCTCCACCAGCATGCGCCAGCTCGACGGGGTCGCCTGAACGTGGGTCACGCCGGCGTCTTCGATCAGCCGCGCCAGCGAATTCCCTTCCCGCACCACCTTCTCATCGGTGACCACCACACATGCACCGGTGATGAGCGGCAGGAAGATCTCCAGTGCGCTGATGTCGAACGAGAGCGAGGCGAGCGACAACCAACGGTCATCCGATGCCGCACCCATCGTTTCACCCATAGCCAACAGCAGGTTCAGAAGCGATCTGTGACTTATCTCCACGCCCTTCGGCTGCCCCGTCGACCCCGAGGTGTAGATGACGTAAGCAAGCTCGCCCGCGTGACTCGGGCCCGGCCTGTCGTCGATGCCCGCCAAGTCGCTCAGCACCAACGAAACCCGGGCATCGTCCACAATGTACCGCCGCCGCTGCTCGGGATAGGCCGGGTCGAGTGGCAGGTAAGCCGCGCCCGCCTTCAGGATGCCCAGCAGCGCCGCGATCTGCCCCGGTCCGCGTTCAAGCTGAACCGCCACCAGCGAACCCGCCCCGATACCGCGCTTTCGCAACCCGCCCGCGATCCGGTCGGCCCAGTCGTTCAGCCCCGCGTATGTCATCTCGGTCTCGCCATCCACCACCGCGACGGCGTTCGGCGCCTCAAACACCCGCTCCTCGAACAGCTCGACGACGTTTGCGTCCGGGATCTCCCTGGCCGTATCGTTGAACGCGCGCAACGCTTCCCGCTCGGGCGAGGTGAGCAAGCCCAGGTCTGCTACCGGCTTTTCCGGGTCGGCCAACGCCGACTCGAGCAGCGTCACCAGGTGCCCGGCGACACGCCCCGCCTCGAGTGGGCCTTTGTCGTGCTGCACACTGGCTCTTAGTCCGTCCGGGCCGTCCACGAACTGAAGGTGCAGCGCGTTCCGCGCGGTTCGGGGGAACACCAGCCAGTCCACCGTCGCCGCTTGCCCGTCGAAGGCCACCTCGGCGCTCCGGCCCCGATAGCTCACGGAGACCGGGGATAGGGCCACCCTCGGCTTGAGGCCTGAGATCACACGCCCGAGTGGCACGTCCCTGAACTGGTAGATGGCTCGCAGCTCCGCTCGCACCGACCGGGCAAAATCGCCCCACGTCCGGCCCGCCTCCGGCGCCATCCTCACCGGCAGTTCGTTGACCCACAATCCAATGTGGTCGTTCGCCTCCGGCGGCCGCGTCGACAGGTCCACCGCCACCGTCGGATCCGCGTTACCGTACCGCCACAGTAGGGCGTGCACCGCGGCCAGCAGGAACTCGAACCTGGTCACCCCAAGCTCGTCGGCCCCTTTGCCCAGTCCGCTCGGCAACCCGAACCGCAACTCGCCCCCGCCGCCTTCGCCAGACAGACCTGTCTGTCCGAGAACGGGCAGCAACGGCGAGGCGGGCTCGTGCCAGCGCTCCCGCCAGAACTCCCGGGCCCGCGGCAACACCGAGGCGACCCGAGCCTCATGTTCCTCTTCGAGCCCGTCAGGCAACTCGGCCAGCGGCTTCAGCTCACCGTCATAGGCGGCGGCCAGATCCGCCAGCAGGACATCCTTCGACGTCCCATCGAAGATCAGATGGTGCGCCACCACGACCAGCGTCGTCCAGCCCGTCAGAGCGAACCGCACCAGAGGTCCGCGCTCCAAGTTGAACGGCCGGCGGATCAGCTCGTCCAGATCGCCGCCGCGCTGCAGCGCCGGCACCGAGGCCGCGCGCACCATCACGGGCACCCCATCCTCGTCACGGAAGGCGGTCCGCAGCGCACGGTGCCGCTCCACCACCGCCGCCACGGCCAGCTCCAGCCGATCGACATCCAGCAGGGGTCCAAACTCGACGGTCAGCGCCAGATGGTAGGCCGACCCTACCTCCGAGGCTCGTTCAGTGAACCAGATTCCCTGCTGCGCCAGTGACGCCCGTTTCATGACTGTCCCCCATCCGTCGTCGTCTTCGAGAACATCTGGCGTACCTGCGTCTTGAGTACCTTCCCGGCGCGGTTGCGCGGCAGGAGTTCCACCTGCCGCCAGCGGACGGGAAGCTCATGCGGTGCGAGGTGGGCGGCGAGGAACGAACGCAGCTCGGGTATGCGTACCGGCCGGGTGGCGACCAGCGCCGCGGCGGGCACCATGCCGAGCACCTCGTGCGCCACACCGACCACGGCCGCGTCGAGGATGTCGGGGTGCTGGTACAGCGCCGACTCCACCTGCAGCGTCGACACCTTGTAAGCGCCCGACTTGATGACGTCGCTGTCCCGGTCCACCAGGTAAAGGTGACCTTCATCGTCGAGATATCCAACGTCACCCATGCGGATCCAGTCGCCATCGAAAACCCGCGCGCTCGCCTCGGCGTCGCCGTAATACGAGCGTGGTGCGACGGGCGAGCGCAGCCACACCTCGCCCGGCTCGCCCACCGGGGCGGGCCGGCCGTCCGGTCCGGTCACGCGCAACGTCCCGGCCACGGCGGGCCGCCCCAGCGCTCCGGGCCGGGAAGGGTTGAACAGCATGGTGGTCTGGGCCGGGGCCGCCTCGGTCGAGGTGTAGTAGTTGACGATTGTCGCGTCCGGCAATGTCTCCGACAGTCCACTCGCGACAGACGGCGGAAGCGCGGCCGCCGTGGAGCCGAACAGCACCACGCTCGACATGTCGTGCTCCGCCAACACTCCGGAGCGCAGCAGCTCGATCGCCATAGCCGGCACCACGAACACGGTCCCTACCCGATGCTCGGCGACCAGGCGCGCGAAGTGGCCGGGAGTGAACCGCGCGGTGGCAAGCATTCCCGCCGCCGCGTCCAGAGCGTTCACCAGCATTGTCTGACCGGCGTTGGTACCAATAGGAAAGCAATGCAGGAAAAGGCTGGAGTGGGCCAGCCGTCGCTGCGCCGGCCGCAGCGCGCAGCCATAGGTCACATTGGCGTGGCTTGCGGCCACGCCCTTGGGTCGGCCGGTGGTGCCTGAGGTGTAAAGGATCTGCGCCAGATCGCCCGGCCGCGGAATCGGCAACTCCTCGACCGGGGCAACGCCGCCCAGCGAGGAAATCGATGCATACCAACTGATCCCACCGGGCACGGGCACCTCACCCGGCCCGTGCAGCATGGCCCGGGCACCGCAGTGCTCCAGCATGTAGCCGATCTCGATCGGGGCGGCCTGGGCCGAGATGGGCACGGCCACACCGCCGATCCCGGTCACCCCGGCGTAGGCGACCGCGTAATCGATCCAATCACGACCACCAAAGACCAACCCGACCCGATCCCCTTGCGCCATACCGGCTTCGAGCAGGCCGGCCGACACCCGTCGCGCCCGCTCATGCCATCGGGCCATGGACAGCGCGGCCGAACCCTGCCTGATCGCCACGTGGGAGGGCTCCACCCTCGCCCGGTGCTCAAGCAGCAGTGGCACGGTAAGCCCTCGCATCATGCCGTCCCCCCACGCCGACGCTGCAACTCCCGGACACCGACCAGATCGTCGGCGAGCGCGTCGGGTACTTCATCGTCGAACCGGGCGATCAGCCGATGCCGCCGGGAAATCACCACCACGAGCGCGATCGCGGCGCCGAGGATGACATACATCAGCCCGATCCCCCGCCCCTGCCCCACGCCGAGCGCCGGGCCAAAGATGCCCGCGAGCGCCCCGTCCGGCGCCATCAACGGCTCCAGGAGCCGGCTGCCCGCAGGTCCCACCAGCGTCCAGCCGATCGGCAGCGTGGACCAGGCGATGACCGTGTTGATGGCGAAGACGCGCCCGTGGAACCGTTGCGGTACCTTGACTTGCACGATCGTGGCGTAAACCCCGTTGAGCAGCACCAGCCACATCGAGATGCCGAACGATCCCACGCCGATCAGCCACAGATTCGGCCGGAGTCCAATCAGGACCGTGAACGCGGCGAACACCAACGTGCACATCAACACCCCGTGCAGGCGACGATGCCTGGGCCCACCCCAGATGCTCATCACCAACCCACCGGCGAAGGCTCCCGCACCGCCCGCGACCGCCACCGCCGCCACCTGGTCCAGCCCGGCGAACGCCAGCACCAGCGGGGTCAGCATCATGAACAGCGGCGACAGCGGCACGTTGAGCGCCATGAAGAAGGCGAGCATCGCGCGGAAGTGCTTCTGCCCCCAGGAGTACCGAAGGCCCTCCTTCACCTCCGCCGCCAGGCTTTCCCGCCGCCGCCACGCCATCGTCGCGGGGAAGCGGACGAAGGCCACCACCGCGATCGCGAACGCGTAGCTCACGATGTCGAAGGCGATGATGCCGCCCAATCCCACGGAGGCGAGCAGCCCCACCGAGAGCAGGGGCATCATGATGGCCGCGACACCGCCGACCATCTGGACGACGCCGTTGGCGTGGCCAAGGTACTGCTTGGGCACCAGCTGCGGCACGGCCGAGCCGTAAGCGAGCCGTTGGAACGTAAGCGCCACACTCAAACAAGAGATCAGCGGATAGATGTGCCAGACCTCCAGCGCCCCGGTCCAGAACAGGATCCCCAGCATCACTTGAGTCCCGCCCGCGGCCACGTCCCCGGCCAGCATCACCGCTCGGCGGCTGTGCCGGTCGACGATGGCGCCCGCGAACGGCAGCACCAGCAACCCGGGTACCAGCCCCGCCACCGCCAGCAATGCGAAGTTCAGCAGCGACCCCGTCGTGATCAGTACCCACATCGGCAGGGCGAAGTCGATCAGGGTGGTGCCCAGGATGGACACCAGCTGCCCGGCCGCGACCGCCAGGAACCGCCGCATGCTTGGCTGCGGACCGGTGGCTATCACCGCGGAAGGCGACTCCGAAACGCCGTGCACGCGCCAGTCGCGCCCGCCCGGGGAACCGGTCAGGATCTGCGCCAGCTCCGCGGCCCGGTACTTCAGGAAGAAATGGCCCGCCTCGTCCAGCACCACCACCGAACTCTTGTCGGTGAGGAAATGCCACTCCCGGAACCGCTCCTCATAGAAGTCGGTCGCCGGGTCCCGGTCGCCGGCCACGGTCACGATCGGTGCCCGCAGCCGCTCCGCCCGATGGTGCATCAGCTCGGTGAAGTACTCCTCGGCCCGCTCGGAGTCCTTGCGCATGTTGGTGATGATCTGCCGCGCCTGCGCCGGATCGATGTCGCTCATGTCGACACCCATCGACGTCAGCCAGTTGGCGTAGGACTGGTTGGAACGCAACGACTCCATCCGGGTCGCCCGTGACAGCGCCTGCCACACCCGGCTTCTGGGTCGGGCGAACGGGAAAATCGCTCCAATGTAGACGGCCTCAAGCGTCCGGCCAGCCGCCTCCAACTTCCGGGCGATCTCCACGATCAGCGCCGACCCCACCCCGCAGTGCCCGTAGAGCGCGATCGGACCCTCCACTTTGGAAAGCACCTCCGCCGCGCAGCGCGAAGCCAGCTCGTCAAAGGGCAGGGCCTGCTCGTCAAGCCCCACGTCATGCCCCGGGATCGCCACCGAGAACAGCCGGTGGCCCACCGGAAGCGCGTCGGCGAGCGGCTGATAGACCACGGCGCTGCCGCCGCCGTACGGTACGCACACATAGCTGAGCACCCGTTGCTCCACCGGCACCGGCTTGGTCAGCTCGTGCAACAGCTCCCGCGGCCCCCGCCGCTGCGGCGGAGTCTCCACCAAAGCGGCCAGCTCGCGCACGGTCCGGTGCTTGAACAGGTCCATCACCGACACGCCCGCTCCGGCGGCCTTGCGCAGCTTCGCAATCACCTGCGTGGCCAGCAGCGAATGCCCGCCCAGATCGAAGAAGTCGTCGTCGACCCCGATCCGCTCCAGCTTGAGCACCTCGGACCAGATCCCGGCCACCATCACTTCGCACGCCGAAAACGGCGGAACATACTCCCCCACCCGCACCAAAGACGGCGCGGGAAGCGCCCGGCGATCCAGCTTGCCCGTGGCGCCCAGGGGCAGCGCCTCCAGCGTCACCAACGCCGATGGCACCATATAGTCGGGCAGCCGCCGCTTCAGCTCCTTCCGCCAGTCATCACCGGCGTCGCCGACCACGTAACCCACAAGCCGCTTGTCCCGCGGTGTGTCTTCCCGCACCACCACCGCCGCCTCGCGCACGCCCGGCCGGTCGCGCAGTGCCGCCTCGATCTCGCCCAGCTCGATCCGCAAGCCACGCAGCTTCACCTGCGTGTCGAGACGCCCGAGAAAGTCGATCGTACCGTCCGGCCGCCACCGGGCCAGATCGCCTGTCCGGTAAAGCTTCCCGTCCCCGAACGGATTGTCCACGAACTTCTCCGCGGTCAGGGACGGCCGGTTCAGGTAGCCCAGCGCCACCCCCACCCCGCCGATGTAGAGCTCGCCCGGAACCCCCACCGGCAGAGGCCGGCGCGCCGCGTCGAGCACATACAGCGCCATGTTGTCGATCGGCCCGCCGATCGGGACCCGGGCGAGGCCCGAAAGCGCCGACGGCGTGCACTGCCACGCGGTGACGTCGATGGCCGCCTCCGTTGGCCCGTAGAGGTTGTGCAATTCGGCGCCGCCAAACGTGGCCAAAGCCGAGCGGGCCACATCGACCGGCAGCTCCTCGCCGCTGCAGATGATGCGCCGCAACGATGTGCAGGCCTCGACTCCCTCTTCGGCCAGGAAGACACCGAGCATCGACGGTACGAAGTGGATGGTCGTCACGCCCGCGGCCACGATCAGATCGCGCAGATAAGCCGCGTCCTTGTGACCGCCAGGCCGGGCCAGCACCAAGCGGGCCCCGGCCAGCAGCGGCCAGAAGAACTCCCACACCGACACGTCGAAACCGGCGGGCGTCTTCTGCAGTACCACGTCGTCCGCGCCCAACCGGTACCTCTTCTGCATCCAATTCAACCGGTTGACGATCCCACGATGGGCATTGGGACACCCCTTGGGCCGACCCGTCGACCCCGACGTGTAAATGGCATATGCCACGTCTCCCGCCGACGCCCGCGCCGGCGGATCACCCAGTTGATCGACGGGGGAGACGGCGTCGAGATCCCTTAGCACCACCGAGACACCGGCATCGGAGGCCATGAACGCAAGCCGCTCCTGCGGATACTCCGGGTCGAGCGGCACGTAACCCGCCCCCGACTTGAGCACCGCCAGCAACGCGACCACCAGCTCCAGCGAGCGCGGAATGCACACCGCCACCAGATCCCCGGGCCCGCAACCGGAGGCGATCAGCTTGTGCGCCAACCGGTTCGCCCGCGTGTTCAGCTCGCCATAAGTCAGCCCGAGACCTTCGAACTCCACCGCCGTCGCGGAAGGGCAAGCGCGCACCCGCGCCTCGATCAGCCCGTGCAGCGTCTCCTCCGACGGAAACTCAGCCACCGTCGCGTTGAAGGTCCGCGTCACCAACTCCAGCTCCGCCGGACCCAGCTCGGCCAGGACACTCAACGGCCGGCCCGGATCGGACACCACCTCCCGCAGCAAACCAAAGAAGTGCGAAGCGAATCGCGAGACCGTCGCGGGCGCGAAAAGCCTTGAGTTGTAGGTGAACGACCCCCAAAGCCCTTGCGGCCCTTCAAAGAGCACCAGTTCAAGGTCGAACCGGGTGGCGACGGTGCGAGACCCGAACGGCGAGACCGACGGGCGCGACGCGTCCGTCGACGACGGCGACGAGTAGTTCTGCATCGCGAGCACGACCTGGAACAGCGCCGATCGGGCCGGGTCGCGCGGCAGGTTCAGCTCGTTGATCAGCTGCTCGAACGGCAACCCTTGATGCGCATAGGCATCCAGCGTCGTCTCGCGCACCCGCTCAAGCAACGCCACAAAAGTTGGATCCCCGCTCAAGGAAACCCGCATCGTCAGCAGGTTGACGAACATGCCGACGAGGGACTCCAGCTCCCGCAATGGCCGTCCGGCGTTGGGCGTGCCGACGGCGAAGTCCTCCTGCCCGCTGTGCCGGGCGAGCACCGCCGCAAAGGCCGCGAGAATCACCATGTAGAGGGTGGCGTCGTGCGCCCGGGCCAGCCGCCGCAACGCGGTGACCATCGCGGCGTCGATCGAAATCGCCACCGACGCGCCGTCGAAGGTCTGCTCCGCCGGGCGCGGGAAGTCCGTCGGCAGCTCGATCGGCTCCAGCCCGCTCAGCTTTGCCTTCCAGTACGCCACATCCGCCGCCGCGTGGGGTTGACTTCGCTGCCACAGCGCGAAGTCGCCATACTGCACCGGCAACGGCGACAGCGGACTGCGCGAACCCACCACCAACGCGTCGTAGACCGCGATCAGCTCGGAGATGATGACATCGACCGACCAGCCATCACACACAATGTGATGGATCGCGAGCATGAGGACATGCTCGTCCTCGCCCAGACGGATCAGGGCCGCGCGGATGAGCCGATCCGAGGCGAGGTCGAAGGGCAGGGCGATCCGTTGCCGCACAAGCTCGTGCGCCTCGTCCTCGCTCCGCGCCGCCAGCACCGGCATCTCGACCTGAAACGGTCCATCCACCACCAACGTCGGCCGGCCATCCTCGGTCGCCCCGAAGCGCATGCGCAGGCTCTCGTGCCGCGCCACGATCTCGTCGAGCGCCCTCGAGAACACGGCCACATCAAGCGGACCGCGCACCCGAGTCACCACCGGGATGGTGTAGGCGGCCGTACCCGGGACGAACTGCTCCATGAACCACAGGCGTTCCTGGGCGTAGGACAGCGGCGGGTCCTCTCCCGCCGGGCGCGCCGGGATGGACTCGGCCACCGTAGACGAGCGCAAGCGCGCCGCGAGCAACGCCCGCTTGGCGTCGGAAAGAGCCGCCGCCCGCTCACCCAACCTGGCTGTGGTCAAGACATACCTCCGGCGAGCGCGACCGCCTCATCCTCGGTGAGGCGTTCAATCTCGGCTATGAGCGCGTCCTCGACGGCGGTGGCGAGCGCGGAAACGGTGGAATGAGTGAACAACGCCCTGATCGGCAGATCGATCTCCACGCTGGCGCGGATGCGGGCGATGACCCGCGTGGCCATCAGCGAATGCCCACCCAGGTCGAAGAAGTTGTCAAACGCGCCAATGGTTTCGACGCCCAGCACCTGTGACCACACCGAGGCGACCAGCACCTCGGCATCGGTCTGCGGAGGCACGAACTCTTCCGAGGGACGAACCACCGGCGACGGAAGCGCCCGCACATCAAGCTTCCCGTTGCGGGTCAAGGGAAGCCGGTCAAGCACGACCACCGAGCTCGGCACCAGGAACGGCGGCAACAGCGAGGCGGCGAAGGTGCGCACCTCGGCCGGCGACACGTCACCGACCACATACGCCACCAAAGCATCGTCAAAGGCGGTCACCACGGCCTGTCGCACCCCGTCCATGGTGAGCAGCGCGACTTCGACCTCCCCCGGCTCCACCCTGATCCCGCGGATCTTCACCTGCTGGTCAAGGCGGCCAAGGAACTCCAGCCCGGGCTCGCCGGTGCGCCACCGGACCAGGTCGCCCGTGCGGTAATACCCGTCCACGAACCGTTCGGCGGTCAGCTCGGCGCGAGCCAGGTAGCCCCGGGCCACCCCGGCCCCGCCGATCCACAGCTCCCCGGCCACCCCGGGTGGCACCACACGGCCGCGCGAATCCAGCACCTTCAACCGCACTCCGCCGATCGGCAGGCCGATGGGCGGGCGCCCCGACTCATCGGAGGAACCCAGCTCCGCCGCCGTGGCGATGATGGTCGCCTCCGTCGGGCCATAGGTGTTGACCAGCCGCACACTGTCACCGAAGCGCTTGCGCCACAAGGCGATCGCGACCGGATCGACCTGTTCCCCGCCCAGGATCACCAGCCGCAGCGCGGGAGGCCAGGCGATCTCGTCGACCATCTCGAGCAGCGAACGCCAGTAAGCCGTCGGCAGGTCCAGCACGGTGATTCCGGGATCGGCGGCGAGCACCTCCGGCAGCGACTGCGGCCCGTCCGGCAGCATCACCACGGTCGCGCCCGCGCACAGGGCGGGCCAGATCTCCTCGGCGTGCGTGTCGAATCCGAGCGCGGCGAACTGCACCACCCGGTCGCCCGGCCGCAGCTCGTAGGCAGGCACCATCCACGCGACCCGCGCCGCCAGCGCCTCCTGGCCGACGAGCACCGGTTTGGGTACCCCCGAAGAGCCGGAAGTGAAAATCGCATAGGCCGGGTCGTCAAAGCACTGCCCACCGGCCACCGCGACAATATCCTTGGGCCCCTTCACCACCGCGGCCACACTCGCATCGGCGAGCATGCGCTGCCGTCGCGCCTCCGGCTGATCGGGATCGATCGGCACGTATCCCGCGCCCAGGCGCCAGGCGCCGAGCATCGCGGGAATCAGGTCCGGCCCGCGCGGAACCTCAATCGCCACAAGGTTCCCCGCCCTCACCCCGGCCTCGCGCAACCTATCCGCGATCTCGAAGGCCCGCTCGAGCAAACCGGCATTGCTTTCCCGCGCCGCCACAAGCTCCAGCACCGGCCGCACATCGCCGAGCGCCGCCCCGGTCCCCCACTCCTCCAACCGCCGCCGCAGATCCTCGTCCACCAACGGCAGATCGCCGACCCTCACCTCAGGGTCGGCCAGAAACACATTGAGCAGGAAGGCAAACCGATCCCCCAGCGCCTCCACACTCTCCCGCTCGAACAGATCCGTGTTGTAGGAGAACGTGAGGTGGAACGCGCCATCGACGTCGTTCATCACCTCGGCCGACAGATCCACCTTGACATGCTGCGCGCCCGCGTCGAAAGGCTCCATCGCCAAACCCGCGAAACCCGTGGCCGGCACCGAGGTTGGCGAGTGATAGGTGAACGTCGCCTGGAACAGCGGCGAGCGGCTCAGATCCCTCGGCAGGTCAAGGGCGGTGGTGAGCCGCTCGAACGGAATGTCTTGGTGAGCAAGGGATTTCAAAAAGCTTTCCTTGGTACCAAGGACAAGCTCGCGAACCGTAGGATTACCCGAAAGATCGGCCCGCAGAACCAGCACTCCGCTGAAGTAGCCGATCAGCCCTTCCAGCTCCAGCTCGTCGCGGCCGGCGATGGGAGTTCCCACGCACAGGTCGTCCTGGCCGGAGCGCTCGGCCAGCACCAGCTCGAAGACGCTCAGCAGCACCATGAACGGGGTGCAGCGCAAGGCACGGCCGGCCTCGCGCACCGCTCTGGCCGTCTCACCGCTGAACTCCCGCACCACGACGTCGCCATTGGAGGTCTTGACCGCCGGGCGTGGCCGATCCGTGGGCAGTTCAAGCACCGGCGGGTCGGCCAGCCGATCGCACCAGTAGGCAAGCGCCTCCTCGTTGTCGCCGCGCGCCCGCCGGGCCCTCGCGCACGCGAGGTAATCACCCTCCAGCGGCGGCGGCGTCTGTCCGTTGTAGAGGGTCGCCAGCTCCCTCAGCAGCACGTCCAGCGACCACCCGTCGCCCGCGATGTGATGCAGGACGGTCAGCAGCACGTGCTCGTCCTCGCCCACCCGGGCCAGGCAGGCCCGGATCACGGACCCGTTCTCAAGGTCGAACGGCGCCACCGCTCGCTCGTTGAGCGCCTCCCGCACGCGCTCCTCGGGCGCGCCGCTGAGATCGAGGAGTTCGATCGTCAGCGGCCGTGGCGGCATCGCCTGCTGCACCGGCACCCCGTCGACCGTCCGGTACCGGGTGCGCAGCGGCGCGTGCCGCGCCGTCACCCCGTCGTAGGCCCGTTGCAGCGCCTCGACATCGAGGGCACCACGTAATCGGTGCGCCAGGTAGATGTTGTATGCCGGGTCGCCGGGATCGAGCCTGTCCAAAAACCACAGTCGTTCCTGGCCGAGGGTGAGCGGAGCTTCGTCGGTGGGATCGTTTCGGCACTCGTCCATCTACTATCCTTTCCCGACGAGTACCGTAAGAGAACTGGCCTTAATTGGCAAGACTCTTAACAGAGGATCCCGATAGGGCTACAGGCTGTAAAGAAAATCTACGATCGCCGGACTGAAGTTGGCGCTCAGCGCCGGAACGTGCTTGGCCCCCTTCATGGACCACAGCTCCACCCTCGACCCGTCCCGGCACCCCGCCCGATACCTGGTCACCGTGGTCTCCGCCCCCTCCAGCTCGCGCTCGAGATCCAGCGGGTTGACCGAGGCGTCGGCCGCATCGCCGCAACTGTTCTGCTTTCGCCAGAACGCCACCGTCTCCGCCGCCGACGGGTAGGGCTGGCCACCGTTGTAACCACCGGTATACGAGATCGTCTCGTCCATGGTGCCGTGGATCTGCACGACGGTCACGCCCCGCGCCGGCTGGCACTGCTCCGGTTTGCTGGTCACCATGCCCGCCAGCGACACGATCGCGGTGACCACGTCGGCGTGGTCACACGCCATCCGGTGGGACATGAACCCGCCGTTGGAATGCCCGATGAAGAAGACCCGCTTCGCGTCGACCGAGAACCCCGACTTGACCTTCTCCACTAGACGGGTCAGATGGCCGGTGTCATCGGCCCCGCCGCCGTAGAAGTCGCAGCACGCCTCGGTCGCGTTCCAGTACTGCTTGCCGCGCCGGTCCTGGGTCCCGTCAGGCATCGCGCAGAGGAACCCGCGGCGCTCCGACTCGGCGGTTAGCTTGAAGTAGCTCTCCGCCTCGGCGGAGTTGGATGTGTAGCCGTGCAGCAGCACCACCAGCGGCACCTTCGACGCCGGATTATACGAGCGTGGCACGTGCAGCTTGATCGACCGGCTGTCAATCACGACCGTCTCCGTCGTCCCCGTCTTCACCGGCTTCGATCCCTCGCCGGGCTCCGACCGGCCGGACCCGCAGGACGCCACCAAAGCCAGCACCACTAACGCGAGCAGCCCTCGTTTCGTGCTCATCCGGTCATCCTATGAGCCCATTCAGTACATGTTCCACATCGGATCACCCGCGCAGCCGCCCGCCCATTCAGGCCCAAAGCCGCAACCGTGATCGGTGGATGCAGCAATATCCCCGAAAATGCTGCCTCCGCCGCGCGCGAGGCAGCATTATCCGGGAAAATGCTGCCGCAACCGATCTTGAGAGGCGGGCGGGCAGGTGTGGCCGGGCGATCGTTTGAGACATCATTATCGGGGATAATGCTGTCTCAAATCGTTGGGAGGCAGCATTATCCGAGAAAATGCGGGCGTCAAGTGATCATGGGCACCAAAGCGAAATCGCGAGCGCCAAAGCTTCACCCGTCCGGGATTGAACCCATCAGCCTTCGTCAACGTGGGCATTTGGAGGAGCCGATTTTCCCGAAGGGAGAAACAGGTGATATTGAAACGCGCCCGCGTCGCGGCCGTGATGTTCATGGTGGCGGGGGCCATCCTGGCCACGACCGGCAGCGGCGGGACGGCCATGGCCGACAACGACCTCGACACCCGTCACGTGCGGCTGAGCGGGTTCAACGAGGACCCGCTGGTCCTGTCGACCACCGGCAATGGCCGGTTCAAACTGCGGATCGACGTGGAGGCCCAGGAGGCCAGCTACGAGCTGTCCTACTCCGCCCTCGAGGGTGACGTCACGCAGGCCCATATCCACATCGGTGGCCGGTCGCAAAGCGGCGGCATCTCCGTGTTCCTCTGCACCAACCTGGGCAACGGTCCTGCCGGCACCCAGCTCTGCCCCGCTGCTCCCGCAGAGATCAGCGGAACCCTCCGCCCGGCCGACGTCATCGGGCCCGTCGGCCAGGGTGTGACCGCCGGACAGTTCGAAGAGTTCGTCGCCGCGATCCGCGGTGGCGTGGCTTACGTCAATGTGCACTCCACTCGGTACCAGGGCGGCGAAATCCGCGCCCAGCTCGACCACGAACACTAAGCCCCTGTGAGGAGCGGGTCAGCCCAACCGGGCTGACCCGCTCTTGCGCCCCAATCTCGGCCGGCTGCACCGAGAACTCGAGCACATGGCAACTGACCGGAGTGTCCACAACGGACACCGCACCCACCGGAGCCGGACAAGCGGCTCAGACGGGGGAGAACTGGTTGATCCGTAGATCCTGAGCCACTTCTGTCACGTCGGCGGCGAAAGCGTGACGCCGCCACCCGTGGCACCGCGTAACCACCAGAAGGCGCCAGGAGGCCGGTGTCGACACGGACCGGGACGACGGCACGACATGCAGGCGGCGGCCGAGGGTCGCGCCGCATCGGCCACAGTGCGTCGCCGCCGCGATGGCTTCGTAAAGGGCCTCGATGAGGGCGAGATCGAGCTCGGACGGCGCGGCGGCCGGGCCTGTCTCGGGCCGCTCCAAGCGCTGATCGTAGTGGTAGGCGCTCCACGGTTCGAGCAAGCCCGGGGGGATCCCCCACAGCGCGGGCAAGGTTAACCATTCCATGACTGCGCTCCAGTGAGATGTGGCTTTGCTCGGCAACTGTCGCGCGCCGCGGCGGCCCATCGCATCCGTGAGATGCCCTGGCTTTGGCCAAGGCGCGACCGGATTTCGGGCTATGATCGGGGAATCACCGGCTCGGGGGGAGCCACAAAAGATGGGCCAACCGGACGAAGGCTTCGCCAACGCGTGGCCGCTCGTGGGCCGAGGTCATGAGTGCGGTGCCTTGGATCAGCTGGTCGGCGCGGCGCGCACCGGGCGCGGCGGAGTTCTTGTCCTGCACGGGGAAGCGGGGATCGGCAAGACGGCGCTGCTTGACCATGTGGCGGCGGCGGCATCCGACCTGAGACTCGTCAGGGCCGCCGGGGTCGAGGCCGAGCGAGAGCTGGCTCTCGCCACCCTGCATCAACTGTGCGTGCCGATGCTCGACCGTCTCAAGGATCTTCCAGCCCCGCAGCGCGAGGCGCTCAAGGTGGCGTTCGGGCTGGCCGCCGGGCCGGATCCCGACCGCTTCCTCGTCGGGGTGGCCGTGCTTGGCCTGCTCTCCGGAGGCGCCGGAGCGCCGCTGGTCTGTCTGATCGATGATGCGCAATGGCTCGATCCCTCCTCCGCCCAGGCACTGATCTTCGCCGCGCGCCGCCTGGAGGCGGAAGCGGTGCTGCTCGTCTTCGCCACCCGCGAGCTGAGCCCAGCCTTCAGGGGACTGCCCGACCTGCGGGTGGAGGGCCTGCCGGAGAGGGAGGCCGGGCAACTGCTGGCATCCCTCGTTCACTGGCCCATGGACGAACGGGTACGCGACCAGATCATCGCCGAGGCCCGCGGCAACCCGTTGGCGCTCATGCAATTGCCGTGCGGCCGATCGCCGGCCCGCCTGGCCGGCGACTACGTCGCGCCACCGCCTCCGGCGCCGCTGAGCCAGGTGGAGGAGCGATTCCGGGGGCAGCTGGTGGATCTGCCCGCCGCCACGCGCAAGCTTTTGCTGGTCGCGGCGGCGGATCCGGTCGGTGATCCGGCCGTCGTCTGGCGGGCGGCACGGTATCTCGGCGTCCCGGCTTCGGCCGCGACCGCCGCGGCCGAGGCCGGGTTGCTCGAATTCGATACCAGGGCAAGGTTTCTCCATCCGCTGGCCCGATCGGCCGCGTACCGGATCGCGCGGCTGGACGACCGGCAGGAGGCGCATCTGGCTCTGGCGCAAGCGATCGATCCGGAGGTCGACCCCGATCGTTGCGCGTGGCACCGCGCCCAGGCCACGCCGGGCCCCGACGACGAAGTGGCCGGCGAGCTTGTCCGCTCGGCCGGCCGCGCGCAGACCCGGGGTGGGCTGGCGGCGGCCGCCGCGTTCCTCGAGCGGGCCGCCACGCTGACATCGGAGCCCGCTTTGCGAGCCCAGCGCGCCCTCGACGCGGCGGAAACCACGGTCCGGGCGGGGGTCTTCGGGCCGGCGGCGGAGCTGCTGACCCTCGCGCAAACCGGCCCGCTCAACGGATCCCAGGAGGCAGGGGTCGATCTCGTCCGGGCCCGATTCGCTTACGCCGCAAGGCATAACGCCGAAGCCGTGGCGGCCTTGCTAAGCGCGGCCAAGCAACTCGAACCCATCGACGCCGGCGGCGCCCGCCTGACCTACCTCGACGCCTTCGGGGCCGCCCGGTTGACCGGACGGTTGGCCGGAGCCGCAGCGACGATCCGCGAAGTGGCGCGCGCCGCCGCGAACGCGCCCGCGCCGCCGCATCGGCCACGGGCCTGCGACCTTCTCCTGGACGGGCTCGCGGCGTACCCGGCGAGCGAACAGACCGCGATTCCCTTGCTGCGGCAGGCGATCACGCGGATGGGCGGCCGGGATCCGGACCTGTCCGTCGAGGAGGACCTGCGCTGCCAATGGCCCGCCGGCCTCGCCGCCTTCCACCTGTGGGACGACAGCGAATGGGACAGGCTCACCGGCCGTCATGTACACCTCGCGCGCCAGACCGGCACGCTCAGCGAGTTGCCGCTCGCGCTCACCTCGCGGATCTGGCTGGAACTGCTCGCCGGCCGGCTCACCGCGGCGGCCGAGTTCACCGAACAGCTCGCGGCCGTCACCAACGCGGTCGGGGGTGGGCTGGCGCCGCCCGCAGCGATCTGCGTTGCGGCGTTCCAGGGCCGGGAGAAGGAGACCCGGGAGCTGGCCGGCCGGATCCACCGCGACGCCCACCGGCACGGTGAAGGGATCGGCATCACCGCGGCGGAGTGGGCAAAGGCCGTGCTGGGCAACGGCCACGGGCGTTACGACGATGCCTGCCTGGCCGCCGGAGCGGCCATAACGGAAGCCGAAATCGAGGCGGCCGAGCCCGGCCCGGCCTCGTGGGCACTCGCCGAACTCGTGGAGGCGGCGGCGCGAGCCGGTGCCGCGGCCCAAGCCACAAACGCATTGCGGCGGCTTTCCCGTCTGGCTGGATTCCTTGGTACCCCATGGGCCTCGGGTGTCGAGGCCCGCTCACGCGCGCTGATGCTGGAGGGCAACCGCGCCGAGCCCCTCTACCGCGAGGCGATCGAGCATCTGGCCCAGACCCGGATGCGCACCGAGCTGGCCCGGGCCCACCTGCTGTACGGGGAGTGGCTGCGGCGGGAGAGCCGCCGCGTCGACGCCCGCGACCAGTTGCACACCGCATTCGAGATGCTCAGCACGATGGGCCTCGATGCCTTCGCCGACCGGGCGTGGCGCGAGCTGGTGGCGACCGGCGAGACCGTGCGCAAGCGCGGGGTGGACGCCCCCAAAGACCTCACCGCTCAGGAGGCGCAGATCGCCCTGCTCGCCCGGGACGGACTGTCCAATCCGGAGATTAGCCTCCAGTTGTTCATCAGCGCGCGCACGGTGGAGTGGCATCTGCGCAAGGTGTTCACCAAGCTCGGGATCACGTCCCGGCGCCAGCTGCGCCACGCGCTGCCCGAGGCGGTGCGCGCGGCGAACGGGTCACCCCACCAAGGAACTAGCCGAAGGTGAACGCATAGGCCTGAGCCCCGGGTTCGAGAAAGGCGATCTCAACCGTGTGTTCGGCGACCGGGCCCGGCTGCCGGATGAGCTGGTGCAGCCGCTGTTCGGTCAGGGTGGCGTTGCCCTCGGCGTCGACGTCCAGGCCATGCGCCGGACCGGGCGGCTGCCCGTCGATGTGCACCCGGACCGGAATCGAGGTGCCTCGCACCGCCGGCCCCATGACCAGGTGAAGGTCGCGGGCGTGGAAGCGGTACAGGATGCTGCCTCGAACCTCGTTGAGCGTGACGGCCTGCTCCCCGATCGTCCAGTCCCCGGACAGCGCCCAGTGATTGACCCGCAGCCGCGACGGGGCGATGTAGGCGTGGCGCTCCCCCAGCACCGGGCCGCCGGGGGAGCTGAAGTTCTGCGTGCGCGTGTAGCCGGTGTAGTTCTCGGGTGACCGCAGCGAGGCCCAGTCCGCGGGCACCTCCACACCACCGGCTTCGACGGAAACCGTCTCCCGATCCCCATCCCAGGAACCGGCCTCGGTCAGCAACTGCTGGACGACCATCTCCAGCTGCTGGTACTCGCCCTCGCCGAAGTGACGGAACCGGACCAGACCCGCGCTGTCGGCGACGTAAATGGCGGGCCAGTAGTGGTTGTCGAAGTCGGTCCACACCGCGTAGTCGTTGTCGATCGCGATGGCATAGTCGATGCCCCTGTCCCGCAAGGCCCGGGCGACGTTGCCTGCGTCCCGCTCGAACCCGAACTCGGGTGTGTGCACGCCGACCACCACGAGTCCACGGCCCGAGTACTTCCCGGCCCAGGCGCGGACGTAGGGAAGCTGGCGCAGCCAATTAATGCAGGTGTAGGTGCAGAAATTGACGAGGATGACTTTGCCTCGCAGGCCCGCCGCCGTCAGCGGAGGCGAGTTCAGCCATCCCGTGGCGCCGTCGAAGGGCGGCAATATGCCCTCAACGGGCAGCCTGACCGTTGCCGTGTGCAGCCCGGCGGGTGCGGGCGTCTGTGCTGCCATCATGTCGCACCGTGTCGCATCAGGGTTTCGCTATGCCGGCATGATGTGCTTGACGTCGGCCATGTAGCGATTGGCCACCGTGGAGGACTCGTCCGGCGTCAAGCCTTCCTCACGCGCGTCCATGTAGGCCGCGTACCAGTCCCACCAGTTGTGCTTCGGGGCCACGGCCTCGAACTGGCTGTGCCGCAGGGACGTCTCGAGCAGCAGATCGGCCAGGTCCGCGCCGTCCTTGGCGCCGCCCCGGCCCGGCAGCCGCTCCTTGATTTCCTGCAGCACCCACTGGTTGCCGTCCGGGTCGTTGAAGGATGCCAGGCTGAGATACGAACGGTGATCCGGGTCCACACCCGGTATCGGGCCCAGGCCGGGTTCGTTGTGGAAGACGTCACTGACCCGGACACCGCGGTCGATCAGATCGTCGCGAGTGGCCTCGATGTCGTCGACGACTAGCAGCAGGCGGGTCAGCGGCCCCTCCGGCTCCGGGCTGCCCTCCCCGAACTGGATCGATGCCCGTGAGCCGGGCGGGGTGAACTGTACCCCACGCTGGCCCGGGGCGGGCTCGAAGTCGATATCCAGACGCCAGCCCAGGCGCTGGTAGAAGTCCTTGGCGCGGTCGACGTCGGTGACCGGCAAGGTCGTGGCCTCAAACCTCATCGTGTCGCCGTTGGGCATGGTACTGCCCATGATTACCCCCCACAGATCGGTTGAGCAGCTGTGCCGCCCTTGAGATTGCCCGCCCGGCCCGCCGCTCGCACCCGTGAAACCCCCGAGTCCTGACCCGGGTCCAACACCCGATCTTGAAAGGTCCCGGCGGTGCGTCTGTCCAAAAAGGACAAGATGAGCGACCTTAGCCGCGGCCCTTCGACGAGGATCTGCATCGCCAGCTGATGCTCGCGCTCTACCGGGCCGGCCAGCAGGCCGAGTCGCTGGCGCGCTACCAGCGGCTCAGGCTCGGTTGCCGATCCCGCCACCGTGCTTCGCGCTTTCCTGGACGCTTTCGGGGTACCCCTTGAAAAAATTCCCGCAGATCTCGATGCACTTGCCGCGCTCTACCGCAGTGTCCTTGCCGACAAAAGGGTTCTGGTCGTGCTTGACAACGCGCGCGACGCGGAACAGGTGCGGCCGTTGCTGCCGGGGACCCGGGCTGCGCCGTCCTGGTCACCAGCCGCTACCAGCTCACCGCTCTGGTCACGGTGGAGGGCGCCTGCCCGTTGGCGCTGGAGTTGCTCACCGACGATGAGGCCCGCGATCTGCTGGTGCGCCGCATAGGAAAGGAACGCGTGGCCGCGGAGGAGGCGGCGGTCCAGGAGATCATCACCCGCTGCGCCCGGCTGCCGCTCGCTCTGGCCCTGGCCGCCGCGAGCTGCGTCACCCGGCCCGACTTTCCGGTGCGCGGCGTGGCCGCTGAGCTTCGACAATCATTTGGTACCCTCAACGCCCTCCAGAGCGTCGACTCCGGCACCGACATCCGGTCCGTTTTCTCGTGGTCCTATCAGGCCTTGAGCCCTGACGCCGCAAGCGTTTTCCGCCTGCTGGGCCAGCATCCGGGCCTGGAAACGGGCCTTGGACATCCTCGAACAGCTCGGCCATCCCGACGCCTCGGAGGTGCGCGCGAAGCTCATGTCATCGGCTGCACCGAGGGGATCCAGCGGATCTCACACACGATGACCGGCACCAGGTCGTCCCGCCACGCCCACCAGGGCTCCAGCGCCGGCTCGATCGGACAGGTCACCGTTATCGTGCCGTCCTTGAGCTCACAGGAGACCTGCCCGACGATGAAGTCCCGGAACGTGCCGCGGACCAGGTCGCAGTTCGCTTTGAGCGGCGGCAGATCGCGCCGTGCCATCGGGTGGAAGTCGCAAAGGGTGTCGGCGCACAGGATCACGCCGTCGTTGAGGTCGCAGGCCGGCGCGAGCCGCTCCTCACGATAGGTGCCGGCGACGATGGTGCTGCACCCGGCCGTCGGCCGCCGCTGCGACGGGCACGGCCAGCCCGGCGACGATCGTCGCCAGCGTGGCAAGCAGCCTGATCAGTTTCACCGTGAGGTCCTCCTTCGTGAGGGGGCGACATGCCAGAGCGAGGCAGACCCACGATGGCATCAGGCGCTGAATCGGCGCTGAATCGGCGGCGCTAGAACCCCAGGTCTTGCGCCGCTTCGAGTTCAGCTTGCCAAGATATCTTGTGTACCGATATATTCCGTCCGTGAGCAACCGCGGAATGACCGAGCCCGCCTTCTTCGTCCTCACCGCGCTCGTCGATGAGCCCCGCCACGGCTACGGGATCGTGAGCGAGGTGGTGTCGCTCTCCGACGGCCGAGTCCGACTCAAGATCGGCACGTTGTACGGGGTGCTGGATCGCCTCGTCGGCGACGGCCTGGTCGAGCGCGACCGCGACGAGGTGCAGCAGGGCCGGCTGCGCCGCTATTACCGGCTGACCGAGTCCGGACGCCGGTCGTTGAGCGCCGAGGCCGAGCGGCAGGCGGCCAACGCCCGGGCCGCGGCGGCGCGGCTGGGCACCTGGCATCCGGCGAGCCCGGGGCGGATGTCGTGAACCGGCTGGAGGAGCGTTACCGGCGGGTGCTGCGCCTGCTCCCGGCGTCGTATCGCGGGGTCTGGGAGGAGGACATGGTCGCCACCTTCCTGGCCAGTGTCGCGACCGACGATCGCGAGGAGGCCGAATATCTGGCGGATTTCGGCCGGCCGAGCTGGCCCGAGGTTTTCAGCATCGTGGCCCTGGCGATCCGCTTGCGCATCGGCAGCGCGGGCGCCCCGCCGCGTTACGCCGCCTGGAGCGAGGCGATCCGGCTTTCGGTGCTCACCGGCATGCTCGTCAACGCGGCCACCAGCACGGTCGACGCTGTGATAACACTGTGGCAGGCCGGGATGATCCCGCTGCTGCCCGCGCCGGTGATGCTTGAGCCACCCGGGTATCCGGACGCCTGGCATCGGGTGCACTTGTTCGCCGTGCTGGCCGGTCTGCTGTGGCTGCCGGCCTTTGTGGCGCTTGTGTCGGGCCGCTGGGCGGCGACCCGGTGGCTGGGGTCGGCGGCCGCGACCACAGCGGGGTCAGCGGTTGTCACCGTCGTCGTCACCGGCCAACGCATGCCGGGCGAGGTCTGGTACACCATAATCATCAATGTGCTGCTGGTGCTCGCTCTCGCGGCCCTGCACCCGGGCGCGCCCAAGGTGGACCGCCGATCCTGGCTTGGGGCGCTTGGGGTTGGCACCCTCCTTTTCGCCGCCTATGCGTGGCTGCTCTCCCGGCCGTCGGCACCGCTTCCGCCGCTGGATTGGGCGGGTCTTGAATGCGTGGTCGTCGTCGCCGTGGTCGCGGTGCATCTGGCCGGGCGCGCTCTGCGGTGGTGGGGCCGCTTCCCGGTGTGGACGCTCACGCTGGCCATCATCGCGTTCGCAGTCCTCGGCCAACGGCTGGTGGCCCTGACGGACTATGCCCGGTTCGGAACCGCGGGATGGCATCCGGCCACCGTCGGGCTCGGCATCGCCGAGGCGGCCGCGGTCGGGGCGGCGGCCATCGTGCTGGCGTTGCTGTCCGCCCGCGCCCTGCGCCGCCTTTCCGCCGCGGCCGCCGACGCCGACGCATGGTCCACCACGCCTTCCCCCCCGACCCGGTAGGAGTCCGCCCATGGCCGGCACGACAGCGAGCTACCGCACCAACCTGGTGACCACACTGCTGGGCACTTGGCTGACCATCGGCCTGATGCTCGACGCGTGGGCGCACAACAACGTGCCGGGCCTGGAGACCTTCTTCACCCCGTGGCACGCGGTCTTCTACACCGGATTCCTCGCCACCGCGGCCTGGATCTGGTGGATCGTGCGCGGTCCGCTGCCGGCTGGGCGCTTCGGTGAGATCCCGGTCGGATATGGTGCCGCGATTGTGGCGGTCGGGGTGTTTGCGGCGTCCGCAGCCGGAGACATGCTGTGGCACAACATCTTCGGCGTGGAGCAGACCATCGACATCCTATTCAGCCCGACCCATCTGGGTCTGGGTGCGGCGATGGTGACCATCCTGCTCGCGCCGGTGCGCAGCGCCTGGGCCGACCGGTCGCCGCCGGCCGAGCCGGGCCTGCGTCGCTTGCTGCCTTCGGTTCTGTCCACCGCGCTGGCCGCCACGGTGACGCTACTATTCCTTGGCTACGCCAATGCTTTTACCTTTGGCAGCGGAGATGTCGCGGTTTCGTTGTCCACTTTGGACGAAGGTTACACGGCCGGACTGGTGACGGACATGGCTGTGACAAACCTGGTGCTGTTGTTGCCATTGCTGGCGTTGGCGCGCCGCTGGACGCTTCCGTTCGGCGCGGCGACCATCATCTATGCCGTCGCCGGCGCGCTGTCCGCCGCTATCACCGATTTCGACAACAGTGATCTGATACTCGGTGTGCTTCTCGCCGGAGTCTGCGTCGACCTGCTCGCCCGTTGGCTGCGCCCCGGCCCGCAACGGCCGATCCGGTTCCGCGCCTTCGCCGCCGCGGCCCCGCTGGCCACCTGGACCATCTACATTGTCACGGCATACCTGACCAGCCCGCCGGTGTACAACCCGGATGACACGGTGCAGGCCATGCCGGAGGTCTATACGGGCGCTCCGATCGTGCAGGCCCTGCTCGGCTTGCTCGTCAGCATCCTCGTGGTCCCCACGGCAAGCCGACCGACGTGACCTCTCCCTATGATCAGGCGGCCAAGGATCGGCTCCGGCCCGCGCACGCGCAGCGCACCGCCGAGTCGCACGCGGCGTTCTTCCTGCCCTACCTCAAGCCCGGCATGGCTTTGCTCGACCTGGGATGCGGCCCGGGCTCCATCACCGTGGGCCTCGCGGCCAGGGTGGCCCCGGGGCCCACGACCGGAGTCGACCTCGAGCCGGGCCTGCCGGCCGGAGCCGATGGCGTCACCCTGATCCAGGCCGACGTCAACCACCTGCCCTTGCCCACCGCGGGCTTCGACGCCATCTTCATCTGCGCCCTCCTGCAACACCTATCCGATCCCCTGCCCGCGCTGCGCGAGGCGCGCCGGGTCGCCCGGCCGGGTGCGGTGATCGGCGTCGCCGACATCGACACCGCCGCCTCTGTGATCGAGCCCGCCGACCCCTGGCTCGCCATGTCCTTTGAGGTGAGCGCAAGGCTTCGGGCCGGCAGCCCGCAGACCGGCCGGCGACTGCGCGGCCTGCTGCACGAGGCCGGTTTCCGCCGCTGCACAGCCCGGGCCCGGGCGTTCCACCACGGCGATCCGACCGAAACCAAGGCTCTGGCCGACTTCAACGAATCCTGGTATGCCACACCGGAAATCGTCGAGCGGATCGTGGCGCGGGGCCTTGCCACCGCCGAGGAGGCGGCCGCGATGAGCGCGGCCTGGGCCGCCTGGGGCCGGCAACCCGGCGCGTTCTTCGCCGGCTTCTGGTGCGAGGCCATCGCCTGGGCCGACTAGGCCTGGTCTGGTTGTGAACAATGTGGGCGCCACCGGTCGATCTGCCGTGTCGGGTAGGTGGTTGTATTTTCGCGGCGAAAACTCTGCACACCTTGAACGAGGTGTGGAGAGTTTCACCCTTCCCGCCTCGCTCACGTGGCCAACTTGTGTGCCGCTTCCCGTTTCGCGGTTTTTACCGATTTCCGCGCAGCCGACAGGACCACGGTGCCGCGCGGCGAAAGGCGGTAGCCCACCTCCAGGCTTTCGGTCAGTCCCAGCTCCTTCAGCTTGCGCACGTAGCGTTTGAACACCGGCGTCTCCCAGCCCACCGATTCCGCCAGATCCGGCGCTCTCACCGCCGGCCGCTGCCCGATCAGCTCCAGGAAGCGCAGCGTCCACGGCTCCTGGTTCGACGAGCGGTCCATCGCGGCCAGGCGGGCCAGGATCGCCTCAACCTCCACTTCGGACAGAGAATCCCGCTCGCGCAGCGCGACTCTGGGGTCCGGACCCGCCGGGCGCAGCTCGACCCGGAAGATGTCACCCTCCCTGCCCGCGAGGAACTCGCGCAGCCGCGTCTTGGTGGCGAAGCCGGCCAGCCGCGCCTGCTGCGCCGTGATCGAGCTGAGGCTCACCCGCTCGACCGATGCCACCTCGACCAGGCCGATCGCGGTGCGCAGCCGCGTGCCCGCCCTGACCCGGGCGCGATCCCAGCGGCGGAACGCCAGCGTGATCTCGCCGGCGGCGATCGCGTTCAGGGTGGCCAGCGGAATCAGCATGACGGAGAGCCTAATGCCGCTCGCGGCGGGCCGGCGTCGCGCTGTTGCGCGCGCCGGCCCGCGGCCACGCCCCTCGTTGGCGCATCGCGGCCACGCCCCTCGTTGGCGCATCGCGGCCACGCCCCTCGTTGGCGCATCGCGGCCACGCCCCTCCTTGGCGCATCGCGGCCGCACGCACGCGGGCGCCTGGCGGCCGAGGTTGCCGCCCGGCCCGCGGCTATGTTTCTTCTACGCCAGCGATTTCTTCACGAGCACGCCGAGCTTCTTCTCGTCGGCGGCGGTCAGCTTGGCCAGAGCGAACGAGGTCGGCCACATATTGCCTTCGTCGAGGTTGGCCTCGTCGGTGAAGTTGAACGTCCCATACCTCGTTTTGAACTTCGCGGCGGGTTGGTAGAAGCAGGCAACCTTGCCGCTCTTCGCATACGCCGGCATGCCGTAATAGAGTCTCGGCGCCAGGGACGGCGCGTTGGCCTTGACGACGGCGTGGAGCCGCTCAGCGATGCCGCGGTCCGGTTGCGGCATCTCGGCAATCTTCGCGAGCACTTCGCTTTCCACGTCGGCCTTGGAGCCGCCGCGGGTCTCCGCCTTCAGCTCTTCGGCGCGGTCTTTCATGGCGCCCCGTTCCTCGGCGGTGAACCCCTCATACTTCTTGCCGGTCGCTTTGGCGCCCTTGGCCGCCTTCTTCGTTTCGTTCATGGCGGTTTCCACCCCTACGAGTCCTGATTGAGATGATTCTCATGCTAGAGACCCGCCATCGGCGGCCGCTTCTCGAAAACTGACGGTCTTAGTGCCAGTCACTGATCTTGACGTCATCCGGTGCCGGCCGGCCGTGCCCGGTCTCCACAAACTCCTTGAGACTCATCAGGAACGTCGCCCACTTGGTGCTGCAGTGGTGCATGAACTCGACCGGCTCGCGCCAACCCTCGTGCTTGAACAGGACGACCGTGTATTCACCGCGCTGGTCGAGGCGCCAGTCGATCTCGGTCCCGATCCACTCCTCGGGGCCGTCGGTGACCCTCCACCGCAAGCGGCCGGAGGGATCGAGCTCCAACACTTCCATGTCGAACCCACCGAGATCGCCGAAGCGGAAAGCCAGCTGCCCGCCAACCTCGCTCTTGCCCGTCGTGTCGGTCGTCCACCAGCCGGCGATGCCGTCCGGGGTCGCCACGGCCCGATAGACCTCATCGAGCGGAGCGACGACGCCGACCCGGTGCAGGATGTCAACCATTTCAATCTCCTTCGTTCAGTCTCTTTCGTTGTTGGTGCGGTTGCGTTCGATCGCCTCGGCGATCCGCTTGATCCGGCCGAGTCGGGCGTCCCAGGTGGCGCCGACCGCCGTCAACTGGGCGACGGCCCGGGCCAGCTGCGCCTCGTCGAGCCGGTAGTGACGCTCGCGACCGGCCGGTGCGGCGCGAACCAGGCCGACCCGGTCCAGGACGGCCAGATGCTTCGAGACGGCCTGGCGGGTGACGGGCAACCGCTGGCTCAGAGACGTCGCCGTGCCCGGTCCCCCGGCTAGAAGCAGGTCGATAATCGTGCGGCGGATGGGGTCGCCGATCGCCGACCACAGGTCGTCATCGACCCCTTTGCTCATGAGGTGGACACCAGCCGAGCGATGTATCGGCCCAGCGCGGGAATGTAATGGTCCCAACCGCTCTCGTGGTCGCGGTACTGCTCCTCGAGGACGGCGATCTCCCAACCCATTTCGCGGAATCCGGTCTCCGTCATGCGGATCCGCGTCCCCTTGCCGGTCGGGATCAGATCGAACGTGACGAGCAACGAGTGCCCGCCGCGGTCCGGGTCGATGAAGCACCACCGGAAGCAGAAGCGCTTCGGCGCATCGACCTCGACAACGGCCAGCGCTACGGCTGTCGTCTCCCCGGTCTCCGCGTTGCGCCACACGAGTTCGCCCGGTGCGCCCGGGACCGGCTCGAACCGCGCGTCGTCCGGCCACCATTCCCGGATGTGCTCGGGGCGGCTCACGACCTCGAAGACCACCGCGGGCGAAGCGTCAACATAGATGTCGCGCTCTATGGATCCCTGCTCCATGCCGACCAACCTTTCGCAACCTCTTGGTTGCATCAAGGCTAGCGCGAGTACCCCCGACGCGCAACCTTTGGTTGCATGTCCCGTCGCGCGGGTCGGCTTCAAACGGAAGGTGCCGGACAGGTTCGCCCGGCACCGAAAGATCGGGTTTGTTCCCGCCGCTTCGGCGGGTCAGGCCCGGAGGACCAGCGGCCGGCAGACCCAGATCACACATAGGTAACTGCGCCGTGATCCATCCGCGGCCGACCGTCGCGTTCACATGCGACGCGTCACGAGTCCGTCCAGTCGACCTATACTGCTTCTGCGCGGTCCTTTCATCGATCAGATGACTTCCTCTTCGGAGGGTAATGAATGGTAAATGCATCGCCTTTTTCAATGGGGCAACTGGAGGCAGACGCCGTTTCCGGGGTACTGGCATCGGGACAACTGTGGCGGGGAAACGGGCACACGTGGGGAGGCCCACAAACCCACCTTGGTAGCACCGCGGCCGACCGACTTGAGGATGCCTTCGCGGAGAGATTAGGGCTTCAATACGTACACGCGGTCAACTCGGGAACGTCCGCGAATGAGGCGGCGATCGCGAGCCTGGGGCTTGATCCAGGTGACGAGGTGATCTGTCCCGCCGCCTCGCCGATATTCATCCCGCTGGCCATATTGGCGGCCGGTTGTATTCCGGTGTTTGCCGATGTCGATCCGAAGACCTTGCTGATCGACCCGGACGCCATTGAGGCGACCATAAGTGAGAACACCCGGGCGGTGGTAGCGGTACACCTTTGGGGAATGCCGGCTCCGATGGCCCGGATAATGGCGGTCGCGGAAAGGTTCCGCTTGGCGGTGGTGGAGGACTGCGCGCAGGCTTGGGGGACACTGATCGGTGGAAGGCCGGTCGGCACCTTCGGCTACGCCAGTTCCTTCAGCCTTCAGCAGACAAAGCACATCACATCCGGCGAGGGCGGAATCTTCGTTACCCGAAATCCCGAGGCATACGCTCGCGCCGTGCTCTACTCGAATTGCGGCATACCCAGCTTCCGGTTCGGGGTGGAAATCTCCGGTGAGGCTCTTTCGCCGGTCGTCCGCGGGCACATCCGGTTTGGGCACAATCACAGGATCGGTGAGCTACAGGCCGCGGTCGCTATGGCCCAACTGTCACGGATCAATGAATTTATCGGCAGAAGAGCGGAACTCGCCGAGCTTATTAAAGCGAAGCTGCTCCAAACGGGCGATGACTCCGTTGGGGTGCCACCAGCCTTCCCAGGTTGCACCACCTCGTACTGGAGGTATCCGATTCTGGTGCCATCCGGTTACGGG
>Ga0075428_100000783_pt1 | contig 33111 bp, 35 predicted proteins | sample RhiMetdeltSRZDD2_FD_75291 | JGI IMG/M metagenome (GOLD analysis project Ga0075428, IMG submission 75291) | Populus rhizosphere microbial communities from Tennessee, USA - Rhizosphere MetaG P. deltoides SRZDD2 | ecosystem: Host-associated > Plants > Roots > Rhizosphere > Soil | place: USA... | reverse complement strand
CTCTACCCCGGATCATGCATGAATACCGCGCCGGCAATTATGCGGAATTGGGAGCCAGGGGCTTCTGATCCGGCTGCCGGGTGCCGGACGCTGCCTAACTCGGGGTCGTCGCACCCAAATGGGAACGAGCTCTGGGTCGCGGCCACGCACAGACGTACGGCGTTGCATCTATGATCCATGAGTGTCGACTCCGGTCCTCGCGACCAAGCTGTTCGCGCCAGCCCGGCGCCCGCAACTGGTCGCGCGCCCAAGGCTCACCGGGCAGTTGGACACGACCCTCGATGCCGGCCACCGGCTCACTCTCGTGTCCGCACCAGCTGGGTTCGGAAAGACGACCGTGCTCAGCGACTGGCTCGCGCACCTGGCTCGACGCGAGCCACACGCCCGGGTCGGGTGGCTCTCCCTGGACGAGGGGGACAACGACCTGACTCGCCTGTTGACTCACGTGGTGGCGTCCCTCAACAGTGTCGGTCTGGGCGTCGACACGGCTGTCCTCGAGTCCTTACACACTTCTTCGACCCCCACAGCGTTGACCGCGCTCGTCAACGAACTCACTCGCGCCGGTCAACCCGCCCCGGGGGAGGGGTGGGTGCTGGTGCTCGACGACTACCACGTCATCGGAGCATCTGACGTGCACGAGGCGTTGGCCTTCCTGCTGGACCACCTTCCGGACTATCTCCATCTGGTGATGGCGACCCGCTCCGATCCGCCGCTGCCCCTGGCACGGCTGCGGAGTGGCGGGAAGCTCACGGAGGTGCGGGCCGCCGACCTCCGCTTCACTTCAGCTGAGGCACGGGAGTTCCTCAACCGGGCGATGGGGCTGGACCTCACCGCGGCTGACGTGGATGCGCTCGAGGAGCGGACCGAAGGCTGGATCGTCGGGCTGCAGTTGGCCGCGCTCTCCCTGCGCGGCATCCCCGAGCGCGGTGGGGTCGCTGGCTTCATCGAGGCGTTCACCGGCAGCAACCGGTTCGTGATCGACTACCTCGCCGACGAGGTTCTTGCCCGGCAACCCGCCCAGGTCCGCGACTTCCTGCTCGGCACAGCCGTCCTCGACCGACTGACCGGCCCCTTGTGTGACGCAGTTACCGGGGGAGCCGACGGTACCCGCATGCTGGAGGACCTGGAGCGCGGCAACCTGTTCCTCGTCCCGCTCGACAACGAGCGCTCCTGGTACCGCTACCACCACCTGTTCGCCGACGTCCTGCGCGCACGCCTGGGCGCCGAGGCCCCCGACCAAGTGCCGAGCCTGCACCAGCGGGCCAGTGAATGGTTCGCGGCCCGTGGCCTCGCCGCGGACGCGGTCAGGCACGCGCTGGCCGCCTCGGACTTCGACCGTGCCGCCTACCTGGTGGAGGAAGCGCTGCCGGAGCTGCGCCGCACCCGCCAAGACAGCCTGCTGCTGGCTTGGATACGGGCGTTGCCGGAGTCGGTGGTGCGGCGTAGCCCGGTGCTCAGCATCGTCTCCGGCTGGTCGCTGATGATGTCCGGTGACATCGACGCGGTCGAGCTCCGGCTTGACGACGCCGAAGCGGCGCTGGCAGCCGGCGCGCACGACAAGGAGCTCGCGGCCGCGTGGGCCGACACCGAGGATCTGCGCACCGCGCCGGCAACGATCTCGGTCTACCGCGCCTCGCTGGCCCAAGCACGTGGCGACATCGCCGGTACCGTGCGTCATGCCCGGCGCGCACTGGAACTGGCCGGACCCGAGGACCACTTCGTGCGCGGCGCCGGAGCGGGCTTCCTCGGTCTGGCCTCCTGGGCGGCCGGGGACCTCAAGGAGGCACTGTCCACGTTCTCCGACGCGGTCCGCAGTCTGCACGCCGCGGGAAACCTGGTGGATGAGCTGGACAGCACGGTGGTGCTCGCCGACATGTGGGTCGCCTCGGGCAGGCCCAGCCGCGCCCGCCGGCTGTGCGAGCAGGCCCGGCAGACGGCCACCGAGGGCGGTCACCCGTACGTTCGGGCGACCGCCGACCTGCACGTCGCCATGGCCGAGCTCGACCGTGAGCTCGACGAGCTCACCAGCGCCGAGGCGCATCTCGAGACTGCGCGAGTCCTCGGTGAGCGGACATCGATCACCGAGAATCGGCATCGGTGGTTCGTGGCCATGTCGCAGGTGCGTGCCGCCGACGGTGACTTCGGCACCGCGACGCGCCTGCTCGACCAGGCCGAGGCGCTCTACCGGCGCGGCTTCTACCCCGACGTCCGCCCGATCGGCGCGATGAAGGCGCGCGTGCAGATCGCTGCAGGGGACCTGTCGTCGGTGGCCGGATGGGCCGACGATCGAGGGGTCAGCGTCGGTGACGATGCGGACTACCTGCGCGAGTACGAGCACCTGACCCTGGCGCGGCTCCTTCTCGCTCAGCACCGCGCCGAACAGCACAGCGACCAAGCAGGCAGTGCATCTCCGGTGACTGCGGTGCTCGGCCTGCTCGACCGTCTGCACACCGCGGCCACCGACGCAGGGCGGGAAGGCAGCGTGCTGGAAATCCGTGTGCTGCAGGCCCTCGCGCACCAGGCCCACGGTGACCTGACCGCGGCACTGGCCGCACTGAGCCGCGCCCTGATTGAGGCGCCAGAGCCAGACAGCTATGTGCGGCTGTACCTGGACGAGGGTGCCCCGATGCTGGCCCTGCTGCGTCACGGTGCGAGCGCAACCGACCCCTTTGCCGGTGCAGCGAGTGGCGAAGTGGTGCGCGCCCGGGCCCGTCGACTCCTCGAGCGGGCGCAGCGAGTCGAGGGCGCCGAGCTCCCACAGGCTCTGGTGGGCTCGTTGAGCCGGCGCGAGCTAGAGGTGCTTCGGCTTCTCGACAGCGAGCTGACCGGCCCAGAGATAGCCCGCGAGCTCTTCGTCACCCTCAACACCCTGCGAACCCACACCAAGCGCATCTTCACCAAGCTCGACGCCAAGACGCGGGCAGCTGCCGTACGCCGCGCTCGCGAACGCGGGCTTCTTTAGCACCCCCAGCCGGACTGCCGAGTCGGGGTGATGAGGCTCGATGCTCCCGTGTCACCACGTCAGTCACATCATGTGGTGACGCCAGGTCACCGTGTCGGCTCCTAGATTCCAGTCATCCCCGCGGCACCCGCCACGGACCGACCAGAACAGGAACCGGACATGACCATCACCCCCGCCGCCCTCATCCGGTCAGCTGCCGTCGCCGCGGTCGTAGCCGGACTGATCTTCATCGGCGTCCAGATCAACCACCCCCACTCCGACGTCACCGCCGTCACCACCACCGAGTGGGCCGTGCGGAACTCGCTGAAGGTGCTGATGGCCGCCCTGGCACTGGCCGGCATCACCGGCATGTACCTGCGCCAGGTGAAGCAGATCGGGCTGCTGGGACTCCTCGGGTACCTCCTCTTCGGCGCCGGCTACCTCACGATCATGAGCGTTGCGTTCGTCAGCGCATACGTCCTGCCCTCCATCGCCGAGACCGACCCCGGCTATGTCAACGACGTTCTCGCCGAGGCAACCGGTGGCAGCGCCGCTGGCGACATCGGCCTGATGCAGAGCGCACTCACGGTCTCCGGCATCACCTACCTGGCTGGTGGCCTCATCTTCGGCATCGCGCTGTACCGGGCACGCGTCCTCGCCCGCTGGGCGTCCGCGCTCCTCGCCGCCGCCAGCGTCCTCACCGTCACGCTCCCCGTCCTGCCCGACGCCTTCTACCGGTTCCTGGCCTTCCCCAACGCCATCGCGATGGTCGGTCTCGGCTACTCGCTCTGGCTCACCACGCGGACCGAGACCACGCGGCCGACCGCTGCCGGCACTCCGCCCCTCACCGCGGCGAGTGCCGAATGACCCCGCTCCCCGGCCCGGTCGACACATCGTGGCACCAGGACCACCGCTCGGTCACTGGTTCAGGCCCGCGCCACCGACCGGCACGGCAGCACCGGACGGGGGCCAGGGCTGGGACCGGCGCCACGGCCGGGTCGAGCTGGGCGCCGTGGGCAGGCCGGCTGCTGGTCGGCACCGTGATTGCCGCCAGCATCGTCATGGGGTTCACCGCGATCCGACGACGCGACATCACCGACCACCGCGCCTGGATGACCCGCACAGCGCTGGCGGGTTCCCGATGAACCGAGGTCTGGGACCCCAGGGGTCCGCCCACTACGAACTCCGGGTCGAGGGACACCTCGACGAGCACTGGTCGACCTGGTTCGGCGGAATGGCCCTCATCCGCGAAGACGACGGTACGACCACCCTGCGCGGGTTAGTGACCGACCAGGCCGCGCTGCACGGCCTCCTCGCCAAGGTGCGCGACATCGGCGCCCCCCTCATCTCGGTCAGGAACACTGACACCCCCGATCGCGCCAGCGGCACGCCGGACCAGCTTTAGCTCCACCGTGATGTCCGCCTTCCACTGCCCCAACCCGCCTAGCTTGACGCCGCCATCTGGGCGTCGCAACACGCCCGACCCCACCCAGCGGCCGGCGCCTCAGAAGTCCCTGATCCGCCCGCCCTCGGCCGCCAGGCCTGGAGCTGTCACCACCGAACTATCGGAGGAAACCATGTCCCATCCCATCCCTGCGACGCTCTAGCGCATCGGTGCAGCCGCTGGCCTCGGAAGCGCCGTCATACTGCTCATCAACGCCGCCAAGCGCGCGGAGGTCATCCCGACCTCCGCCTTCACCCAGCTAGTCGCTCCGCTCGCACAGATACTCGCGCTGGCCCTCGTCACCGCCCTCTACCTCGCCTTCGGGCGCCGAGCCGGCCCCTTCGGCCTAGGGGTGTCTGATGGATCCTCGATGTGCTGCGCGGCACTCGGTGGGGCGTCTCGCTGCGTTGTCGTCGTCGCGCGATGCGCCGCATCGCTCTCCTCCTCCGCCTTGCGATACACCCCACCGAGCACCTGCTCGCAACACCGACGATCCATCAGACACCCCGAGTCGCCTTCCTCCTGAACTCGTTCTCGCTAGCGGCGCTGGTCGGCGTGGAGTTCGTGATCAATCTCGTCTTCGCTGATCTCCCGGGCGACACCATCGATGCACTCCGGGCCGGCACGCTGGGCGTCGCGCTGAGAGTGCCATCCATCTCGTTCCTCCTCGGCACCCTTGCCTACGTCGCCGCGATGCTCCGCAGCCTCGAGGTCCCCACGGCGCCGCTGGTCCTGTACGCAGTCGGAGCTGTACCGGTCTCGCTACGAGCCTTCGTGCCCGAGGCGGCACTGGACCTCGGACTCGTCACCATGGCCGTGGGGATCGGCTGGCTCGCGATCTGGCTCTTCAACCGCTCCAGCCGCATCACCACCTGGGCAGACCACGCAGCCACCGACGTACCGCTGGTCTGGGCGAACGACTAGGCCCGGATCAACCGGTGAGCGGGTCGTGGCGCGAGAAAATGCCCTTGCGTGCAAGCGAGGCGACGACTGTCGAAGGCGGTGGAGCAGGTCGACCTGAACACGCAGCCGACGAGCGCATCGACGACGCCGGGACGGTGGAGCGGATCCCGCGGCAGTACGCCGAGATTCTAGAGGGAGACGGGTGCCAGCCCGTCTCGCGCGTTTGCGATCGGGAGTAGTGAAGAATCACATCGAATGGATGCCATGGCGGTGGGCCGTATTGCTTCATGCGCCATGTCAGACGAAGGTTCGGGTGGTGGAATTGACCGTCGCAGTGGAGACCGCGGACGGAAGGACTTTGGAGGTCCTGACAAGCGGGCCGGATGACGGGCTGCCCCTGCTCTTCCATTGGGGCACCCCGCAGGGAGCTGTCCCATTCGGGATCTTGGAACGGCCGGCCGCTGCTCGGAAGCTGCGAGTTGTGTCCTACTCTCGCCCCGGATACGGCGGGTCATCGCCGCGGCGAAACGGCGCGGCGGCGACGGTTGCCGATGACGCGGCGGACGCGGCGGTGGTCCTTGACCATCTGGGGCTGCACGACTTCGTGACGCTGGGTTGGTCTGGCGGAGGACCTCGCGCGATCGCTTGTGCGGCGCTCCTGCCAGGACGTTGTCTTGCTGCGGCGAGCGGCGCGGGCGTCGCACCGTCGGGGGTACATGAGCTGGATTTCTTGGCCGGAATGGGGCCGGAGAACATCGAGGAGTTTGAGGCAGCCATGGCCGGTGCCGAGGCGCTGGAGGACTGGCTGCGCAGAAACGGACCCTCCACCTTCGCCGTCACCGCCGACGATGTGATCGCCTCGTTCGGCCAACTGCTGTCCGAGGTTGACAAGGCGGCGTTGACCGGTGAGCTGGCCGAGCGCGTAGCCGAGTCGCTGCGTCGTGCGGGCCTGCAGGGCATCGTCGGCTGGCGAGACGATGACCTCACCCTGCTGCGCCCTTGGGGCTTCGACCTCACCGCGATCGAGGTCCCGGTCTCGGTATGGCAGGGCGCCCAGGACAAGATGGTTCCCTACGCACACGGGGGGTGGCTCGCCGAGCACATCCCGGGTGCCCGCGCTCACCTGTACGACAACGAGGGCCACATCTCGCTCATCATGCAGATGGACCGGATCCTCGATGACCTGCTCGACCGCGCGGGGCTGGCCGGCCAAACAGGTTCCAGCTGATCATCGACCGGGGGCGCTGGGCCAGCGCCGTCCCGCGGATCCGCCCGACAAGCGGCCGGCGCTGGCCGAGCCGCTGCTACCCTGCGGTGGGACGCCGGTGACGATCACGATGGCGGGGGAGGACGAGGTTTCTAGAGGGCGAGGGTTTCTGGGTCTACGGCGTTGGCCATGGCTTGGGCGCCTTGGTCGTTGAGGTGCATGCCGTCGCCGCTGTCCAGGGCGGGGTGGATGTAGTCGGGCGCTTCGGGGTTCTCGACGGCTTGGGCCACGTCGAAGACGGCGTCGAAGGTGTCGGTGGTGCGGATCCAGTCGTTTACCTCGCGCCGGGCGGCGAGGCCCTGAGGGGTACTGACCCCGGGGTAGACGGCGCCCGCGAAGGGGCCGATGGTGGCAGCGAGGATCGTCAGGCCGGCCTCGTGGGCGCGGTGGGCCAGGACCGTGAAGCCCTCGATGAGGGCATCGGAGGTAGCGGGAGGCTCGCCGAACATGCCGGGGAGGCCGAGGTCGTTCACACCGAAGTGCACCAGGACGTGGGTCACGCCGGGAACCGCGAGAACGTCGCGGTCGAAGCGGGCCAGCGCGTGCTCGCCGACCTCGTCTCGCAGGAGGCGGTTTCCGGCGATGCCCTGGTTGACGACCCATCCCCGCTCGAGGCGCCGGTTGAGGAAGTCCACGGAGCGGTTGTTCGCGCCCGTCGTGGAGCCGACCCCTTCGAACCATGAGTCGCCGAACGCCACAGCTATCGCGGTGTCGTCCGGGGTGAGCACGTCGACGCCCGCGACGTAGAACCTGCCTTCTACCTGCTCGGCCTCAGGGAGTGTGGGAGACGTGAGGTGGTTCCCGCTGATGATGTGAGCGACCTCCGCGGGCTTGTGGGAGTAGGTGGCCAGGCCGCTCTCCTCGGGGAGATAGAGGCTGAGTACCAGGTCGGCGCCGGCGGCCACGGGTAGATCGATCGGGTCGGCGACGGCGTCGTCTCCCTGCGGGATGGTCAGTTTCTCGGCGCCGTCAAAGGTGAGGGCGGCGTGCCCGTGCTCGGTGGCAGCCGTCGCGCCGGCGATGGTCAACGGGGTGCGGCCGTAGCGGTTCGTCAGGCGTATGCGGAGGCGTTCTCCGCCACCGGCCAGGTGGAGCACCTGACGCACCGTCTGGTCGGCGAAGCCGCGCGGTTCGGTGAGCTGGATCTGCTCGTAGGGACTGATCACCGCGGTGCGGAAGCCGGCGGTCCAGGTCATGCTCGCTCCTCGTGACTTGTGTTCGACGGTGTCCTGCATCACTCTGGACGGGTAACTCTCCAGCGGGAAGTACGCACCTCGAAGTGCGTAGGTCGCCCCCGGGTAGGAAGGTGCGGTCGATGCCGACGATGACGGCGGCGCAGAAGCGGGCACGAGCGAAGGCGGACTACGACGCATTCCTGGCGAACTGCCCCAGCCGCCAACTGCTGGACCGGATCTCCGACAAGTGGGTCGCGCTGATCTTGGCCGCTCTGGGCAGCGACGGCCCGCACCACCCCGCGGCTGACTGCATTGGTGGACCGCGGTCGATGCGCTACTCCGAGCTGTCTCGCCGGCTGGCCGGGGTCAGCCAGAAGATGCTCACCCAGACGCTGCGCTCCCTCGAGCGCGACGGCCTGCTCACTCGTACCGTGGCGCCGACCGTGCCGGTCACGGTCACCTACGAGCTGACCGAACTCGGTCTCTCGCTCCACCAGGTCATGCGCGGCATCAAGGAATGGGCCGAGGCACACATGGACGAGGTGCTCGCCAACCGCGAGGGTTACGACACCCGCGACGCCTGAAGGCCGTCCCATGAGCGCAGCAGGGCGCCAGCGCGACCGTCAACGGCCAGTTCAGTCCATACTCGGGCCGTGGAGGTGCCTCGATGAGCCGGACTGCAGATACCACGGACGGCATGGATCCGTTTGCCTTTGACCGTCAGGTACGCACCGCCTTCGCCGCCGCCAGCCGCGAGCGGTGAGGGGCGCGCGATGGCGCTGGCAGTGTGTCTGTTGCTTGATGCCCGTTCTGAGCGGGCGGTGCGTAAGCTGTGGGACCGGCTCGAGGAACTCGGCGTACCGACGCTGCGATCGCACACGCACGGCCGGCATCTGCCGCACCTGTCCTTCGCGGTGCTGAGGCAGTGGCGGCTTGATGACGTCCGGCATGCGGTTGAGGCGCTGCCGGACGGAGGTTCGGTGGATCTGCATTTCGATGCCCTCGGCACCTTTCGGCGCGGCCGGGCATGGCTGATCCCGGCGGTCACCAGCGGCGTGCTGCGCCGTCAGGAGGAGGTCATCGCCGCGGTCGGCGCGACCGGCGCGGACCTGCACCGCCACTACGTGCCGGGCGTCTGGGTGCCGCACGTCACGATCGCGCCGCGGGTGCCCCTCGCGTCACTGCCGGTCCTAGCCGCCACCGTGTACGACGTCCTGCCGCTCGCGGCGACTGCAGACCGGGCGGGACTGGTCGACAGCGGAACGGGCCAGGTCTGGCCCCTGTCCAATGTCCCCTGAGCCGGAGCCGCCCACCTCCCAAGCTCGTCGTGCTGTTGTCTACGCGGTCGTGGTCTCGGCGGCCCTCTTGATCGAGGCGGCCTCCGTCTCGACGTAGCGTTTGGTCAGCGACCGCGTCAGCTGCCAGCCGATCCCGGAGAGCGGACCGGACACGGTCAGGGCGAGGGTGAGCCGGCTCCCGTCGGGGTGCGGCTCGACGACGTGCGCCGCGGTGACGGTGACACCGGGCGAGCTCGACTCCCAGGTGTACGACGACCCGTCGGCCAGCTCGGTGACCGTCCACACCGCTGTGGGCAGCCGGGGCTGCTGCAACCGGGTTCGGGAGCCGACGGCCAGCGGTCCGGCGTCGAGACGCTCCACGGCGTCGACCGTCGGGATCCGCTCGGGCCAGCGCTCGACGTCGACGACCACCGCCCAGACCCGCTCGGGAGGGGCCGCGATGGTGACGGTGTGCTGCAGGCCGGGCATGCGCTGACTGTACGACGGCGCCCTGCGAGACTGAGGCCACCGGACCCCGACCACCGACGAGGTAATGACTGAGCTGCTCGCCCACGGAACCGTCGTACTCGACGGAAGGTGGGCAGGTCGGCCAGAATTTTCACGTCCAACCATCTAGAAACGTACGCCACGCGGCACCAGTTAGTTAGGCGATGTCGTTCAGCGACACGCTTCAGACGAAGGCACTCTGGCCTGTGATCGAGCGGCCGACTATCAGTGTGTTCATCTCCCGAGTGCCTTCGTAGGAGTAGATTGCCTCGGCGTCGGCGACGTACCGGCCGACGTTGTGCTCGAGCAGGATGCCGTTGCCGCCCATCAGCTCGCGGGCGTACCCGACGGTCTCGCGCATCCGTACGGTGCAGAAGGCCTTGGCGAGCGAGGCGTGCTCGTCCGCGGCGACGCCGGCGTCCTGCAGCTGTGACAGCCGGACGCACAGCGCGGCGGACGCGGTGGTGTTGGCGAGCATTCTGACCAGCAGGTCCTGGACGAGCTGGAAACCCGCGATCGGCCGGCCGAACTGCTCACGCTGCTTCGCGTAGGCCAGCGCGTGCTGGTAGGCGCCCCGCGCGCATCCGATCGCCATCCACGCCACACCGGCGCGGGTCATCAACAGCACCTTCGCCGTGTCCCGGAAGGAGTTCGCGCCGGCCAGGCGGTTGGTCTCGTGGACCCTGACGTCCACCAGGTCGATCAGCGCGTTCTGGACGACGCGCAGCGCGATCTTGTCCTCCAGCTTGGTCGTGCTGAAGCCGGGCGTGTCCTTCTCGACGACGAAGCCTTTCACCTGCCCGTCGTCGAGATCGCGAGCCCAGATCACGGTCAGGTCGGCGAATGTCGCGTTGCCGATCCACTTCTTCTGGCCGTTGAGGACCCATTCGTCGCCCTCGCGGCGCGCTGTGGTCGTCAGACCGCGGGCGGCGCCGGACCCGACACCGGGCTCGGTCAGGCCGAAGGCGCCGATCTGCTCCAAGCGTGCCATCGCCGGCAGCCAGCGTTGCTTCTGCTCCTCGGAGCCGCAGAGGTAGATCGACCCCATCGACAGTCCGCTGTGCACGCCGTGGAAGGTCGCGATCGACGGGTCGGCGGTGGCCAGCTCCATCGCGACCATGCCGTCCATCAGGAAGCTGCCGCCGCGGCAGCCGTAGCCGGTGTACGGAAGGCCCGCCGTACCCAACTCGCGCAGCGCCGGCACGATCTCGAACGGGAACGACGCCCGGGTCCAGTGGTCATTGATGATCGGGGCGACCTCCTTCTCGCCGAAGGCGCGAACGGCGTGTAGCAGCCGGCGGTCCTCGTCGGGGAGCAGGTGCTCGAGGGCGTAAAAGTCGATCGGGTCGGTGCTCATGGTTCACCCCTCCAGAAGGAATGTGGATACGACGGGCGCGAGCGAGGCGGCTTCGGTGACGAGCTCGACATGGCCGCCGGGAAATACGTGCAACCCGGCGTTCGGTATCAGCCGGGCCAGGATCCGGCCGTTGACCAGCGGCACGATCGGGTCGTCGTCGCCGGCCATCACGAGCGTGCGCTGCCGGATGAACGGCAGGAACGGGAGGCTGGTCCAGCACGCGCCGGTGGCGAGCTGGTGGAGGTAACCGCGCAGCGAGCCGCCGGCCACTTGCTCTCCGAACATCCGTCGGATGTCCGGCGCGTGGTGCCGCGCGCTGCCGCCGTACAGGTACGCGGCCATCCCAGCGGCGTACGTCGGATCACGGAACCGCCGCGGTGTGGCCATCCGGCGCAGCACACTGGGCCGGCCGGGCACCATCAGCATTCCTGTGGCGGTGCTGACGAGGACGAGGCGGCGGACCCGGCGCGGATGCTGGAGCGCGAGTTGCTGAGCGAGTCCGCCGCCCCAGGAGAGACCGAGCACGTCGACGGTTCCGTACTCGAGCCGACCGAGCAGCTTGTCTACCATCCAGGCGAGCACCGGGAAGCCGTACGGCAGCGGTCCGGCCGGTGAGCCGCCGACACCGGGTACGTCGAGCCGGACGACCTCCAACGATGGGTCGAGCGCATCGACCAGTGGCTGCAGCACCTCGTAGCTCGCGCCGATCCCGCACAGCAGCACGAGCGGGATACCGGAACCGGGCCGGACGTCGTACCGGATCCGCTGACCGATGATCGTTGCCTCAGGCATCGAACACGTACGTCCCGGGCGCGGCATCCATCGGCTCCAGCCCGCCGCCGCCGAGCGCGGTGGGCGCCTCTCGCAGGTCGCCGGACCGGTCCGCCAGCCAGCGGACGTAGTCCGGCCACCAGGTGCCCGGCTCGGTCGTGGCCGTCTTCAGCCACACCTCCGGATCCGCCGGGTTGTCCTCGTTCACCTGGTACGTCGCCTTCGGGTTGCCCGGTGGGTTGACCATCGACGCGATGTGCCCGCTGGTGGACAGCACGAACCGGGTCTGGCCACCGAGCAGCTGCGTGCTGCGGTAGCACGCCTGCCAGGGGCAGATGTGGTCCGCGATCCCGGCGACGACGTACGACGGCACGGTCACCTTGGTGAGATCGACAGGGCTGCCGAGCATCTTGGCGGCACCGGGTTCGATCAGCGAGTTGGCCATCCCGAGCTCGACGAAGTCGCGGTGCAGCGCGGCGGTCATCCGTGTCGTGTCGGCGTTCCAGTACAGGACGTCGAACGGCGGCGGTTTGCGACCCTGGAGGTAGTTGTTCACCCAATAGTTCCAGATCAGGTCGCCGGGGCGCAGCCAGGCGAACACCTCGGCCAGCGCGCGCCCGTCGAGGTACCCGCGCGACGCCGAGGACGCGATCGCCGCGGCCGCGACGCGCTCGTTCGCCACCGCCGACGGCAGTCCGGCCCGGGACTGGTCCAGCACGGTGACGGCCAGCGTCAGGCTCGCGATCCGGTCCAGCTCTCCGCGGTCGGCGAGGTGACCGGCAACCATCGCCGCCAGAATGCCGCCGGAGCAGGTCCCCAGCAGGTGCACCCCGGATGTCCGCGTAATCCGCTGCACCGCGTCCATCGCCGTCAGGATCGCCTCGCCGTAGGTGTCCTTGCCCCACTCGCGATGCGCGGGCTGCGGGTTGCGCCACGAGATGGTGAAGACCTGCACGCCTTGCTGGACGAAGTACTCGACCATGCTGCGGCCCGGCGCCATGTCGACGACGTAGAACTTGTTGATCACCGGCGGAACGATCAACAACGGCACCGACCGGACCTCGGGCGTCTGCGGCGTGTACTGGATCACCTCGAGCACCTCGGTGCGCAAGACCACCGCGCCGGCCGTCGTGCCGACCGTCGTGCCGAGCTCGAAAGCGTCCGGCTCGGCCATCCGCGGAACCCGGGGCGGCGTACCGAGATCCTGGACCAGGTTCCGCAGCCCGGCGAGGGCGCTCTGCCCGCCGGTGTCGATCAGCGCCTTCCAGCCGACCGGACTGGTCAGCGGATTGTTGCTCGGGGCAAGGGCCTCGACCACGTTGTCGACCACGAGCGTCATCCGTTCGGCGTCGCGCCAGTCGAGCCGTGCGTCACCCACCAGCGTCCCGGCGGTGTCGGCGGCGGCCAGGTAGGCCTGCACGAGGCGGCGCAGCAGCGGGTTGTGCGTCCAGGCCGGGTCGGCGAAGCGACGGTCCCGCCTCGACGGCGCACGGTCCGACGTACCCGCCGCGATCCGGCCGAGCTCGGCAACCAGCGCGGCACTCCGGCGGCCGACGGTCCGCGGTCGGGCGGCCAGTCCGCCGGCGAACCGGTACCAGGACGCGTTCGGCGCGAACCTGCGCAGCGGCCCGGTCGCGGCCGCGGTCAGCAGCAGGTCCAGCGGAGCGGCTATCTCGTCAGCCTGCTCGGCCCGCGTGGTCATCACAGCACTCCGTCCGGTACCACGACCTCGCGGCGCAGGATCTTGCCGGTCGGGCCCTTCGGCAGCGACTCGGCGATCCACACTGCCCGTGGGTACTTGTACGCCGCGATCCGGTCCCTGACGAAGCTGCGCAGCTCCTCTGGCGTGGCGGACGCCCCGGCCATCAGCACGACGGCCGCGCCGATCTCCTCGCCCAGCGACGGGTGCTGGATGCCGACCACGGCGACCTCGGCTACCGCAGGGTGCTCGTACAGCACCTCCTCCACCTCGCGCGGATAGACGTTGTAGCCACCGCGGATCAGCAGATCCTTCTTGCGGTCGACGATGTAGAAGTAGCCGTCCTCGTCCTGCCGGGCCAGGTCGCCGGTCTTCAGCCAGCCGTCCGCCGTGATCGTCGCCGCGGTCGCGTCCGGCTTGTTCCAGTAGCCCTTCATCACGTTGTGGCCGCTGATCTGGATCTCGCCGATCTCACCCTGCGGCACCGGCTCGCCCTGATCGTCGACCACTCGCATCCGCACGCCCTCGACCGGGGTCCCGATCGAGCCGGCCTTCCGCTCCGCGTCCGGGTGGTTGAACGACGCCACCGGCGAGGACTCCGACAAGCCGTAGCCCTCCAGGATGATGCAGCCGAAGGCGGACTCGAAACCGCGCAGCACCTCCACCGGGAGCGCCGCGCCACCGGAGACGCAGGTGCGCAGGGTGGACACGTCGTAGGACTCCCGATGGGGCACGCCGAGCATCGCGGAGTACATCGTCGGCACGCCCTCGAAGACCGTGACCCTGTCTCGGCCGATCACCGCCAGTGCCTTGGCCGGGTCGAACCGCGGGATCAGCGTCAGGGTGGCGCCATTGGCGACGCTCGCGTTCATCCCGCATCCCATACCGAAGACGTGGAACAGCGGCAGGCATCCCATCACGACGTCGTCCGGTCCGACCTCGATCAGCGTGCGGGCGGTGACGGCCTGGTTCTTGTTCAGCCCCGCGTGCGTGAGCTCTGCACCCTTCGGTTTGCCGGTGGTTCCCGACGTGTAGAGGATCACCGCAGTGTCCAGGTCCTCGCGCGGGACCGGCTCGCGCAGGGGTTCGACAGCCGCAAGCGACTGCTCGAAGGCTCCGGGCGCCACCGACAGGAACCGCACGCCCGCGGCCTTGGCGCCGAGCGCCGCTTCCGCGGCGAACTCGTGCCACCCGAGGAGCACGACCGCCCCGGAGTCGCCGAGGTAGTACTCGACCTCGCGCTGCTTGAGCAGCGGGTTCATCGGTACGACGACCGCGCCCGCGCGCAGTGCGCCGTAGTAAGCGACCGGGAACGCAGGCACATTCGGCAGCATCAGCCCGACCCGGTCGCCGGGACGGACGCCGCTGTCGCGCAGCAACGTTGCCGCACGCGACGCGGCGTCGTCCAGGGCTTCGTAGGTCAGGACGTCGTCGTCCATCCGGACAGCGGCACGCTGCGGGTAGAGCTGGGCGGACTCGGTGAGGTTTTGGCTGAGGTTCGTCATGTGGCACTCCGGGGCAGATCGGGAAGACAGTCTCACCATGCGCCCACCTGCGGGCGCGGTCGATGGCGAGCGAAACAACGCATGGACGCCACGACTGTGACCCAGAACAACGCCGCTTTCCTTGTGAACACAACGCCAACTACATCGGCGATGTGGTCACCCCCGCCAACCTTGCCCGGCAGCTGATACAACGCGGCCAAGGCGGCGCTGGCCCGGCTGCGGTAGCCGCCCGCCGGTGCCGGCCTTATGCTCCGGAAATGGACAGCGGCACCCCCATCGCCGCGATCGTCACCGCGCTGTGGGACCGCGCCGGTGAGCTGGCCGAGGGTGCCGCCAAGCAGATCCAGGCCGAGATCCCGTTCTACGCCGCCGGCGAGATGGTCGGGTTCGAGGACCTGCGCGCTTCATGCCTGACGAACATCGAGTTCATGCTCGGCTCGATGAGCGGCGCGGTCTTCGATCCCGAGGCGGCTCGCGCGACCGGCCGGATGCGCGCCGAACAGGGCGCGCCCCTCGCGGACGTGATGGCGGCCTACCGGGTCGGTACCCGGTACCTGTGGGAGGCCGTACTCGCCGGGGCCGCGGCGAACGGCCGGGTGGCGACCGAGGCCGTGGTTGGGGCCGCGTCTCAACTCTGGGTGATCCAGTCTGTCTACACCGATGCGATGAGCACGGCGTACCGCGACGCCCAGACGACGCTCTCGATCGAGCGCGAGCACCGGCGATCCGCCCTGGTCGAGGCCGTCCTCGAGGGCCGGGTCACCGACGGCGGGACGCTGTGGGAGGCCGCCGACGTTCTGCGCCTGCCGCACCACGGCCCGTACGTCGTGGTCGTCGCCGCGGCGCCCGATCTCGGCCGGCCGGCGGTGCCGGGCGCCGAGGAACGCCTGCGGTCGGTCGATCTCCCGTCGGCGTGGCGGTTGCTGCCCGACGTCCAGGTCGGACTCGTCTGCCTCCGCACCGCCGCACCGGGCAAGCTCGTCGACCAGCTCCGCCGGCTGACCCCGGTACGGGTCGGGATCAGCCCGCCGTACGACGACCTGACCGATACGGCACAGGCGCTACGGTTCGCCCGCATCGCGCTGGCCGCCTGCGCCGACGACACGCCGGTCACGCTTTTCGACGAGGCGCCGCTGGCCGTGCTGACGATGGCCGCGCCGGACGTCGCTGAACGTTTCGTCCGCACCGTCCTCGGCGGACTCGACGACCTGCCGCGCGAGGATCGCGACCTCCTGCTGCAGACACTGCGGACCTGGCTGGGGAGCGGCGGATCAGCGAACGACGCGGCCGAGCGTCTGTACTGCCATCCGAACACGGTCCGCCACCGGCTTCGCCGGATCGAGGAACGTACCGGAAGATCCCTCACCGACCCAAGGTCCCTGGCCGAGCTCTGCCTGGCCGCCGAGGCCGAATCCCGTCTCTGACGGTAAGTAGGAGCCGGACGCGTGCGGCTACACCCCACCACGAACCTGCTCACGGAGGCGGAACGCCGAGTCGCCCGCGCTGCGGTCATCCGGTCAGTAGCGAAGGAGACGTCCTGACGGCGTCCGGAGGTCCAGCCCATAGCCGTCCGTGCGGTCGGTCACCCTGGTCGTCTTCTTGGCTGGCTTGCGGATCTGGATCTGGCGCATCGGTGTACCCTCCGTTCCGTACTGCGGTCACCTGTACAGACAGCGCAAACATCGAAGACTCATCGGTGCACCGAGCGACGAACGCCCTGCAGCTGCGATAGGTCGCTGGAGACGACCTCAACTGGCCGCTCTCATGCCGGAACCAGGTGGAGGAGTAGACCAGCAGCACGTAGCTGATCGAGTGACTTGACGGCGCTCAGAGCTGCCGGTGCAGAAGTCTGAGCAGGGCGTGGTCGAGCCCCGCCGCTGCCGCCGGTTGGGGGGTGCGCCAGGCGATCACGCCGTCGGGAAGGACCAGCGGCCGCAGTGGTGGAGCAAGCGATCTAGCCGCTGCCGAGCGCCGAGCGCACTTGGTCCAGCATGTCTTTCTCGCCCTGGCTGACCTGCACAGCGCCGAACCCCATGAAGCCGCCTTCCTTCGCGGCGTCGGCCGCGGCCTGCGCGACCGAGAGCAGCCATCGGCTGAAGGCACCGGTCTCCTCCGCTGTCGCCTTGGAGGACACGATCTGCATCACCGCCTGCAGCTCGTCCAGGACGAATGGCCCGGCCTGCACACCCTTGCTCGGCTTGAAGCCGCTGAGCGGGTTCTGTTTCTGCTGGGTCATGGATTGAATGTCCAGCGCGATCTCAGCGAGCATCTGCTCGCGGCTCGGCGGATTGGTCGTCGACTTGATCGTCGCCATCGACTCCCTCGCCGTCTCGATGGGACCGCCGGGGTCGGCCAACGAGATCGCCATCCCGGCCACCAACGGCGCCCGCCGGACCCGGACCCATTCCTCTTCACTGAAGTCACTCTTGGTCGTCACGACAGTCCTCCCTCAGCCGATGCACTTCGCCACGCTAGCCCGTTCTCCGCACTCGCGAGTCTTAGGGCCAGAGGTTGGCGCACGACATCGGCCTGCCGACGGGCTGCGTTTGTCCCGTGGCTGTTTGAGTCGCCCCGGTGATTCGCCGTCGGGGCCGCGCCGCAGCCCACGTCAGACTGACGGGGCCTCCCACGCGAAGCCGTCCGGGTCGGTGAAGGGCCCGGCATCGCAGGCGATGACGATCCGGTGCGATCCGGCGCCGTCCGGGGAGACGCCGGCGTCCTTGGCGGCGGCACGGCGGCTGTACAGCGCCAGCTTGACGGGCGACCCGGCGGTCTCGAACTCGACGTACTTGCTGCCGAAGCTCTTCGCCACTGCCATGCCGTGGTCGACGTAGAACTGCTTGCTCGCCTTGACGTCCGCGACGCCCAGCAGCAGCACGACGTCGTCGACCTGACGGGTGGCCGGGCCGGTCTCCTTCTTCGCCGACGTGGCGACCTTCCAGATCGTCCCGTCCGGTGCCTGCACGACGCCGCCGACGCCCCAGAAGCTCTTCTTGACCGGCTTCAGGGTGGTGGCCCCGCCGTCGAGGGCGGTGCTGATGAGGCTGTCGACGGTGCTCGGCTGGGACACCACGAGCGACAGCGCGAACCCGCGGAAGCCGGTCGTCGGCGCCTCCGAGGCGCGGACGCCCACTACGGTGCCCAACCCGAACGCCGCGGCGTAAAAGGCGTTGGCGATCGTGGGGTCGGGCACTTCGAGGGTGATGGATTCGATGGAGGTCATGGCCAGTTCCTTACGTGAGGTGGGTTTTGTCGCACCGTTGGCGGCCTTCACGCCGTGGCCAGCACTCGTCGGTGATGCCGGGGTCGGCGGCCGGTGGCTGCATGACGAGGGACGTGCCGGGCTGGTCCGGACGGCCGACCGTGAGCCAGCGCATCCCGCTGTAGCCGACGTCGTTGCGGACCTCGAAGCCGAGTCGATGGTGATGTCCATGGCGTTCACGCTAGTTGCCGCGCGGACACCCGTGCTTCTCGATTCCTGATCGGTCTGGTCACCTGTTTCGCGACTGATCGTGCCTGTGGGCCCGGCGGGGTGCTGCCGGGCCCAACAGGTTCGTGTCTGTCGTGGTGGTGGGGGTTAGTCGACCGCGTGGATTGCGCTCGTGATGGTGGCCAGGGTGGCTCTGGGTTGGGACTGCATCGGCACATGTGAGGCGGCCGCGTCGCTGATGACCGAGCCGGCTCGACGGGCCATGAACTGCTGGGTCTTCGGCGGGATGGCGTGGTCGTTGGTGGCGACCAGATACCACGACGGGATGGTCTTCCACGCCGGCTCACCGGAGGGCTCGGTGAACGCGGCGACCGAGAACGGCCGCTGCTCGGCCTGCATCAGGTTGGTGGTCTTGCGGGGCAGGTCGCCGGCGAACGCGTCGCGAAAGACCGCGGCCTTGATGTACAGGTCGGTGCCGGTCCCGCCACCGGGCAGCGGGTACGGCCGCGCGTCCAGCGCGTCAGGCGTGATGTGGGTGCCGGGGTTCATCGTCACCAGCTGCTCCAGGTTTTCGCCGGTGTCGGGGGCGAACGCGGCGATGTAGACCAGCGCCTTGACGTTGGGCACACCGAGGGCTGCGTTGCTGATGACTGCGCCGCCGTAGGAGTGGCCGACCAGCACGATCGTGCCGGGGATGGTCTGCAGGACGCTGCGGACGTAGCCGGCGTCCGAGCTCAGCCCGCGCAGCGGGTTGGCCACGGCGATGACCGGGTAGCCCTCGTCCTGCAGGGCGGCGATCTCGGCGTTCCAGCCGGACGAGTCGGCCCAGCCGCCGTGGACGAGCACCACGGTCGGCTTCGAGGGCTTCGACGGGTTGGTGCGCGGGTCCGACAGAATGACCGCGGACGTGGTGGCGTTGCTGCCGGTCGCGCCGGCGACGTTGTTGGTGGCGACCGCCGCGCCGGTCAGCGCGGCGAGGGCCGCGGCGACGGCGAAGAGCCGCCGGCCACGGCGGAGATGGATCGAACGGAACATGGTGCGTCTCCTTGCAGGGCAGTGAGGAGGTGTCAGGTGAGAGACTCGACGGCGGTGTGAATGAGGTCGGCGACCGCCTGGGGCTGGGACACGTAGACCGAGTGGCTGCCGGGGACCTCGCGGACCGATGCGCCGGCCCGCTCGGCCATCGCCCGCTGGGCCGGTGGCGGGATCATGCGGTCGTCGCCGGCGACCAGGTACCAGCTCGGCTTGAGCCGCCAGCCGGGTTCGCTGACCGAGCCGCCAAGCGCACCGAGCCCCCACGGGACCTGCGAGTCGGCCATGAACGCCGCCTCGTCGGCCGGTAGGTCCCCCGCGAACGAGTCGTGGAACTTGTCGCGGTCCAGGAACAGGTAGCCGTCCCGGGGCGGCAGGATCGGCGGAACCGGCGCTCCCGGCGGCGGGTCGGCGATCAGGGTGTTCACGGACTCGCCCTTGTCAGGGGCAAACGCCGCGATGTAGACGAGGCCGGCGACGCGGGGGTCGCTGCCGGTCTCGGTTATGACGACGCCGCCGTAGGAGTGGCCCACGAGGACCGCAGGGCCGTCGAGCTCGTCGAGGACCTGCTTGGTGGCGGCCACGTCGCCCTCGAGGGACACCGTCGGGTTCTGCACGACTGCGACCCGGTGGCCCTGGGCACGCAGTCTGTCGTAGACGCCTCGCCATCCGGAACCGTCGACGAACCCGCCGTGGACGAGTACCACTGCCGGTCGTGTGGTTGCGTTCATCGCTTTCCTCCTTGGTTGGTGGGAACGCGGTGACGCTAGGCGTGGGATCGCTCTCATGGCATCGGGGATACCCCTCGGCGGAGAACGGCCAGGACCCTCGATCTGGGCGCACGGGTTGGACGATGATGACCTGATGGACGACGTATCGGCGGCCGCGTTCGGGTTGTTCGGCCGCGAGGGGGCTCTGCGAGTCCTCAGCGATGTCCTGGTCCAAGGCGGGAGCGTGGTCGCGATCGGCGATCCCGGGGTGGGGAAGAGCAGCCTGCTGAAGGTCGCCGATCAGCTGGCCCAACGCCGGGGACGAAGGGTGCTCTCTGTCACCCCGACGCAGTTCGACCGCGGACTGCCGTTCGCGGGACTGGCCGAACTGATCGGGCAGGTTCCCGAGGAAGCGGAGAAGAGCCTTCCGGGTCCGCAGCGGCGCGCACTGGCGGTCGCTCTGCACCGTGTCGAACCAGACGGAGCCGAGATCGATGCCCTGGCGGTACCCCTGGCGGTCCAGGGTCTGCTGAAGCAGCTCTGCGAGTCCGAGCCGGTGACGGTCGTCATCGACGACCTGCAGTGGCTGGACCAGGCGACTATCGGCAGCCTCGCCTTCGCGCTCCGCCGGATCTCGGTCGAACCTCAGCGGTTGAGCATCCTGGTCGGGTCGAGGCCTGACCCGGACACCGGCGCAGACCTGATCCGAGCGTTGCCTGAACCGCGGCACGAGCTGTCGCTGCCACCCTTGGAGGACTGGGCGATAGGTCAGCTGCTGCGCACCCGCCTGGGGCCGCGATGGACTCCGCCGATGAGCGCCGGCGTGGCTCGGGCGAGCAGCGGGAACCCTTTCCTGGCCCTGATGATCGCGCAGGCGATGCAGTCCGAGGTGTCCAAGTGGTGCTGGAGCGTCCAGCTGGGCCACGATCCGATCTTCCCGGTCCCTCCGAGCTTGGCGGGGCTTCTCGGTGAGAAGGTCACGCTGCTACCGCAGAGCTCTCGCGACGTCCTGCTGCTGGTGTCCGCAGCAGGGCGGCTGACAGTGGCGCAGCTCGAGGAGGTCTTTGAGGACGCTCGGCTCCGGCCGGCTCTGGAGGCCGCTGCGGACTGGGACGTGGCAACCGTCGGCGCCGGGTCGGTGGTCGCGTTCACCCACCCCATGCTGGCTTCGGCCATCTACGACGCCGCCGCACCGGCAGAACGTCGTCGCGCACACCGTGTTCTCGCATCGATGCTCGACGACCCGGTGGAGCGGGCCCGGCATCGCTCGAGGTCGATCACAGCCCCCGACGAAGCGGTCGCCGGCGAGCTGGAACGCGCAGCCGACATCTCCCGCGATCGCGGAGCTCAAGCGTTGGCTGGCGAGTTGCTGGAAGGAGCCGCTCTGGCGACGCCGTCCGATGGGGACGCCACCACCGGCTTCCATCGCTGGCGCCGCGCCGTGGATACGTACGTCGACGCCGGGGATGCCCTGGCGGCACGCGCGGCCCTGGACAAAGGTGCGGCGCTGGCCGCTGTTCCGGAGCAGCGGGCTCAGGTCATGATCCGGCGGGCTCGGCTGGCCGACGACTTGCGCGAGGCTCGGCTGCTGGCCGAGCAAGCGTTCCGGATGACACCGGAATGCAGCGAGGTTCGTGCTGAGACCCTGCAGATGCTGAGCGAGCATCACCGCATGGAAGGCCACGGCAGGCTTGCGCTCCGGCTGACGCAGATGACGATCACCGAGGCGGCCGCTGTCGACCGTCTTGATCTTCAGCTCGCGGCGTTGAATCAGCAACAAAGTATCGAGCGTCTCTGGGGAGTGGGCGATCCACGCCGGACGTTGCGCGAGGTCGACCGGCTGGTCGACGGCTCGACGCTCGACCTGGCCTCCGCGGAATGGGCGTGGGCTCACGGGTTCCATGCGGCATGGGACGACGAGACGGCCGAGAGACATACCCGCGACGGCATCGCGCGGGCCGTCGACGCGGGCCGGTACGGCGACCTGTCCAGCCTGTACATCGCCTTGGTTCTTGTCCTCATCCGCGCCTCCAAGGTGCGTGAAGCCAGGGCTGCTCTGGATGAGGCGGACCGCCTGGGCGCTTGGATCGGCGTCGGCCTTCAGGAGGACATGGCTCGGATCTTGATCAGGGAGTACACGGGCGACCTGGACGGGGCCCGGGAGGTGGCTCAGCGCGCGGCGGCGCGGTCGAGAATCCACGGGTTGACGTATTGGCTGGGCGGCTTCCTGGCGCAGCTCGGATTCATCGAGGCCTCCGCCCGGAACTGGCAAGCGGCGCTCGAGCCTCTGCGCGAGCTCGCCGAGATCTTCGCGAGTACCAAGATGGTCGATCTGGAACAGCTCCTGTGGGGCGTCGACTACGCCGACGCCGCCCTGCAGGTCGGCGCGATGGAGGACGTCGAGGTGGCCATCTCGGTTCTGCGGCGCCAAGGCGAGGCCGGAAGGCCGGAAGCAACCGTTGCCGCGGACCGCTGCCTGGCGTTGCTGACGGCCGCGCGCGGGGACGTGGACAACGCGTTGAGCGAGCTTGTCAAGGTTGTCGGTCAATCGGGATCCGAGTGTCCGTTCGAGGCAACCCGTTCCCGGCTGGCGTTGGGGCAGGTCTACCGTCGCGCCGGATACAAGGGCATGGCCAGTGAAGCGCTGAACGCGGCGGCGGACGCCTTTGAGGAGCTGGGCATACCGCGATGGGCGGAACGAGCACGCGATGAAGCCGGCCGGGTGGGGCTGCACCCCACCACGAGCATGCTCACGGAGACGGAACGCCGAGTCGCCGAGCTCGTCGGGTCCGGACGCTCGAATCAAGAGACCGCAGCGGCACTCTTCATGTCCGTCAAGACCGTGGAAGCCAACCTGACCCGGATCTACCGCAAACTCTCCCTGCGGTCGAGGACAGAACTTGCAAACCGCTTGAACACATTCGACTCGGCAACCGACCACGGCCAGTAGGACGTCAGCTGTCGAACCGTCGTAGGCGACTCGACGCGAGCTGCCCCGGATCCGCCGGCTGAGGGCGGCGTGGTTGCTGCGACCGACGTGGTCATCGGTGCTGAACACACAGAGGAACGTCTGCAGGCTTCCTCGCACTCTCGAGGCGTCCTCGATCATCGGGTTCGACTCGTCCTGTTCGGTGATCGGGCGGCGCTCATCGCTTGTCGTGGATCGTGAGGGCGTAGCCGTCAGGGTCGGTGAAGGTGAACGTGCGTCCGAACGGGCCGTCGAAGGGCGGCGTCACGATCGGTACGCCGGCCGCGGCCAGCCGGTCGTGCAGGGCCTGCGCGTCGCTGACGTGCAGCCACAACGCCACGCCGAAACCCGGGCGGTCGGCTGCGTCGAGGTCGACGCCGGGCAGCGGGTCACGCACGGCGAACGGGACAGGCGTGGTGGCGAACACGATCGCGTGGGGCGGGCTGACTGGGGCACGGCGCAGGCCCAGCTGGTCCTCGTAGAAGGCGGCGGCGCTGTCCAGCTCACGTACCTGAAGCGCGATGAAGTCGGGTCCGGTGACGGTCACGGTGCTCTCCTTGTCTATGTCAAAGTCCTGACACCAAGACTGTATGTCAGGATGCTGACATGAGCACACCTGAAACGGTCGGTCGAGTAGAGGAAGCGGTCGGCTACGTCCTCAAACAGGCCGCGGTGGCGCTGCGCAACTCGATGGACGCGGCACTACGCCCGCTGCACCTGACCGTCCCCCAGTACGCATGCCTGGAACTGTTGGGACAACGCCCAGGGCTGTCGAACGCCGAGCTGGCTCGCGGAGCCTTCGTCACCCGCCAGTCGATGAACGTCGTACTCCGCGGCCTCGAAGCACGAGGCCTCGTCACCCGGCCCGAAACCGCACCCCGTGGCCGTGAGCTACCTACCGCGCTCACCGAGACCGGCCGCGAGCACCTCCAGGCGGCCAGCGCGGCGGTACGCAATGTCGAGAAGAAGATGTGCGCCGGTCTGACACCCGCACACCAACGGGACCTGCGTAAGAGCCTCACAGCGTGTGTCCGCAATCTCACCGAAGACCGCCAACGGTGACGAGCGCACAGCCGGCTAGGCCGTGCACCTCGCCACGCTCGAGGCGAAAGCACGGAGCCCGCGGTTGGACGGCGAGCTGGTCATCCTCGTCGACGGTCGGCTGTCATTCGTCGCCCGGCCATCTCACCGAGGGATTTGGTCTCAGTGCACTCGGACGTCGACGACGCCGGTGACTGACCTGGCGATGGCCTCGGCGTCGCCGCGTTGCCGGTCGGTGACCGGCCCGTTGATGGTGACCACGCCGTCGGAGACGTCGACCAGCCAGTTGGCGCCGTCGGCGCGGAACAGGCCGGTGACCTCGTAGCGGATCCGGTCATCCGTGTGGGCGAGCACGCGGACAAGATCGCTGCGGCTGACCACGCCGACGATCCGGCCGTTCAGCACCACCGGCAGGCTCTTCATCACGTTCGACCTCATCAGCTCGACCGCCGCGATGACCTTGCTGTCGGCGTCCACGGTGACCGCCGGGTGGGTCATCAGCTCGCGGACCCGGCGGGTCGCCGCGGCGCCGACCGGCGCCAGTGGATCGGAGTGCCGGCCGTCCGGAATCAACGCGAGCAGGTCCGCCTCGCTGACCACCCCGACGACGACGCCGTCGTCGTCGACGACCGGCAGGGCGGTGATGTGGCATTCGTCCAGTAGTCGCAGAGCCTCGTGCGCCGTGGTGTACGGGGTCACGGTGACGGCCGGTGAGGTCATGACGTCTCGCACCAGCATGATGACCGCCTCCTCATCGACCGGCCCATCCAGTGCCCGTCTGTATGACATTGTCGGCGCGGATGCGCTCCAGCAGCGGGTCCGAAATCCCCGGTTTCGAAGGGACTTTCGTCTCCGATCACTATCGAGAGGGCGGTCCTTCTGCTCTGTGTCGGGTGCCGCCGGGGTCGGGCACCGGGGCGTCCGTGATCTAGCCGGGGCCCAGCCGTCGGCCGGTGAGCTCGTCCCATCGGAGCCGGACGTAGAGCAGGCGTTGCGCGCCGCTCGGCCAGGGTTGTGGGTCCCAGTGCGACCGGATCGCCGCTAGCTCGTCTGGGTCATCGATCATCGCGCCGTTGCCGGTCGCGACCACGCTCCACCCCTGCCGGCGCTCGTGGTCGATGTGGTCGACCTCGAAGGCGAGCTTGGTGTCCCACGCATGCGTTCCCAGGACGCTGTACGGCGTGGTGCGGAACACGATCGAATCGTCAACGACCGAGTAGTTGACCGGCAGGATCCGCGGGCCGGAGGGAGTACACACCGCGATCCGGCCGACTACACCACCGGACAGCAACTCGAGACACTTGTCGTACGACAGTTCCGTTGGCTCGGTCACTCACCAAGTCTGCGCCTCCCGACCTCCGTGTGGCGACGGGGATGGCTGGCCTTCGCTCGCTGGGCCGTCGCGCCGCGACCGGGCCGCCTCAGTGGCTGTTGCTCGCGATGGTCCTGCAGTTGGTTTTGTACGGCCTGGGGTACTTGGCGTTGCGTGTCGCGGGGTCGTGGTGTTGATGGGTCCTCCCACTCCTGGGGTTCGGCGGTGAACGGCCGGTCGGTGGCGATGCCCTGGGCCGTTGAGCAGTCGCGAGCTCTTCGGCGTCGATCCGTGAGGCGTGGAGTGGAAGAATGGCCTCGACCAGTGGAGGCGACCGTCATGTCGTTGTCCGATGCCGAGAGAGAGACATTGCTCCGCGCGGCGGCAACCGCGCCGTCGATGCACAACACCCAACCCTGGCGATTCCGGTTCACCGACGAGGCCGTCGAGGTGTATCGCGACCGGGACCGGGAACTGCCCGCCGAGGATCCCGACAGCCGGATGCTGCACCTCGCCCTTGGTGCTGCCGTGTTCAACCTACGGGTCGCCGCGGCGCATCTCGGATACGGCACCAGACCGCGCGCAGCGCACGACAGCGGCCGGCCGGACCTGGTCGTGGAAGTCGAGCTTGGGCCCGCCGATGCCGGCGTCGAGTCGCTCGCAGCGCTGCACCCGGTGCTGCCGCAGCGTCGTACCAACAGGAACCCCTACCTGGATCGCCGGGTGCCGAACGATGTACGCAACCTGCTTAGTCTGAGCGCTGAATCGGAGGGCGCGAGCCTGGATTGGGTCGACGACCTGGTACGACTGCACTACCTGCGGCTGACCACCGCAGAAGCCGACATGGAGGACGGCTTCGACCAGGCGCGTACCTCGGAACGGCGCCGCTGGGTGGGTGGGGAACGGTCCACCGAGGGAGTACCGACGTCCGCGCTCGGGCCGCGACCGCGGATCCGCTCGACGCCGGTCCGCGATCTTGCCGCGACACCTGCGGACGCCCGGCGACCAGCCGCCGAGTTCGAGGCGCATTCGCAGCTGGCCGTGCTGAGCACCGGCCAGGACACGCCGGACGAGTGGCTGCGCGCCGGCCAGGCGATGGAGCGGGTGCTGCTGGAGGCAACCGCACACGGTGTCGCCACCTCCCTGCTCAACCAGGCGATCGAACACCGGCAGCTGCGCTGGCTGGTCCGTGACCCGCTCGGACCGTGGAACCAGCCCCAGGCTGTGATCCGGTTCGGCTACGGCCCGCCGGTGCCGCCCACGCCCCGCCGACCGATCGCGGACGTCGTACAGCCCGGCGAGCCAACCACTTCAGCGACGGATGAATCGGCGTAGCCGCCCTCTACGGCATCGTCACCCCGAACTGTTCAGCGGTGTCACCCGATAGGCATCGGTTCACTGGTCCGATCAGGCAGCTGGCTCGATCGACGTCGCACCAGCCCGTGCCGTCGGTGTTTTCGTGACAATTCATGACGCCGGATGGGAATCAGCAACGTCGATCAGCGACGCGAAATGACTCGGCGCTCCGGTCCGTTCGGGGCGGGTCGGCATTCCCTTCCCGGGACTTTCGCCTCTGGTAGCCGGCTGGCTGGACAGCGAGTGTATTGGACGTCCACCGGGACCGGGTGGCGGATAAGGAGAGACTCAATGGCAAGCCAGAGTGGAGGCTCGCGCGCGATCGCAGTGATCGTCCTAGTCATGGGGGCGGTCATGATCGTGGCGGGTGGGGTGACGTGGTTCATGGTGCAGGATCAGCTCTCGGACGCGAGGATCACCGTCGCCGACGACGCCGACTTCCTGGCGGGTGACGAGGTCGACGGCCCCTTCTCGGCTTATGCGCAGGCACAGGTCATCGAGAAGCATGCGCTGGAGGCAACGAATGGTAAGACCTATGCCGAACTGGACCGAGAAGACCCTCTTCGGCAGACCGCGATGTCGGCGTCGTTCCTGCGAGCGTCCCTGTACACATCCGTGGTCGCGTTCGGAGTGGCGGCGATGGCAGTCGGCCTCGGAATCGCGCTGATCCTCATCGCCTTGGCGCTGATGTCGATGGCGAAAGCTGTGACCCGCGAGAAGACGCCCGCAACCTGAGGCAGGGTGATCGGGTTGTCTGTGGCGAGTAGGTCGCGCTCCTTGGGCAGGCAGGCCATGCCTGCCCAAGGCGGTCAGCCCACCAGTCCGCGCCACAGACCCGACGCTGTTCGGCCCGCCGTTTCGGGACCTACGGCCGGTCCGCCGGCATGGGGAATCGGCGTACATATGAGAAATGAGCAGAGACGACAGCAGGAGTCGATGGTTCGAGCCGGCTCTCTTCCAGCATCTGCCGCCCGAGGAATGCCGGGAGCTTCTGGCCGTAAAGTCTGTCGGACGCGTGGGCTTCAACGGCCCGGACGGTCCGCAGGTGCTGCCGGTCAACTATGTCGTCCACCGGCGCGCCATCTTCTTCAGGACTGCCGTCGGGAGCGCACTGGCGGATGCGATGCGCAACAGCCGGGTGGCCTTCGAGATCGACGACATCGACGAGTTTCTCCAGAGCGGCTGGAGTGTCATGGCCGTCGGCGACGCTGAGCTTGTCGACGACCCGGACATCCTCGTAGAACTGTGGGGAGACGAGGGTCCCAAGCCCTGGGCGGTCGGCCTGCGCACGCAGTTTGTGCGGATCAGACCTATTCGCTTCACCGGGCGGCGTGTCATTCAGCAATAACACGGTGCTGGAATGGCGGTGGCCCAAGGGGCGCTTGTCGCGAGCTCAGCGAGTGAGAGGCTCCAGTGAGACCAGCAGGTCGCCGAGGGCCTGCGCAGTCACGCCCGGGTCGGGTCGCACGATCGCGCCGACCGGGCAGTGCTTCCCGGTTCCGTTCTCGACGCAGGTGCGCGGGTCGACGATCGCCTGGTTGGTCGACTCGACGAACACCTCGGAGCCATCCGGCCGGCCGAGCATCGCCGCGGACCGCGCGTACCCACCGGGCGCGTGCCCGCTGCGCCAGATCACGACGGCGCCGTTCGACAGCGTCTGCGAGTGGCAGGTCCCGACGTACGCGCTCTGCGGCGGTCTGGTGCCAACGGTGAAGTCGCTGGCCTTGCAGTTGGGCAGCGTGCGTGCCGTCTCCTCACCTGTCGGCGGTGTGGTCGGTCCGTCGTCCACACCCACCATGCCGAAGACGAACACGGTGTCGCCTGCGGGGTCGGCGATCGCGCCGTACAGGTCCAACGCGGGCTGGCCGGACGGCATCTTCATGCGCTCCTGCACCTTCACGGTGCGAAACGTCACGCCGAGCGCGTCCTCGATCGTCGCCGCGACGGTGTCCTTGGTCAGCTCACTCGGCCCGGCCGAGCCGGAGGTCGCCGCGGGGGTGCCGGCGGTCGCGTCGGTGGTCCCGTCTGCCAAGCCGCGCACGGCGACAGCGACGAGGGCGACGACAGCGACCGCCGCGACTGCGCTGACGCTTGCAAGCTCGGTACGCCGTCGGCGCGCCCGCCGGCCACGTCTCACTTGCTCGGCGGCCGTGAACCCCGACGGCGGCTCGTCGTCGACGGCTCGTTGCAACAGGGCGGCAAGACCGCGGGCGTCGTCGCCTTTCATCATCGGGTCGTTCATCGGTTGCCTCCATCGCGGTCGGCCGGCACCGGCCATTGCTGACCCAGCTCGGTCCGCAGGGTGACGAGTGCCCGCGCGGTGTAGCTCTTCACGGTGCCCTCGGAGCAGTCGAGGAGCTCGGCGGTCTGCGCGACGTCGAGGTCGTCGAAGAACCGCAGCACGACAACGGCCCGCTGCCGCGCCGGCAACGAGCTCAACGCGGCGCGCACCAGCTCGCGGTCCTCGAACGCGAGCCCCTGACGCACCGCGGTGTCCGGAAGCCGCTCGCTCGCCGTCTCCCGCCGCCACGGACGACGTGACTCGTCGATGACGCGGCGCACCAGCATCGTGCGCACATAGCCGTCGAGACTCGCCTGGTCACGGACGTAGTGCCAGTTGACGTACAGCGACGTGAACACCGACTGCACCAGATCCTCCGCGCGGTGCCAGTCGCCGCAGAGCAGGTACGCGGTGCGGCGGAGCGCGCGCGCACGCGCGCTCACGAACTCCTCGTAGTCCGCCTCGTCACGGCTGCGCATCGCTCGCACCGCCTTCCACTGACTAGACGGAACGACTCTGTCTTCAGGTTGCCACGCCGGAAATTCGGTCGACACCAGCAAAAACGGCCGCCCCGAACGACAGGAGCCGACCCCATGAACACCACCACGACGCCTGCGCGCAGCGGGTCACTGAACTGGCCGACGACGCCGTACGCGCCGCAGCCAAGGCCGACCTGGTAGCCACGGCTCTGCTGGACCTGGAACGCGAAGCAGCTGAGCAGCGCATCGAGGCTCCTTCAGCGGGGGTTGTGTGCGCGCCACGCGACATAGTCGGCGACCGCCTTGGCGACGTCGAAGTTCGGCGCGAAGCCGGTGTCCTGGGTGAGCCGGGTGGTGTCGAGGTACGGGTCGTCGCCGGGGCCGTCCTGCCTCCCGGGCAGCAGGTCGAGCCGCAGGCCCGGAGTGATCGCCTCCAGAGCGTCCGCGAACTCGCGGTTGGTGAACGGCCGGCCTCTGGACACGTTGTAGGTGTCATGGCGCAGGGCCTCCGCGGTCGTCAGCAGGGCGATCGCGCGGCCGGCGTCCGGTGCGTAGCAGCAGTCACCGCCGTCGTCGGCGTACAGCGGCTGCGGCTTCGCACCACGCAGTACGGCGCTGATGTACGGCGGGATGTAGAAGAACGGCGACTCCGGGTCGACGAGCGGTCCCCAGATAGTCCCGATCCGGAGGACGACCGACTGCACACCGCTTCCCTGGAGGCTGTGTGTGGTGAGTGGCTCGACAGCCTTCTTGAAGGCGATGATCAGGTGCGGCAGCTCCGCGGTGGGCAGCGCGAGCTCCTCGTGCCAGGGGATCTCGGTCCGGCCGATGTACACGCCGAGGCTGCTGGCGACGGCGAACCTGCGGACGCCCCAGGTGCGGGCGGCGTCCAGCGCGTTGAGCAGACCGGTCGTGTCCGTGCGGAAGAAGCTGACCGGGTCGTCGGGGATGCTGCCGGAGAGGTGGACGATGTCGCTGATGTCGTGGCGATCCCCGAGGGCGAGGAACGCGTCCCGGTCGGTGACATCGAGGGGTTCCACGGTCACCCGGCCGGCGAGGAACGACGGGACCTCGGTACGGCGATGGGTGGTGACGACGACCTCGTGTCCAAGGTCGAGGAGCGAGCGGGCGGTGTGGGCTCCGATCATGCCGAGCCCTCCGGTGACGAGGATCATCGGACCACCTCGTAGTGGAGGTGGGTCACGCCGGGTGCAGGGATGACCTCCAGCAGACGGAGCTGCACGTGCGCCGGCAGCTCCTGGAACAAGCTGTGACCAGCACCCAGCAGAACGGGCACCTGATGGAGGATCACCTCGTCGACGAGGCCCGCTTCCAGCGCGGAGGTCAGTACGCCGCCGCCCATGAGGGCGACGTCCTTGGCCCCGGCGGCCTCGCGTGCCGCCGCGACCGCGGCCTCGATGCCAGTGGTGACGAGCGTCTGCGCTTCGCTGATCTCGGGCGCGGGCCGGTGGCTGAGGACGACGAGCGGCGCCGTCGGGTGCGGGCAACCGCCTCCCCAATGGCCCGAATGCTCGTAGGTCGTGCGCCCCGCGACAGTCGCCCCCACGCGTGCCGCGATGGCGTCGAACAACCGGGCGCTCGGCTCGCTCAGCTTGAATCCGTCGAACACCTGGCTCGGCGTGTCCCCGTCCATGTACCAGTCGAACAGCATGGGCGCGTCACCGAGACCGCGTCCGAACTCCTCGTCGCCGTCGGGAGTGCGACCACTGACATAGCCGTCGACCGAGACGGCGTGGGCGCTGAAGACCTTGCTCATGTCTCTCCTTCGCTGTGATCAGATGGCTTGGGGAAAGTCGAAGAATCGGTGCGGGTCATAGGCGTTCTTGACCGCTGCCAGCCGGGGTGGTTGCCCGCGTGGTATGCCGAGCCCCAGTCGTCGAGCGCGGGGTCGGGAAAGTTGGGGTACACGCGTCCCGAACCATCGGCGTGGGCGATCGCCCAGGAACGATCGACCCACGGGTCAGCCGCGTCGGCGATGTGCTCGAGCAGGAAGCACTCGCTGCGATGCGCGAACGCGGTGGCGTCCTCGGCGACCTTGTTGTAGGCGCCTCCCATCGCGGTGAAGGTGATCTCCCGTCGGCCCATCGTCCCGTGGTCGCCGAACTGGGTCAGGAGCGATGCGAGGGTGCGGCCGGACATCGCGTGGGAGAAGAACTCCGACCTCATCCGCACGGCGCGTTCGGGCCTCACCGGTGCACTGGATCCAGACTGTCCGCACTACCCCCGCCAATCCCGGCAACGGCGGACGCTCAACGTATGACTCCATTACGGTCATCCTCGCACTGAAGTGCCGAGCGGGATCGACGTCAAGCGCCTCCGGCCGCTGACGCGGTCGGGCCCCGCCCGACCTCGACGCGGAACTTCGCAAACCGCAGACCCAAGCAGTCCGGCAGGGCGTCGTACGATGCCAAGGTGGCGGCCAGGCTGTGGCAGATGAGCTGTGAGCTGGTTGGTCTCGGCGGTCGGCCGGGGGACCCGCAGTGAGCGCGCCGGCCGGACTCGACGCGACCCTGACGCTCCGCGGCGGGGTGCCTGTCCCCGTCGTCGGTCTGGGCGTGTTCCGTGCCCGGGCCGGCGGCGAGACCTCAGCGGCGGTGGAGACTGCTCTGCGGGCCGGCTACCGGCACGTCGATACCGCCCGCGTCTACGGCAACGAGGCTGACGTCGGCATCGGTCTGCGGGCAAGCGGCCTGGACCGCCAACAGGTCTTCGTCACCACCAAGCTGTGGAACGACGACCACGGCTACCGGTCGACGTTGGACGCGTTCGAGGCCAGCCGCCGCAGGCTCGGCGTCGATGTGGTCGACCTGTATCTGGTGCACTGGCCGGTGCCCGGGTCGCGTCTGGACACCTGGCGGGCGATGGAGCACCTGCTGGACACCGGCAGGGTGAGGGCGGTCGGCGTCAGCAACTACATGGTCAGGCACCTCGAGGAGCTGCTCGTCGTGGCGGATAGCCCCCCGGCGGTGAACCAGATCGAGCTGTCGCCGTACAACTGGGCGTCGCGCCGCGACGTGGTCGACCTCTGTGCAGCGCACGAGATTGCAGTCGAGGCCTACAGTCCGCTCACCAAGGGACGGAGGCTGTCCGATCCACCCTTGGTCGGAGTCGCTGAGCGGTACCGGAAGACGCCCGCGCAGGTGCTCATCCGCTGGGCATTGCAGAAGGGTTTGATCGTGCTCCCGAAGTCGACCCGTCCGGAGCGCATCGCAGCGAACGCCGACGTGTTCGACTTCCGTCTCGCCGACGAGGACGTGGCGGCTCTGGACGCCCTTGACGAGAACCTGGTCACCGGCTGGGATCCCACCGACGCGCCCTGATCGCGCGGCTACGGCTCAGGTGGTGCAGCCGGTCGGGAGGGCGGCGAGGAACTCGAGCTCGTCGGCCATCGACGCGCTCAGGTCGAGCAGGAGGTCCGGGATCTCCTCGTCGGTCCAACGGTGCCCGGCGATCACGTCGGTGACGTCGAACAGTGCCTTCGACAGCCGGTCGCGGGTTGCCTGGTACTCCTCGAGGTGCTCGAAGGTGTCGTCCCGGAGCACCTCGACGATCGCCCGGGACAACAGTTCGGCATCGCGCAGTGCGTCGGTGATGCCGTGCGCGGCCAGCGGGTCCTTGTAGTACCCGGCGTCCCC
>Ga0075428_100000782_pt1 | contig 33156 bp, 26 predicted proteins | sample RhiMetdeltSRZDD2_FD_75291 | JGI IMG/M metagenome (GOLD analysis project Ga0075428, IMG submission 75291) | Populus rhizosphere microbial communities from Tennessee, USA - Rhizosphere MetaG P. deltoides SRZDD2 | ecosystem: Host-associated > Plants > Roots > Rhizosphere > Soil | place: USA... | reverse complement strand
GCCAGCTCGAATCATTCGTCGGCGCAAGTCCACCTTCGGGCGCGGCGTACTGCCACTCGAAGGACCACTTCTCGGGAGTGCCGGAGAAATCGCTGATGTGGCGGAGGGTTAAATATTTATCGAGCGGGTTGGCCGACTGAATGATGTCGATGCGCCCGCGGAAGAGGTTCGTTTGAATGCGGATGACGGCCATGTCAACCGGATCGCCCGGATCCACCATGTCGAGGTTGGTGCTATTGTTGAACACCATCGTCAGGTAACCGGCGCCGAAGCCCGGCGTGCACAGTGCCAGTGTATCAAATGGCTCGTTCTCGTTCCTCATCTCGATGCGCTGGGTCGGCAACGCATCGATCGCATTGGTCCAGGCCAGATCGATCCCCACCACGCGCGACGGGTTTTTGGCCAGTGCTATCAGGTCCGGCGTCATGAGGTTCAAGCGCAGGTAGTGGTAGTTCGGGTACTCGACAAAAAGTCCCTTGAGTTGCAATCGCTCGGACGGATCAGAGAACGGCACCCAGAAAAGCCGCTGCCGCAGGTCCGGGTCGAGGTCCGAAAAGAACGTGTTGCCGGATCGTGGGTCGCGCAATGCGCGCATTCGCGGCGGGATGTTGGTGAGCGTCACCTTGCGAGCGCGCGTCGCGTCGATCAAGAGGCCGCTCTCAATGTCATCGTTACCCGCCAGGGCCACCGATTGTTGATACACGATGCGCACACTCTTCTGTCCGCGGACCGCAGGCAGATTGTTCTTGGGGAGCGTGAGGGTATCGGCGATGGAAAGCGTCGGCACGATCGCCGGCCATTTAATGTTGAAGGCCACACGGACCGGCGTGCCGTTGAGGACGGTCGATGCCGGCGGACTCGGGTTGCCCCACGCGCTGAGCCACGGCAGTTCGGTCAACGGCTCGGGCTGGTTGTTCGCGGCGAGTTGCGGAATCCAGAAGCTGGCCTGCATCGGGTAGAAGAAGCGCATCCCCACTTCCAAATTCCCACCATTGTTGCCGGCCTGCTTGGCCCAAAAGTAACGCAGCCGGTCGCGGAAGAGATAGGGCCGATCAGAGAAGTCGCTGTCGGTGCGCGCCGAGTTGTCCGGCAGGACGGAACGGAGCGGCGCAGGGGGCTGGATCATGCGGCCGGCTTCGATGTTTTGGACGAAGCGCGGATAATCCCGGTTCGTGACCACGATCTGATACACATCCAGCGCGCGTTGCCACGCGGAACCTTCGGGCGTGAATTCGACGAGAGTGAACGGATAGGAGGTGGCGTCGGCTGTGTCGTTGGTCTTGTTCAGGTCGCTGCGCAGCGCATAGGCAATGGGCCCGACCATAAGCGCGTGTTCTTCGTTTGGATTGTAGCCCGGGAGGTTGACGTCGTTCTGCACGTACACGCGCGGGTTTCGGTTGGGGTACGCCCGGCCATTCCGCTGCAGCGGGACATTGGCGCCGGGAGCGAGATCGAAATCCACCTGGCCCGGCGATGTGCCCTCCACAAAGAATACCTCAGTAACATCGGCGGGGAACTGGTCGCTACTATCAAGGCGGGTGGGGTCGTAGTCGAAGCGCCAAATAAGATCGGGGTTGGCAGCCGCATCGACCGCCGTCGCATAATTAAGGAACATCTCGTTCTCGGTCTGGTCGCTGAACCACAAGCGGGTTTCATCCATCGAGCCGACGAACAGCCCGAACGGGATGGAGGGTGCGCCTGCACCGTCAAACGAACGCCTGCCACCCAACTGCACCGAATCGAAGACATAGCCCGCCAGGTCAGTCGGCAGGTTGGTGTGGACTCCTGCCGGCTGCCCGTTCACGTAGAACTTCACCGTGCCGTTGGTGCCGCCAGAGAACGCCACATGCGTCCACTGGTTCGACGGGACGGTCATGGTGCCGAAATACTCGTTGGTGGTCGTGGTGCGCGAAATGGGATTGAAACTCACGATCCCTGCGCCGATCAAACTGTCTTTGATGAAGAGCGAGAAGGCGTTCGTGCTGCTGACCATGTCCATGACGCCGCGATAACCGGTAATGGACGTTGGCTTAACCCACGTCTCGAAGGTGAACTCGTCGAGGCGCGGATTTCCCCACTCATTCGTCACGACGTCGGTGCCGCGGACGGTGACCGCCTTGTTGCCAAAGAAACGGAGACTCTTGGTCCCGTCATCGAAATAGCCGCCGTATGCGGAACCCTGGAAGCTGGCGATGACGATCTGCGGAGCGGCTTCGGGCCATTCGTTACGATAATCGCAAACGAGCGACGGCCAGTAGATTGGATATGGAAACTGTTCCGTCTCGACGAGCGCGGTGACGTTCCACCACCACGCACTCAGGTGACCGATATTAACGGCGAAGAGTTGCGATTGCACGGCGGCCACATCGCCCGGATAACCCGATGGATAATGATACAACCCGGCGTGGTATCGGTTCCAGTCGTCGCCCGCCACATTTGTGATGCCCAGCCCGGTTGGAATGGTGCCAGGGACGCGAACCATCCCGGGCCAGCCGGCGTATGGATTCGAATTGGGACTGACGTTGTAGCCGAACGGATGAAGCTCGTTGCCGATGGTCGACGGGCTGACCCCCTGGTAAACGAGCGGCGACAGTTCCGGAACGATGCGAACGGTTTCAAAATAAACGTCTTCCCCCACGGTGTACTTCACCGTGATCATGCCGGCTCGGAGGGGCCGCAACGCACTACCGGAAACCGTGGCCACGGGAACGGTTGATTTCGGGAAACCCGGGGCGATTTCCACCGCCTGGTAGGGCATCACCTGCGCCAGGACCTGCGGCGGGAAATAAACGTTGCCCTGCGCGCCCTGACGTGTCGTCACGAGTGCGCAGCGCTGGCTGTCGAAGTCCCACGACACGTCGTAGATATCGACCTCGAACGGCCAGATGACATCCAGTTGCTCCTTGGCCTTCCAAAAGATTTCCAGTTGCCATGGCGCGTCAGTGGGGCGAATCGCCCACACCCAGCCGTTGCGTGCTCCCACAGAATGTTTGTAGGCAAAAATCTCGTCGGGCCGTGCGCCGGTCGTATCGACACCACCGCGCGTGACGTCGCAGAAGACCGGGTTGTTGGTGTTCTCAGTGCGCCGGGGCAGAAGACGATCGCCCACGTTCACCGCTATGGTGGCGCTGGCGGGTTCGAGCACGTCGACGACTTCGAAGCCGAGCAGTTCGCGATTTGTGTTCACGCCTTCGGGCCGGCGTGAGTAAGCGACTGCGACCCTTCCTTTCGCACCCGGAATGGCGCGCAGCTCGCTGTTCTTCAGGAAGATCGTGGGCGGAAAGACCTGGCTGATTTGTTCGTTGGCAATGTTCGTCGTGTTGGCCGGGTTGAGGGCCGGGTTCGGAATCTGGTTGTTGTAGTAGATCTGGACCTCATAGCTGTTGCCGAAGCGCACACGGGGTCCGGAGTATTGGCCCTCCGTCCAGAACAGGCGCACGGGCCGGCGCGTCAGGTTGGGACCGATCACATACGTCGATGAAAACCGGTTCGTGGTCAGTGCGTTGGTCCAGCTCACGTTGGCCACGCCTTCGTCCACCGCGATGAACAAATTCGTGTTGGCGTAGCGCAGCCATTGCACGGCGTTGGGATTGCCATTGGTGCCAATGACCGGCACCCAGCCGTCGTCGACGAGGGCGAGCGCGTCCTCGGGCGGGAACAGCGTATCGCCGACGCCGTACTGCGAATTTAGCGGCACGATGCCTGATCCGATGCGGTTCTGCCGCGTGTGGCCGGCCGCCACCAAAGGCAGGTTGGTGCCGCGCCAATTCGTAAGGATGACCGAGCCGCCGCCGGGCGTGAAAGCCGCGTTGCGGTTCCCCGGGTGGTTCGTGGGCGTGAATGGGTTGGGCGCGCCGGGCCTCAACTGCGGCGTGTCGTATTGCGCCTGCGCGAGCATCACCGAGCCGAGGAGGATTACAGCCAGAACCCAGGCAGGGCGGGATGTCCCCATCGCGCCGCTCACCGCAGTTTTGAAGCGTTGAAATTTCATGGCAGCCCCGGATTCAGGCCGGTGACGCTATTGGTGTTCCGATAATCCTTTGGCGGTCCCCAGGAAAAAGAGGGTCACTGACCCACCGGTCGGAGTGCCTTGGAAAATGATGTATGCATATGTCCAATCCGAGTAGGTGTAAGCGGCGCGAATGCTTGGAGAATTTGCGCTGTAAAAATAACCAACGAGCGCGATATCGTATTGAGCGGTATTGATGCCGTGAAATACCTGCGTGACGGTCGAAGCAGTGTTAACCGTCGCCGTCACCTCCTTGCGGACGAACATGGGCCGACTGTTGAAAGAGAAGTCCGGAGTGCCGATGTTCACTGATCTACCACTCATAAAGATCGCCGAGCCGGGGCCAGATATGTTTGTCTGGGAGCCGATGTAGATCTCCGAGGCATGAGCGGGGCCAAAAGTTAGTCCACCCAGGTAATTGATTCCCAACGCCAGGGGGCCACCGCTGTTGAGCAGCCTTAAGCCCGGTGAAGCGCCGTGCGCCTGCAGGAGGTTGGCGTAAACCGTGCCGCCATTGGCGCCATTTATCCGCATTGGCACACTCACGCCGATCTCGTTGGTTGTGCTCGAGAGCGACGGTGTTTGCACGCCCTGGGGCGCGCCGAACAAGCCATCCGCTTTGGTGGCGTAAACGCTTTGATGGGCGCGATAGGCAAAGGGCGCGGTCAGGAATTGCTGGCGAGGCGTCGCTTCTACGGGAGTCGCCAGCGCAGTGCCGTTCGTTTCAGTTCGCACGGTTAGCGCCATGAAGAACGTGTCCGGACTTGCGCCATCGGCCTTCCACAGCACTTGCCAGATGGGCGGGTTGGTCACGCCCGGTATTGCTGTGCCGCCAGAGCCGAGATTGACCGAAAAGTACCCGTCGCGCGTCAGCACCGAGTAACGTTCACCCCATATTCGCGCGCCGCCCGAGGCTGTCGGGTACAAGACGAGATCGATCGTGTGCGTCGTGTCGAGGTAGGGAGCGTTGGCGGTGGTCACCAACCGTCCCTGGTAATTGATCTGTGGCGGGATCATCACCAGCGATGCGGGTGGAGCGCCCGCGTGCGCCGCCCCCGCGAGCGCTATCAGCACAAGTGATATCCCAATTCTGGTTTTCATTTTTCTTTCCTCACGTTTCGGTCCGTTTCACAACTCTCATTGCAGCAGCGGCACTCCCGAGGCCCGCTGGAGCACAAACCGCCCTTCCGCCGTGATTATCCGATTTGTCTCATTCAGCGGTCCGCCCAGGCCGTAGACACTCTCCCGATAAACTCCACCGATGACTGTCTCGCCCCAGCGCGGCTCCGGGTTCACCGCGTCCGGCCCCTGGAAAACCATCTCGATGTCCCGGCGGACCGAGAACACCTCGACATCGTCGGTGTAAGGCACGTCGTCTTCGGCGCGGCGCTCCTTGTTGTCGTGGAGCGGGGCGAAAGCGTGGAGGAACGGATTAACTGAATCACTGTGCGTCAGCAGCACGGCCCCCTTCACCGCCTGATTCGCCACGCCAAACGCTCCGTTGCTCAAGACCGTGGGCGACATGAATGGGAAATTGGCGCTGGAAAGGCGAAAGACCTTCGCGTCCGGATATTGCGATCGGTAGCTGGACAATGGCGCTTCCGTGGAGAACAGGTCCGTAACAATTCCGCCGTTCACAGGGTCGGCCCGCGTGCCGACGAATACACGTTGCAGCAGTCGAGCAACGCCGTTCGAATCAACGTGCGCCAGCAACCGAAAGGTAAACGGGCGCCCGACTGGCCGTGGTGTTTGCGCTATGCCAAACACGCCGGGCATGCGCAAGCGGCCAACGTCCGTGATGTTCACTTCACCCACCCACAGGCCGCGCGATTCCTGAGCGGAGCCAAGCCTCGCCATCGCTCGAACGCCAAAGCGTTGCCGCACCACTCCCGCAATGCCGAAATCATCCGTCACTTCGAGGATGCTTTGGAAAGCGCTGTTCGTATTGCCCACGGCGAGCGCGACTGCATCCGGCAGCAACGCCAGCCGCACAGATGCTCCCGCGGTAAGTTGAGTGGTAAAGCTCGCTGGCATCGTTTGCCATACCCGCCCTTGCGCCTCAGACGTGCCGCTCACGATGGCGTACTTCAACGGCACCGCTCCGGCGAGCGGCGGTGTGCCGGCCGGCGGCGCCCCTGAGGGCAGCAGTGCCAGCCTCACTCCGCGCGTCGTACCGGTCACGTTGCGAATATCGATGTACTGCGGAACGAGCCGCCGCCCGAAATCCATCCAGCCGGTCGGTGACTCAAGCTTCACCTCGATCGGGCCGCCGTACGTAGAATACTGCTGCGCTTTCACCCAATAGGCCACGCCAGGCGAAAGTGTGCTCGTCGTGGGCGTGAAGATCCGCTGATGGGCTCCGCTCGCCGCAACCGTGTAAATCTCTCCGCCATCCCGATAATCCACGAGAATGCGGTTTCCGGCCGCCGCAAAAAAAGTGCTGAAGCTTACCGTGGAGGAGTAAACCGGCAGCCCCAGGAAATGATGCGAACCCGGCTGCCACTCGTACGTCAGAGCGAGGGGACGACCCTGGACATTCAGCGTGATCGGCGAACCGGCGGACACTTCGATCAGATAAGCGGCGGCACCAGCCACATCCACCAAATTCAAGAGGGCGCGATTGGTGCTGTTACTCGGAAACCAAGTGAGCCACGACCCACTGTTTGGGATAATAGCTCCCGTCGTCTCGTCATACTGCACTGCTTCGATGGGCGGCGGAGCCCAGCGCCGCACACTGATGATGCGCGGGTTCGATCCGAAGAGAGAGTCACAATCGGAAGGAGTGGGCAGCACCGTGAGATGGACCGGATTCCAGCCCTGGGACAAAGTCAGGGTCTGAGTGCTCCACTGAGCCTGAACGGGCAGCAGGCATAGGGCAAGCGCGGCAATAACCCAGCCGCCTGCGTCGCGACCTCGCCCGGAGGTACGTAACATCCCGGTGAACATGGTTGTCGTTGCTCAGCAGCTGGGCCCCGAGTGCATTCGGCCAAAGCCGCTTTAAGAAGACGCGGTCGATAAAGAACTCTCAGAGAGATTTTGTCAACATATAAAAACAAAAATTTATATAGAAACGCGATCGATCGCCCTCCGAAGTCCTGCCCACGTGCGACGGTGGCTGTTCGTTCTACGGGTTTGCCGTTACACTCTTGACTGGTGCCGCCGCCGATTTGTGAGGGTCAGGGCGAGGTATCCAACGATCAGAACGTTTAGAATCAAGAGCGCGAGCCTTATGGTAGTGATGCGGTGAAGCAGGTGATAAATCTCTATCGGAATGTAGATGCCACCGCTGAGGACCGCAAACCATTTGGCCCATGCCCGGGCGTGCCATAAACCATAAGCTTCGACGATCCGCACCAGAGCATAAACCAGGGCGGCGGCGGCGAGCATCTGGAGCCTGGCGTCCGTCAGGTGAGCGGCGGTGTGAATGAAAATTTGCGGATAATGGCGGGCGGGGTTGAGATGAAAATGTCGCACGACGTCTTCAGCCAGGCGCTGAAAGTCCCGGTGAATGAGCGAGAGCAACCCCGCGCCAACAAGCAGGACCAATGCGCCCTTGGCCCCCTCGAGCAGAGCGACGGTCCGCAAAGCAATGTGGCGTGAGCGCGGGGCCATTATCGCCTGGGCAGCTCAATGTTTCGCCAACGCTTCCGAGCCTCCACCTTCATACTGTTTCCTTGGAACGCCGATCTTCGTTCGGCACTGCATTCCGCGAACAACATGCCAGCATGGCCACTGAAGCAGGCAGGCGCTGAATGTAAGCGTTCTGGTTAATCGACATGCAGCACTGGTCATTGGGTGATCACTTGAAGCGTTTTGCTCGCATAAATTGCCTTCGTCGGCCACGGCATGAGTCTTGCGTTTCCGAGTGGCGAAGACAAACCTCGCGGTGGTTTTAGTGTCTCCGAGCAAGGCACGCCACCGCAATGATTTCAGACGTGAAATTACGGCTAATAGCCTTCATCACAGCGATCGTCCTGCTGGTTTCGGTGATCGTCTGGGCGGCGTTTACATCGGCGCGTCTGGTCGAAAACTCACGGGTGCAGATGGCGTTGGCCGACTCAGAGAGCTTCCGGATCGCGCGCGAATTTCAGCAAGGCATTCTGGGCTTGAACGAGCGGCTTTTACAATTCGCACTCACCCACAATACCAACGAATGGATCGAATTCAGGAAGCAATGGAGTTTCCTGAACGACTGGATTGATCAGCAACACTTGTTGGCACCCGCAGAGAAACAAGTCCTGGACCAAATCGACGTCGCTTACGACGATTATTACAGGGCAGCGCAGCAGATCGAAACCAAGGTGGCATCCAGCCGCGAAAAGACAATGCCCGCAGCCGAATTTTCAGCTTTGCAGCGAGAAGCAGACCGACTCCTCAACCTCGCCTTTCAAATCAAGGAAGCCCACCGGCAAACCCTGGTGGCTTCTCTCGCCGGCACCACCCGAACCCTCGACCGTTTTCAGATGCTCCTCTTGAGCGCATTGTTCCTGATCGTCGTCTTTGGATCGTGGCTCGCGTACTTTGTTTACAAGCAATTGATTGCTCCGCTGGAGTTGAAACTCGTCGAGAGCCAGGCTCTTTTGGAAAGACAGGAAAAACTGGTTTCCCTCGGGACGTTGGCGGCCGGCGTCGCCCATGAAATCCGCAATCCGCTCACCGCCATTAAAGCGTGGCTCTTCATGCATCAACGAACCCTGCGGCCCGGCACGCAGGAAGAGGCCGACGCAAAAGTCATTAGCCAGGAAATCGATCGCCTGGAGCGCATCGTAAAAGATTTCCTGGTCTTCGCTCGCCCGTCCGAGCCGACACTGCGATCCATCTCAGCCGAAGAGCCCTTGCGGGAGGTCCACCAACTCCTGTCGCCGCAACTCCGGAAGGCTGGCATTCAATTCACACTTGAGTCCGTGCCGCCAATGCGCGCGAAAGCCGATCCGCAACAAATCAAACAGGTCCTCATTAACCTGGTGCAAAACGCCGGCGAGGCCGTTGGCCAAAATGGGAGGGTGACGCTGCGCGCCAGACCAGACCACATGCGGCTGCGAGACAAAGAAACGGACGTGGTTATTTTTGAAGTCGCGGATACGGGCAAGGGCATATCACCGGACATTGAAAAGCGTTTGTTTGATCCATTTTTCAGCACGAAGGAGACGGGCACCGGGTTGGGGTTGTCGATTGCCGCGCGCATTGTTGAAAAGCATGGCGGCGTGCTACAGTATAGAACGCGCGTGAACCACGGCACCACGTTTATGATTGTGCTGCCGGCATTCCGAGAAGAATGAAGGCCAGAATCCTCCTCATCGAAGACGATCCCGGCATTACCGTCACGCTCCAACGCCTGCTCGCCAGCGAAGGCCATGAAGTCGCCCTCGAAAAGCGTGGCGACTCAGGTCTGCAGCGCGCGACGGCCGAGAATTTTGACGTGGTGCTCACGGATTTGAAGTTGCCGGGCCTCCACGGGCTCGAGTTGGTGGAGAAACTTCATGCGGCTAAACCGCGGCTGCCCATTATTGTGATGACAGCGCACGGGACGACCGAGACAGCCATCGAGGCGACCAAGCTTGGCGCCTTCGAGTATTTAGTGAAGCCATTTGAAATGCCCGACCTGCTGGAGGTCGTGAGCAAGGCCCTCGTCACCAGCCAATTGATGTCCGAACCCGTCGGTCTCGGCGTCGCCGGTCAGACACGGGACACCATCATTGGGAGCAGCCGCGGGATGCAGGAAATCTACAAGGAGATTGGCCGTGCCGCGGCCAAACCGGTCAATGTGTTGATCTGCGGTGAAACGGGCAGCGGCAAGGAGTTGGTGGCGCGCGCGCTCTACCAGCACAGCGACCGCAACAAAGGGCCGTTCATCGCGATCAATTGCGCCGCCATTCCCGAAACCCTGCTTGAGAGCGAATTGTTTGGCCACGAGCGTGGCGCGTTTACCGGGGCCGAGGCCCGTCGCATTGGACGTTTCGAGCAGGCCCACGGCGGAACACTTTTCCTTGATGAAATCGGAGATATGACCCTGGGCACGCAGGTGAAGTTGGTGCGGGTGCTCCAGGAACGCTCCCTGCAGCGCCTGGGCAGCAAGGAAACGATTCCCGTGGATGTTCGAGTGATTGCGGCAACCCATCGCGATCTCCAGCGCGCCATCCAGGAAAAGCAATTTCGCGAAGACCTCTTTTATCGCCTCAGCGTCGTCACCATTCGTTTGCCTCCTTTGCGCGACCGGCGTGAAGATATTCCGCAGCTCGTGGCGTATTTTCTTAAGAAGCACGGCGAATCCCACGGTGTAACTCAGCCTGCCATTCACCCCGACGCTTTGGAGTTCCTCCAGGCTGAGTCCTGGCCAGGCAACGTGCGCCAATTGGAAAACGTCGTGCGCAAAGTGCTGTTGCTGGCCGGAGATTATACCATCAGCGCAGACCATGTGCGCGCTGCCACGACGCCCGTGACCGCTCCGGAGCAAACCAGTGACCAGAGTCTGCGTGATTATGCCGCTGCTTTGCTCGCCGCCGCGCAGCGTGGCGAACTCGACCGTTCTCACGCGCGTTTGCTCGAAGCCGCCGAGCAGGAAATCATCCGCCAGGCCATTCGCCTCACGCACGGCAATCAACTCCAGGCTGCGCGCCTGCTCGGAATTTCACGGCTCACCCTGCGTGAAAAGCTCACGCAGTGGGGCTTGCGTCCAGGCCAGCAGGACCAATCGTGATCCGGCGTATGACCCGATGCGAGATGGTCAGCAGCGTTCCAGCTTTGTCTAACGGCTGATCAACATGACGCATCGGTTTTCTTTCAACCGCCTGAAAGCGCGGCAATTTTCCTAACCGCGGTTTGGCACGCCAGTGGCTTGGAACCCTAACCTGCTTGATCAAATCACACAGCGTTGGCTGTAGACTGAAAAGGAATGTCGTGAAGAAGTGGTCGATGGGAGTGCGTTATGGAATGACGGCGGCCCTGCTGGCGATTGCATTTCTTATTCGCCATGCCCTCACCCCCCTGCTGGATCGTCATTCGCCGTTTTTGTTTTTTCTTCAGGCGGCCATGCTCGCCAGTTTATTCGCCGGGCTCGGCCCCGGAATTGCGGCGCTGCTCGGGGGTATGGTCCTCGGCGACGTTCTCTTTCTCAAGCCTACGATCGGCTTTGCCCCCTATACCACGGCAGAACTCACTGCGTTGATCAGTTATCTGATCACCGGACTGATCGCGATTGGCATCATCGAACGATTTCATCATGTCCGAACGCGGCTGGAGCGTATTCAAGCCCACGAACAGGCCCTGGAGAGCGAGGTGACGGCGCGCACCATCACGTCGGAGCAAAGGCTCAAATCACTTGAGGGGGTCCTGTACCACGTGGCCCATGATCTGCGTGCGCCCTTGCGAGCCATGCACAGTTTCAGTTGCCTGCTGCTCGAGAATTGCGATTCCCGATTGGACGCGGCGGGGCGTGATTACGCGAGACGCATTTCCGAAGCCTCGCTTAAAATGGACATTTTGGTGCGCGACCTCCTGAATTATGGGGGCCTGAGCCACCGCGAAGTGCGTTGGATCGACATTGATCTCTGGCCGCTGGCGGATTCCTTGATCGACGCGCTCGCTCCTGAAATCGAATCGCGGCGCGCTGAAATTCGAGTACATCCTCCATCGCCGCACGTCCGCGGCGATCCTCAGATCCTCGCTGGCGCGTTAAAACACCTCCTTGAAAATGCGTTGAAGTTTGTCAGGCCAGGCACGGCGCCACAAATCGACATTTGGGCCGAAAGCCACGACGGCCTATGGCGAATCTATATCGCCGACAACGGCATTGGGATTGCCCCGGCGTACCAGCGGCGCATCTTCGGTGTCTTCGAACGCGGGCACTCCTCGCCACATTATCGCGGCACGGGCATCGGACTGGCCATCGTGAAAAAGGGTGCCGAGCGCCTCGGCGGCCGCGCGGGAGTCGAATCCAAAGTCGGTGAAGGAAGTCGCTTCTGGCTCGAACTGCAAGCCGTGCTGCCACCGACGCGAGAATTGGATTCTCCATCTACCATTCACCGGGAACCGCTTCGAGCGTTAATGGCCTACCTGAGGAGCAGCTTATGTTTAACTCCATGAACGTTCCGACTATTCTCCATGTCGACGATGATGAAAATGACCGGCTGTTGCTGAGCATCGCGCAGCGCAGGGCGAACATTCGCGCCAACTTGGTCGCGGCAGAGGATGGAGAGCAGGCGATCGCCTATTTGCAGAACAGCGATACTGCTTCAAGCGCTGGCCCTGCGCCGGCTACAGACCTGGTGCTGCTGGATTTGAAGCTCCCCTTCAAATCGGGGTTCGAGGTGCTGGAGTGGATCCGTGCCCAGGATAGATTGCAGGACCTGCCGGTGATCATCCTAAGCTCTTCCGAGCATGAAAGCGACCGGCAACGCGCCTTGAAAAGCGGAGCGAACTTTTACGTTATTAAGCCCTTGGCCGTGGAGGGAATGGTGGAAATGATGAAACAGATCCACGCAAATTGGCTTTCGCCGGTCTCCCTCTCCGCTTAGGCCTGATCAACGTCCTGCCACTGTTATCTACCTGGTTATCAGTGTGTGCCTTCCCGCCAGGTGAAACCCCACAAAATCAAAGCGCTGCTGCCGTAGCCGGCGTTGGCACGCCAGTGGCTTAAAGCTGAATCGGCACTGTTGGTATGACAGAACAGGGCAGCATAAGGATGAATATGAAAAGCAAAATTCTAATGAAGATCGCCTCGGCCTCTCTCCTGGCTTCCGGGCTGATCGGGGGCACGGCCTTTGCCGGGACTCCTGATCACGTTCTGCAGGACCATGGCACGATCGCCGGAGTCAATACGGAAAACAGAATCCTGACGATTACGGAGGCCAAATCACACGAGCCCAGAAACTTCAGCTGGAACCATGACACGCGTTTGCTGGAGCGCGATCACCTCTGGAGCCGATCAAAGCCAGTCATGGCTGATCAACTCCAGCCGGGTGAACCGGTGAAGGTGAGCTATCAAAAACAGAACGATCAGTTCCTGGCCAAAACGATTGTTATCTCCCACAAAAAAACGGCCGCGGCCTCGGCATATCCACACCACAGTTGAGCCGCGACCATCCTCAACACTCCCCGCCTGTGGGCTGCCGCCAGGTCGCCCGCAGGCGGGCATCAGGAAAGGACAATTATGAAGAAGCGCATTCTAATAGTAGAAGATGAAAGAAGCGTTTGGGAATCCATGCGCGACATGCCTGACATCGATAGTTACGAACTTGAGTGGGTGCAGACCGGCCACGAGGCGGTTCGTCGCTCGCTTGATCGTCCCCTCGATGCGCTTGTACTCGATCTGGATGTGGTCGACACGAGCGGATGGCAGGTTTTAGATTGCCTCTGCGGGTTACATCCCTGGCTGCCGATAATCGCGCTCGTCAGCAACATCGACGACGGCGAAGTCGCGTCCGCGATCGGCGCCAGCGCCTGGCTCTTGAAGCCCGTCGACCGCCGACTGATCAAGGCCGTCCAGCGGCTCCTCGCTGAACCGAACGAAAAACGTCTCTGGCGAGCTGCAGATTCTTACCATCGCGCGCTGTCTCTGCCGCAACTGGAACTGGCTTTTCCCGGATGAGCTCATGAGCAAATCAATACTGCTGGCCGATGATGACCCGTCTGTCCGGACGATGGTCGGTCGGGTGTTGGAAATGGACGGCTACAACGTGATGCCGGCCAGCAGTGGACGGGAGGCAGTCTCGCAGTTCCTCAATGGACCGCCGGATGCAGTGCTCCTTGATTTGAACATGCCAGAGAAGGACGGTTGGGAGGCCTGGCACCTCATGAGTTCGCTGCACCCGTTTGTACCCGTCATCGTCATCACCGCGCGGCCCAACCAGTACGAACATGCGAACCAGCTTCGCATCGATGCGCTCATGGAAAAGCCCTTGGATCTCGGCTTGCTCCTGGAAACGATCCGCCAGTTGCTGACCGAGCCGGACGCGCAGCGGCTCGCGCGAATGAGTCGTGCGGATTTTCGCACCCAATGGCTGAACGATCCCAACCATCCGGAGACATGGACGCAGACCTGAATGCCACACGTCTGTCGCGGAACGCTTTGATTGTCGCCGTTGCGCACTGAGCGTTGCGACCCATCCCCCTTTAATGTTACTGGAAGCCACCCATGGCCGGCGGGACAAAACGAGATAGACTTACACTGTAATGAAGCCGAGTAACCCGGGTGAATTGGAATCTGCACCGGGCCGCTGTCTTTAGCGCATCCTCACAGGTCTGCTCCGACCAAGCAGCCATGCGCCCCAGCGACCTGGTGCCTTTCACACAATAAATCGGGCATGGAGCGAGAGCAATACACAGGCGGGCGGTAAGGCGGTTTGCCGAAGTGAGGCGTTCCTCGCATGCAACTCACCGCGTGGTCGCGTAAGACATGCTGCTCCTGGCTTGGTAAGGAACGGGCGTGTCGGGCTCGAGCACCACGCGGAAGGCCTGGGACTCTGGCGTGCTGATTTTTGTGACGCGCCCACGGCGTCCGGAATAGCTGTCGCCCCACTGCGCCTTCTTTTCTCGCACTAGAGTGGTTCCCATGTCTTCCAGGCGCACGTGGACCGGTGTCACCATTCCATCGCGCAATTCGATTTCCTTTGCTTCCGATTCCAGGACGACGCGGTTGCGAAATTGCACTTGCAGACTATGGCGTCCCGGCGGCAAGGCGAGACGCAGCACGCCGCCTTCAACGGGTTTATATTCGGAGAAGAGTTTTTTGTTCCGGGTGGTGTCGATAACCTCCCAATGCAAATTCGCTCCGTCGGCCGCATAGAAATCGACATACCCGGTACTGGCCTTCGCGTGCGACGGATTAACGTTGGTCGAAGCACAGCCTGCGAGGAGCAGACCGGCAATCATCAGGATGGATGAATTGCATCTCATGTGAGGTCGCAATAATCAGGGGAGCCGGCCTCGAAAGCGGGTCCGGTGGAGGAACTTTACCGGGTTTGCCACCCCCAAGCGCCGGCTCCAAAGTTGAGCGCTGCTGTGATCACTTTCAGAGGTCCGGATATCAAAACGTCAGGCGCACGCCGGCCCTGATCGCCACGCCATCGTCGGTGTCGTTGTTAAATTGCCAGCGCACGTCGCCAAACGCTCCCCACTTGTCGTTGAATCGCCATTCAGCGCCACCGCCGAGCGCCTCGAAGGTCTCCTCAGTTTCGAAGCTGTAACCCAACGCTACCAGTCCATAGGGCGCCAGCGGGATGTCGCCCAGCGGCCATCGGAAGTGACCTTCGGCCGAGACGTTGTCGATAAATGTCCCGTCGAAGTTGTCCCAATGTGTGAAGGCTCCCACCCCAATGTGTTTGGTGAAGTAGTAGGTGAGCCCGGCACCGGGAGCCAGGTCGGCGTCGTCCTTGTCGACCCAGTTGCCGAAAAGCGAGAGGCTGAATTCACCGCTGTTAAACGCGTCGGCCGCCCTGACGGCCGAACTGAGACTAAGTATTGTTATGAGGGTTATGATTGCTGTCTTCATGTTTTCTCTGTTGCTTTTGTTTACTGATTTTGATCCGTGTTGTTCTTGCAGACACGGTTTGGTTCATGCCAATTGGATTCCTCTATCGATCACCACCCCAACGCCCCTTCCGCAACGCGTCCCCTGCCCGCGCCCCGTTGAACACAATGCATCCCCCAGCTCGAAAGGACATTCCACTTGAGGCGAGCGTTTCACGGAAGCCTGTTCCATTGCTATTGGACCTTGGGGCAATTGAGGATTGAGAGTACCTGAACAGGAGCAAACAGAGGAAACGAGAGGAGCAACTTATCCGATCCCGATCCGCCCGCCGCACGAACACACAGCTACGCAGCGATTTCGTCCAACCTGCGACGCTATTGTTCTGCAGACGTCGCAGTCGGCGCCCAGATTGGGATGACATCGACGATCATGAGCGCCTCTTACCCACACGCATTGCGCGACAGTTCATAGTGAACGCCGGCTTTTTCCTTCGCATCACGAACGATTACCCGGCGGGTGAACCGACGTGGCCGCATCCGCCACCGCCGCGGCCCAGAGCGGCATCGCCGCTTTGCCGCCGGTCGCTTTATAAATTCGGGAAAACTCGCCTTCATCCAGCCAGAGTCCTCCGCACCTGGGGCATTGATCGACCTCCACACGGACCATTTCCGAGAACCGTTTCCGCTCGAGCACCTCGTTGAGGCAGCTCGGGCAAACACGGGGTTGCGTGGACGAAACTTTTGAGTTCGGGTCGCGCCACACGGTATGAAGCGAGATTGTGGCGCGGGGATCCATGCGCTCCAGTTCGCTTCGATCAAACCAGATCCCGCCGCATCCCCCATAGCAAAGGTCCAACGTGATTCCTCCAGCGCTCTTCTGACGCAGCGGCCCGCTGCAAGCGGGACACTTCATAAATGAACTCGTCTGGCGATTTGCTGTCTCGCTGAGCCAGCCGGCGGCGACGCGCCGTGCGTGCGTATCGGAATAGACTCGGCGCAAGCATGCGGCGTCGCTCGAACCTGTGGCCCTGCCGAAAGCCAATCCATGGCTTCCTCAAAACTTCCAAACGCCTGTATCTTCCATCCGCGCAACTTGCCGATGAGCGCAAACAACGCCGCCCGCCGATATGGATCACCCTTGTGCAGCAGCGCCAATCGTTGGTTGCGGCTGAATCCCATCTCCGCCAGGTCCCGCACCAGCGCTGCAATTTCATCCGGCGTCAACTGCGTCTGCATGTCGCGGCCATCCAGCAGCGCCCGGTCAATGCCGCGCTTGCGGCACATCTGGGCCAGATGCGAAAGCACTGCGTGACTCGCCCCCATGTCCAGGTGGCCGTGTGCATCCAGCCGAATGAATTCGTGGAACCGAATTACAAGCAGTTCCATCGGCACGCCTGCTCGATCAGATTTTGCTTTCATTTATCTACCCCCCACAACTTTCTCATCTCTGTACCCCCGGCATAAGGGGGCCGTCTGGTTCATTTCGCAGACGTTTGCATCGGCGTCAGTGGCACCATCGGCGCTCCACGCTTCCCCAATTCCGCAGCAAGGCTCTGGAGGATTCATAAAGCGTCCCTCCCTGCCCGGTAAGCTGTAGATGGTTCACCTTTGTGCCGGATTGCCAGCGCCTCGGTGACCGCTGTCACGAGACTCATTCCCGGAAAGGGCTTGGGCAGATAAGCCACGGCCAGCGCCTTCTCCGCCTGTTGGCGTGCTTCACCCTCGTCGTGCGACGTCATGAAAATGACCGGCGTTTGCGTCCCCGCGTCGCTGAGTTTCCGGGACAATTCAAAGCCCGAAATCCCCGGCAACCGAACGTCCAGCACCAGGCAGCCGGCTCTCTCCGCGGCCCCCGACTCCAGCATGTCTTCGGCGGATGAAAACGTCTCGGTATTGAAGCCCGCCGCGAGCAAAAGACGCTTCAGCGCCCGATTGATACTCGCATCATCGTCCACCACGACTACGCTTTTTCGTTCCGTTGACATTTCGACCGTGCGGATGCGCCCCGCTGCTTTCGACAGCAGCGATGCATTTTGAACAATGAGCAGACCAGATTCTCGCCAGGAAGGATATTGGACCTTGGTGCAATGCCCACGGTACCCTTCCGTCCCATGGCGGACGACCTGCGCCGGCCCGGCCGTTCCGATAAGCCGTAAAACCGGCTGATGATAAGTTTCGCATAAAGAATTCTCTTCTGTGCAACGGGCATGCCCCACTGTTCCCCACCCGAAGTGCGTTTGCACTTAAGCGTCAACGTTTCACCGAAACCTCGGCATCGCTATTGGACCTTGGGGTAGTCAGTTTGAGAGCGTTGATCTGCGTTACGTTCACCCGCTGCTGTGTTGTTCTCTTTGCCGGTTGATCCGGCAGTATGAGTGTCGCGGCCAACAAGCCATAGGCGATGGCAAGCAAGGTCACGAACGTGTCGAACGCCGTGTCAATTGCCGTCACGGTCCGGCCAGCGAGGAAATTGACAGCGCTCGAATATCCTATGCTGCCAGGTATCAACATCAGCAGGCCCGGTACAACAAAGACGAGGGGAGAGCGACGGAAGTAACGCGCGACAGCGTTTGCCCCGAGGCCGACCAGGAGTGCCGCCGCAAAGACTCCGGCGATTTTGCCCAGGACGCTGGTGGCGGCCACGTTGGCGACGATCGCAAGCACGGCCGCGCTGCACGTCCAGATCGCATCGCGGAGCGGGGCGCGCAACAGGACAATGAACGCCAACCCGACGAGAGCAGCGGCGACGATCTCCACCCCGTGCGGGAACGGGTTGGGAGTGTTGAGCGGAATCGAGCCAAGCCACCTTGTCACCAGCGACCTGCCGACGGCAACCCCGAACACGATGCCAACCAGTTGCACCCCTGCGTTCACTGAGTTGGCCAGGCCCGCTTCGAGATGCGCGCTGGCGAGTTCGCGCACTCCGATCGCCATCGGCATGCCCGGGAAGAACACGATGAGAGCAGCAAACGTGACGATCGCGACCGCGATGTCAAAACCGGCATAAGCGAGCGCGGAGGCAAAGAAACTGGCAAGAAAGGCCCCCAGCGGTGTCACCAGCGCCATGGACCTTTCGCTGCGAGCAACTACGCGCGTCAGGATGCCGACGGCCAGACCGACGACAGTCGCGCCTGCGGATTCGCGCCAGCCTCCGCCGAGAATCGGCGCCAGTGCGGCGCCCATCAGTCCGTGGGCTCCGACCACAAGCCAGTGCGAGTGACAGAGAGGATGCTGGCCGAGTTGATCGATCTCCGCGAGCGCGCGGCGATGATCAAGGCGGCCGTCGGCAACTGTGGCGGCGATCTCGTCAAGCCGGCTGATCGCGTTCAGGTCAACTCCACGGGGTTGAACGCGTAACAGGTACACCTGCTGATTGGGGATTGGTCCCACGGTGAGGTTTATGACGGTTGGCGTTGCGGACACCTGCACCGAATGCAGGCCCATCGCACGGGCCAGTTCGAGGATCCGTGGTTCAAGTTCGCTTGACGGGTAGCCGCCGGCCTCGCTCGTGGAGCGCGCGAAACGAAGGAGAAGTTCGATGGCCGGATCGTCGGTGGCAGACACGGTTTGGTTCATGCCCGTCGAACCCAATGCCTTCCCGTTCCAAAGTACATCACACTTAAAATCAGCGTTTCGCCCTGTGCATTGCTATTGGACGAAAGTCCAACTGAAGGCAGAAAGAACCTGAGGTTTGATTAGGTGTGGAGCCCGTCCAGAAGAGATCCTCGGTTCGCGAGCCTAACGGTCGAGTTCTACCTCCTCAACCGTGCGGTCGCGCCCGCCCCAACCTGCAACCTGCAATCGATGGGAAATGCGAACCAGTTCCGCCAGCGATCCCGCCCGGGTCTTTTCCATCACCTGCGCGCGGTGCGCCTTGACCGTGCGCTCGGCGATTCCCAGGTCAGCAGCTATCTCTTTGTTTAACTTGCCCGCCACGACTCCTCCAAAGACTTCCTGCTCCCGTAGCGTCAGGCTTTTGAAAAGCGCGCGGCAATCTTCCGCAGTTTCTCGCGCCGCGCGCGTCTCTGCCTCGGCAGACAACGCCTCTTCTATCGCGGCAAGCAGCATCTCCTTCTTTACCGGTTTGGTCAGCAGGTTGATGGCGCCGGCTTTCATGGCCCGGACACTCACCGGCACGTCCGCCTGGCCGGAAAGGAAAATGATCGGCAGCCGTTCCCCGTTTTTTGATAACGCTTCCTGAAGCTCGAGACCGTTCAGCCCGGGCATCCAGATATCCAGCAACAGACATCCAGGGCTTTCCTGGCGCCGCACCGCGAGGAATTCACCCGCAGACGCGTAGGCCCGCGCCGCGTAGCCCGCGGCGCGCAACAAGCGCTTCAGGGCCGTGCGGTACGATTCATCGTCGTCCACCACATGAATGATGGCACTCCTCGAACTCATGTGCTCGTCGTCGTGTCGTTTGTTGGCAACAACACACGGAAGGTCGCTCCCCGCTCCGCATTGTTTTCGGCGCGGATTTGCCCACGGTGCGCTTCAACGATCACCCGCGAAATCGACAGCCCCATTCCCATCCCTTCTTTCTTCGTCGTGAAAAACGACTCGAAAAGTCTCGGAAGCAAGTTTGCGGGAATTCCTTTCCCATTATCAGCCACCGTGACCTCCACTCGGCCGGCGTCATGCCACGCGGTGCCGATTGTGAGCCATCGTTCGTCTTCAGGAATGTCCGCCATCGCGTCCATCGCATTCAAAGCAAGGTTTAGGAGCACTTGTTGCAGATGGATTCGGTCTCCCCTGATCATCATGACTCCGGGTGCGAGGTCGACCTTAAACGCTATGTTCCGCTTTCGTGCCTCGGCGCGTATGAGTCCGATCGCCTCCAGCGCAAGCTTGTGTACATCCAACAATTCCATTTCCAGGTGCTGCTTGCGCAGCAGCGACCGCATATGCTGGATCACCTTGCTGGCGCGGACATCGTCCTTGCGAATGTCCGCCAGGATCTGCTTGATCTCCTCGAGGTTTGTCGGATTTGCCTCCAGCAACATTCCAGCCGCGTCCGCGTTGCTCAGGATCGCACCGAGCGGCTGATTGATTTCGTGCGCGATGGACGCCGTAAGCTCGCCCACGATGGCCAACCGGGATACATGTGCCATACGCTCGTTCGCTTCTGCGGCGTGCTTTCGGTCGGTAATGTCACGGCCAATGGCCTGCAATTCCACGACGCGCCCATCGGCTCCGCCAATCGAATGGTTGACCCAGTGATGCCATGCCAGCCTTCCATCCGGCAGCAGCACTTGATGCTCGGCCGTTTCGACGCCCGGGGCTTTGGCCAGCGCGGCGATCCGCTTCTGAACGGTCTCCCGCTCGGACTCGGGAATCAGTTCCACGAATTTGTGTCCGATCAATTGCTCGCGCGGTCGTCCAAAAAACCGGCAATACGCGTCGTTGACGAACGTTAGAGTCGTATCCGGCAAAAAACGGCAAATCAGGTCGGTTTGGGTCTCCACCACCTCGCGGTACCGCTCTTCACTGCTTCGCAGCTCTTCCAGGGTTCGTCGCCGATCTTCCAGCACCGCCGCCAGGCACAGCAGCAGGATCGAAACAAAAATCAGAAAAACCTGCAGCGACAGCGCGTTCTCCAGCGGAGACTGCGACGCGAATGGCCCTCGGCCATGTGCCGTTCCCCAAATCGAAATGAGTGTTAATACAAAAACCGACGCGCTCTTCCCTGCCATCCCGAACCGCAGCGCCGCCCACAACAAAAACGGCAACGGCATGTAAATCAACCCCGCTCGACTACCGCCCCCCGGTTCGTGGCGAACGAAGACGAAATAACTGACTAGCACCAGCCCCAGCCCCAGAAACATACCTTCTGCAACAGCCCCTGGTCTTCCTTTGCGCACACCTCGCACTACGTCGCTCCAACTCACGATCACGGTCCCCAGAGTGAGGGTCGCCAGCACATTGGAAAAAAATCGAGTTCGCCAAACTTCCCCATAAGTGCTTTCTCCCCAGCGATTGAGCGCGACAAAGCCCGCGTCCAGAAAAGAGGATAAAAATGGCGCCAGGAAAACCCCGCCGAATATAAAAATGCGCATGTTCCGAAAGGTGTCCAGGCGGAACTTGCCATTCGACAGATAATGAATGCTCCCGGCTCCAATCAACGCCTCGCACGTATTGCTGATGAACCAACATGCGATCATTTTTTGGGGAACCCCGCTTTGCAATTGCGCCGCCCAATGCGCAGGAGCCGCAGCCACAATAATAAACCACCACCACCGCACCGGTGTGAGCAGCAATGCCGCCAGCAGGATTGAATTTGGCGGCCACAAAACAGACACAGGTTGCGGTCGCAGCGTGAGCGAAAAACCCAGCTTCGCTCCAAGGTAATACCCGATACACACCAACAGTCCGGCCAGCGCTGGACCTTCTTTCAATCGGGTTCCAAAGGTTTCGAAACTCCAGGGTGTCCGGACAAATGCAGGCAAATGAGTAACAGCGTGCTTCATCTCAATCCATTTCTCTCGGCACGCGTCGTCCTCCCTTTTGAGCCGGGCTGACCCCTCGTACGTAGCTTCCCGTTGTCAGAATTAGATTCCATGGATTTCACCCTCCCCCTAATTTCTGATATCCGTAAGAGTACGGACGAAAAAGGCCCCTTGTCAATTCTCTAATTGAGCGCCGTTGCTACGCTCCTATCACGTGGCGCTCTTCCGCTTCTTCCCAATACTGCCGCGCCTTTGCACTTTACGAATATAATCCGGCGCGAAGGGCACTTCGCAGGCTGTGTTCCCCATGTCCACCTCCACGCGTCCAATCTTTTCCCCGACCTCTACGGCAAGGTCGGTCAACGCAGGCACGTAGCTCCCCACCGCGATGACAAATGAATTTTCATCACATACCGAACGGCGTTCGGCGCTTTATGGATTGTCTTTTGCACTCGTTGCAGGAACCGCTTCAATGTCGCCACGTCGAGTTCCCCGTCATTCTTAACTGACGCAAGGTTGCTCAGGGTCAGCCAACCCGCCGTCGCCACGCACTCCTTCTCCGACTCAATCCATTCCAGCGCCAACTCGTAACCATGCGGACTCCCTGCTGCCACCGACGATACCGCCGTGCCCAGCGCAGCGCCATAAGCTCCCTCGGCCCACCGCTGCAGGTCTTTCCGCGTCATCCGCGCACCGTCGGCAATCATCCCTGCCAGATACATCGCGTCATAAATCCCGGTGTCGTACAAATCGAGCGCGAGTTGGTAGTCCTTCTTCACGCGCTTCTGATTTTCTTCAAATCCCCGATCTTCACTCCAAGACATGGCTCCTTCCCCCATGGTTCAGCAGGATCTTCTTGTAACTGTCAATGCCGAGCGGGCGGATTTCCTCAACAATCTCGTGCGCAGTCATAATTCGCGCGACCGATCACTTTTTCGCGCCCGTGTTGTTGCCGATTTGCATATTCTGCGACCCGGACCAGCTAACCCCTCGCTGGCTGGTGCTGTTTCCCCCTCCGTCCGTCAGAGCGCAACCGGCAAGGACAAGTGCGAGTAAGCAAAGGGCATATTTAAAGCGCTTCATAGGAAGTATCATTGTTAGTGCTCAAGTCGACCGCATATTCCGCCGTTCCCGGTATCCCGGCAAGCCCAATGCATTGCCGTAGCCCCATATCCCGAAGCGCGTCGGCGTTCCGCATTTTATGCGGCAAAAGTCTTCATGTCCCTATTTCCCCGTCGCCCCTCGCCTCAATACCTGCCCCGGTCGCGCACCCGTATGCTTATCCTTCACCACCACCTCCACGCCGTTCACGAACACGGCATCAAACCCCGTCGCATAATGATGCGGATCACTGAACGTCGCGTTGTCCTGCACTTTTGCCGGATCAAACACCACCAGGTCGGCCGCGCAACCTTCGCGCACAATGCCTCGCTCGCTCAACCGAAACGCCGTAGCCGGCAACGACGTCATCCGCCGCACCGCGTCTTCCAACCTCAACACGCCAAGCTCCCGCACGTACCGCGCGAGCACGCGCGCGTTGTTTCCATAACCGCGCGGATGCGGCATTCCCTCCTTCCACCGTCGAATCCCGCTGTCCGATGCGAACATCGTGTTCGGATGTTTCAGGAACACCCGCAAATCGTCTTCGTTGATGCCGTGGAACACGCCGCTCGCGCCGCCGTTGGCCTGCATTTCCAGGATCAGTTCGATCTGTTCATCCAACGAGTCCGACCCTCGTTTCTTCCGCGCCGCTTCCAGCACGTTCAGCCCGTTCAACGACTGATCCGCCTTGTACTCCGCGATCATCGCATACGAATAGTCGGTGCGCTTGCCCCGGTGCAGCTTCTCTTTCATTTCCGCAATGATCTTTTTCTTCTGCTCCGGATCTGCGAGCCGCTCCTTGAACTTGCCCCCTTCACGCGCCGTTTCCGGCACAAGCTGGCTGATGCCCGTGCTCGACGCCGTGTACGTGTACTGATCCTGCGTGATCTCCAGTCCTTCGGCGCGTGCGCCCTCGATCGCCTCCAAAACTTTCTGCGGTTGTCCCCAATTCTGTTTGCCAGACAACTTGATATGGGAAATCTCCGCCCGGATTTTCGCTTCCCGCGCAATGCGAAACACCTCCGCGAGCGCCTCAAAGATTTCCTCCCCTTCGCTCCGCATGTGGCTCGCGTAAATGCCGTTGAATTCGGACGCCACCTTCGCCAACTCGACAATCTCCTCCGTCTTCGCAAACGTCCCTGGCAAATAAATCAATCCCGTCGAGAGCCCGAGTGCCCCATCCTTCATCCCCTGTTCGACCAACTTCTTCATCCGCGAAAGCTCCTCCTCCGTCGGCGGACGCATGAACGAACCTCCCATCACCTTTCCCCGAACCGACCCGTGGCCAACCAACGTCGCCACATTTACCGACGTGTTCGTCTCTTCCAGCTTCCTGAAGAACGCGCCCACGTCCAGCACCGACGACCCGCAATTCCCCAGCACGATCGTCGTCACACCCATCCGCACAAAATTCTCCGCCTGCGGCACCTCATCCACCTCCTCCGCGTGCGTATGCACATCGATGAATCCCGGACACACCACCTTTCCACTCGCATCGAGTTCTCTCGTCGCCGTGCCCGACACCTTCCCAAGCGCCGCAACCTTCCCATCCTTGACCCCAATATCCGCCACGAACGCCGGATTCCCTGTCCCATCGACAACGCGCCCGCCTTTGATCAACAAGTCGTAGTCGGCCGCGCAGGCGCAGAACGCCAGACTGAACAGGATCAACATGAAACGCATGCGAACCGCACGTTAGAACAAACGGACCCGCACGGCAAAACTATTGGCACGACCCGTTGTTCCATGTATGCTGGGCGGAAGCCCTTGCGCGTGCGGATGGCGCGGAAAATTTACGTTTTCAGTTGAACGCCACGCCTCGCAAACACGTCAGGATTAACGGAGCCCATGGGATCGAAGCGCGGGTTATGTATTGTGTTCGCCCTCGTTCTTGGCTGCACCAACAGCCACTACCGAAAGTCGGCGGACAAGGCGGCCTATTCTCAAATCGAGGAGAAGCGCCCGTATGTCGTCAATGCCGATCCGCAATTCACCATCGAACAAACCAACGTCGTCACCCTCACCAACCTCCCGGTCGTCACTGCTTCCGAGGAAGCCTTCGGCGCCGAGGCCGACCTGGAACGCGGCGCATACATCATTTCACTCGAGAAAGCCCTCGAGATCGCCGTCTATCATTCGCGCATTTATCAGGCCCAAAAGGAACAGCTCTTTCTTCAGTCCTTGCAGTTGAGCCTCGTGCGAAACCAGTATACTCCCATTTTCACTGGCCGCAGCCGCGCCGATTATCAGGTCATCACCGCGCAAGGCACTCGCATTATCGTTGATCCCATCACGCAGGAACCCAAGGTCGAGTTGAGCGACGACCTCGTCGAACAACACCGCATCGCTGTCGGCGGCGCGTTGGGCGCCAACTGGTTCCTGAAAACCGGCGCGGCCCTCTCGGTCGCATTCACCTCCGATTTCCTCCGTTATCTCACGGGAGATCCTCGGCCCTTCGCTTCCTCGCAACTCGTGGCCACCCTTGTGCAACCACTCTGGCGCGGTGCCGGTTACAAGATCGCCACCGAAAACCTCACTCAGGCCGAGCGCAACCTGCTCTATGCCCTTCGCGATTTCACTCGCTTCCGTCGCGACTTCAGCGTCCAGATCGCCACGGCCTACTACAACGTGCTTCAAAACAAAGACGCTGCGCGCAACGCCTGGCGCGGCATTCAGAATTTCAAACTCAATGTCGATCGCGAGAAGGCCCTCGCCGAAGAGGGCCTCAGGACCCAGGCCTCCCTCGGCCTGTTGCAACAAAGCGAATTGAATACCGAGACCTCCTGGATCAACGCGGTGCGCGCCTACCGGCAAACTCTGGACCAGTTCAAAATCCAGCTCGGCCTCTCCACCGACGCCCATGTCGCGCTCGATGATCGCGAACTCGACGGGTTGCGCATTCTTCACCCCGAACTCACCCCCGAAGAAGCCCAGGAATCCGCGCTCGCAATGCGCCTGGATTTATACAACGTCCGGGACCAACTCGGCGACGCCATACGCCGTGTTGATCTCGCCGCCAATGGCTTGCGCCCGCAGATCGATGTCGTCACTTCCGTCGCCGTCAACAGTGATCCGCAGGGCAACGGCGAATCCATTCCACAGTGGGGCCGCTACCGCTGGAACGCGGGCTTAAACGTGGACCTGCCCTTCGAGCGCACCGCCCAACGCAACAACTATCGCGCCGCGCTCATCAATCAGGAACAGTCTGCCCGGCAGCTACAGCAACGCGAAGACGAGATCAAACTCCAGGTCCGCAACGATTGGCGCAACCTCGACCAGGCTCGCCGCAATTTCGAGAGCAGCGAGATTGGCGTCGAGCTCAGCGAGCGCCGCGTTCAGGAACAGGAGTTGCGCGCTCAAGTGGGCCGCGGCACGGCGCGCGATGCCGTTGACGCACAAAACGATTTGATCGCGCAGAAAAATCTGCGCACCCAGGCGCTCGTCGCGCACACCATCGCGCGGCTTCAGTTCTGGAATGATATGGGGATTCTCTATATAAAGGACAACGGCCGTTGGGAGGAAGGGGCCGGCAAATGAGAAAACTCTTCAAAAGCTGGTGGTTTCGCGGCGCGCTCCTGGTGGCGCTCGCCGGTGCAATCTGGTTTTTCACGCGCGGCGCACGCGCTCCCGAAATCGGCGCCACTTTCGTCGCGCGGCGCGGTCCCCTTGAAATCAGCGTGCTGGAAGGCGGCAGCGTTGAGGCCCTCGAATCGCAGGATGTAAAATGCGAGGTGCGCGGCTATCAGGGCGTTAAGATTCTCAAGATCGTCGAGGAAGGGTACCAGGTCACCGAAGAAGACGTGCGCACCAACAAGATCCTTGTGGAACTCGATTCCTCCGAACTCCGCAAGCAAATCACCCAGCACGACATTACCTTTGAATCCACTCTCGCCACCCTGGTCGATGCGCGCCAGGCCTACGACATCCAGCTCAACCAGAACCTCAGCGACATCAAGGCCGCCGAGCAAAAGGCGCGCTTCGCCCGCATGGACCTCGAAAAATTCCTGGGTGACAAAGTCACTCGGGAAATCATCGAGCAAGTCCCACCGGACGAAGTCAGTTCGGCAGTCACTAATCTGGTCGAGAAAACCGGCAGTTCAGCGACGAATTCAGCGCCGTTGGTTCAACCGGCCGCCGCCCCGCAAGTCGCCGGGCTGCCTGCCAGAAAAGCCGAAAGTTTGTCCGAGGTCGCCACCAACGCTCCGGCGCGATCCAGCGGCAAGATCGATTTTCTGCAATATGCCGATCCCCAATTGCTCGGCGACGGCGAAGCCAAACAAAAAATGCGCAAATGCGATGACGATCTTCAGGTCGCCCAACGTGAACAAGGCCTCGCCCAGGCCACTCTCGAAGGCACTCAAAAACTTTTTGAGCGCGGATTCGTGACCAAGAGCGAATTGGACAGCGACTCGATAAAGGTCGACAACAGCGTCCTGAAGGTCCAGACCGCCGAGACCGCCCGCACTCTCTTCCGCAAATACGAATTTCCGAAAACCGCGGAAGAAACACTTTCCAAATTCTCCGAAGCCATACGGGAACTCGGGCGCGCCCGCAAAGGTGCGGTCTCCAAACTCGCCCAGGCAGAAGCGAAAGTGAAAGGCGCCGAAGGCCGCTTCAACCTGGAAACCCGCCAGCGCAAGGACCTCAGCGATCAACTCGATCGCTGCCAGATTCGCGCCAAAAAAGTCGGCATGGTTGTTTACGGCAGCGGCAACATGAACCGCTATTATTATGGCGAGGAGCAAATCCGCGAAGGCGCGCTCGTTCGCGAGCAGCAGCCCATTATCACTATTCCCGACATGACCAAAATGGCCGTCAAAGTCCGCATCCACGAGAGCTACATCAAGAAAATCCAAAAAGGCCAGAAAGCGCGCATCACCGTCGATGCTTTTCCCGACAAGCAACTGCACGGGGAAGTCACCAAACTCGGGGTCCTGCCTGATTCCCAGAACCGCTGGATGAATCCCGACCTCAAGGTTTACCTCACCACCATCACGATCGACACCGTGCACGACTGGCTTAAGCCCGGGATGAGCGCAAAAGTCGAGATCCTCGTCAAAGAACTGCCCGACGTTGTCTACGTTCCCGTTCAGGCCGTGACGCCCGTCGAAGGCAAGCAACTCTGTTTCGTCGCGAACGGCGGCCGGCAGGAGCGCCGCGAAGTTGAAGTGGGCGACTTCAACGACGAATTCATCGAAATCAGGAAAGGGATCAGCGAAGGCGAAAAAGTCTGCCTGCGTGCGCTGGTTACGCCGGAGTCCAAGCCAGCCAAAACCGAGGAGAAGCCCCCTGCTCGGCCCGCGCCCGCGCCCGCTGCCGAAACGATGAAGGTCGGCAGCGCCAAATAAACTATGGACTCGCTCGCCGTCACCACCGAAGCAGCGCCATGGTGGGATGGCTCCATTGTTCGCGCGGTACGACTCGGCTTTAAAAGCCTCTGGCTCCACCGGCTCCGCTCACTCCTTACGGTTCTCGGCATCGTCTTCGGTGTCGCCTCCGTCATTGCGATGCTGGCGATCGGTGAGGGCGCCAGCTTCGAGGCCCAGGAACAAATCAAAAACCTCGGCAGCCAAAACGTCATCCTCCGCAGCATCAAACCGCCCGAAGAACAAAAAGTCACCGATCGCAACAGCCAGAGCTATGTCCTTCAATACGGCCTCACCTATACCGACGTAAGGCGCATCCAATCCACCATCCCCGGCGTTACCGTCGTCGTGCCCGGCCGCCTTATGCGCGACTACGTTTGGAACATCAGCCGCCGCATCGATGCCGATATCATGGGCACCGTGCCGTGGTATCCCGAAATGCGAAATCATCGCGTCGCCAAAGGACGTTTCTTCAATGACGGCGAAATGCAGCAGCGCGCCAACGTCTGTGTCATCGGCGCGGAAATGGCCGAAAGTCTTTTCCCGCTGGAACCCCCTCTCGGACGGGACGTTCGTGTCGGCAGCGACTACTATCGCGTCGTCGGCGTCATGGAACCCCGCGGCAAAGCGGCGCGCACTGACGAAGCAACCGACGCCAGCAAGGCGAGCGCAGCCGACCGCATGTTCGTTCCCCTCGAAACGGCCAAGACCCGTTACGGCGAGGTTCTCATGAAACAACGCAGCGGCAGCTTCGAAGCCGAGCGTGTCCAGCTCCACGAAGTCACCGTCCAGGTTGCCAGCCGCGAACAGGTCGTTGACGTGGCGACCTCGATCAAGGACGTCATGGAGCGCAACCACAAAAAGAAAGACTACGAAGTCGTCGTGCCCCTCGAACTTCTCAAGCGCGCCGAACGCACCAAACAAATCTTCAACATTGTCCTCGGCTCCATTGCCGCCATTTCCCTCCTTGTCGGCGGCATCGGCATCATGAACATCATGCTCGCCAACGTCACCGAACGTACGCGCGAGATCGGCATCCGCCGCGCCCTCGGCGCGAAGCGCGGCGACATCGTCCAGCAATTCGTCGTTGAGGCGGTCATGCTTGCCGCCGCGGGCGGATTGCTCGGCGTCTTCCTCGGCATCGCCATTCCCAACGGCGTGACCTGGTTCGCCGGCATGAGAACCATCGTCACCTTCTGGTCGCCGGTCGTGGCCTTCACCATCTCAGCCCTCATTGGCATCGTCTTTGGTCTCTACCCCGCCATCCGCGCCGCCGAAATGGACCCTGTCGAAGCCCTGCGACACGAGTGAACACTGACGACTCACTATGACAACCAAACTGCTCGCGCTCTTCCTTCTCATCTCCACGGCGCGCGCAGCCGAAACCACGCCCCAATTCCGACACCATCTCATCGACCAATCCCTTCCGCAGAACGATCGCTTGCAAGGCGACTACGGCCTCACCGCCCTTGTGGACATTGATCGCGACGGCGATCTCGACTTCGTGCTCGGCGGTCGCCAACCAAAACCCGAACGGCTCTATTGGTACGAGTTTCAGCGCGCCGACCACTGGGTGCGCCATGACGTCGGCACCGGCTTCCAGTCCGATGTCGGCCTCGCGCCGCTCGATGTCGACGCAGACGGCTCGCCCGACCTCGTCTGCAGCGGCGTCTGGTTTCGCAACCCGGGAAATCCTCGCGACGGAAAATGGGAACGCATTCAGTTCGCAACGAATGCCTCTGGCGCGCACGACATCATCGCCGCCGACATCGATAGCGATGGGCGCAAGGACATCGTGATGATGGGCGACGAGCGCACTTCCCTTAACAGTCTTTCATGGTTCCGAATTCCCGCGGACTCGCGCCAGCCGTGGGAGCGCCACCTGATCGGTCCTGCCATCCACGGAGCCATCACACCCGCGGGCGTGGGCGACGTTAATGGCGACGGCCACCTCGACGTCGTGCGTGGCGACACCTGGTTTGAGAATCGTGGCGGCAAAGGCCTCGAATGGGTCGCGCATAAGAACATCCCCATGGGCCGCAAAGGTCCCTTCGGCGTCTGCATGCGGACCGCCATCGCCGATATGGATGGAAACGGAAAGAAAGCCATCGTCATGTGCGACGCGGACATCACCGATTCCAAAATCGTGATCCTTCGCACGCCCAACGGTCGGGGTAACGCGTGGACGAAACAGGAACTGCCCCAGAGTTTCACCTACGGCTCGCTCCATGCCCTCGCCGTGGCGGATTTCAATGGCGACGGCCGACTGGACATCGTCGCCAACGAGCAGGAGGAACTCCTTCCCGCCGGACGCACCAATCCACGTTGGATCATGTGGGAAAATCTCGGCGACGCGAAATTCTCCGAGCGCATCCTCCTCGACAAGCGCCTCGGCGGTCACGAACTGCAAGTCGGCGACGTCGATGCCGACGGCGACATCGACATCCTTTCTAAACCCTGGGGCTGCCTCCCATGGAACGGCCTCGGCGGAAAAATCCACGTCGACTTCCTCGAAAACCTCCTCCAAAAACCCAAATGAGACGCGAACTCGCGAAGCATCATGGAGTGTCGCGGCTCTACTGGAGCGGTGGATTTATCGCTCTCATGCTCACCATCCCAATGGGCTGCTCAAAGCAGTCGCTCCCGTCTCCTCCCAGCGCTGAGAACTGGAAACCATCAGCCATCGGAGGTCCGATCGAGGTCAGGGATCTTCCCCCAGCAAGCCAGGTTCTGAAGAAATACAATGATTGGCGGGCCGAGGATAACCGAAAAAAAGCCAGGGTTTATGAAATTAGGCTGCAAGGACGTTATCAAACCGGCCTTTCTCAAAAGATAACAAGCGGGGACGCTCCCTGGGGGAAAAGCGTTACGACGTGGGCGTCATTCATTTATGAAGATCCTATCAAGGGACAGTATCACATGCGCTGGCACAAAGCGGGACAAATGGGACGCCGCGTTCCTCAAGTTAGGAGAGCGCTCAGGGACTGTTTGGGTAGTTCCACTAGCGAGCGATGAGCCGGGATACCCCAAGCTCCACCTAGTCGCCTTCGAGGGCATGGCATCCAGTGGATTAATCGCCGAAGCCGGAACAGCAGACGGTCGACGCCAGCCGTAGTGAAACCCTGGGGCTGCCTCCTTAGCATCGCAGGAAAAATCCACGTCGACTTCCTCGAAAACCTCCTCCAAAAAGCCAAGTGAGACGCGAATGCGCGAAGCGTCATGGAGTGCGCCAGTGCTCTGGCGCTTTTCTTCTCTTCACCCGGTGGGCTCAGGAACTCGACCGCCGCCGTAATGCATAAGCAATAAACGACCCAAGCCCCGAAAACCGGAACCGCTTATCCACATAATGCTCGATGACATAAAATGCGAAATAATACGCCCGACAAAACCCCCAGATTACCAGGAGCAACAGAAGCACAGTTCGCAACGTCGGCATCTCGAAAATGAGCAGCACGAAGGACACAATGCCAATGAACAAAAACAAAACGCCTTTCACCCAGAGAACACGATGGCTCTTGATATCTTGCATGCGAGTTGACCCAACTTCGATCACGGACCCCGAGTGTGCAAGCCCAGCCGATCGCGGAGCGACTTTCCGAAGCTAGCCGGAAAGTTGCTTGAACCCGGACCCGCTATGGCTGTACCCAAATGCCTTGCTGAATGAACAAACAGATTCACGTCATAATGAGCCAAAAGGACGAAGAGCGCTTTTCAAGCATGTTGTTATCTGAATTTCCGAGATCTGTATTTCTTGACGGCAAGACATGGCCCACGGCCGAACCGATTATAAGACACTCAATCACGGAGTGTACTCTTGGTCTGGTGTACATCTGGAATCGCGATCTCTTCCCCACGATCCCGATTGGGCCGCGTCCCGGCAGGGGCTTTGAAGGGCCAGGCAACGGTCCGGTAATTCAATTCATAAGGTCACGAATCGAGGGTACCGTCCTTCACGGTGGCGAGGTTGACGCAGGTTTTGCTGACCCGGTGCCAACAGAAGTCAAAAGCTATTTCAATACTGTGTGGCGCATCTTGAAGACAAATGCGACGAACAAGCTAATCTGTGTCGACCCTGAGTCACTCGCCGTCATTAATCCTAAAGTTACCGACCTTTGGGCTTGGCCGGATGCCATCAAATGGTGCCTGGCGAATGATCGGCACCTCTTCGGCGACAACAGCATCAATTATTATCGTCCGTCCCGCGACCAAGATAAATCTGAGCAGGCGTTTGAGGCGTAGGGCCTGAACATTGTAACTTTGCCTGAAACGAACGCTTAATCCGGAACGACTAAGAACCGATGCCCAAAAACACCAATGACTTTTGTGCCCCCGACGCTGCTCTCGGCATTCGTGTGCTGATGGCCATGAATAAACCATCGCGGTCGCGTTCGTGTGATATAACTGTTGAAGGCCGTAAAGCCATAATGCACTTCGTCGTCTTTATCGTGGATCTGGCGAGGAGAATTATGTGCGACAAAAATATCCACCGGCGAAAACCCCGCCAGCAACGATTCCACTTCCTGCTGTTCGAAAAGATAATTGCCCCGCGGTTTGTATTTCCATGATCCGCAAAAACCTCCAAACCACAGTCCGCGAAACTCGAGGCGCTTGAGATGCAAATCCTGAATGCGCGCCGGAAAACCGCCGCTGGAGTCGTGATTCCCTTTGACAGCGAGAATCGTTTGGCATCTGCACCGCTCGGCGACTCGAAGAATCACAGCATCTGCCATGTCACCACACGAAACGAGCACATCAGCCCTTGCATCAG
>Ga0075428_100000781_pt1 | contig 33166 bp, 27 predicted proteins | sample RhiMetdeltSRZDD2_FD_75291 | JGI IMG/M metagenome (GOLD analysis project Ga0075428, IMG submission 75291) | Populus rhizosphere microbial communities from Tennessee, USA - Rhizosphere MetaG P. deltoides SRZDD2 | ecosystem: Host-associated > Plants > Roots > Rhizosphere > Soil | place: USA... | reverse complement strand
ACGTCAATGCGAACACCGCCTTTCACCAGGGACAGCATATGAAGCCGAGATCCGGAGCGAGGTCCACGAGGGAGCCCGTTGTGCAGCTCGAGTGTGTGAATCTTGTGCTCCTTGCGGGTCCGCACGGCGGGCTGCCGCGCGAAGCGCGGCAAAAAGATACTGCGGAACTCGCCAGTCTTGCTGACTGGGTATCGGTGGCAGCGCCCTGGCTAGTTATGATGAGGAACCTGTTGGAGGGTTGCTCTGTGGCTCGGCGCTTCACCTTGTCGTTAGCTGTGTGCAGCATCGCCATTCTCGGCGCGCAGGCGCCGAATCCTCCCACTCTCATACTTCACAACGCCAGGATCTACACCGTCGACTCCCGCAACACCGTCGCGGAGGCGGTCGCCATTGCCGGGGATCGAATCACGCGCGTCGGCAAAGAGACTGAGGTTCTCGCGCTGAAAGGCGCTCCGACGCGCCTGGTCGACGTTCGCGGCGCCACGATCGTTCCAGGGCTTCATGACGCGCATGCCCATGTTGTCGGGCTTGGCGCCTCGCTGCAGGATGTCGATCTGCGCGGCACGCGCAGCTTCGAAGAGGTCGTTGGACGCGTTCGCAGGCGCCTCGCGAACGCGAGGCCGGGCGAGTGGATCGTGGGCCGCGGCTGGGATCAGAACGATTGGGCGGACAAGGAATGGCCCACGCACGACCTTTTGAGCGCGGCGACAGCTGACCACCCCGTTTACCTGACACGCGTGGACGGACACGCGGGTATCGCCAACCGGAAGGCGATGGAGGTCGCCGGGCTCGGTCGTACGACGACAGATCCGCCTGGCGGCCGAATCCTGCGATCGGCCGACGGGCAGCCTACGGGCGTCGTTATCGATGGAGCGCAGGCCCTGATCACGTCGGCAATGCCGAACGTCGGTCGTCAGCAGCTGGAGGACCAGATTCAGCTCGCCGATCGCGAGCTTCGTCGAGTGGGTATCACCACCGTTCACGATGCGGGAGCGGATGGCGACACCGTTGAGGCCTACAAGCATCTGATCGACGCGGGCACGATCAAAACGCGACTCTACGTGATGTTGCGCGGGAGCCTGCGTGAGCTCAGCCCGTTCTTCGAGCGTGGCCCGCTCGTCGATTACGCCAATCATCGACTGGCCGTGAGAGCCGTGAAGATCTACGCCGACGGTGCACTCGGATCGCGAGGCGCCGCGCTGCTCGAGCCGTACTCGGATGAGCCGACCACGAGCGGCCTTCTGACAACGCCCCCTGACGAGGTGTACGCGCAAACAGTGGCGGCGGCGAAAGCGGGTTTTCAAGTCGGTATCCATGCCATCGGCGACCGGGCCAATCGACAGGTCATGGATCTATTCGAACGTGTCCAAGGCGAGGTGCCCGGAGCGCGCGCGTTGCGGATGCGCATCGAGCACGCGCAGATCCTCGATGCAGCGGAGATTCCGCGATTCGCGAAGCTCGGTGTGATTGCGTCTATGCAGCCGACACACGCCACCTCGGACATGCCGTGGGCGCCTGCGCGGATCGGAAACGCGCGAGTTGAAGAGGGCGCGTACGTGTGGCGGAAGCTCCTCGACTCGGGAGCGGTGCTCGCATCCGGCTCCGATTTTCCGGTCGAGGATGCCAACCCGCTGCTGGGGCTTTACGCCGCGATTACGCGGCAGGACAGCGCAGGCAAACCGCCGGGCGGATGGACCCCGAGCCAGCGCATGACCCGCGATGAAGCGCTCGCCTCGTTTACGCGGCAAGCCGCGTATGCGGCACACGCCGAGACGCTCACGGGATCGATCGAAACCGGAAAACTGGCGGACCTGCTTGTGCTTTCAAAAGACATCATGCGGGTTCCGCCAAGCGACATCCTGACCACGACCGTGCGCATGACGATCGTCGGCGGCGAGACGGTCTATCAGACCCCGTGACCGCTCCGAGCGGCGTTACGCGGCGCGTTCGGTGTCCACCGGTGGTTCGATCGTCACGACGCGACAATTCAGATGATGTCGCACGTGATGGACTTCCCACGCGGCGAGGGTTCCGTAGAGCACCGCGTTGATCCAGGAATGCCGCTGCCGTCGACCAACCCAGGCGGCGAAGTTGTAGACAGCGCATAAGACGGAGATCCCCAGAGCCGCGCCGTGCACGCTGGCCTTGAGAACTTCGTAACGGCCGTGGCAGATAATCGACAGCATATGATTCGTCCCACTGCTATGACGTGCAAGGCGTGTGCCTCGACGACTGGTCGCAGAGGTCGCGTGTTTCCGGCCGGGCGATAATTCGGATCTATCTTGTGAGTTCGGTTTGTTGGACATATCTCGAGCGGTATCCGGGTTTGTGGATGCACCTCTCGCTGGCTGAGCTGTGACCCCGCCTCTTCCGCCTCAATGGCCGGTGGCCGCAGACGAGGAGGATGTAAGGCTCGATAAGTTTCTCGCCTCATCCGACCGACTCGGTTCACGTAAGCGCGTCGTCACGGCTCTCGAGCGAGGAAAGGTTTTTGTCAACGAGGTCGAAGTCGGGCTCGCCGAGGCCTCGCGACGGCTGCGCGCCGGAGATGTCGTGCGCGTCTGGATGGATCGACCGGGGAGTGCCAGGCGACGTACCGGTCCCTTTGAGATTGGCCAGCTTCAGATCCTCTTCGAAGACGACCTGCTGATTGTGGTCAACAAGCCCGCCGGGCTGCTCAGCGTGCCTCTCCCGAACGGGGATCGGACGCCGTCGGTCTACACCCTCCTCGAGGATCACCTTCGCGGCCATCGGCATCGCCGCCCATTCATCGTCCATCGCATCGATCGCGATACGTCGGGCCTGGTCCTGTTCGCCAAGACGCTGCGAGCGCAGGAGGCTCTGAAGGACCAGTTCCGAAGACGGGAGCCGGAGCGCGTGTACATGGCGTTGGTCTACGGACATCCCACGCCACCCTCCGGGACCTGGCGGGACGTGTTGGTATGGGACAAGACCGCGCTCATTCAGCGAGAGACGCATCCAGCCGATCCACGTGGCAAGGAAGCCGTTGCCGAGTACCGCGTCATCGAATCGCTCGAGGACACGTCGCTCATCGAGGTGCGGCTGCATACCGGGAAACGCAACCAGATTCGCATTCAGGCGCGCCTGCGGGGTCATACGCTCGTCGGTGAGCAGCGGTATATTTACGGACCCGCGGACATCCGTCCCATCGAATTCCCGCGCCAGGCGCTGCATGCCCATCGCCTCACGTTTCAGCATCCTGGCGATCACCGTGAGCTTCGCGTCGAGGCGCCGCTTCCGGAAGACTTCCTGAATCTGCTCAAACAGCTGCGACGACGGGTATGACGCCTGTCCGACGCGGGCAGTGCTGCGTTCGCTACGGCACCGCTCCTCGTTTGTACCTTCGGGCGCCTTCGTGTGCCTGTCGAAGCATCCTTGCAGCGTGTCTCACAGTCAGAGGAGGTAGCCGAATGGCGCTGATACAACAACTTGCCCTCGTTCCAGACGGTGTGAACCTAAAGATGTCGGAGTTGACCCGCGTAGCCTCGGCACTCTCCAAACAGGTTGCCCGTGATTTCGCTCCGATCTGGAGTACCAACGCCACCGTCGATGCGTTCGCCTCACTCGAAGACGTTCCCAGCGACTACTGGCCGATGATCGTGGCGGCGGACGTGGAGGGCGCAGCCGGGTTCCACGACGACCAGGACGGCCAACCATTTGCGTTGATCGAGTTCGGCTCGGACTGGTCGCTGACGGCCAGTCACGAATGCCTGGAGATGCTGGCGGATCCGTTCGGCCGGCGCCTGCGCGCCGCGAACGTGCCTCCTCAGGCCGTCAAGTTAGGGCTGCCCGATCGCCGCGTGAGATACCTGGTTGAAGTGTGCGATCCCTCGGAAGCGGGGAACTTCGCCTATACGGTGAATGGCGTGCTGGTCTCGGACTTCTACACGCCGGACTTCTTCGATCCGATCGCCGTTTCCAGCGTGCGGTACTCGTTCACCGGCGCGATCAAGGCGCCACGCACGGTGCTCAAGAACGGTTATATCAGCTGGAACGATCCGATCACGCGTCACTGGATGCAGCTTCGCATGTTTCCCGACGAGCTTTCGTCGAAAACGCCGCATGTCGTCGACCTCAACACGCAGACGTCGTTCGGCAAGCTGGTTGCGGCCGGGTCCAGCGTGCGCTCGGCGGTCGATCGCGTTACGAAGACACCGAAGCGCGTCCAGGAAGGCGGAAAGGTGATGGCGAGAGCGACGCTCAGCGCAGCGAAGAGCTTTGATGAGGCGTCGGCCAACCAAGCGGGCATGTGGCGGGAGCAAATCAGCCGACTGAAGAGTGAAGCGGGGATCCCGGCGGGCACGCCGCGCGGCGGCCGCAAGCGTCGGCGTTAAAGGTCTGAGCCTTCAGCTGGTCTGGTACGATCACGTGGGGGGCGATCATGCGTGAAGAACCCGACGGTAAAGCCCGTGCCGAGAAGCTGCGCGGACGGATTCAAAAGCTCAAGCAGGGCGAGAGCCAGAAGGCGACAAGCGGCACAAAGACAGACAGCGGACCCAAACCGGGTGAGAGCCCGAACGCCTTCGTCGAGCGCAGGATGCGCGAGACGTTGAAAAAGAAATGACGCGACCCGCCCGGAAGGATCACGCCAGGCGCGGAATCATCCGGACGGTGTTGTCGCGCTCGATTGCGCGGAGTTCCTCGGCGGAGAACCCCGCGCGCTGTAAGCCTTGAACCTGTGGGGCGCCATCGAAGAATGGTGCGTCGGTGCCGAAGACGATTTGTGAAGTTCCCACCAGCGTTTTCAGTGCCTGCATGTTGACCGGGTTCGCCGAGCCCGCCGTGTCGTAGTAGAAGCGGCGAAGGTGGTGCAGCCTCGAATTGGGGGCTGGGGGCTTGGCGAGATTGTCCGCCGTCATCTCGGCACCGAGCAAACGCCCGGCGACGCCGATCAGTGTGCCGCCTGCGTGCGAGAAGATGAAGCGCACGTCGGGACATCGGGTGGCGGTTTCGCTGACGATCAGGCTCGCGATCGTGCGCGTCGTATCCATCGGGTACTCGAGCATCTGGTTCGCGACGCGCGGGATGAGGTTCTGGCAGCACGCCGAGTCAGTCGGATGCGTGTACACGACCGCTTTACGGCGATTCAGTTCGGCTAACACTGGCGCGAAGGAAGGATCCCCGAGCCAGGCGCTTCCGTAGCTCGTGAGGAGGCCGACACCATCGGCTTTCAGGGTGTCGAAGGCGTACTCGATTTCCTTGAGACTGCCTTCGACGTCGGGCAATGGCAGCACGGCAAACAGACCGAAGCGGCCCTTGTAATCGGACACCAGCCTGGCGGCCGCATATTCGTTCATCTCGCGAGCGAGCTTGCGGGCTTCCTGCACGTCGCCAAACCACACGCCGGGCGCCGTGATCGAGAGCATCGCCGTGGCGATACCCACGCGATCGAGTGCCTCGACCGCGCTCGCGGGCGAGTATCCCTTCCACGCGGCAAGCCCTGGAATTGGCGAAGTCGCGTTCTTGGCATTCAGCGTCGCGTAGAAGCCGGGCGACACAAAGTGCTGGTGGATATCGATCCGGCGCGTGGCAGCCGCAGGGGCCTGGGCCGCGGACGGCATGCCGTGCAGCAGCGATCCGACGCCTGCGGCGCCGAGAGTGGCCAGGAAAGTGCGACGACTCCGGGATTCGAGATTCCCGCCTCCGCTTGGCTTCGGCGTGGCTCGCCGAAGCGCTTCGCGCGAAGGCGGCGGGATTCGAGATTCGAGTTCTGGTTCGGGTTCGGGACGCCGAAGTCGCATCTCAGTCATTGGCGACACAGCATAACGCGAAGGCGTGCACGTAGGGCGGGTCTTGCCTCGTAGACCCGCCAGCCCCACGTTATCGGAACGCGGCGGTCAGGCCGCCGTCGACGATGAGGGAGTGGCCCGTCAGGTAGCTGGCCTGATCAGAACAGAGCCAGAGCACGGCATCGGCGGCCTCTTCGGGACGGCCGATGCGGCCAAGGGGAATTCTCTTCGTATACATCGCCTCCGCCGCGGCGGGGTCCTCGGGCGAGATTCGGTCGAAAACGGTGTTGAGCATAGGCGTCGCAAATGCGCCGGGAACGAGCGCGTTGATGCGGATGTTCCGAGTCGCACATTCCAGCGCCGCCGACTTGGTGAGAGCAACCACGCCTGCCTTGGCGGCGGCGTAAAACGCACTTTGCGGTGCGCCGCCGAGCCCGGTGACCGACGAGGTGTTGACGATCGCGCCGCCCCCCTGCGTCATCATCTGCTTGACTTCGTGCTTCATGCACAGCCACACGCTTTTCAGGTTCGCGGCGATGTGTTGATCGAAGTCGGTTTCGTCGAACTCTGTCAGTGGCCGGAACACGCCGACCTCGATCGCGCCGGCATTGTTGACAGCGACATCCAATCGGCCGAAGCGCGCGATCGTGCGCGCGACCAGTTCCTCGACGTCGTGCGCCCGTGCGACGTCAGCCTGAACGAACTCCGCCTCGCCGCCGAGCGCTCGCACGTGATCGAGGGCGGCCAATCCACGCTCGCGTCCGCGACTGGCGATCACGACGGACGCGCCTTCGCGTGCGAAGGCGAGGGCAGTAGCTCGTCCGATCCCGGAACTCGCGCCCGTGATCAAGGCGACCTTGCCGGTGAATCTCTGTCCCTGCGTACTCAAGTGATGCGACGATGCTACGGGTTTTGGGCAGCGTCAAGCTCGACGCCGCATGGTCAATGATATGGTATATTTCATACCATGACCACTACCATCGACGCGGCTGGCCGACTCGTGATTCCGGCCGAGATCCGTCGTGAAGCCGCGATCGAGCCAGGCACGCCGTTGGACGTCCGCTGGCGTGACGGCGTCATCGAGATCGAGCCGCGACCGCTTGTCGTGTCGCTCGAACGACGGGGCCGTCTCTTGGTAGCCAAGCCGAATCGAAGAATCACTCGCCTGAGCGGATCTGCAGTTGAACGCGTTCGTCGCGACCTGTCCAAGCGCCGCGGGTAGTGAAGCGAGTGAAGCGGTTTGCTGTCGACACGAGTTGCATGGTTGCCGCCGTGTGCTCATGGCACGAGCATCACTCCAAAGCTGCCGTAGAAATCGACCGGCGACTCGATGGTGGAGAGCAGTTGTGCACTCCAGCGCCCGCATTGGTCGAGGCGTACGCAGTCCTGACTCGACTTCCCCCGCCACACCGACTCTCCGCTACAGATGCGTGGGCGCTTGTCGAAGGCAACTTCGTGAGCGCCGCCACGGTGATCGCATTGAGCGCAGATCGCCTCATCGAGCTTCTCGGGCGAGCGGCGCGAGCAGAAATCACCGGCGGCCGCACCTACGATTACGTCATTGGAGAATGTGCCCGCGAAGCGGCGGTCGATGCCCTGTTGACGTTCAATCGACGACACTTCGATCCGGCACCAGCGGGCGTCCTCGTCATCGAACCAGGCCAGTAGCGAATTGACGCGAAAGCGATCAGGCGCGCGTAAGGATGACGTCGAGGACGACCGACCGACCCGATCTCACCTGATCGAGAGCGCGATGCAGCGCTGGCAGCACCTGGTCGGGAGCCTCGACGCGTTCTCCCACCGCGCCCACGACCGTGGCGAGCAGATCGTAGCGAGGCGCGGGCGCCAGGTCCGTGCCGACGAAATGGCGGCCCTGCACCGAATAGCCTTGCGGGTAGGCGCTGATCAGCGGCGCCTTGTTCGCGTTGTAGCAGCCGTTGTTGAACACGATCACCAACAAGGGCGCCTGATTCATCTGACTCGCCCACAGTGCCGCAAGCGGCTCACCGAAGACGAAGGACCCATCACCGACGACCAGCACCACCGGTCGCTCGGGACGCGCCAGCTTGATCCCGAGGGCCGCGCCAAGTCCCCAGCCGAGTGACGAGCCGCCGCTGCCGAACATGGTTTCTGGTTCGTCGGTGTCCAGGTGGTTCCAGACCGCGACGTGACTGGTCAGCGATTCGTCGACGAAGACGCAATCCGGCGCGTCGCGCTGAAACTGCCCGACACAGTAGCCAAGCCATTCGGTCGTGATGGACTTGCCCTCTCGCGCCGCGACCGCGGCCGCTTTCCGCGCCGAGCGTCGCTCGTTGTGGCGCGCGCTCAACTCCGCGCGACGCTGCTCCACCCGTTGCCTGACGTCGTCTGTCATGAGGTCCGCGGCGTAGCTGGCCACGAGCTCGAGCGCGCGAGCAGAGTCGGCGCGAACGGCAAGCGTGAGTGGAAAGCTCCAGAGCGGAATACGTTCCTTCACCGGATCGAGATCGATCTGGACGATCGTGGCGTCCTCGCGTGGCATCACCTGCGTCGGGATGTAGGGCACATCGCTGTCGAGCACGAGAATCACGTCCGCGGTTTCGACGAACGGCCCCGGCTGGAAGCCCTGATGCAACGGATGGCTCGTAGGAAAATTGGTCCGCTCCCGGCGCTCGACGATGGGAAGCGCAAGCAGCTCGGCGAGTCGAACGAGAGCCTCGAATCCCTGCCGCGTGCGTCCCGTCGTCGACGTCAGCACGACCGGCCGCTCGCTCCGAACCAGGCGCTGCGCGATGTCGCGCAACACATCGGGATCTCCTGCGCCCAGCCGCGCTGGCGGCGCTTGCGCGGGGCTCGGTAGCCTGACGTTACCGACTTCCGTCATCAGGACTTCGCGTGGCAACGTCAGGTAGACGGGGCCGGGGGGATCGCTGGCCGCGATCTGCAGCGCGCGAGTGATGACCTCGCCCATCTGTTCCGGTCGCCGAAGCTCGTACTCCCACTTGACGAAGTTGCGCACGATACCGTGCTGGTCGAATTGCTCCTGGAGCCAATGGATGTAGGTGTCGCGCGTGCCGCGCAGGCGTGAGTCGGTGGTGTACGGCGTGCGGCCAGCGGCAATCAGCACCGCCGCGCGTCCCCGCTGGGCGTTGTGCAACATGCCGCCGAGGTTCTGTGTCCCGACGTCGACATGAACCAGTACGGCCTGCGGCCGGCCGGTCGCCTGGTAGTACCCGTGCGCCGCGGCGAGAGCCACGAGCTCGAAGAGGCAGAGCACCGTTCGCGGAACCGGCTCTCCCAACTGTTCGAGTTTCGACAGCGCTTCCTGGATTGGAATCGTGTCTGTGCCCGGGTTCATGAACAGGCACTCGACCCCATGCGCCATCAGCGCGCGAACGTAGGCTTCGGCCGACTCGGCAGTCGTCGATTCGGCTGGGCGCGCCGGAACTGTGTCAGCAGTCAATTGTGACTTCGTAGCCATGACGGATGCCTCGTTCATTACGGCCCACCATCATACTCACTGGGGCGCGCAGGTTCAGGGCTCCGTTAATGGCAGCCGGACCCGCATCGTTGTCCCCTCTCCCGTCCGGCTCTCGGCGGTCAGCGTCCCGCCATGCGCGATGACGAGGTTGCGCGCGATGGTCAATCCCAGTCCCGATCCGCCCGTGGCTCGGCCCTTGTAGAAGCGATCGAAGACGTGGGGCAGATCCTCTGCAGCGATTCCGGGTCCATTGTCTTTGACCACCATCATGATGGCATCCGGAAGCGCGTGAGCCGTAATCCATACTGCGCTTCCTACCGGCGAGTGACGGATCGCGTTCGAGAGCAGATTGACCACGACTTCGCGCCACCGTATGGGATCGACCGGCAACGATGGAAGATTCGCCGCAATGTCTGAGTGGACCGTAATCCGCTTGACGTCTGCCTCGGCCCGGAATGCCGCATCGACCTCTTCGAGCAGGGACCGGAGGTCAGTATCTTCTCTCTGCAGGGAAAGCGTGCCGCTCTCCGTGTGTGCGAGGGTCCGAAGATCGTCCACCAGGCGAGCCAGCAGACGGGTCTCGTCGAGGAGTTGTGCGATCTGTCGATCGTCGGGCGTGTAGACGCCATCGGTCATTGCTTCCAGACGGCCCTGCATTACGGTCAATGGCGTGCGCAGCTCGTGCGCGATATCCGCCATCAGTTCGCGTCGCTGCCGGCGCTGCGCCTCGAGACGAATCGTCATGCCGTTGAAAGCACGCGCCACGGAGCGAAGCCATCGTGGACCATGTTCGGTGACTCGCACGCTGAAGTCGCCTCCCGACACATGCTCCGCAGCAGCCACGACGTCGCCGAGCGGCCGTCCGACACGTCGCATCGTCACCGTGAACAGCACCAGGAAGAGGAACAACAACACGATCGGCCAGACCAGCCCCGCGATCTGAAGCGTGCCTTCGCCGAATGCCTGTCTGAGCAGCGTGATGGCGCCATACGCGCTCAGCGCGAGCATGACGGCGAAGAACGCGGCGACCCGGATCAGAAAGAAGGGACGTCGCGGTCCGCGATGTCCGTGCGGTGGCCATCGCTCCCCAGCTGGCCACCAGTGCGGAGGCTCTACCTTCGCGTTTTGCGCGTCGGTGGGCAAGGTGTGCCATCGGCGATTCATGGCTCCGCACACTTGTATCCCACTCCATACACGGTAAGCACGTACCGCGGATGCCGCGGATCCGGTTCCACCTTGCGGCGGATGTTCTTGATATGCGCGTCAATCGCGCGGTCGAACGGTTCACCAGCCTCACCGCGGATGGCATCGAGGAGCTGAGTGCGCGTTAAGATGCGGCCGGGATGACTCGCCAGGGTGCGTAGCAACTGGAATTCCGTCGCTGTGAGATCGACTGGTTTGCCTCGAACGGTCATGTTCATGCGCGGCAGATCGAGAGCCAGGTCGCCAATCCGAAGGACATCGCCGGCAGGGTGAGCCGTATTCGTGCGCCGCAGGACGGCACGCACACGGGCCACCAGTTCCCGCGGGCTGAAGGGCTTGGTGATGTAATCGTCGGCGCCGATCTCCAGCCCGCGAATGCGATCCGCCTCTTCGACCCGCGCCGTGAGCATGATGATCGGCACCGTGAATTCGCGGCGAAGACGTGCGGCAACCTCGAACCCGTCCATGCGAGGAAGCCGCAGATCGAGTACCACGAGGTCGGGCTGCTTCGCCGTCGCAACGGCCAGCGCGTCCTCGCCGCTCCCGGAGACGAGAGCGGCGAACCCGGCGTGGCGCAGGTAGTCGGCGGCGATTTGCGCGATTTGCGCGTCATCCTCGACGATCAGGATCGTCTGCAGGGGGACCCTCCTTCATCCGATCGTGCGCGCGACGATGCCATTCGTCGAACGATGGTGGAATCCAGCCTGGCCCGGCGTAATAGCTGCGGCGCCACGGGCCACCCCACCACAGCCCGCGCACCAGCACGAACCAGAGCAGGACGAAGAACAAGATTGGAAACCCAAACCCGAATCCCCACGGCCGCCAGTAGGGATATCCATAGGGCGGAGCGGGGACGCCCTGCGCAACAGCGGTCTGCGCCAATCCATGCGACACGCCGACGTTATACGCGATGCCCCCGGCGATCGCGCTCAGCAGTACACCGGCGAGCACGAAGAACCAGGCAGACCGCGTTCGTGAACCGTTCATGTGAAACCTCCATGAACGCAGTCTGCCGACCAATTGTGAATGGAAGATGAAGAGACTCCGGCCGGTATAATCGGCCTCGATGTCCGATTCCAGGCTCCAGATCGAGGAACGTCAGGCCAACGGCGTCACCATTCTCGTTCTCACAGGCGAGATGCTGCTCGATGATGGTGACCTGGCGTTTCGGCGTTGCATTCACGATCTGATCGAGCGCAATCGGGTGAAGATTCTGGTGGATCTCGCCGACGTGACTTACATCGACAGCTCGGGTGTGGGCATGATGGCCGCCAAGTTGAAGACGGTGCGAGAGAAGGGCGGCGACATGAGATTGCTGCGACTCAATGCCCGCGGACATCGCCTCTTCAGCGTGGCAAAGCTGCACACGGCATTCGAGATTTTCAACGACGAAGCGATGGCGCTTCGCAGCTTCGAGCTTCGTCCCCGCGGCTAGATAGTGCGTTTTTCACAAGACTGTAGCGTCCGCCTTCAGGCGGACTATGAAGGCCGGCTAAAGCCGGCCACTACGGTCTTGTGAAAAACGGCTCAGTTCCGGTCGCCGTCCTGAGGATCGTCCTGGTTGCGGTCGCTGCGTCGCCCAGGTGGGCCCGGAATCGGCGTACCTGGAACGCCGCCAAGTTCACGGATCACCTTGGCCGTTTCCTCGTGCGCGACGCCGGCGCTGCCGCCGAAGCCGAAACCCCCGGCCAGTCCGAGCGCGGTATCGAGCGCCGTGTAGCCCCGCTTGTCCTTGATATCGAGCTTGAGCCCGTTGTCGTGGAGGAATCGCACGACGTCGGTCCAGCCCCACAGCGCGGCGCCATGCGCAGCGGTTCGTCCCTGCGTGTCGACGCCATTGATGTCAGTCCCGGCGGCCAGCAGCAGGCGGATGGACTCGATCGCTTCCTTCTGTGTCTTGTTGCGGCCGGTCATGTCCTCCTCACGGGCGGACACGTTCGCAGCCATCATGACCGGGTTCACGTTGCCGCGCGAGGTGACGGCACGCGGGTTCGCGCCCTTCGCCAGCAGCATCTTGATCACCGGCACGTCGCCAGCCTTGGCGGCACGGAGTAAAGGAGTCGTGCCGGCGCTGAGTACTCCATCACCGCCGCGATCGAGCTTCGTTCGGTACGGAATCTGTGCGCGCAGCGGGATGTCCACTCGAGCACCGCGGTCGAGCAGCTTGGTGATGATGTCCATGCTGCTCAGTGTGTCGTCGGTCTCGCGCGGAGCAGGCCGGTTCGACGAGGGCATCGTGTGCGCGTCGACGGCGGCCCAGAGAGCTGTGCGGCCAACCTTGTCCTGCATATCGAGGTTGGCTTCGGCGTCGATGAGCGCGCCTGCGACGTCGAAGTGCCCGTTGATGAGTGAGATGATCAGCGGCGTGTACTGATCGGGATCGACAATGTTCGGATCGGCGCCGGAAGAGAGCAGCACCTTCGTGCAGTCAACGCATCCCTCGCGCGCGGCGAAGAGCAGCGATGTCAAGCCACCCGGTGGAAGCCACTTGTCGCGCGGCTCCGACGTGCGCTGACGCTCCCAGGCAATGATCGTGGATCGTGCGTTGACATCGGCGCCCGCTTCGATCAGCGCCCGCATGACGTCCGGGTGACCCTCCGCCGCCGCCCACATCAGCGGCGTCTGTCCACGCCAACTGTCGCCGGCGTCGAGCGCCGCGCCGTGCGCGATCAGAACCTTGGCCGCATCGACCTTCCCGGCGTGCGCGCAGGTGTGGAGCGCCGTTTCACCATATGGACCGGTCGCGTTCGCGTTCACGCCGGCGGCAAGAAGCTTCTCGACGATGGCGGCGCTGCCGCTTTCGCAGGCGAGCGCGATCGCGGCGATGCCGTACCGGTTCGTCGCCTTGACGTCGGCGCCGGCGCGGATCAACCGATCGACCAATGCGGTGTCGTTGTTACGAACGGCCCAGTGAAGCGGCGTCGTGCCGTCAGGCTCGGCCGCGTTGGGATCAGCCTTCTTGGACAGGAGCGACACCGCCGTCGCCGTATCGCCTGTTTTCGCAGCCTGCACCAGTCGCGTGTCCTTGACGACGGGTTCAGCCGCATACGACGAGGCCGCGAGTAGCACGACGGTCGAGGTGACAAGAGCTATACGCATAGATTTGCTATGACACCGGGTGTGATTTTCGTGTGCGTCTTGGAAAATCACACCCGGTGTCTTTACAGATTCGTTAGCAACCCGGAGCTGTCACCGAGTGATTCCTGCTTCACGCCCACCTTGTCGAGCATCGTGACCAGCAGGTTCGTCATCGGTGTGTGATCGGGGTACCTGAGATGACGTCCACCCTTCATGCGCCCTGCTGCTCCACCGATGACGAGGTTCGGCAGCGGGAAGTGATCGTGCGCGTTGCTGTTGCTCATGTTGCTTCCATAGAGCAGCACCGCGTGATCGAGCAGTGACCCATCGCCGTCCGGCATGTTCTTCAGCTTGTTCAGGAAATACCCGAACTGCGAGATGTTGTAGGTCTGGATCCTGACGTTCTTCTCCATCTTCTCTGCGCGGTTCTGATGATGAGAGATGGCGTGATGTCCGTCGGTGACGCCGACCTGCGGATACGTTCTGTTACTGACCTCGCGCGAGATCATGAACGTCAGCACGCGTGTCACATCAGCCTGGTAAGCCAGCGCCATGAGGTCGTACATCAGCTTGATGTGTTCCTCGTAATCGAAGGGCACACCGGCCGGTCGCGCCGGCAATGCGAGATCCTCGTCGCCCTGGCTCTGCTCGGCACGCTGGATGCGCCGCTCGATCTCGCGGACGTTCTCGAGATACTGCGTCATCATCTCGCGGTCGGATGGACCGAGTTGCAGCTGGAGGCTGGCGGCGTCCTTGGTGATCGCGTCGAGGATGCTCTTGTCCTCCTTGATGCGCGCAAGTCGTTCCGTCGCGCTCCCGCCCTGGCCGAACATCCGCTCGAACACCTTCCGCGGGTTGATCTCCATCGGCATTGGTGTCGTCGGCGTCCGCCAGGACAGCGTGTTCATGTAGATGCAGCCGTAGTCGCGATCGCACGAGCCGATGAGCCCCGAGTGATCTTCAGTAGCCAGCTCCATCGACGGGAGGACCGTATCCTGGCCGATCTGCTGTGCGGCGACCTGATCGGCGGTGACCCCGGCATAAGCATCGACGCCCTGGGTTGCCTTCGGCCGCACCCCGCTCAGCCATGTTGTCGGGCTCAGCGAGTGCACGGCGGTCGTGTCCGCGGCGCGATGACCGAGTCCGCTCACGACGTTCAGGTAGTCCCGGAACGGCTCGAGCGGCTTGAGGATTGGCGTGAACTCGAAGCCGGCGCCTTCGGTCGCGGGCGTCCATTTGTCCATGATGGCGCCGTGCGGCACGTAGACGAATCCGAGGCGAGGGAGAGGCTTCGCCGCGGTCTGGGCCAGCAGTGTCCGTGCAGGAATCATCGAGTCGAGCAGCGGGAGCGCGAGGCTCACACCGACGCCTTTCAGGAATGTTCGGCGCGGCAAATGCTTTCTGGTGACGAACATCTCGGTTGTCTCCCGGTCCGGCTAAAGCCGGACACTACGCCTCCAACGATCTCAATTCGTGCTGACGGCCTGGACCTGCATCTTCTTCATCTCGAACGGCGCGCTCTTCACGATGCCGAGCACGAGCGACGACCACTTGTGGTTGCTTTGAGCCGCTTCGCGAGAGATGGCACGGACCAGCGGCATGTCGGTGTAATCGAGCCCGCGACCCAGGCCGTAGGTCATCAGCTTCTCGGTCACCGTCCGCACGAACATCTCGGGATGTTTGTTGAGCGCCTCGCGAAGCGCGACCGGTCCATCCACCGTGGTTCCGTCAGCGAGTTGCCCGACTGGATCGACGCTGCCGCCCTGTTCCTTCACGCGCCATTCCCCGATGCCGTCGAAGTTCTCGAGCGCGAATCCCAGCGGATCCATCACGCGGTGACAGGTCGCGCACGTGGGTGTGCGTCGGTGCGCTTCCATGCGCGCGCGCAGTGATTGCGCTTCCTGGCCCGGCTCGTTGTCACTGAGCGTGGGCACATTCGGCGGCGGCGCCGGAGGAGGCGTGCCGAGCACGTTCTCGAGGATCCACTTGCCGCGCAGCACGGGCGACGTGCGATTCGGATAGGAGGTGACCGTCAGGATGCTGCCCTGGCCGAGCAGACCGCGACGCGCTTCCTGCGCGACGTGCACGCGACGGAAGTGACTGCCGTAGACATTCGGAATCCCGTAATGACGCGCGAGCCGCTCGTTGACGAACGTGTAGTCGGCATTCAACAGGTCGAGCACGCTGCGGTCCTCGCGCACGATGCTCTGGAAAAAGAGCTCAGTCTCGGTGCGGAAGCCATCCCGAAGCTCGTTGTCGAAGTTCGGGAAGTCTCCCGGGTTCGGAATGTGACTCTTCAAGTTGCGCAGCATCAACCACTGGCTGGCGAAATTGTCGACGAGCGCGCGTGATCGCGGATCGGCCAGCATGCGGCGCACCTGCTGTCCGAGCACCGCCGGCCGGCTCAGTCTGCCTTGTGCAGCAGCATCGAGCAGCTGATCGTCGGGGATCGAGCTCCAGAGGAAGAACGACAACCGGGTCGCGAGCTCGAGGTCGGTGACTCGCTGCGTGGCGCCTGCACCGGGAGCGCTCTCCGTTCGGAAGATGAACTTGGGATTAGCCAGGATCAGCCGCAGCCCTTGCTCGATGCCGTTGTCGAACGTGCCCTTCGCGCGACCGTCTGCGAAGCGCTGCAGGATCGGCTCGAGGTCGGCGTTCGACACCGGGCGCCGGTACGCACGCCGCGCGAGACCCGAAAGGATTGTGCGCGCACACGCGGCCTCGTCCGCCGGCTTGGTTGGTTGACACATGAACACGCGTCGGCGGCTCGGCGTATCGCCAGGCCCCTTCGGATCGAATGGCCCGGTCACGCTGACGAAGTCGATCAGCGGCAGGCCGTTCATGTCCTGCAGATCGTGATTGCGCTCGTGCGGCTGCAGCGGTTCGTCCGACTCGGCGTGATTCCGTTGAATGAACGTCACGCCAACCATGCGCGGCCCTGCCTTGACGAATACGCGCTTCTTGAGACGCTCATCGATCTTGTCAGCCGTCGCCGACATGGCCAGATCGGACGCGCGATTATCTTCTTCGCCACCGACCTGCGCCACGAATACACGTTCTCCGTCGATGCTGATCTCAATCTGGTGCGCGAACTCGAGGCCGGTCAGGTAGCCGACGATGTTGCGGAGAAGCTTGATGCTGAATTGATACTCGGCATCCTGCGGGAAGTTGTGCTTGAAGAGCAGTCCTCCACGTGTGCCCAGCGGCAGTCCTTCAACGTGATCTTCCTGTCCATCGTCCGGTGGAACGCGATAGTCCGCTCTCACGAGATCGGTTTCAATGCCGACCGCAAGACTGCTGATCGTTCGGGCGGCGGCCAGGTATTGCTCGAGCAACGACGGCGAAATGCGCAGTACACCGGCGATGTTGTCGAAGCCGTGGCTCTCATCGTCTGCCGGCAACAGGCTGGTGACGTCCACATCGAGGTCGAGCAAATCGCGAACGGCGTTGCCGTACTCGGTGCGATTCAGTCGATGGACGGGCTTGTGTCCGGGATCGGGTGAGCGCAGCGCGCGATCGTCGATCGTCTTTTCGATCGTGCCGGCAAGGGCCTCGAGCGTCGCAACGTCCGGCCGGGGCATCCCCTGCGGCGGCATCATTCCGCCGCGCAGCTTCATCGCGACCTTTTCCCAAAGCTCGGCATGAGCCGCCGCGTCGGCAGGGTTAGCGCCTTCGAGAGAGAGCCCGGCGGTCTTCGCGCGAGCGTTGTGACAGGTGATGCAGTACTTTTGAATCAGGCCCTGATCCGCGACGGCTGGAGTCGCTGGGGCAGTGGGCTGAGTTACCGAAGCCGGCGCGGCCGTTGGCGTTTGGCTCTGCGCGGACGCTGGATCGGCCTGGAGGCTGCTCGAGGCAGCTGCGACCACCCAAACGACACAGCAAACGAGCAGGCAAACGCGGCCCATTAACACTCCAAACACACCGATACTTACGCCCAAAGGGCGTGAACTATAACTAGCCAAGGCGCTACCTTCAATACTTGTCGACGAACGCCCTTGGCTAGTTGGCAGTATCTTCTGATCTTCTGGCGCGCTTCCCGCGCCACTCGGACCCGCACGTCCCGGAGCGGATCTGGCATATCTATTATGACTCGCAAGTGGCTGTGCGTGCTAGGGATGCTGGTCTGTGGAGGGCCGGGTGGCTGATCAACATCGCGGTCGGTCCCGATCGCAACATCTGGTTCACCAAGAGAGCCATCCTCGGCCGCGTGACCTCGGGCGGCGTCATCATGGAATTCCCGCTGTCTTCACCGATGGCGGGTAGCACCGGGCTGACGGTTGGAAGCGGTCGACAGCCGCCGGCCCGGCTGAGTAATAGACTATGGGTCGCTCAATCTGGAGATACTTCAATCGCTTTCTTGAGCTTCCGATGACATTCAACTCCCAACTCCCAATCTCCAACTTCCAGGGGCCGCGGGCGGAAGGCGCGACCAATCGGCTTCTGAGCGCTGTGGTGTGGATCGCCATATCGGTGGCGGGCGCTGCCGCGTTCGGGTATGTCGCCCTGGAGCGCGGCGAGACGATTAGCGCGGCCTGGCTCGTCGTGGCAGCCGTATGTACGTATCTCGTCGCCTACCGATTCTATTCGCGCTTCATCGCTGAGAAAGTGTTTGAGCTGGATCCGAAGCGCGCCACGCCGGCCGAGCGGCTCAATAACGGACGCGACTTCGTACCGACCAACCGCTGGATTTTGTTCGGCCATCACTTCTCTGCGATTTCCGGTGCAGGACCGTTGGTTGGTCCGACACTCGCGGCGCAGTTCGGGTTCCTCCCGGGAACGATCTGGCTGATTGCCGGAGTCGTGCTGGGAGGAGCGGTGCAGGATTTCCTGATCCTGTGCGCCTCGTTGCGGCGCGATGGCAAGTCGCTCGGTCAGATCGCGAAGGAAGAAGTCAATCCCGTCGCCGGGATGGCGGCGATGATTGCCATCTTCGCGATCATGATCATCCTGCTCGCCGTGCTGGCGCTCGTTGTCGTCAACGCACTGCGCGATAGCCCGTGGGGACTCTTCACGCTGTCGATGACGATCCCGATCGCGTTGCTCATGGGCTGGTGGATGAACGCGGTCAGGCCGGGCAAGGTGGCCGAAGCCACGGCGATCGGCATCGTGCTGTTGTTCGTCGCGCTGATCGGCGGGCAATGGGTGTCACAAAGCCCGACGTGGGGACCGGCATTCACCTGGTCAGGCACGAGCCTCTCGTGGGCCATCATGGTCTACGGCTTCATCGCGTCGGTGCTGCCGGTCTGGCTGCTGCTGGCGCCGCGCGACTATCTCTCGGCGTTCATGAAGATCGGCACCATCGTGATGCTCGGTGTCGCGATTCTTCTGGTGATGCCGCCACTGAAGATGCCCGCCGTCACCCAATTCATCGACGGCACTGGTCCGGTGTTTGCCGGCAAATTGTTTCCCTTCGCGTTCATTACCATCGCCTGCGGTGCCGTGTCCGGGTTTCATGCGCTGATCTCGAGCGGCACATCGCCCAAGATGCTCAGGTGCGAGCCTGACGCGCGGCTCGTTGGCTACGGCAGCATGCTGGCCGAATCGCTGGTCGGGGTGATGGCAATGATCGCCGCGGCGACGCTCGACCCCGGCGTGTACTTCGCGATGAACGTCGGCCCCGCGACCCTGGGTGCGAACTCGGCGAGCGCGGCGCAGGCGATCGCGCAGTGGGGCTTCACGGTCACTCCGCAACAACTCGATGCCCTCGCCGCGCAGATGGGAGAAGCAACGTTGCTCTCCCGCACAGGCGGCGCGCCCAGCCTGGCCGTCGGCATGGCCGGCATTCTCGGCAACGTGTTCAGCGGCGCCGGTTTGGCGCTCTGGTATCACTTCGCGATCATGTTCGAGGCGGTCTTCATCCTGACGACGATCGATGCCGGGACGCGCGTGGGCCGCTTCATGCTGCAGGAGTTGCTCGGACACGTCTCCGAACCGCTCGGCCGCACATCGTGGTACCCGAGCATCCTCTTTTCGTCGTTTTTCGTCGTCATCGCGTGGGGCTATTTCCTCTATCAGGGTGTCGTCGACCCGCTGGGTGGGATCAACTCGCTCTGGCCGCTGTTCGGCATCGCCAATCAGCTTCTCGCCGCCGTCGCGCTTTGCGTGGCGACGACAGTGCTGGCGAAGATGGGGAAACTGCGCTACTCGTGGGTCCCGCTGCTTCCGCTGGCCTGGCTCGCGTCTGCAACGCTGACGGCGGGATGGCAGAAGGTGTTCTCGCCCGATCCGAAGCTTGGCTTCCTTTCGCACGCGCAATCGCTGTCCGGCTCGACGAATCCGGCAGCAGCCCAGATGATCTTCAACGATCGCATCGACGCAGCGCTCGCGTTGTTCTTCATGATCATCGTGGTGGTCGTGATTCTCGCATCCGCGCGCGAGTGGTATCTCATCGCCGCCGGTCGCAAGAGGCCGCAGGTGAACGAAGCGCCGTTCGTCGAGTCGAGACTGGACGCAGCGAGAGCCTAACGCACGTTATGCAGGTTGTGCGACGTTGAGCATCGTGCGATGCGGGATGATGCGATGCTGTTCGCGCTGATCCTGCTCGCGCACGAACTCGAGCGTGTTGTGCAGCGCGGCGATGATCGACTCGAGTGCCACCTCTGATTCACGCCGCTTGAGACGCAAGCCATCGATTTCGCGCTGCACGTCTTCGAGCGCCGCCTGCGCCTTCTGCGTGATGAGTTCCGCGCGTCCTTCCGCTTCGCGGATGATGCGGGCGGCGTCGAGTGATGCGGTCTCCTTCATGTCATCGGAGACCTTCTGCGCGCTCATAAGCGCACCCTTCAACGCACCTTCGAGCTCGCGATACTGGCTCAGCGACGCCTCGAGCCGCGCGACGTCCTGGCGCAACCGTTCGTTTTCGCGAGTGGCCTGCTCGTAGCCATCGGCGGCTTCCAGCAGGAAGGCATTGACTTCTGCGCGCTCGTAGCCGCGCATCGACGTGCTGAACTTCGCCTGACGGACATCGAGCGGAGTCGGCGCGGAATGGCGATCGGGCGAGGGAAGGCGCCGCGTCTCGACGGCCGGGGTCAGGTCTTCATTGTTCAACATGTCGGCTCCCAAAAATTGCCGTGCCGACCCGCACCATCGTGGCCCCTTCCTGGATGGCGACTTCGAAGTCCCCGCTCATGCCCATGGACAGCTCGCGCAGCATGGCGGCGGGAACACCGGAAGCCAGCCACTCGTCGCGGAGATCGCGCAACCGGCGAAACCAGGGTCGCGCGTCTTCGGGCGTGTCTGGTATGGGCGGCAGCGTCATCAACCCGACTATCCGGGCGGCGCGACATGCGCCCGCGGCTTGCAAGAGCCGCGGCACCTCGCCAGGCTGGGCGCCGAACTTGGTCGCTTCCCCCGCGAGATCCACCTGAATCAGCAATTCCGGGGAGCGTCCAGATTCCGCGGCTGCGCGATCGAGCTTCTCGAGCAGATCGACGCTATCGACCGACTGAATCATCGCAAACGCCGAAACTGCCTTCCGGGCCTTGTTCGTCTGCAGGTGGCCAAGCAAATGCCACCTGATTGAAAAGTCGGCAGATGTCGCGAACTTCTGTAGACCCTCCTGCACCTTGTTCTCGCCGAAGTCGCGCTGGCCGGCGGCAAAAGCTTCGCGAATGGCGTCGATTGGGAAGGTTTTCGAGACGGCGATGAGTTGGACGGAGGAGGGATCGCGTCCGGCCGAGGTTGCCGCGTCGGCGATACGACGGCGAACCTCGGCCAGGCGCGATGAAATGCTCACTATTTCTTCAACATCGCCTGGAGCGCCGGCAGCGCGGCCTTGACTTCAGCGGCCTTGGGGCCGTTCGGGTCGACCTTCAGATACGCTTCGAGCGCCGAAACGGCCTCGGGAATCAGACCGAGGTTGAGCGCCGTCATCCCGAGCTGATACTGCGCCATTCCCATGTTGGGATCGGCCTTGGTCGCCGCTTCGAATTGCGTCTTTGCCTCCGCGAACTTGCCGGCGTTGAAGAGAATGACGCCCTGGTTGTAGCTCGCTTCAGCACCCGCCCCGCCCGCGGCGCCACCACCTGACAACTGCGACGCCTTGGCGCTTGCCTCAGCCGCCAGGTCGAACTTCTTCTGCGCGTTGTAGACACCAGCCAGTCCGGTGTAGCCCTCGGCCGCATCAGGCTTCAACTCAATCATCTTCTTGAACGCCGCTTCCGCCTGCGGGAGATCCTGCTTCGCCACGTAGGCGGTGCCGATGTTGTAGTAGCAATCGGCGCAGGTGGGCATCTTCGCGATGACCTCGTTGAACTTCGCGATTGCCTCGTCGTGACGGCCTGCCTTCATCGCCTCGATCGCGGCGCCCGCCGCCGCCTGCAGCGCCGCCGCCGCTTCCTTGTCAGCGGCTGACACACCGCTCGATGGGGAGAGCGTGAAGCTGAGTGGATTGTTGGGGCCCTGTCTGACGTTCGCCTTCAGCGTCTGAGTACCGACGCCGTCCTTCGACACCGTCACGCTGTATGCGCCCGACGCGAGCCCTACCTGCAGGAATTCGCCGCCTTTGTCGGTTTTGGTCTGCACCTTCCGGTTAGCGTCGGTCGCCTCGAACAGAACCGTGGCGTCCGGCACAGGTTTGCCCTGTCCGTCGACGACTTTTCCTCGCACAACGCTCTGGGCCAGCGCCGGCACCGCGGACACCGTCAAAAGGACCGCAAGGGCCATGACGCCGCGGAACAGATGGGTCCGCATAAATGCCTCCTCTATAAGACACCGGGTGTGATTTTCGCTGTGCCCGGATGGAAAATCACACCCGGTGTCTTTACCCGGTATCGCCTAGTCTACTTGAAGAACCTGTCCACCGCACCGAGGTCGCGGGTCAGCGGCGCCGGCGGCAGCGCCGCGAGGAATCTGCGCCCGTAACCCATGGTCGCCAGCCGCGGATCGAGCACGGCCAGCACGCCGCGATCACTGCGATGTCGAATGAGCCGGCCGAGACCTTGTTGCAGCGACAGGATCGCCAGCGGCACCTGATATTCCGCGAACGCATCGCCGCCACGCGCGTTGATCGCATCGATGCGCGCCGATGTCACCGGGTCTCCCGGCGACGCAAACGGCAGCTTGTCGATCACGACGCAGCTCAGCGAGTCGCCCACGACATCGACTCCCTGCCAGAAACTCGATGTTGCCAGCAGCACCGCGTTGGGCGTCGATCGAAACTCCTCGATGAGAGCCGAGCGCGGCGCCGTGCCCTGCACCAGAATCGGATAGGGCAACGCCATCTCCACGAGCGGTTGCACCGCGCGCAGAATGCGATAACTGGTGAAGAGCACGAATGCCCGTCCGCGCGACCTGGTGAGCAGCGCGATCGTTTCTCGAGCCACTGCCTCGGCGAACGACGTCGACTTCGGAGGCGGCATGCGCCGCGGCAGGTACAACAATGCCTGCTGCGCGTAGTTGAACTCCGAGGGCACCTGGAGCTCCGTCGCCTCACCGATCCCGAGTCTTCCCTTGATGTAGGCGAATGACCCTTCGACGGCGAGCGTCGCCGACGTCAGGACGACCGTGCGGAAACGATCGAAGAGCGCATCGCGGACGATGCGCGAGACGTCGACCGGGGACGCTCGCAGGAATGTGCCGAGTCCTCGATGTTCCAGGTAGTAGACGAACCCTTCATCGTCGGCTCGCAGCAGGAAGCGGAGATCCTGACGCAGATCGCGCGCGCGCCGGACGATCGTGGCAATCGCTTCTTCGACACCATCTTCGAACTCCGAACCGAGAATCCCGGATCCCGAGTCCCGAGTCCCGCCGCCTTCGCGCGAAGCGCTTCGGCGTCCAAGAGATCCCGAGTCCCGAATCCCGACAGGCGAGTCTCGGACTGCGAGCGTGCGTTCGAGTTCCTCGAGCGCTTCCGCAAGCCGCAGCCCTTCCTCGGCGCAGTCGGTCATTGCCTCGCTTGTATAACGCGCCCGCGCGTCTGCAAGGGTCCCGGAAACTGCCCGAGCCAGCGACAACGCTGAGAAGAAGATCCGTGCTCGATCCGTAATCTGCGTCAGCGCCCGAAACGCGTCCTCTACCCGCTCTGTCTCGAGTGGCGCCGTCGGTACAAGACGTTGGGCGTCGCCAACGAGATCGTCGACGCGGAAATTGCTGAACGAAACGCCGAAGTATTGAGTGGCGACGTCTTCGAGTTGGTGCGCCTCGTCGACCACGAGCGTGGGGCACGAGGGAATGACTTCGCCGTACGCGCTCTGCCGCACCGTGGCGTCGGCGCACAGCAGGTGATGGTTGACGATGACGACGTCGGATTCGGCGGCGCGCTGACGCATCAGCGTCAGGAAGCAATCGCCGTAGCGCGGACACCCGGTTCCCAGGCACGTGTCGGCGTCTGCCGAGATGTCGTTCCAGAGCGGAAGATCCTCGGGCAGGTCGCGCAGTTCCGCGCGGTCGCCGGTCCGGGTCTCGCCCGCCCACTGTTGAATGATCGGCAGAAAGGCGTGGTCACCGACGTCGATGAGCCGACCATTGGTGCCGGTGTTGCCCTCGACCGCATCACGATAGTTCTCCCACCGGTGCAGGCAGAGATAGTTCGTGCGCCCTTTCATGAGCGTGGCTGTGAACGCCACGCCGATTGAGTCACGCAGCGACGGAAGGTCCTTGAAAAAAACTTGCTCCTGGAGGTTCTTGGTGCCCGTCGACACGAGGACGCGCTGACGGCTCAGGATCGCAGGAATGAGGTAAGCGAGTGTCTTGCCTGTCCCAGTGCCCGCTTCGGCGAGCAGAGCGCCGCCCTCCTCAATGACAGTGGCGACGGCCGTAGCCATGCGACGCTGACCTTCACGCGCCTCGAACCCGGGCATCGCACGCGCGATCGGACCGGTGTCTGAGAAAGTGGAACGAACGACGGCGCTTAGATCCAATGTTGATTTGCCGATCTTTGATTCTTGATTCGTTGTTGATTGGAGATTGTCGATTTCCGATTGGTTGACGGTTCAAGACCGTTCGCGGCAACCGCTCCGACAAATCAACAATCAACAGTCGTCAATCACCAACGATTCACCAATCAAAGATCACCTATTCAACAATTGAGAGTCGTACAGCGGAAACCGCTTGCAGAGTTCTTCGACCTCACTCTTGACCATCCCAATCATGCGGTCGTCGTCCGGGGCGGCAAGCACACGCGCCATCAAGGCACCGATCTGTTCCATCTCCGTTTCGCGCATGCCGCGCGTCGTCAGTGCCGGTGTGCCAACGCGAATCCCGCTCGCGACCATCGGTGGATTCTGATCGAAGGGGATCGCGTTCTTGTTGACGGTGATGCCGGCCTTTCCGAGCGCGGCCTCGGCGGCCTTGCCGGTCACGCCTTTCGAGAACACGTCAACCAGCATCAGGTGATTGTCCGTGCCGCCGCTCACTAACCTGAAGCCGTTGCTCGAGAGCGACCGCGCGAGAGCCTGGGCGTTGGCCAGGATCTGTTTCTGGTAGGCGAGGAACGACGGTTCCATCGCTTCCTTGAAGCACACGGCTTTGGCCGCGATGATGTGCATCAGCGGCCCACCCTGCACTCCCGGGAAGAGTGCCTTGTCGAGATCCTTCGCGTACTGCTCGCGGCAGAGAACCAGGCCGGCGCGTGGACCACGCAGCGTCTTGTGCGTGGTCGAGGTCACGAAGTCGGCGTGCGGTACTGGGCTCGGATGCACACCGGCGGCGACGAGGCCCGCGATGTGCGCCATGTCGACGACCATGACGGCACCAACTGCTTTCGAGACGACGGCGATTCGAGCGAAGTCGATCACGCGTGGATACGCGCTCGCCCCCACCATGATCATCGCGGGCTTCCGTTCGTGTGCGAGCCGCTCGAGTTCCTCGTAATCGATCCGCTCGTCGTCCTTGCGGACGCCGTACGGAACGATGTTGTACAGCTTGCCCGAGAAGTTGAGCGGATGACCGTGGGTGAGGTGGCCGCCGTGGGCCAGGTTCATGCCGAGCACGGTGTCGCCCGGCTTCACAGTCGCGAAGTACACCGACATGTTGGCTTGCGCGCCCGAGTGCGGCTGCACGTTCGCGTGTTCGGCGCCGAACAATTTCTTGGCGCGGGAGATCGCGAGCGATTCGGCGACGTCCACGAATTCGCATCCGCCGTAATAGCGCCGGCCGGGATACCCTTCGGCGTACTTGTTCGTCAGCACCGAGCCGGCAGCTTCGAGCACCGCCCGGCTCACGAAATTCTCAGAGGCGATGAGCTCGAGCCCTTCGGCCTGACGATCGGTTTCGTTCTGGATGGCGGCAGCGATTTCGGGATCGGTTTCGGCAAGTGAACGCATTGGCCGATCTTACCGCTTACGGTCTTCAGACCTGGTGCTCAGTAGAGGCGGGTCTTCAGGCCCGCGACCGCCGACAGCCTACCGCATACTGCATACTTCCAGTGACGAAGATGTCGAGCGTCGTCATAACTGCCCGCGGGGAGCAGCGCCTTCGAACCGGCCATCCATGGATCTATCGCGCAGACGTCGCAGACGTGGATGCCGCGGGGGGAGATATCGTCGAAGTCATCGGCCCACGGCGGCGGACGCTGGGACACGCGCTCTTCAGCGATCGGTCACAGATTCCAATCCGGATGCTGGCACGCGGCGACGCCCCCTTCGACGCCTCGATGCTGCGCGTCAGGCTCGAACGCGCGATTCAGTTTCGCGATGCGCTCGAGCTCGACGCGACCGCCTACAGACTTGTGCACGGGGAAGCCGATCTGCTGCCGTCTCTCGTGATCGATCGCTACGGACCGTACCTCGTGCTGCAGGCACTGTCGCAAGGCATGGACCGCCTGTTGTCGGCGGTCACAGGGTGGTTGTCCGAGCTGCTGTCACCGGCGGGAATCCTGGCGCGCAACGATCCCAAGGTCCGTGCGCTCGAGGGCCTGGAGCAGGCGGTGGAGGTTCTTGCGGGCACTGTGCCTGACACCGTGGTCGTGCGCGAAGGACCCGTCGAGTACGAAGTCGACCTGCGCAAAGGTCAGAAGACGGGACTGTTCCTCGACCAACGCGAGAACCGCGAAGCGGCCGCGAGTTACGCGCACGGACGGCTGCTCGACTGCTTCAGCTATCACGGCGGGTTCGCGCTGCGTCTCGCCGGGCAGTCGTCCACGGCCGAGGCGATCGACATTTCGGCCGACGCCGTGACGCGCATCGAGGCGAACGCGGCGCGCAACCGAGTGACCAATCTCACCGCACGAGAAGCCAACGTCTTCGACGAGTTGCGGCGGCTCGAAAAAGCGGGACAGCGCTACGACACGATCGTTCTCGATCCCCCGGCCTTCGCGAAGAACAAGGCATCGGTGCCGAATGCGCTCGCCGGTTATAAAGAGATCAATCTGCGCGCGATGCGGTTACTCTCGCCGGGCGGCTACCTCGTGAGCTGCAGTTGTTCCTACAACGTGAACGAAGACATGTTTGCGGTCGTGCTGCGCGAGGCGTCGGTCGATAGTCACACGCCGATGACGATCGTCGAAAAGCGGATGCAGGGTCGGGATCACCCCGTGCTCGTCGGCGCTCCCGAGACGTACTACTTGAAATGCTTCATTCTTCGTCGAGTCGAGTGACAGCGGGGTCAGACCCTTCACATTTCTTCGCGCGCAACACTGTGAAGGGGTCTGACCCCTTCACGTCATTCACGTCATCGAGTGGAACGAGATGTCGAACATCACGCATTACTCCGAGCATGTCGGAGCCAACCCGTCCAAGGTGTTCAAGTCCACGCTGTTTCGCAGCGAGCGTCTGATGCTGGGACTCAATTGCCTTCACCCGGGGCAGGAGCAGCACCCTCACGTGCACGGCGGACAGGACAAGTTCTACTTCGTTGTGGAGGGCACGGGAGATTTCGCCGTGGGTGACGAGCGGCGAACAGCAGGCGAGGGGATGGTGGTCTGGGCGCCGGCAGACGTCAGCCACGGCGTCGTGAACACCGGCACCGGCCCTCTGGTGCTGTTGGTCGGCATCGCGCCGTTTCCCACGTAGCGGCGCGTCGTTAGACGCGCCGTCCGGGTCGCCGGCGGGCTGCTTTCGACTTCGCTCGGGCCAGGAAAGAGCCGCCTCTACGTCGTTGCCTGTTTCAGGCTAAAGTCTCTACCACATCGTCCAAGTGTTTGAGCGAGGGAGGAAGCGCGGGCTGCGATGCGTCGAGTGTTAGTGGTTGCGATTCTTCTGCTGTCAGCGACTCCCGCGCTCGCTCAAACGCCTCGCGAGGCTCCTCAGGAAGGCTACAGCCTGCACGACGAGCGGTCCATAGGGCCGTTCGTCATCCAGCGATGGGTCAGCGCAGCGCTCCCGGAAGTGTCTCCTTCCGGGATGTGCGATTGCCTCACGCTCGTCTACGCGGGCGATCGTCGTGTCGCGACGATGGGCACCGCGGGCACGATCTCCGCGTTCACCACGTCGGATTTGACCGGCACGGACATCAATGGGGATGGCTTTCCCGATTTGGTGGTGTCGGCCTGGTCCGGTGGGGCGCATTGCTGCTATTCGACGGCCGTGTATTCAGTGGGCCAGGACGTGAAGCCGATCCTGGTGCTCGAGACGGGCAACTGCGGTCCAGGGGAGTTCGAGGACCTCGATGGAAATGGGACGCGTGAGTTCATCACCTGTGACGATCGGTGGGCGTACATCTACTGTTCGTTTGCGGATTCACCGTTCCCGAGGGTGGTCTATTCCTACGACCCCACGCGCGGCAGTTATGTCCTCGAGACGCCTCGATTCGCCAACCGCTATCGCGATCAACTCGCGACGGCGCTCGATGAAGCGCAGACCTGGATGTCGGAATCCGGCGGCAGAGATCTCGGCCTCGATAAATGTCGCCTCCTTCGACCGACGCTCGGCTTGATGTACGGCGGTCGCTTCTCCGATGGCTTGGCGCTGATACGCGGGCTGTATCACGGCGCCGATCGCGAGGACTTCCAGCGCGAGACAATCGAGAAAGTGCGATCGAGTCCGCTGTGGGTAGAGCGATGAGGAATCGGCTACCTCAATCCGCGACGCGTGTCGCGCGGATCAGAAACGTCCGCGGAAGGCCGGGTATCGCGCGCGGGACGACGGGCAGGACCCAGCGGCCGTAATTTGCCTCGGGCTCACCAGGAAACACGACGTTTGATTCCCACCCCTTCGATGCCATGAGGCCCTCGGGATCGCCGACGGCGAACTTCCAGGGACATCCAAGCTCACTCAGCTTCTTCAGATACGTCGCCATGAAAGGCGACGTCAGCACCTCCATGTTCATCGTGTCGACGCCGAGCCAGCTCCCCGGCGCCGAGATGCCGCGCAACGCGTCGAAGAGCGAGTTCACGGCAGTCTCGTCCAGGTAATAGAGCAATCCTTCGGCAAGAAACGCGGCTCTCTTCGTGGGCTCGAAACCGGCGCTCACGAGCGCGGGCACCCATCGCTGCGCCAGGTCCTGACGCACGATACGCCGGTCGCACGAAGGCGTCGCATTCAGACGAGTGAGCACGGCCTCCTTGTGTGCGAACACATCGTCTCGATCGACTTCGAACACCCGCACGCCGGCAGGCCAGTCGAGACGAAATGCGCGCGCGTCCATGCCGGCGGCGAGGATCACCACCTGATCGATCGACGATGACCGGACCGCGTTCAGCAAGCTGTCGTCGTAGAAGCGCGTGCGAATAGTGAGGTACGGATCGGGTCCGTTGAAGGCTCCCATGCCGGAAGCGGTTCGCATCGAATACAACACTTCAAAACCCGCCTCACCCGCCAGTTCGCGCGCGTACGGATCAGGGTAGAGCGGTGATGCATGATCGGATTCCAGCGCGCGATTGGCAGCGACCCATCGCGCCGTCAAGCCGACGCCCGACATGTCGGTGACGGGACCGGCCAGCGCCTTCTGCAACAGTGCGATCAGTGCTGCGCGCTCGTCATCAGTCAGTCGTGTGTCCGGCATCGAATCGAGCGGTACCTTCCACACGGGTGCGCCCCACATCGGGTCGCCCACGTAGCGCGGAATGATGTGCCAGTGCAGATGCGGCACCACGTTGCCGAGCGATTCGATGTTCATATGATCGGGTTTCACGGCACGCGCGACTGCCTGCTGCGCGGCGAAGAGGTCTCCTGCCAGCGAGAGCCACTCGGGGGGCGAGAGCTGATCGAGACGCGCGACGTGCCGCGGGTCGAAAATCAGCTGACACTGCCCGCGGTACGTCTGGTTCTTCGACAGGTACAGCGACGACACCGAGAGTTGCTGCACCAGATCCCAGTACTCGTTGGATGGCGGTCGTGGCGCGTCCAACGGGCAGCCTGCGCCTTCCACGAGCGCTGCCCACTTCGTCTTGTCGGTCATCGTGTTTCAATCCAGTGGAGGCGGCACACGTCGTCGAGTGGCTTGCTCGAATGCGTAAGCCAGCTCGATCAGGCGTCCTTCGCTGCATGCCGTTCCTGTGAAGCTGACACCGTAGGGAGATGGTTTCGCATCGAAGCCGGCGACGGCGACGTTGTTCGGGACCATGCCGAACGGGACGATCACCGTTGGATAACCTGGCTTCGCGGCGAGCGCCGCTCCAGCGCTGCCCGGAAAGACGAGCGCGTCGAGCCGGTTGTCTTTGAGCGCGGCGTCGATGCCATCGCGGCCGGCAAGTGTGACGTCCTTCTCGCGGTCTGCCTCGTATCGGCCACGGTCCGCCTGCAGCTCCATCTCGTCCGAGATGTCGAGTTGCGCCTGCCCGTACTTCAAAGTGCCCGCGGCCTCGTGCGTGCGATTCCAGGCGCGGAGCTCCGCGAGCGTCCTGACCGGCGCCCGGTCACCCAGTGAAGCGAGCCATGCGTTGAAATCGCGCTTCATGCCGTACTTGAACACGACGGAACAATCCTCGTCGCGTCCTTTCGCGTCGCCCGGTCCGCTGCAAGTCGGCCACAGAAGCAGGTTGCGTGCGGGATCCTTCGTGACGACAGATGGAATGTCGGCCGGATCGACCACCGTTGCGCCCTGCGCACGCAGGACCGAAACCGCCTCCTCCATGACGGTGTTTTGTGCGGGGTTGAGGCCGCCGCTCGAGCCGCGCGCGTCGGTTGCCGCGATCGCGTCGTAGTAGAACGCGCGCGGGATCCCGATTCGAGCGCCCTTGAGCCCGTCCCGCTTCAGATACTTTCTATAGTCGCGTCCTTCGGGCGCGGCGCACCTCTTGGTGGCGGAGTCGTTGGGATCCGGTGATGCGCTCTCGAGAACGCCGAGCATGATTGCCGCGTCAGTGACGGACCGTGCCATCGGTCCCGGCGTGTCCTGTTCGGCCGCGATCGGAATCACCCCGTAGCGGCTGATGCGCCCCACGGTTGGCTTGATGCCCGCCAGCATCGTCTGATTCGACGGGCTGAGGATCGAGCCGGATGTCTCGGTACCGACGCTGGCGGCCCAGAAACTTGCCGCGGTGCCGATGCCGGAGCTCGAGCCGCCCGTGGCGAGCACCGGACGGCCGTCTGCATTGTCGCGTGGATCCCGTCGCGGATCGTACGGGTTGAAACCGTACCCGGCGAGCGAGTTGTAATTGGTGGGCATGCGGTCGGAGACCCAGTTGGCCAACTCGGTCAGGACGGTCTTGGCGATGATGATCGCGCCTGCCTCGCGAAGATTCCTGGTGAGGGTGGCCTCATACGGCGGCACGAGTCGCGCAAATGCCAACGCGCCGCCGGTGGTCGCCATGGCTGTTGTGTGGATGTTGTCCTTGAGCGCGATGGGGATGCCGTGCAGCGGCCCGCGGATGCGGCCCGCGCGTCGTTCGCGGTCGCGCTCGTCTGCTTCGGTCAGCGCGCGCGGGTTGATCGTGATCGCGGCGTTCAGTCGATCCTCGTAGGTCGCAATCCGGACAAGTGACTGAGTCACAATGTCTCGCGAGGTGGTGCGCCCCTGCTCCATGGCGCGACGCATCTCGTCAATGGACGTTTCGACGACAGTGAAACCGGGACTCGGGATCCGGGGTCCGGGGTCCGGGGTTCGGGAGCCCCGGTTTGGGGTTCCGGATTGGCGTTGTTGCGTGGATGCTGGCGCTACCGCGAACGTGCAGAGCAGCAACACGACTCCGAGCGGCCACAGACGAGTCATGACCCAGCAATCTTACGCGGAACGATAAATCGATGAACCAGGACCCTCGGACCATCGCACCCACAGACCCGGACCCGCGCACCGTCGAACCTTCGCACCTTCGCGCCCTCGAACCTTCACACCCTCGGACCGTCTTGATTACGGGCGCATCCTCAGGCATCGGCGCGGCGTTCGCAGACGTGTTCGCGGCGCACGGCTTCGATGTCGTCATCGCCGCACGACGTGAAGACAGGCTTCGGGAGGTGGCGGTTCGACTCGAGGGTGCGACCGGCCGCCGTGTGCACGTAGTCGCCTGCGACCTGTCTCGCCGACAAGCTCCTGCCGATCTCTGTCAGGAGATCGCATCGCGCGGGATCACGATCGATGCGCTGGTCAACAACGCCGGTTATGGAGTTCCCGGCACCTACGTCGCGTCGCCGTGGGAGCGCCATGAGGCGATGCTGAACCTGATGGTGATGGCGGTCTCGGAACTGACCTATCGATTGCTGCCCGGCATGATCGAACGTCGCTACGGCCGCATCATCAATGTCGCATCGCTGGCGGGTCTGGTGCCGGCGCCCGCGGGACACACGCTTTATGCGGCGACCAAGGCGTTTGCGATCAAGTTCTCAGAAGCCCTGACGCACGAGGGCCGACCACACGGAGTACATGCGACCGCGGTATGCCCAGGCTTCACGCTAAGCGAATTCCACGACGTGACCGGGACACGCGCTCAGGTCAGCAAGCTCCCGGCGTGGATGTGGATGGACGCGCCCACCGTCGCACGCCAGGGTTTCGATGCCGTGATGCAGGGCACGCCCATCTACATCAACGGACGCGCAAACCGCGCGATTGAGGCGCTCGTTCGCCATCTCCCGCGACCAATCGTCATGTGGGCCGGGAGGCGGCTCGGGAGATCGTATCGAAAGACCTGAGGACACGAGTCCGTTACCGCGTGTTGATCACCGGCGTGGCGTCCCCGGCGATGAAGGTGCAGCCACCTTTCGCACAGACATCCCGCTGCATGTGGATGGCCTCCAGCCGAAGGAACTGCTCCGGTGACAGGCTCATCTGGTTGCGGTAGGCGTTGTCAGCGTTCGCGCGCGAGAGTTCAGCCTGCAGGCGCTGATCCTCGGCGAGCTTCCGCTGCTTCTCCGTATTCGCCCGCTGTTCTTGCGCGGCCGTCTCGATGCGCTGATTCTTGATCGCATCGGGAGGATTGGCGCGCCCGACGGTCATGTCGACGAGACGAATCGGCAGACCGATTTCCTTGATGTAAGCGGTGAGTTGTTCGCTGACCACGCGATCGATCTGCTCCACGGCCGCGGTGTTGATGGCAGTCTCATTCATCCCATGCTTGCGGACTTCCTGGCGCACCAGATTTCGAAACGGCTGTACGACGTTGGCGCGATACCAGAGGGGAGCACCACTCTGGTCGGGAAAGACACCGAACTTGTCGACGAGTGCCACCGAGTCTGTGACCTGCACGCGCAGCGACGCGTCGAAGTCGAGCGGCACCCCATCGAGCGACATCAGATCATCGAAGTGTTCAGTGAACAGCATTGGTACCGTTGTTACGTACCAGATCTGCGTCGTCAGGGCGACCCAGGAGCGGCCGGTCTTTACTGGCGTCGCTTCCACGCCACCGTGACCGAATAGCCACGGCTTG
>Ga0075428_100000779_pt1 | contig 33223 bp, 27 predicted proteins | sample RhiMetdeltSRZDD2_FD_75291 | JGI IMG/M metagenome (GOLD analysis project Ga0075428, IMG submission 75291) | Populus rhizosphere microbial communities from Tennessee, USA - Rhizosphere MetaG P. deltoides SRZDD2 | ecosystem: Host-associated > Plants > Roots > Rhizosphere > Soil | place: USA... | reverse complement strand
GATCCACCAACGGGGGTCGGACGTGGGCGCGGCGAGGCGGCGGGTTGCCCTCGGGGGACTTCACATCGGTAGTCTTCAATCCGACGAACCCCGATGAGGTCATGGCCGCCGAGTATTCTCGCGGCGGAGTGTATCGCTCGACAGACAAAGGTTACATCTGGGAACGAGTGGATGTTGAGCTGCCGTCGAACCGAGTCTGGACGGTGACCTTTGATCCATTTGACCGAGATCGAGTCTATCTGGGTAGCTTTTCCAGCGGGGTCTACGTTTTTACAAAGCGCAATCGCGCGAACATTAGCGGGCAACAGTAGAAGGACCGTCATTGGTCATTAGTCATTGGTCACTAGTCATCGGTCTTTTGATCGCTAGTTAATGATCCAGTGACTAATGACTAATGACCAATGACCAATGACTAATGACCAATGACTAACTCCCAATGAAAATCCACGAATATCAGGGCAAGCGACTTCTGGCTAAATACGGAGTCAACGTTCCACGAAGCGTAGTCGTGACTGGCCACGAGCAGGTGCCTGCCGCGGTCGAGCAGCTCGGACTACCCGTCGTCGTCAAGGCGCAGATTCATGCCGGTGGACGCGGCAAAGGGGGCGGGGTCAAACTCGCTCGCTCGCTCGACGAAGCGGTGGATATCGCGCGAAATATGATTGGAATGAAGCTGGTCACTCATCAGACCGGCCCCGAAGGCCGCGAGGTTCGCACGGTCTTGATCGAGGAGGCTCTCAAGATCAAGCAGGAATTCTATCTTGGAATAGTTTTGGACCGTTCACTTTCGCGCCTGGTCTTCATGGCTTCGTCCGCGGGTGGGATGGATATCGAAGAAGTAGCGGCAAATGAGCCTGAAAAGATACTCAAGGAAGTGATCGATCCGGCCATCGGACTTCAACCGTTCCAGGCTCGCAAGCTCGCCTTCGGAATCGGACTTCCAAAAGAGGTTGTGAACAAGGCTGCCCGGTTCATGATCTCGCTGTACCGCGCGAATGTTGATCTGGACGCCTCGCTTGTCGAGATCAATCCGTTTTTGCTCACCGAAGACGGCAATTTGTATGCGCTCGATGCGAAGCTGAATTTCGACGACAACGCGTTGTTCCGGCACAAGGACTACGCAGAGTTGCGCGATCTGAATGAAGAAGACCCGCTCGAGATCGAAGCTTCAAAACACGATCTGAATTACATCAAGCTGGATGGTAACATCGGCTGCATGGTGAACGGCGCCGGCCTGGCTATGGCGACGATGGACATCATCAAGCTTGCCGGCGGAGAGCCCGCGAACTTCCTGGACATTGGAGGAGGAGCTTCGCAGGAGCGCGTCGAAAGCGCCTTTCGCATTCTGCTCTCGGATAAGAATGTCCGCGCGGTACTAATCAACATCTTCGGCGGCATTGTACGGACGGATATGGTCGCAACCGGCGTTGTCGCCGCCGCCCGGAACTTAGGCATCAAGGTCCCGGTTGTTGTTCGTCTGGAAGGCACCAATGTGGAGAAGGGTCGCGAGGTCATCGAGCACTCGGGCCTGGGATTTGTCTCCGCTTCCGGAATGAAAGACGCCGCCGAGAAGATCGTCGCTCTCGCCCGTTGATCAGCAAGATTCACAGTTATTACCGGAATCTCGTTTAGTACCTATCTGGATCACGTCTAGCCGGAGGTGTATCGCAATATGAAAGGCCCATGGCAGAGGCTCGTCTCGTTGGTGGTGATGATCTTTGGGGTTCTGGTGGGATTGACATCCTTTGCTGCAGTCGCGGATCACGGATCTCTGCTGGTTCTTAACAAATCCGACAACACTCTTGCGATCGTCGACGCGGCAACCCTCAAGGTGCTGGCTCTGGTGCCAACCGGCGAAGGTCCACACGAACTCACCACATCAGCAGACGGCCGATTTGCGTTCGTATGCAACTACGGAACTGCCGAACGCCCGGGAAACACGATCTCGGTAATCGACATAGCCTCGCGAAAAGAAATCAAGCGAGTTGAACTGGGGGCATTGCTGCGGCCACATGGCGTCTTCGAGTCGAACGGAAAGATATACTTCACGATCGAAGGCAGCAGAGCCATTGCCCGATACGACCCGGTAGCTGGTCGAGTAGACTGGACTCTGGGGACCGGCCAGGGAGGCTCTCATATGATAGTCGTGGCCCCGAAGTCCGGAAAGATGTTTACCGCTAATCGAGAGTCTGACACAGTGAGTTCGATCGTTCCCGCTAAGGGAACAAGCGCATTGTCTATGACTCAGATCGCGGTCGGGAAAGGACCGGAAGGAATTGATCTGTCCCCTGATGAAGGCGAGGTCTGGGCTGCGCACCGGGGCGACGGAGGGCTATCAATCCTCGACGCCGCGACCGGCCAGGTGAAAGCGGTTCTCAAAGTGGGCGGCGCGCCGATTAGAGTGAAGTTCACGCCCGACGGAAAACGCGTCCTGGTATCTGATCCGCAAACCGGCGATGTCATCATCTTCGAAGCATCGACCCGAAAGGAGCTGCGACGCATTAAGGTCGGTGGCGGTCCCGCGGGTATTCTCGTCCATCCCGATGGACGTCGGGCGTTCGTTGCATTGTCACAGGCCAACAAAGTCGCAGTTATCAACCTTGAGGACTTCTCTGTCTCCGGATCGATGGAGCCGGGGCGAGGACCCGACGGTCTTGCGTGGGCAAAGTGAGAGAACATAATGAACCAATACCCGCCGCAGCGGTCGCCTTCGTAAGGGATTCCGCGCTCGGAATTGAGGTTTACTTGAGTCGACGGCCCGCTCATTTCCGCTATTATCCAGGTGCGTTTGTCTTTCCAGGAGGCCGGTGCGACCCTGACGACACCGATATCCGAGCAACCGCGCGTCGCGAAGTACTCGAAGAAATCGGGATCGAAATAGACACTCAGCTTCTTGTTCCGTTGAGAGACATTCACACAAGCGCACACGCCGGCCCTGTTTATCACATGTTGACCTTCGCTTACCCGGCTGAGGGCGAATTCAACACCACCTTGAACACAGAAGAAGTCGATGAAGAGATGTGGGTAGCGGCTCGTGAGGCGCTCGCGCGCTTCGAGCTGCCCTATCAGATCCGCGCTGCGGTTTTCACGATCGCTCAGTTTCAAACCGTCGCGGCCCTGCTAGAGACTCTTGCGGTTGGGAGCATCGACGAGGACTATCTGATTTGAGATTTGTTTTCTCCACGCGGTTTTTCTTGCTGCTCGCGGTCGGGCTTGCGTTGCTTTCGGTCGGATGGATAAGTCGTGGCGCGCTTTACCTGACGCTGTTGTACGATTTCGGATTAATTGTTGCGGCCGCCGTTGATTATTTTGTCTCCGATAAACCCGCAGCCTTCCGCATCGAGCGGCAGATGGAAGAGCGGTTCGCGATGGGGGCGGAGAACGAAGTTACGATCCGGATTGCAAACCGTTCCCGTCGCAAGGTCTCGTTTATCGTCAAGGACGAGTACCCGTCTCAGATGGAACTCCTTACTCCTCGCGAGGCGCAATTGACGATTCCGGCTGGACGCTCTCGCGCGTGGCGGTACAGCTTGCTGCCAACAGCGCGGGGCAAGTACAACTTCGGCAACACACTGGTTAGATTTCGAACTCGCCTCGGGTTATTGTGGCGACAGGTGACATATCCGACTACAACCGATGTGAAGGTGTACCCCGACATCCGCGAGGCAAGAAAACACGAAATCTATGCGCATAGAAATCGGCGGCCGGAGCCGGGGCTTCGGCGAATGCGAGTCCGTGGGCAGGGTCGCGAGTTCGAATCCCTGCGTGAGTTTGTGATCGGCGACGAAATTCGCCACATCTCCTGGGCAGCCACGGCGAGGCGAGGCAAAGTCATAACGCGTCAGTACACTATCGAGCGCAGCCAGAACATTGTCGTGCTCCTGGACACCGGCCGATTGATGACCGCGCGGATTGGCAAGCTCTCGAAGCTGGACCACGCGGTCAACGCTACGCTATCGATCGCCTATGTGGCGGCGGCAGGAGGCGATAACGTAGGACTGGTTGCCTTTTCGCGACGGGTGGTGAGCTATTTGCCACCTCGCAGGGGCCGCGACCAAATCAATCGCCTGATGGAAGCGCTTTATAGTCTCGAGCCGCAGATGATCGAGCCGAGCTACAAGCGAGCGTTCAACTTCTTCGGCACGAATTGCAAAAGGCGCTCACTGGTCGTGATCCTCACCGATCTTGTGGATCGAGACGCGTCTGCCGAACTGCTTGCGCACACATCGCAGCTTATTCCCCGACATCTGCCTCTAATCATTACGATCGGCGATACTGATCTCAGAGAGCTGGTTCGCGCGCAACCGGCGACGTCGAGTGACGTCTATCGTCAAGCAGTTGCGGAGGAGATTTTGCGCCAGCGCGAAGAAGCATTGATGCGCATTCGTCATGCTGGCGGGCTCGCGCTGGACGTTCCTGCGGGAAGACTTTCGCTGGAGCTGGTCAATAAGTACCTCGAGGTGAAGGAACGAGGAATGTTGTAAGAAAGGTTCAGGGTTCAGAGTATAGGGTTCGGGGTTCGGGGTTAGCGTTTCTTGTTTCTTGTTTCTCGTTTCTGGTTCTGATTTCCGGTTCGGATCCCAGCTACAAACCAGAGACTAGAAACCAGAAACTCGGAACGCCGAACCCTGAACCTTTTTTATTTCACAGTGGGGTCGGATTTTAAGAAGTACATGACCATCAACAGTCCGCTCATTGCCGAGACCGAGAGCTTGAAGGCTGCGGGAATATGCGCCGGGGAGATGAACCCTTCGATCAAGCCTGCGATAAGCAGCATCGGTATGCAGCCGAGTATCAGCTTTATTGCGAGCCGTCCGTTCTCAACCAGTGCGTCGATCCGGCGTAAATCGCCCGGCATCAAAAGCGCCTTACCAATCAGCAGGCCGGCGCCACCGGCAATAAATATCGCGGTCAGCTCGATCACTCCGTGAGCCGAAACAAATATCGGAATATCCCAAAACCGATATCGAAAACAGAGGCTCAAGACCATGCCAAGCAGCATCCCGTTCTGAGCCAACACCCACAATGAACCAATCCCGGCGAGCACGCCTCCGGCGAACGCAACAAAGGTCACCGTGATGTTGTTACTCTGAATCGAGGTCGATGCCAGGGGATTTGCGTTGTTTATGTCTTCGGTCCAGTTTTCGTGGCCGGCGATCTTATGTTTCAGACCTGGCGCGATGCGATCTGCAAAGCCCTCGTCCAGGAGACATGCCGCTGATGAAAAGAGAGCGGCCAGCATAAAGACGGCGAAGGCGGTTAGGGTATAGCGAAAAGTCTTCCTAAAGACCGCTGGGAATTCATAGCGGAAAAACGAAAGAAACACGCCGAAGCCGGACGACTCGCTTCGGTAGATCGCGCCGTGAGCACGTCCGACGAGGTAGTTAAGATAGTTGACCAGCCTCTGGTCGCTGACCTCTTCACGTGCGATCGCCAGATCTGCCGCCGTCCGACGATAAAGCTGCCCGAATTCGCGGACCTCTTCACCGGAGAGGCTCTTCAATCGCAGCCGAGAGACCCGTGCGGTCAATTCCTCAAGACGCTTCCATTTTCCCAGCCTGGATTCGAGGAATGTCTTTAGCACGGCAGTTAGAATACACGATTAAAGGTCAGAAGTCAGAGGAGAGGAAGCAGAAGGCAGAAAGCAGAAGGCAGAAAGCAGAAGGCAGAAAGCAGAAGGCAGAAAGTCGGGGTCCGTTTCACGATGACGCACTTTATCGTTGGATGAAAAATACGGTATTCTGATCGTCACGTCTGAGCTCTGAGTTCTTAGGTCTGCTTTCTGACCTCCGACCTCTGACTTCTGACTTCTGACTATGCCGTTCTCAACTCTTATTGGAAACGATCGGATAAAGACGCTGCTCCGTCGCGCGCTGACAGATGGACGCATCGGACAGTCTCTGTTAATGGCAGGACCGCGCGGTGTCGGGAAGCATAGTTTCGCGATTGCCCTCGCCCAGGCCTTGAACTGCGAGCGAGTAGAACTCGGTGAACCATGCGGTGACTGCGTCCCATGTCGGAAGATCGCGCGCGGCGAGCACGCCGACGTTCGAACGATTCTACGCGAGAGTCAGGACCCGCTGGTCAAAAAAGAGTCCAAAAGCCAGTTCATCAAAATTGAACAGACGCGCTCGCTTTCAGAGCAAGCGCAGTTTCGTCCGTACGAAGGCCGTCGCCGGGTCTTCATCATCGACGACGCCGAATGGCTGATGAACCAAGCGGCTAACTCCTTGCTGAAAACACTGGAGGAGCCGCCCGATACTTCCCTCTTGATTCTAATCACCTCAAAGCCTTTTTCATTGCTGGATACAATTCGCTCCCGCTGTTTGTTGCTCAGTTTCGCGCCGCTTGGGGCGCTTGAAATCGAAACCCATCTTCGAACTATGAATACGATGGCCGAGGATGAAGCGAGGTTGCGGGCGCGACTCGCATGCGGCAGCATCGGCCGCGCGATCAGCCTGGACGTGGCCGAGTGCCGTGAAATGCGCAAAACTCTACTGGAGATCATCGAGACGGTCGCTTTTTCACGGGACAGCATTCGTCTTCTCAGTGCCGCCGAGTATCTCGGAAGAAAACTCGACAAAGAGGCGTTCGAGCAACACCTGGACGCTATGATGGTTCTATTGAGCGATTTGTTCCGCTTGAAGGTGACTCAAGAGAAAGACTCGCTGATAAATGAAGACATAGTAGAAAGGCTGGAGCCCATCGCGGTGGCACTTTCGGTAGAGCAGATCACCGATTTGACCGATCGAATCGAGGAGGTCTTTTTGGGATTGCCCAGGAATGTCAACCGTCAGTTGGCATCGGAAGGCATGTTGATAACAGCGTGAGCGAGTTTACCGGGGGCACTCAGAACGTCGGCGCCGCGAAGAAGCCTCCTGCAGTCCACCTCAGAATTCTTCAATGCAAGCCGAGCGTGGCCGCAGTTCCCAACTCGCTCGCGTCAAGTTCCGCGAGCAGCCGGTTCGGAGCAGTCAGGCGATAGGCATCGACGAGAGAATGCTTTGCACTTCGTCCCGGTAGACTCTTGTGCGATTTGCATAGCGATCGCACCGATACAGCCGCCGTCATTGAGTCAAAAGCCTCATGAAAGCACAGGCAAAGCCAACGAAGCCTTCTGCTTGCTCTGCCGGACCGGTGACGCGTAACCCTCGGGTAAGTCCCCGTTGTCTTCTCGGAGGTATTGCAAATAGTGCGGCTTTAGACCGGCTATCAGTTCTTTGCGCGATTTTATTTTGAGCGGTTTCCCCAGATAAATCTTGCCCATTCTCCCCATCATCTTTTCAGACATCGCGCTCGAGAACATCAGTAACGGCCACTTGAAGTTTGGTCCGTTCAGCTTTCTCAGCTTGTACAGCCAAAGGCCAATGGCGCCAACTCGCCAGGCGGTCGGAGCCCACCAACTGTACTGACCCGGACGCAGATTCATCTTCCAACACTTCAAGATTAACTGCCACTGCAACGGGGTGAGCTGCATTGTCTCGGTTACGCCGGTCTTCATTTCCATCCGCGTGTCGTGCAGCGGGGTAAAAATAGATGGAATGAAGAACGCGAACAGACCGCGCCGCTCGACTTCATAAATTAGATCGAGCGTGGCCTTTACGTCCTCGTCGGTCTCATCGGGGTTGCCCACGATCAGAGTCATCGCCGGGAACCAATTGTTGGCGTTCAATGTCGTCAAGCCCTGAATCACAACGCTAGACCAGTCCTCGATCGAAAATGGAACGCCCTTGCTCGGCATGATCATCTTTGCCATCCGTAACGACGCGGTCTCGAGGCCGATCAGCGGCACCAGGGCTTTCTTCTGCGGATGCGAACTCAGGTAAGGAAGGTGAATCGGGCTCTTGGGCAACAGGATGTCAGAGAGTTTCTTGATCAGAAGCGGATCAACGACGGCCGGAGCCATCGTGCAATGGCTGAGGACGTGCTGTTCCACTCCGGGTGTGTCGACTATGTCAGAATAGAGATCCAGGAGAGCTTCGCGATTCGGGAAATAGAACGGTGTATCCGTATGCACCTGACCCCAGATGAACATATCTTCAGTAGCAAGCGAAATCTGTTTGTTACCGTCGCGCACGTTGGAACGAACGGCTTTCATGATCTGTTCTTTTGGCAGATCGATCTGGGGATTCAAGTCCGGGAGGCAGAACTGGCAGCGGCGGCCGCAGCCGGTGGTCATCTCTACAACCCCAAACGTCGTCCGCTTATCCGGGAATAGAATGCTGTTTCGATCCGTCGGGTGTTTGACTTCGATCTCCCGCGGCAAGTCTTCGCCGGCGATCGCCTTGCGGAAGAGGTCGAGGGTATCCAGAGACTCGCTGCGACCTTCAACAATGCAGTCTATTCCGAGTTCCTCATACAGATTTGTCTGGATGATCTGCCAGCCGCCCGAACCACCTACTATGACTTTAAAGTTTTTTCGATATGGATTCGTCTTGATAGTTTCAAACATCAATCGCGAATAGTGTGAGTTGATGGGCATCTTGGACGAACCAAAGATCGAAGTGTAGACGCCGGCGGCGAATGTCACCCCAAGCGGGTTGTGAGTTGATACAGCAACGACACGCGTTCGCGGCCCGACGAACTTGTGCAGGTCGTCGGGGTAGCAGGCGACGATATCGTCAGGCGAGTATTCCCGGAGAAGCGATGTCTCAAGTACCCGGCTCCCCGCGGGCATGTATCGAGCAGAGCTGTCGTCGTTGTACTCGACGTTGCGCCAATTGGGATATTTGCGGTTCAGCACGCCTTCCATCCATATCGGCATGGAAGCCATCCCCATCTGAATAAAATAACCTGCATGATCGATCGTTTCCGTGAGTGGCGCCGTGAGTACTATCAGCTTACCGCCCCCGGACGGACCTTCGGTCGATGCACTATGAAGATCGCCGTTAGATTTAGCCTGTGCTGATTTGCCGTTCGTATGCACTTGTGTGAAGCTCATCGTCTATTTGTCTTTCCTTTGTTTTCCCGGCACTACAATCAATATCGGCCGGTCGAAGATGAAGAGCAGCGTTGAGGCTGCCAGCAGAGCGGGCCTTATTCTATACGAAGGAGCCTTTGATTTGCCACCCGAATTTTCGAAGACCACGTCATCCGCTTCACAGCCCCTCACCGCCGTGCTATACACTCTAAAAAACCCTGGAGCGAGTCATGAAAGCTATTCGTGTTAAAGAGTTCGGCGGCCCCGAGGTGATGAAGCTAGAGGACGTGCAAGACCTCACTGCGGGACCAGGTCAGGTAGTAGTCAGGATACGCGCAATCGGCGTAAACCCCGTTGATACTTACATCAGAGCGGGTCTACACGCTGTTAAGCCGTCTCTGCCCTGGACCCCAGGCAGCGATGCGGCCGGCGTTGTCGATTCGATCGGCGAGGGAGTCACCAAGGTGGCTCAAGCCGACAGGGTTTATGTTGCCGGAACCATCAGCGGCTCGTACGCCGATCAAGCCCTCTGTAACGAATCGCAAGTGCACCGGTTACCTTCACATTTGACCTTCGAGCAGGGTGCGGCCGTCGGAATCCCGTACGCAACGGCTTATCGGGCTCTTTTTCACCGCGCTGGAGCCCGAGCCGGCGAGACCGTGCTGATACACGGCGCCACCGGTGGTGTAGGCACCGCGGCCGTCCAGCTCGCTCGCGCGGCCGGCATGACTGTCATCGCCACCGGCGGAACTGAAAAAGGACGAAGGAATGTCACAGAGCAAGGCGCGCATCACGTTCTTGATCACCACGCGCCTGACTATCTCAAACAGATCATGGGCTTAACAAATGCCAGCGGTGTCAATGTGATTCTGGAGATGCTGGCGAACGTAAACCTGGACAAGGATCTCGGCATGCTGGCGAAGTATGGCCGAGTTGTTGTAATTGGCAATCGAGGAAGGATCGAGATCGATCCTCGCGCGGCTATGACTCGCGATTTGAACATATTGGGGATGACGCTTTTCAACACGTCAGATGAAGATCGCGCGAGCATTCACGCGGCATTGGTTGCCGGGCTTGAGAACGGTACGTTAAAACCGGTAGTTGGAAAGGAGATGCCGTTTGCGGACGCGGCTCTCGCTCATGAGGCGGTGCTTCAACCGGGAGCGTTCGGGAAGATCGTGTTGATTCCGTGAGTGAAGAATGAAACGTGAAACGTGATGCGTGACTCAGAGTTCATAGTTTGAATCGATTGCAAAGTCAGTTGTGCACGTTTGCACGCATCACGTTTCACGCATCACGATTCACTCTCTTCATTCCACCCAATCCGCAATAAACACATTCGTGTCGGTTTGCACCTTATTATTCCTGTTTGACGCAAACACCAGCTTCTTCCCGTCCGGACTAAACATCGGGAAGCCGTCAAAGGTCGAGTTAAAGGTGACGCGTTCGAGTCCGCTGCCATCGACATTGATCGCGTAAAGGTCAAAGTCGCGACCCCTCGGGTCAGCCGCATTCGATGAGAAGATAACTCGCTTGCCGTCGGGAAAGAAGTAAGGTGCAAAGTTGGCTTTTCCGTTGTTGGTTATCTGTTTTTTGTTGGTGCCATCCGCTTTCATCACCCAGATATCGAGCGCCGTCGGCCTAATCAGATTCTCTTTTAACAGTCCCTTGTAATCGGCGATGTCCTTCTCGGTCTTGGGGTGATGAGCCCGAAAAACAATCCATGCGCTATCATAGGACCAGAACGGGCCGCCGTCGTAACCTATGTCGGTGGTCAGACGCTTTACGTTCTTTCCATCAAGATCCATGGTGTAGATATCCAGATCGCCGTCGCGCATAGATGTAAATGCGATCCTTTTACCATTTGGCGAGATGACCGCTTCTGCATCATAGCCAGACGTCTTTGTGATCTGCTGTATGTCACTCCCGTTTGGGGCCGCGCTGAAGAGATCGTACCCGGGATAGATCGCCCAAACGTAGCCCTTGGAGAAGTCGGGCTTTGGCGGACAGGCTGGATCGGCCAGATGAGTCGACGAATAGGTAATCCGTTTACCGTTTTGAAAAAAGTACGAGCAAGTCGTTCGGCCCTTGCCGGTAGAAACCATTCGAACACCCGAGCCGTCGATGTTCATCGTATAGATTTGATCGCAGCCGATCCCGTCCCTGGTCGATTGAAAGATAAGCTTCTTTCCATCGGCTGAGAAATATGCTTCCGCGTTTTCTCCGCCGAAAGTGAGCTGGCGGATATTGCGCAGATGCTTCTCTTCAGGAAGCCTGAGCGGGTCGTCAACCACCATCTCGGGTGCTGGAGCGGCCGGTGTGTAACCCAATAAACCTAATGTTGCAGCGATTAGTATCAGTGATACTAGAGCGATTCTCATTCAATTCCTCCGAAGTAGGTATCAGGCGGACCATCACGGACGGTCGACCAGTCAGCTTCACCTTGAGGTTTGTCGGACAAGCTGGGCAGCAAGTTTGATAGCTTGCACCATTGCTCGGTGATCCGCAACGCCCCGGCCGGCGATGTCGAACGCAGTGCCGTGGTCAACCGAGGTGCGAATGATTGGCAGCCCAATTGTTACATTGACCGCATTACCGAAAGCCAGACACTTAACGGCAATGAGCCCTTGATCGTGATAGCACGCGGCGACCGCATCGAACTCCCCTCGCCAGGCACGGAGGAAAAGAGTATCCGCCGGGAAGGGACCCGTCACGTTGATGCCATGCTTAGTCCGGCACTCTTCAATTGCTGGGGTGATCTCGCGAGACTCTTCGGAACCAAAAAGTCCGTGCTCACCGGCGTGCGGGTTCAGTCCAGCTACCGCAATGCGGGGTCGCGCGATGCCGAATCGGCGCAGCTCTCGGTCAGCGAGCACGAGAGCATTGGTCACGGTTTCTCGCGTGATTAATTTGATTGCCTCCGCAAGGCTGGTGTGAATCGTTAAAAGAAAAACTCTTAGATCCCCGGCAAAGAAGCACATGAGCGATTCGTCAGCCCCGCATAGCGATGTAATCATCTCGGTGTGCCCGGGGAAAGAGGAACCCGCCAGCTTGAGTGATTCCTTGTTTATCGGCGCTGTGGTCATAGCGTCCAGTTCGCCGCCCAGGCAGAGTCGCACGCAGTTTTCTATCGCAGCTACCGCAGCGCGACCGGAAGCCGCCGACACGGCTCCCCAAGGCACGCTATCGGAGATAGCACCCGTATCGAAAATGCGCGGCTGAGCGGAGCTGCAGAGGCTGGATTGCCCGGTGACATACAATGGGAAATCGGCGCTGAGTGATAGTGCGGCGGCTTGCCTTTGGAGTTCCGAGAGTGGGCCGATAATAACAGGAGAGCAGACCGCGCACACGTCGGCGTCAACGACAGCCTTCAGGACTATTTCAGGGCCGATGCCGGCCAGGTCTCCTAGTGTGATTCCAACTCGCGGTTTGTCGGGACTGCTAGGTGCTCGCGTCACAAGGGTCCACTGGTGGCGAGAGAGGATAGAGCGGGGTAACTCCAGTCGCCAGCTTACTCTTCCGGCGATTCCTCGTGGTCTTCGCCTGCGCCATTACCTTCGGCATCTTCGGTTTTGTACATATATTTGATGTTGTGTTTCAGCACGAGCAAGTTCGGGCCTTCGGTGCGATGCAGCTTGATACAGCCGCGGTCGTACCACTCGATGCTTCCTCTGAGTTCCTCGCCATCCTGTAGAACGATTACCATTTGTGTCCTGTTGTCCATTTGCTTCTTGTAATAGAAGCTTTCGGCGTGTGTCTGTTCAGGTGGCACACGCTTCCGATTCGGGTCGTTGGCATTGCGGCGATGCTGAGAATCTCGGTCGGATCGCTCACGCACCTCCGCAAGTGTCGGTCTTATCAGTTTCCTGTTCACCACACTTCCTCCAGACTATGAATTAAGACTCCCAAACGGCTTCGAAGCAACTTATGCGCTCCTGGCTGTCTCGATCGGGTGCGCCCCAGAGCCGAACGCGGTGAGCTTCGAGTTAGCCTCGACGCTGATTCCCCGGTAGTTTTCCAGCTAGAAATGTCGCGGGTGATTGTCCACCGTTCAGAATGGGTTCATAGTAGCCAAACAAAAAACAAAACGCAAGCGGAACATTGAATCACGGACTTTCAGGTTCGCCATCCAACCACCCGGTTCGGCAATGGCCAACAATCGTAAGGCTTTGATGAGTGCCGGTTACCTTTTTCGTCTCCTCGTCAGATTGGTGTAGAATGGAAAGGCTGGTTAGGGGAGGATAAATACCATTAGTAATATCGAGGGAAACCTACAGGGACTTAAGCCTAATCAAATTCACCGTCTCGAAAAGCTTTACAAGAGGCGGATCCCGGCGCGCCAGATAGTCACCCAGGAGTTTGCGCGCCAGCTCTCGGAAGCATCGCACGAGATTCACCGTCAGGTAGGGGTGCTTGTAAATAGAAACGGTTACGTCGAGCACGTCATTGTTGGCAACGCCCGAAGCATCGTGCTGCCTGACCTCAAACGTGTACGAATGGGCGCAGATCGGTTTCGCGGGTTGCGGTGCCTTCACACCCATCTGGCTGGGGAAGACCTAACACAAGACGACTTAACCGATTTGGCTTTACTTAGGCTTGATTTGATGGCCGCGATCGACGTCCGCAATGACGGCATGCCCGGGCTTGTTCGAGCGGCTCACTTGTTGCCGGCCAATCGAGACGGTTCGGCGCAGCCTCTTGACACAGAGGATGCGAACGTCAATACGCCGATCTGGGGTTTCTTGGATCCCCAGGTACCGAGCCAGCTCGACATCGATTTCATCGATCTGATCCAGTCGCTCGAAGAAGAAGTGTCTCGGTCGCGACACGTCCGAAATCCCCGTGATCAGCGGGACCGGGCGATACTCGTAGGCGTAACCTCAGGTAGCGCGGCATCAGCTCAGGAGTCGGTCGACGAACTTCGCGAACTCGCCCACTCCGCAGGCGTGGTGGTGCTCGACTCAGTGGTTCAACGACGGCAAAAGCTCGATCCTCGTTCATTGGTTGGCCGAGGCAAACTGGATGAATTGATAATTCGAAGTCTACAGCTTGGCGCCGATGTGATTATCTTTGATCAAAACCTCACGCCGGCACAGGTTCGGGCAATAAACGATGCGACGGATCTGAAAATCATAGACCGAACTCAGCTTATTCTCGATATCTTCGCTCAGCGGGCGCAAAGCCGCGAAGGAAAGATCCAGGTTGAACTGGCGCAGCTGAAGTATATGTTGCCGCGACTTACCGGGTCCGGAGCCGAGATGTCGCGGTTGATGGGTGGTATCGGCGGGCGAGGTCCGGGCGAGACAAAGCTCGAAGTCGATCGCAGACGGGTCCGCGATCGCATACATTTGCTCGAGAAACAGATTGAGCAGATTCGCACCAGCCGGCGCGTACAGCGCACGAGGCGAATGCGCCGGGATCTACCGATCATCTCGATCGTCGGGTATACGAATGCCGGCAAATCGACACTGCTCAACGCGCTCACCGCGTCAGCGGTCACTGCCGAAGACCGAATGTTTGCAACTCTGGATCCGACTAGCCGCCGGCTGAGACTGCCGCGCGACCAGGAGGTAATAATCAACGACACGGTGGGATTTATTCGGGATCTGCCACCGGATTTGATTACCGCGTTTCGCGCTACGCTGGAGGAGATGGAAGGATCAAATGTGTTGATTCATCTGGTTGACGCTTCGAGCTCGCAGATCGACGAGCACATCGCATCAGTTCACAAAATTCTCGACGAGCTGAATTTGTCAGGGATACCGAGGCTGCTCGTCTTCAACAAAGCCGATTTGTTGAGCAAAGAGGATCTCGAGAACATGAAGCAGGGCCCAGACACGATCTTGATCTCAGCACTCGATCGTCAGTCGTTATTACCGATGGTTGAACGTCTCAGCGAAATGCTTGAGGAGACCGGCAAATTACAAGCTGTATCGCTCGAGCGCGACGAGGAACCACTCATTTCGGTTCGTGCATTGAGCTAAGATTAGAAAAGGAGGAGAGTCTAAATGAGCAATTACCAACCGGGGGCCGCTACGGATCAAAGAGACCAGTTCCAACAGGATTACGCGACTCAGCAGAATCAACTTGCAGAAAAACAAAAGAAGAAGCGCGTCGGTTTAATTGCGGTGATTGCCGTTGTGGGCATCCTGCTGATTTATGCTTTTGTGACCTATAACTCGCTCTCAAACTCGCGTGAGGACATTACCGGACAGCGCGCAAACATAGATACGCTTTTGCAGCGACGCAACGATTTGATTCCCAATCTGGTCGCAACGGTAAAAGCCGACTCAAAGCAGGAAAGGGATTTGATCGGCGAAATCACTGAGGCTCGCGCACGTCTCGGCGGCGCTCAGACTAACGAACAGAAGGCAGCGGCCAGCGATCAGATGTCGAGCGCCATTAGTCGGCTTTTAGTGATTCAGGAGAACTATCCCGACCGAAAATCCAATCAGAACTACCTCTCATTGCAAACCCAGCTTGAAGGCACTGAGAATCGCATCAGCACAGCCAGAAGGGATTATAATAACGTGGTTGTCGAGTACAACAAGAAGCGCCAGCGATTCCCAACCGTATTCATCGCGAGCGTGTTTGGCTTTCAACGAGCGGACCCATTCCAGGCGGCAGAGGGTGCAACACAGGTGCCTGACGTCAACAAGGCATTCGACAAATAATCCGTGCGAAGTGCAGTCGAATCCGGATAAGATGGTCGCTACAAAATATAATTTTGAATTGCTGAACCAAGTCTATCGTGGTATCGTAAGTTAGTTCGACGACGTTCCTGGGTAGGGCTCATAGCCTTGAAATCTTGAGTCGAGCATAACAGGAGCTACGAATGAACAACGATGAGATGACCACGCAGCCTACGATTGAAACCATTTTGGCACGTTTTGACGAGTGGGGCGCTCGGGTTACAAGCGAATTGTCCCAGCTACGTACAGGCCAGGATGAACTGCGCAAGGGCCAGGATGAACTGCGCAAGGGCCAGGACGAACTGCGCAAGGGCCAGGACGGACTACGAGCCGAACTCAATACTGGTCTTCGCCGTGTCGAACGTAAGATCGAGATCCTCAACGACAACCTGCTGACGATCAAGGCGGACATCCGCGACTTGGAAGTTCGCATGGAGAAAGTCGAGTCCGACTCACCAGCCCGAAGCTAATGACCTCAGTGTTGGCGACGGGCGAGTAACTATCAACCCAATCACTATGCCGGTAAGCATTGAGAAGAACGGTCCAGTCACTACCGTTGTTCTGTCGCGGCCCGAAGTCCGCAACGCTGTTGATCGCGAGACCGCATTTGCACTCGCCCAGGCGTTCAAGGAGTTTGATCAAGACTCCGAGGCCTCGGTCGGGGTGTTCTTTGGCGACCACGGAACCTTCTGCGCTGGGGCCGACCTCAAGTCTATCGCAGCAGGCAGATCGAATCGCACCGACCCAGCGGGCGATGGTCCAATGGGACCGTCTCGTCTGATCTTGAGCAAACCAGTAATCGCAGCGATCTCCGGATACGCCGTAGCCGGAGGTCTGGAGCTGGCTCTCTGGTGCGATCTGCGAGTTATGGAGGAAGACGCGGTTCTTGGCGTGTTTTGTCGACGCTGGGGAATCCCGTTGATCGACGGCGGTACCGTGCGATTACCGAGATTGATAGGTCTCAGCCGTGCCCTCGACCTGATTCTGACCGGCCGTCCCGTCGGTTCCAGCGAGGCGCTCAACATCGGGCTTGTTCATCGAGTCGTGCCAAACGGAACATCCCGGTCAGCAGCGGAAGAGCTTGCCCGCGAACTGGCTCAGTTTCCTCAAGTGTGTATGCGAGGTGACCGGATGTCAGCCTACGAGCAGTTTGACTTGCGCTTCCAAGATGCAATGTCCAACGAATTCCGTCACGGCCTCGAGGCATTGCGGGAAGAAACATCGGCTGGTGCAAAACGGTTTGCCGGAGGCGCAGGGCGGCACGGCTCGTTTGAAAGAGGCCAATAACGTACACGACCCCGATTCCCTTATCACTGATCGTCAGAGGGCTTCGTTAAGTGAGCCCATTCGATAGCCTTCCAGATCAAGCGTCACGTACTTGAACCCCAGCAGCTTCAGCGCGGCTGACATTCGCCGGGCCATCTCGGGATCCAGCGCTCGGGGCATCTCTTGTTCTGCAACCTCAATTCGCGCGACGTCTCCGTGGTGTCGCACGCGAACTTGCCGAAAGCCAAGTTGCTTCAAAGCAATTTCCGCTTTATCTATCATTGACAGCTTCTCGATCGTAACGACTTGTCCGTAAGGCACACGCGAGGACAGACATGCGGAAGCCGGTTCGTTCCACGTAGGAAGATCAGCGCGACGCGACAGCTTGCGAATCTCGGATTTGGTGAGCCCGGATTCCAATAGCGGCGAGCGCACTCCTCGCTCTCTCGCGGCTTCCCTTCCCGGCCGAAAGTCGCCGACATCGTCGGCATTGGTTCCATCGCAAATGACCTCGAATCCCCGATCGAGCGCCAGCTGAGCAAGCTTGTCATAGAGTTCCGATTTGCAATAATAACATCGGTTCGGCGGATTCTCAGTGTAGTTCCTGTCGTTGAACTCTTCGGTGAGAATAATTTCGTGGACTATGCCAAAGCGCTTTGTAAGCTGATCCGCGAGCTCGCGCTGGAAAGTTGGATAGGATGCACTGTCTCCCGTCGCCGCGAGGGCCCTCCCGCCAAGCTCCTCGTTTGCAATATAAGCCAGGTAAGCGCTATCGACTCCGCCGGAGAACGCGACGATAACCGAACCAAAGCCTCGCAGCAGCTCCCTCAGCCTGGTTTCCTTTATCGCCAGCTCTGCTTCGCGGGTGTGCGTAGTTGATTCTGTTAACGTGATCACTCGTCAATCGTACAAGGCTAAGAAGATGCGAGCAACCGGATCGCCTAAGCAAAAGCCGCTCAAGACCAAACCCAAGTCATGTCACCTGACCCGATGAGACTTAGCCACTCGTTTTCTTTGTCTGATGAGAGACGATGTACTCGTGCGCAAATGTCTTTAACGCCGGATTCGTGAGACCTATTCTTGCCGCTTCCTCGAGAGCCTTGTCCTCGGGCCAGCCCTGGTCCACGACTCGGTAGATCATCCAAAAGGCACCGACGCGATTCGCACTGCCGCAATGGATGAGCATCGGGTGGTTGAGTGGGTCCTTGACGGCCCTTATGAATTCACCGACCTGTTCGGGTTTGGGGGCGCTTGAGACGATTGGTATGCTGATATATCGCAACCCCGCCTTCTCTGCAACGTCCCGTTGGTGTTGCAGATCAACGCCTTCAGAACCAGTGCGAAGGCTCAATACGGCGCGATATCCGTTGGCAGCGAGCTTAGCAAAAGCGGCATCTGAAGGCTGACCACCTGTAGCGACCCGTTCATCGACGCACAATACGCGTGGTACCTCGTCCTTCAAAGCTTGCTGAATCTTTTCGAGCTTATCGCGTTCCTGGCCGGTGCCTGTAATCGAAAGCATCGGAAGCGATGTGACGGTCACACATAACAGAATAAGCTTTTTCATTTCTTGCCTCGAGTGTGAATAGTCAATCGGAGCCGATATCGGAACCGCAGATTCTCCAGTTCCAGCATCGGACCAATAATGATTACATAGTACCGTGTCTGTGAGAACATTCTCCAGGTCGGCGATAATCCTCAGCAGCTTGAATCCCCGGCTCGAGTACATCTTTTTGGAATATCGCCGTCTCTCGCGTCTCGATTGGGTCTGATATACTCACCCGGGACGATTGATTTCAATTATGCCGCTGCATAAAACTGAGGCCTTTCTATTGCGCTCTTACGCGCTCAAAGAAGCGGACAAGATCTGCGTCTTTCTCACAAAGGACCAGGGCAAGGTTCGCGGCGTAGCTCATGGGGCTAGAAAAATAAGAAGCCGGTTTGGGTCTGCGCTCGAGCCGTTCACCGAAGTAGGGCTTAGCTATTTCCAGAAGGAAGGCCGCGAATTGGTCAGCATTTCCAACTGTGACATTCTGCGCTCGCACTTCGAGCGAGGGGCCCGTGATGTAGAAACCGCAAGCGCGTTCTCATACATGGCAGAACTGCTTACGGAGTTTCTTCCGGATCACGAGCCAAATGAGCGGCTTTACAGACTGGTCATTGCGACACTTGATGCGATAGAGAGCGAAGACGGCGATCTCTCGAGGATACTGAGGTATTTTGAGTCGTGGCTCCTTCGGCTGGTAGGGTTTTTCCCGGACACGGCTCACTGTGCGATCTGTGATGAGCACATCTCAGAGGGCGAGTCTGTGTTTCTAACGGCCGAAGGGACTCCGCGTTGCGCAGGTTGTGGGGGCGGTAAAGGTTTCTCGGTCGATGCAGGGCTGCGAAACGTTATCGGAGAAATGTTCAGGCTTCATCCCACTGCGTTCACTCGAGGAGACGTAAGGCAGGAACACATATCAAAGATCGGCGAAATCAACTATCAGATTATTCGTCACGCTTTGGAGCGCGACCTCAGATCCCGGTCTCTGTTGAAGCAACCAACTCCGACTTGGAAGTAGCCGGACGCAAAAATAGCATAGACTTTAGCCTGTGCGCGAAACGAAAGACTCGAGAGATACAGACAAAGTCTATGCTATTCGGTTTTACTGCCCGCCGACGAATTCCCTGATTATGTTATAGAGCGCAGTGATAGCGATGTGGTTGTAGTACCTGGCGATGGTGTGCCTTGGTCCGGTGCGCTCGCTCCTTTCCCAAAGGTTTGCAGTGACTGCCCCAGCCGCACCACCTAGGAGGAACGAAGCATTGAACTGGTGGCATCCGCACCGATCGCCCTGCGTGATGAATACACGAGTCACTGCATAACCGATCTTCGCGCCCGCACCTGTCCTCCCGGAGCGATGGTACCGTGGATCTTGCCTGAATAGCGAAGCGAAGACAGCCTTCTCATAGAAGGCGTTGGTTGTTCCGGACGCGTAGCTACGCGCGGCGCGAGTCATAGAATCGGCAAAGAAGTTTCCGACGGTGTCTTTCTTAAAGTCATCATTATCGTTCAATTCTTTCCACATGCCGTTGAACGCAGCTGAAGCAAACGGGCCCACCGACATGAAGCGTGAACGCGCCCACGCTTCGAATTTCTCTCCGGCTGACATAGGCGCGGTGCTCGCTACGGTCGTTTGCTGTGGAACAGGAAACGGAATCGGTCGGGCGGGTAACGCATTGACTGATTCAACAAGTTTTGAAACGCTGCGCGGTCGGGTTGTGGGCTCCAGTGCCGGTTCGACGGTGCTGCTCAGCGCCTCGAACGCGGCATATAACACGCGCGGCGATTTTGTTTCCGGTGCCGCGGTGGTTTCTCCAGTGGTCGAGACGTCTCGACTCGTGTTTTTATATGAGTTTTGTGGTCCTTCACCCGCCGCCGCCGCTATCGGCGCGCACAGCGAGACCAGACAAGTAAACAAAAGCGCGGTAACGATAGACCGCGCCGTGGATCGGCGATTCAGCCTTAACATCTTACACCTCTGCAAATTTGGTTTTACCGGATGAAAGATACTAGCACAATGCCCCATTAGGAATCGAGAAAAAAACCGATTACTTGGCTCGGTTGGAACTGCGCAATACACCGTCGTTGCGAGCTCTTAACGTAACCGCTTGTAACGGTGCCGGGGCGAGGAATAGAATTGGGGCGCTTGAATCGGCATTGAAACGGAGGTGAAGGATGCTTGCAGCTCGCAGGACCCGCAACTCGTCGCTCGCATTAATCGGTGTGTTTATGGTTTCCGCGTTGGTTCTCAACGTCAAAGCGCAACAATCCCAATTAGGCAAAGTAGTTTTTCCCACGTCGGGTTCCGAAAAGGCGCAGGCCCATTTTATGCGCGGGCTCGCGGCTCTTCATTCATTCTGGTTTGAAGAAGCTCTCGATGAGTTTCGCGAGTCAACCACGATCGATCCAGGATTTGTGATGGGTTACTGGGGCGAAGCTATGGCCCACAATCATCCGCTTTGGGCTGAACAAGACACTGCCGCAGCGCGGAAAGCGCTAGCTAATATAAAAGACACATCAAAGATATCGGCGCGTGAGCGGGCTTTCGTGGACGCCATCCGGATTCTCTACGGGGAGGGCGACAAGCTTGCTCGTGACAAGGCTTACGCGGTAGCGATGGAAAAGATTTATCTAGATTTTCCGGACGACCTCGAGGCTGCGTGCTTTTACTCGCTCTCCCTCCTTGGGACGGTGCGACCGGGCGATAGAGGGTTTAAGCGACAGGCTCTGGCCGGAGCCATTGCCATGGATATTTATAACAAGAATCCCAATCACCCCGGCGCAGCCCATTTTATCATTCATTCGTTCGATGACCCGGAGCACGCAATCATTGCCCTCCCTGCCGCTCGCCGCTACGCCGAAATAGCTCCTGAAGCGCATCACGCCCGTCATATGCCTGCACACATCTTTCTCCAGTTAGGCATGTGGCCCGAAGCCGCCGCTTCCAATGAATCTGCTTGGGCGGTTTCCGACGCATGGGTGAAGCGTAAGCAGCTACCCTTGAGCACCCGGGATTACCACAGCCTTCACTGGCTTGCTTATGTATATCTGCAGCAGGGACGTTTTGCTAAAGCCGAGCAGTTGTTGCCGATGAATCGCAAGGATGGTGTCGTTCGATATAACGACGATCTCACCGCGGCCTTTATTGTAGAAACCGAGCGGTGGGATCTTGCCGATAAGTACTTTACTCCGAGCGCCGCCGCAGTCGGCGCTGAGATGGCCGGGCACGCGGGTCATAATGCTCCGTCGACCCCTCCAGCCGCCGCGTCATCAACAACTCCTCCCCGAGCCCAGCGAAGCCAGTCACTTCCGAGTTTTATTCGCGGACTCGCCGCGGCAAAGACCGGTTCACCCGAAGGGGCCCGCTTTATTGCCGAGCTGCAAGCAGCGCGGAAACAAATCTCAGAAAAGGGCGACGTGTATCCGTTAAAGTCAGCGGAGATCAAAGAGCTCGAAGTCTCAGCCGCAATTGCGGCCTCGAAACAGAACTTTACTGAAGCGATAGAACTTATGAAGCGCGCGACGACACTCGAAGAAGAGATGTCGCCGCCGTCCGGTCCGCCAAGCCTGATCAAGCCATCGCACGAACTGTTCGGTGAGATATTGCTGAGCGCCAGTCGGCCAAAAGAGGCCGCTGAGCAGTTTGGTATCGCGCTGCTGAGGCAGCCGAACCGCGCACGCTCGCTACTGGGCGCCGCGCGAGCTGCGGCAAAAAGCGGCGACACAAAAACGGCTCTGATAGCCTATTCCAAGCTGTTGCAGCAATGGAATCAGGCAGACCCGAATCTGACCGAACTCCGTGAAGCGCAGGATTACTTGAAACAAGCCAGCAATCGTTGATGGAAGTTTTAGAAACACCGACGGCCGACTCCGCGCCTCAGTGCTGTTTGTTTTTCGAAGCGGTTCTCAGCTCAGGGTGGATGGGCTTCCGCCGAAATTCTAGGCTAGAATCAGGTTATGGAAACATCAGCCCTGAGTCGAAAGCTGAGGACGCTCGTACTGTTGGCAATTCCTGCGGTGACCGCCGGTTCCCTTCCGATGGATTGGGCGCAACAGCCATCATTTGGTTGGGCAGCAACCAATCCTGCGCTAACACGGCTTGAAGGTCCAAGCGCTCGATATAGAATCGATAAGGATAAGAGCCGATTTATCGTGAAAGCGTTCGCGGGAGGGTTCCTGTCAGCTTTCGCGCACGATCACACGATCGCTATTCGCGAATTCTCTGGTGAAGCCGACTTTACATATGGAACGGTCGAACCAGGATCGCTCCAGATCACTATCAGGGCCGGTTCGCTGGCGGTTACGGATAAGGTCAGTGAAAAGGACCGGCAACAAATCGAAGCTACGATGCGCGACGAAGTCCTCGAGATATCAAAGCACCCCGACATAACGTTCAGAAGTAGCGGTGTCAGCGCTTCCAAAACCGGCGAAGGTCAATATCAGGCTCGCATAAGCGGTGAGCTCACACTACACGGAGTATCGCGGCCGCTGACCATTGCGGCGAGGCTTGAATTCGGCGACAACTCTTTGCGCGCACAAGGCGGCTTCAACTTAAAACAATCGAGCTTCGGCATCAAGCCAGTGTCGATTGCGGGCGGAACAATTAGGGTCAAAGACGAGCTGAAATTCACGTTCGATATCGTGGCTCATCCGTAGAAGACATCCTCAAAATCAAAGCAAAGGGAATCCCTTTTACTTATCGCGAGACGAGACGATAGCATCCAGGACGTCGCGCACCCTGCGCGCAAGCACATCCAACTCATAAGGCTTCTCTATTAGCTCCGCTACTTTCGACTCCGCAAGTTGGCTCTTTAGAATCTCGGGTGCGTAACCGGTGACGAAGATGACAGGACATTCGCGGTTACCTATCCGACATATTCGCTCGTAAGCCTCGCGTCCACCCATTCGCGGCATTATCAGATCAAGGATTACAAGATCGATCTGGTCGCTCGATTGCTCATAGACGTTGACAGCTTCTTCGCCATCCGCTGCGAGCAGCACTCTATACCCCAACCCTTCGAGCAAACTCTTTGCGAGCTTTCGCAGCGTCAACTCATCTTCGGCAACCAGCACCGTCTCATTCCCGCCGCGAATCGTTGGTCCCAATGGCTCTTCGAACTCGTCTCCGACGGGAAACTCGTAAGCCCTTAGATAGATTCTGAATGTGGCTCCTTGGCCTGGCTCGCTGTAAACGTGGACCAACCCCTCATGTTGCTTGACGATTCCGTACACAACAGCAAGCCCAAGCCCGGTTCCCTTTCCAATCTGTTTGGTTGAAAAAAACGGTTCAAAGATTCGCCGTTGTATTTCCGAGTCCATACCCATGCCCGAGTCACTAACCGCTATTTGCGTGTACTTACCGGGCCGGGCCCAGGCGTGCTCGCGACAATAAGCCTCATCGAGGGTTATGTTTCGGGTTTCGATTAGCAATTGACCGCCGTCGGGCATAGCGTCCCTCGCGTTCACCGCGAGGTTCATTATCACCTGCTCGATCTGAACGGCATCCGCCAGCACCAAGTAGGGCTCCGGTGCTTCTCGGAAACGAATTTCAACGTCGCCGCCAATGATCCGCCGCAGCATATTCATCAGGTTCGAGAGCGTGTCGTTGAGATTCACTGGACGTCGTATCAACGTTTGCCGCCGGCTAAAAGCCAGGAGTTGACCTGTCAACGTGGCCGCACGTTGTCCGGCATCTATTATTTGTTTGACCTCGCCGTTAAGCGGGTGTCCTAACCCCAGTCGCGTGTCGACGAGTTGCGCATAACCGATTATCGCAGTCAAAAGGTTGTTGAAGTCGTGCGCAATTCCTCCCGCCAGAAGCCCAAGCGACTCAATTCGCTGTGCCTGAAGTAGCTGCTCTTCCAGATGTCGCCGCTCGGCCTCTGCCTGCTTCAGGCCTGTGATGTCCTCCACGGTCCCTTCGTAATAAAGAACCTCGCCGGCAGCGTTGCGCACCGTTCGCGCGCTTTCCGAGATCCACATAACGCTTCGATCTTTTCTGTAAACCTGGTTTTCAAACCGCTGAACCGTCCCCTGTTCCTCCAGCAATCGTTTGAATTCCGATCGGTGATTCGGGTCCGTATAAAGCTGGTTCTTAGATTCATTGAAGCTTTCCATCAAATCCTCAGCGGAATCGTAGCCCAGCATCCGGACAAGCGTCGGGTTTACCGTAATGAAGTTACCCTCAGGCGTACTCTGGAATATTCCCTCAACGGCGTTTTCGAAAATACTTCGGTATTTTTCTTCCGCCCGTTGAAGCGCATCTTCGACAGACCGCCGGTCGGTTGTGTCCATCATGGCGCCGATCATTCGAACGGCGGTTCCATCCTCCGATCGCAGGACAAAGCCGCGATCGAACACGTGCGCATACGAGCCGTTGGATCTCTGGTAACGGTATTCATCAAACCAACTCTGTCCGCCCGGCTCGAGAACGCGTTGTAAACCGGAGATCACTCTCTCCCGATCGTCAGGGTGTATCTGATCGTGCCATCGGGCCCCTTCCGTCGCCGCGTCGCAGGCGTGGTAACCAAACAATGTCTCCAGGCCTTCGCTCCACCAGATCGCGCCGGTCACCAGGTTCCAGTCCCAAACTGCGTCGTTAGTCGCTCGGACGATCAATTCAAAACGCTCGTTGCTGGCGCGCAAAGCCTCATCGGCGCGGTTGCGCGCAGTTACGTCTCTGACGATCCCTGTTGCTGAAACCACTCTACCGTTCTCCGACTGCGGCACCGCCGTGCACTCGCCTACGAAGCATGCGCCGCTCTCTAAGCCGAACCGTAGCTCAAACGGCGGGACCGTCTCCCCTCGCAACACCTGTTGAAAGATCGCGACAGCGGTTGGGATGTCCGCCGGGTGCAAGAGGTTCAGGAAACTCTTGCCGATCCAGTCCGCTCGTTGCCAACCAGTAATGGATTCAAAGGACTCGTTGAGCGAGAGGATTGCGTAATCCGGCGACACCATGTAAATGACGTCGACGGCCCTTTCGATGACAGTCCGGTATCGCTCTTCAGATTGCGTTAGCGCTTGTTGAGCCAGCTTTAATTTAGTTATGTCCTGTACAATCGCCAGGACACCAACGACTTCACGCCGGGAGTTGCGCAACGGCTCGTATCGCGCAGAAGCCCATCCAGCCAGCCCGCTTTGAGGGATGAAATAGGCGAATTCCGGACAGCAGACGCTCTCACCTGCCAGCGCTTGCTCCAACAATACGTCCAGACCTTCTTTCTTTACGAACGAGAATAGCTCTGAATCGCGTTTGCCGACTATCTCCTCTGTTCGGAGACCGGCCATCTCTTCCATGAATGGGTTCCACCATGAATGCTTCAGCTCCTTATCGTAGACGATAAGGCCTTGACGCACCGCTGCTATGATCTGCGCGTTGATTTCATTCAGACCTTCGGCAGTGAGAGACCGCGTGGAACTCTGTTGGGCACATAGTCCCCCTGGATCACTGATGTTGTTATCTAGCATGTCCACTTCACCTGTTCCAATGTCGACGGGTCTCTATCGTCACCGCCGGACCCTTAACTTGAACATTGAGAACTTGATTGATTTCTAATCGCGATCGGGAAACGGCCGAATTTTGGAGAGTAGGTGCTTTAGGACTTCGGGAATCCTTTCAAACTCCGTGGATTTGTCGAAGAAGAAGGCTGCGCCAGCGTCGAGCAATCGTTTGCGATACTGCTCATAAGAGTAATTAGTAAGCATGATCACTATCGGGGGGTTTGGCTCTCTTCGGATCCTGTCGAGCACATACATGCCCGTCGCAGAACCGGACATATAGATATCCAGAATAACTACATCCGGGTTTAAACTTGGAATAGCATCAATTGCTGAAAAGGCATCCACGGCTTGACCAACAACCTCGATGTCCTCAAGCTCGGACAGCATCGAGACCAATCGGTCCCGGACCACCTTTGAATCATCGACAATCAGCACCTTCATCCAGATGTCTCCCGTCAATTCCAATCGATTTCGGTAACAATAAGAGAATAGGGGGCTTGTCTTGATCAGGAAATCAGCTGAACACGCTGTTTTTTGTAGGAGTAGGACGGTTCTTTTGTAGGTAAGATCTCACCCGGCAGTAGGAGGTTGTCCTACAGTGACACTAAGTTCAATTCACTTGCCCAGCAATTGGTTCTGAATAGCGTATTGTGTCAACTCGGCATTAGTTCTCATATTCATCTTGCCCAAGACACGAGAGCGATATGTACTTATGGTCTTTACGCTCAGCGAGAGTTCCTCGCCGATTTCGCCGACCGTCTTTCCAGATGCGATCATTGTCATTACCTGATACTCTCGATCCGAGAGGGTTTCGTGTCTGGGCCCATCCGTTTTTGCGACCAGCTCGTAAACAAGCGTTTCCGCCAGCGAGGCGCTGATGTACTTTCCTCCGCGATGCACTTTACGAATCGCCAGTACCAATTCATCCGGCGCACTATCTTTCGTCAAGTAGCCTGCCGCTCCAGCTTTCAGCACCCTGACCCCGTATTGCTCTTCGGGATGTATGCTCAAGATGAGCACTGGAAGCTTTGGATTCTCGCGTTTCAACTCCTTCAAGACTTCGAGACCGTTTCGCCCTGGCATGTTGATATCCAGGACAACCACGTCCCACTTCTGCGTCCGAACCAGATCGAGCACTTCACGCGCATTCTCGGCTTCGCTGGCTACGATCATATCGGCTTGCTCCGACACGATCTGCTTTAGTCCACGACGCACGATTGCGTGATCATCTGCGATCAGAATTCTTATCATGGTAATGTACCTCCTTCCCCCTTCAAGCCAGAGGTATTCTTACGATCACCGTCGTTCCCTCGCCCGGGGCACCGCTGATCTTGAGTTCTCCGCCCAAGAGCTGAGCGCGCTCGCGCATACCCAGGAGCCCAAGCGATCCTCTCCCCGAAATGTCTGCCTCAGAGATTCCCTTTCCATTGTCCTTGATCTCAAGCGCCAAGGCATCACCCCGCCGATCTAAGCTGACTGCAACCGCGCTGGCTCCTGAGTGACGGGCAACGTTTGTCAGCGTCTCCTGAAAGATTCGGAACGAAGCGGTTGAGCGATCTCGGTCAATATCCAGATCATCGACGCCAGGAGAGAACTTGCAGGTAATTCCGGTTCTTTTTTGAAAGTCCTGCGCTTGCCATTCGATAGCGGCAACAAGCCCTAGATCATCCAGGATTCCCGGTCGGAGATCGGTTGCGATTTTTCGAACCGTCTGAATTGTAGCGTCAACGAGTTTTGACATCGACACTGTGGTATCGGTCAACCGGTCCAGTTCACTTGTTTTCACCCTGGTCAACGTCTTTTGCAAGTACGAGAGGTCCATCTTAAGCCCAGTCAATGCCTGACCCAGCTCATCGTGAATCTCACGCGCTATCACTGTTCTCTCTTCCTCACGAACCGATTGCAAGTGTGCCGAAAGCGCTCTTAGCTGCTCACGCGACTCTTTTAGCTGCTGTTCGGCGTGCCGGCGCTCGGTGACATCACGGTTGATGCTCAAGACACTATGAGTGTTTCCTTTTTCGTCAAACTCCGGGAATGCGCGCCACTCGAATACTCTGAGGCCGTGCGGTCCCTCAAACTCAAATTCGCTCTCAAAAGGTTTTTTGGTCTCAAAGACCTCGCGGATAACCTCTTCCCTAAAGCTGGCCTCCTCACCTGAGAAACCCACCTCTCGGAGGGATTTGCCTTCAAACTCCTCGGGCTTTAGCAACGACACTTGGGCTATCGCCGTATTGACAAACATATATCGGCAATCGCGATCAAAGCGAGCGATGATGTCGGGTGTATTCTCGACCAGCGCACGATAATGCGCCTCGCTGCGCTCCAAAGACTCTTCGGCTCGCTTTCGATCGGTAATATCGTAATTGATTCCGGTCATTCGAACGGGAGTGCCGCGCTCATTTCGCACCACTCGCGCAAACGCCTTGATGTGTCGCCACTCGCCGTTAGGCCACACTATGCGGAAGTCTGTGTCGAAAGGTTTCAAGCCCTTAATCGCCAGCTGCACCTCGTCATGAGCTCGGACCCGATCATCCAGATGGACCCGGCTCAACCATAACTCATAGGCTCCCAGTTGTTCCTGTTCAATCCGGTAGAGGCGATTCATTTGCTGATCCCAGGTTAAGTTATTGGTGAGGATGTTCAGATCCCACACGCCAATTCCGGCCGAATCGACGGCGAGGGCAAATCGCTCGTTAAGTGTGCGGCCTAAGGATTCGCTTTCCTGGAGCGCTTCTTCCGCCGCCTTGCGTTCGGTAACGTCGCGACCGCTTGACAGAAGCTCGATCAATTTACCATCGGCGTCGAAAATTCCCCTCGTCGTCCATTGCTGCCAGCGCAGACCTTGCGGGACAATCGATTGATGCTCCTCGGTATACTCTGGTGCATCGAGAGTTAGCGCCGCCGTTCTTTGATGGATCGCTTCACGGAAACCCGGATCTACGAGTGTGAAAAAGCTGGTTCCAAGGCACTCCTCTTCCGTCAATCCAAAATACCGGCAGTAGCTGTCGTTCACAAAAGTACGAGTACCATCAGGCAACGACTTTACGATGAACTCGGTTTGGTTCTCGACGATAAGCCGATAGCGTTCCTCGCTGCGACGCAGCGCATCCTCAGCCTCTTTGTGCTCGGTGACGTCTTTCACGACGGCGACCGCGCACTGCTCCCCATCAAGCTCGACTCTTCTCGCAGAGACGAGAGCATGCCGTAACGAGCCCTCCTTTGTGCGAAACATAAAATCGAAGTTCTTGGCTTCTCCAGTCTCGCGAACCAAAGCTACGAATCTATCTCGATCCCCTGGCTCAACCAATAGGTCAAGATGTTCATTGGTCGTTCCGACACGCTCTGATTTGGGATACCCTGTATGCCCCGTCCAAGCCTGGTTTACATCAAGCACCAGCCAGTCTCTTAACCGCACGATCATCACCGGATCCGGAATAGTCTCAAAAACGGTGGTGAACTTGGTCTCGCTTTGATGCCTGGCTTCCTCCGCCAATTTTCGCTCGGTTATGTCTACCATCACCCCTACCAGCTCCTTAAGAGCACCGTGCTCGATCACGACTCGAACCATTTCCCGAAGCCAGACCACTTTGCCGTCCGCCGCGATCATTCGATACTCGGATACATAATCCTTTTTCTCGTAGACCGCATTTGTGCGGAAAGAAACAACCCAATCACGATCGTCAGGGTGGAGGTGATCTCTCCAGAATGTCGAATCAGCAATCCATCGTTCGGCAGGATAACCAAGAAGTGCTTCGGCTTCCTTGCTGACGAAGGAAAACTGAAAAGTAGGCGCGTCAGCGCGCCAGACAATTGCCAGCACCGATTCGACCAAGCTTCGGTATTCAAGCTCCTCGCGCCTCAATGCCTCTTCGGCGCGTTTGCGTTCGGTGATGTCCTGGCTCATTAACATTCCAGCTACGATCTCGCCATGAGCATCTGTCACTGGAACTGCGTGCCTCAAATAAACGCTGCCCCTCAGATGTACTTCGTCAACGGTGGTTCTTCCCTCAAGCGCAGCACGATAGGCAGGTTCAAGCGCGTCCGCAACTTCCGGTGAAAACACCTCCCAGATCGTTCTTCCTTCTAACTTCTCTTTCGAAAGACCCACACGCGCCAGGTCGGTTCCGTCGGCGATCATGAATCGAAGATCGCGGTCAAACAGCGCGACGCCGCCGTTTGGAAAGTTGTGAGCCAACGTGCGATAACGGAGCTCACTCGTGCGAAGCGCATCTTCTGCGAGCTTGCGGTCGGTGATGTCCAGGTGCGATCCGAGCATGCGCTCAGGGTTGTGTTCCTTGTCGGGGAACATAGTTGCACGGGAGAGAATCCATTTGTACGAGCCGTCCTTGTGCCTCAATCGGTATTCCACTTCGAAGTTCGACCACGGGTTAGCGAGATACGCGTCTACGTTTGCAAAAAGCCGGTCGCGGTCATCGGGATGGACGCGTGATTCCCACTCGTCCTTGCGGTTCTCGATCTCTTGATCCTCGTAGCCAATCTGGGCTTTCCATTCGCGAGAAAAAAAGATCTCATTTGACCTAATGTCCCAGTCCCAGAGTCCTGTGTTTGATGCGGACAACGCCAGACGCTGCCGCTGCTCGCTCAACCTGAGGGCCTCCTCTTTCCTCTTGCTCTCCGCCAATTCAGCTCGCAGCTGTGCGTTGAGCGTCAGTAATTCCGCCGTTCGCTTGGCTACCAGGACTTCCAGTTCGTCGGTCTCCATAGAGCAGCCCTCACTTAAAATTTACACGTATTGCGCTGCGGCAAAAGCTTATCAAGCCATAGTCGCGGCAATGATGCGGCAATCAAATTTAAAGCACGCGTCCGCCAGCGAGCAGGTTTTAGTAACGGGGGGGCACCGCGAACTGATGGGCGTTCATTCTCGAAGGAGGCTATTCGCCCCGGGCAAGCCTTCCGAGCGCCCCGCCGGGGTGCCAGCGGGCATATTGTTCTCGAGTCAGCCCCTTGTGGGCTTCGAGCGCGACAGAAAGTGAACACAAAACGTAAATCTTCGCCAGGATGCTAGCGCGAGGAACCAGGTTCAGTTCGCCGCCTTCATTCTCCACCCCGGCGTCGAGCACCACGTCAGCACTGCGAGCGAGCACTGAATCTCGATTTCCTGAGACGGCTATGATCTTGTTGCCGAGCTCGCGCAGAGTCTCGATCGCGGAAAGTAGTTCGGGGGTGCTGCCGCTGTTGGAGATCGCTATCGCAACGTCGTTGGGACATACCTGGCCCGCTGACCCGTGAATGCACTCGGTTGCGTGCAAGAAGTAAGCCGGCGTTCCAGTGCTTGAAAGCAGCGAGGCGACATAGCGGGCGATGTGCTCGCTTTTGCCGATGCCAGTAACGTGCACGCGACCGCCGCGGGACTCGCAATCGAGGATGAGGACGGCGGCGCGTTCGATGGCTTCCATTTCCGCACGAGTTCTCAGCGCGCTCAGCTCCTCAATCACAAGATCAAAGAAACTCTGTATAGAGGAACTGGGGCTTTCGCTCTCAACGCTCGTTTCGGCGCCATTGTCCGTGGCCACTTGGAGTTCATCCGAAATGAATGTCGCCTCAACGAGGGCCGTCGGCGTCAGGCTCATCACAGAATCGGCAAGCTCCTCCAATCCCGACGCTTCGACGGCTACGACTTTAAATGGTTTTTGATCAGGATTGATTGCCATTGTTACCTTTAGGCGGCTTGATAGAATATTTGGCCACGGGTAGCTGCGTCAAGCAACGGGCAAAGAGCTAAGGGCAAAGAGCTAAGGGCAAAGGGCTAAGGGCAAAGGGCTAAGGGCAAAAGAGCAAAGAGTGCGCGAGCCTCAGCTTTTTGCGATGCGCCCTTTGCCGTTTGCCGCACTTTGCCCTTAGCTCTCTGCCCTTTGCCCTTAGCTCTTTGCCCTTTGCCCTTCACAGGATCTCGCGTTCGTTTCCGACTCGCCGCGTAACCCGCTCGCGGTCTAGGTACTCGAGGAGCGGAATTGCGTACTTGCGCGTTAACCCACCAGTGATTTCTTTGAACACCGCGACGTCGATCTTCGGATTCACCGCTTTTCTTGCTCGTATCCGCGTCTTGAGATCGTCGATAGACTCGACATGAAAAACGAAGTCTCCGATGCGAACCAGGCGGCGCTCGGCTGCCAGCAGGTTGTACAGCTTGCGAGCAAGCTCGATCTTTGTTCCGGTAGCAGCCGCAGTCTCCTCCAACGTTCCAGCCTGCAAACCTGCCGCCCTGAAAGCTGTTTCCAGAGCTCTCTTGGTGGACTCGTCCGCATCGGTTAGAGCGGGTCGGTGCGAGGCCGACCGCAGGCCGTCGCGTTCGGCGATCACTTTGCCTTCCTTGCCCAGCCGCGAAATAACCGCGCGAAAAATCTCGGGACGAACCTGTCCAAACACCCTGTCTCGCACTTCTTCTCGGCTCAACCCAAGCGAAAGCGGCTCGCGACGATGATGATCCGTAAGCATTTCGGTGACGCGATCCGCCAGAGCGCGATAACTCTCGGCTGAAATAAACATAAGCGGAGCTGCACTCACTTCCATCAAGCGTCCGTTATCAGTAAGCTCCCGAGTTGTAGCGGCGATCTGTTCATCCGTGGCCCCGGTTCGTGCTGCTATCTCTGCTTCGCTGGCTCCGCCCGCGCCCGCAATTTCGACAAATACCGCAACCCGCTCACCGAGATCCGCATTTTCAAGTTGCTCCAGGCGTGCCAGTGCAGCGGAATCACGAATGCGGTGTTTCCCGGGCAGAGCGTCGATTATCACTCCGCCCCCGATAGTCACCTGTGGCGAGTAGCTTCGAATGATAAAGCGGTCTCCGGGTACCGCGGTCACCGGCTCCTCGAGTCGAAGTTGCACGAGCGCGTCCACGCCTGGCTGGATGGAATTTAGTTCCTGATTCCGACCTGATCCCTGAAGAATAACAACTCGTGCCATGACCTCTGCGGTGCCGTGATGGAGTCTTACCCGAGTGCGCTGCTTGAGGGCCCGAGGCGCCGAACCAAGAAGCTGGAGACGCACATCGAGCATGGAGGTAGGCCCCAGCCGTCCGGCCGCGGCGAGCAGGCTTCCCCGTCCAACCTGATCCAGATTCAACCCCTGTAGGTTTATGGCGGCGCGCTGGCCTGCGAGCGCGCGGGACGTGTCGTGACCGTGAACCTGTACGTTGCGAACTCTGGCTCTTAAACCGGAAGGTAAGACATCCAATTCATCACCAACAGCGACCTCCCCGGTTACCAATGTGCCAGTGACTACTGTGCCGAATCCCTTTACCGAGAAGGCTCGGTCGATTGGCAAGCGCGGGACTGC